>ENA-OURQ01000407-OURQ01000407.1-human-gut-metagenome-genome-assembly--contig:-NODE-407-length-42865-cov-7.660850_pt1 | contig 42865 bp, 63 predicted proteins | sample MGYA00242105_ERZ508999 | MGnify/ENA primary metagenome ERZ508999 (study PRJEB26280, sample SAMEA2338771) | human gut metagenome | biome: human gut; feature: human-associated habitat; material: faeces...
TAATTAGATTATAATTTGATATTAGTTAAGAGTAATAGCACCAATCTTGCTACCTACAATAGCGTCCATGCCCATACGCATGTCAACGGTAAAACCGTAAGTATGGTCAGCAGCAAACAAGGGGTCCTTCTCAACAGAAACAGTATTACCTTCCATGACAACCTTGATGGGCTTATTCATACCAAGAGGAAGCATGTAAATAATATCGTCGGGAAGAACAACTTCAGGCTCACCATTGATGGTGTTAGGAACAAGAGCGTTACCCAGTTCAATCATAGGAACATTCTTGTAATCAGGCAGGAAGCCATCTCTAACAATAGCGCTATCCTCACCATAACGGAAGCCCTTTGCACTGTCAGGAAGGACAGAAGCGAGAGCAATAGAAGTACCGAGAGCATAAACATCAGCACCACCATTGGCAAGTTTTACCAAACGTGCAACTTTTACAGTAATTTTTAGAAATAATTAACAATCTTTTTCTTCTTTCTTAATATTTTGTTCCCATTCGGGATAAATTTTTTCATAATAAAACAAATCTTCATTTATTACTTTATTTATTAAAAATAATAATTCTTCTTTTGCTGGAATTATTCTTCCAGCTTTAATCCTAATTATTTTTATACCTTGCTTATTTACAAAATCGTCCCTACTTTTATCATGATTTTTTATAAACTGATGCCAGTACCATCCATCATATTCTATATCAATTTTACAATTAGAAAGGTTCAAAAAACAATCCAAACTATAAATTCCACAAGGAAAATTTAAAGAAACTTCTTCTCCATATTCTTCTTTTAATATATCAAAAATTTCTTTTTGTTGTTTAGAAGTTCTTGTTGAACCATTTTTAAAAAAAGCCCTTCTTATCTTTTTTTGAATCTCTGGAGATTGTGCTGGATTTTCTACCCCATATTTCTACAAAGAAGTCTATTTACCTTTTTCTCTAACTTCTGGTGCTGACAAAGAATATTCTACCCCATAGTGTTTTTTTGTAGTTTCTATGGCTTTTTGATGTATTTCTGAATTCTACAGTACCATTCTGCACCCGTATTTTTTCTAATTAGTTGCTTCAGCTTTTTCGCGTATTTCTTTAGATTGCATGGGATTCTTTGTTCCGTATTTTTGTAAACAGGTATTTTGACTTTTTTCAAGAAATTCTTTATTTTCTAAAGGAGTATCAACGCCATATCTTTGCAAAAGAGTTTCTTTAGATTTTTTCTTTTGAAAATCAGTTTGAGTTACATACTCAACTCCATATTTTTCTAAACAAGTCTTTTTACTCTTTTCTTGAACCCAGTCTAAACCAGCAGGATTTTCTACCCGATACTTTTTTAAATTGGTTTCTTTACTTTTCTTTAATTTTTCTTTTAATACATTTTCTTTTTTAGCCACACAACTTCTACATAAAAATTTTTCGTTGTTGTTCAAGGACAAATTTTCTAAATAGTATCTATACTAAATTTCCTTAATCTATCCACATTGGTCGCACTAAATCTTCACCTTATAATGACTACTTCTTGATAAATCTTCAACTTTTACAGTGAAAGTGTCTCCAAGTTTAGTAAATTTATATCCTTTTTCTTCATAATATTTCTTAGAAGATGGTGCCCATTTTATATCCAATTCTTTTGTTAAAATCATTTTTATATTTTTAAGATTGTTAATTAATAAAGCCGTCACACTCTTTCCGAGAATTTCTTCTCCTCATGTTTTCACACGAGCTAAGACTATATCTTCATCCCAATAGGATGTCCACCATTTCGGAATAATTTATTGACTATATTCCTACTCCTCTTACGAGGATAGTCGTTGAACCTTCTTCTTTTCGAAGCTTGGCTGCTGATTACCAATTTTTAAGATACTTAGGATTTAACCTTATATCATACAATCAATTTTTTCTGCTTTCGCAACTATCACGATTAAATCTATTTCAGTTTTGCGTTGTAGTTTGATTGTCTTTACGGTATTCCAGCAATTAAATGGAAATATTTTTACGCATATTACTATACGCCCTAGCTATTTATAAGTTGTTTATATTTAACCAGTTCTCATCAGTAAGACCGTTAGCCATATAGCCAGCGATACCATCCTGATTGTTAGTGGCAACGTCAGTGTTGTTGGTAATGATAGAAGCCATTACCTTAGCAAGACGAGCCTGAATATAAGCGGCAAAAGAAGCACCAATCTTCTGGAGAAGCTTACCCCAGTCCTGACGGCCAGCAGCCACATGATACCAGTCAACATAGAGAGAAATCTGCTCTCTCTTAGCAGCAATAGTATACTCAGTGTTGGAAGCAGTCTGAACGCCACCACGAGCGATACCTTCAGCAAGGCTATTCACGATGAAGAGCTCGTTGCTATCGACTTCATACTTAGCAACATCACCGAAACCGACCTGAGTGACATCATAAAGCTGTTCATAGCCAGCCGCAGCAACGGTAGGAACGACAGGAGTAATAGCACCAGCAAGAATGGTATCGAAAGTTTCAAGGAAGCCACTCTTCTTGTAGACCATAGGATTCTTAATCATATCGAGACCGCTCCACTTCATGCCAGCGTTCTCAACACAATACTTCATAAACTCTTCGTTGAAGGTCTTATTAGCCTCAACATACTCAGGGGTGTTGTTCTTACCCTCAATGGACTTCTGAGCCAAAGAATAGCAAGTTTCAACGAGACCATCAGCGACATCTTCGTTGAATTTGTTATAACTAAAAATTTGTTTCATAATAACAAAATCCTCCTTAATTAATTTATAAAAATCATAAAGTAAATATCAATATTTATTTTAAATTATTCAAGTTATTCAAAAACAATTATTTAAGAACAATTTAAAATTACTCGTGGATAACGGTGCAATAGAACTTCTTGCCCTCGTTCTTGACACCAATAATCTTATCCTTACCAAACTCGACCTTAACACAGAGCTTATCAGTAGCAGCAACAGCGGCAGGAGCCCACTGACCGTCAGAGCCAGCAATAGCGAACTGACCAACAGTAGGAGTAGACTCAAAGTTATCTTCACCAAGATAGAACTCGTCACCAACCTTGGGGCAACGAACGCGAGTATGAGCACCAGCAGGGCAAGGGAGACCGCAAGTCTTAACACCTTCGCTGTAAACAACTCCCATGATTTCGCCCTTAGAAACGCCAACATAGTCAACGATACCGATACGACCAGTACCAGCATAAGGCTTAATCTCACGAGTATTCATATCCTTCAGACCCTTATAAACCTCATGGTCGATAAGGTCGCCAATTTCAACCAAAGAACCATCAGCGAGTTCCTTGTCTTTGCAAACGCCAGAAACCAGATAGCTTTTAACATCTTCAGAAGCCATCAAAATCTTCTCAATAAATTTCATAATAAAGTTATCCTCCTTTTTTAATTAAATCTTATTAAGATTTTTTATTGCATTTTTAAGGTTATTTGCGCTGTCATTCACTTCAGTAACAACAGGTTTATCCTTAACGATATCAGCAGAGAACTCTTTCTCCTTAGCTTTTCTGCTAAGTTTCTTCTGAGCATAAAGAGCATCTGCAATTTTATGGTCAACAGCCTCATTAAGTTCCTCTTCGGAAGCGTAAGTACTGTTATCACAATTTTCTTTCATAAATGCTTTAATATTAGTAGCATTTTCCTCAGTCAAATCTTCTTCAGAATCGACCAAAGAACAAGCCAAAGCATAAAGTTCGGCATTTTTCTTTGCATTAAACTGAGCATTAAGAGCGTTATACTTTTCAGTCAGTTCAACGAAAGAAGTATTAAGAGTGTTGAATCTCTCATAAAGTTCATCAGCAGTAAGTTGTTCATCACCGACAGCATAGTGGGTATCCTGAATAACATTACTTTCACCAGAAGGTTGACCGACTAAAATACTGCCATCATCATGTTCTTTGAGGATATCAGTATCAACTTTAGGAGAACCAAGCTCTTCGCCTTCAACCTGTCCATGGTCAGCATGAGATTCATCAACAGTTACGTCAGTAGCAGCAAACTGAGCGGGGTCTTCGCAATTCTCGACTTTCTTTTCGCCATCATTGTCCTCAGCCTCGGTTTCCTTTTTACCGTCATCATCGTCGTTATCATCATTATCATCATGGTCGTGGTCATCATCATTTTTGTCATCTTCAGACTCATTCTCTTTATGACCGTTATCCTTGTTACCATCGTCATCTTCATGCGCACAAGTGCAAGGGTTGTTACCGCAGACTTCGCACTTGCCGTCTTTAGATTCACATTCATTGGATTCAATCTCTTTACCACTCTCATCTTCAGGATTTTCATCCTTAGAGAGTACAATCTTTTCTTTAGTGTCCATATCAACATTAACGACATTTTCTTCGTTGATGCTATAAGTAGCCTTAAAATTTTCATCATCAAGGCTAAAGCAAACAACATTGTCGTTAATTTCTATGACACTATAATGAGAAGCATTCTCATCAAGACCGCTATTCAAAAAAGATTCGAGAAGTTGTCTTTTCTCTTCATAGGTCATTGTTTTTGGTTCCTCCCCTCTTTGTTCATTATCCATCGTAATTTCGTCCACTTTTTCATTAACAACTCCGTTATCAGGAATAGTGGAATCGAAATCCTCATTTTTATTATCTGTATCAGAGCCAGAATTTTTATCTTTATTGTTATTATCTTCCAACTCTTTATAAGCGAAAGATAAGCATTTTTCCTGTTTCTGATAAACAGCGTCATTAATTTTATCAAGAATGGTTAAATGTGCATTAGGGATAGCTTCAGTAACAGCAGAACCAAGAATAGTAAATCCATCAAAAATGAATTTATCTATTACTTCGACTTTATTTTCATCTATATGACTTTCAAGGACTTCTATTTCTACAGAAATTTTCTTTTTAGTATCTTTAAGCAATCTTTTAACTTGTTTATAAGCATATTTAGCCCAAAGGACGCAAGTAAAATGCACCCAAGTTTGACCGTCATGTTTGACAATTTCGACCAAATCTTCGCCACGAATTACACCAAGCGGGATTTCACATTTACCATTAGTAAAATCAAAGTAATCTTGTTGTAACTCATTATCCCATCTATATTCCATTTCATGAGCTTTAAAATCATCATGAGCGACATCAAAAGCGCCGAGAGCGGGTTTATTATAAAAGGTAGGTTTAGCGTCTTGCATAGCAGACACAGGGAAATAGCTATTATTTCTATTAGGGTAGACATCCGAAATTGCGTAAACGTCGATAGCAATAAAGTCATTTTTTAACACATTCTTAATTTTCAAACTTTGCGGAGAAAGTTCAAATTTCAGAACTTTTTTATCCAATATTTTTCTTCCTCCTTTCTCTTCATGATGTAAATGACAATGACACGGAAGCCATAGCCATTACTTTGTTATTCCAAGCTTCATTCTTCCGAACGTAGCAATTGGGAACAAGGTTGACTACATTAATATAGTCCAATATATCATCTGATGGTTCAAACCATTCTCCATTATTTCTAATTTTATATTGCTAAAATTTAGAATGAAGGTTTTCCTCATCAGCCATAGTGCCTTTCATATATCCTAAGATATATAATTGCTTATCACTGCCAGTATTTAATTGTTTTAATCTTTTCTGAACTGAATTTTTAGTATATCCTATTTTAATATTTTCCCCATTGGTTATAAAATAGACATAGCCCATTGTATAATATCCTATTTTGTATAGTTAACTTATTTTACAAATTAAATTTTTGTAAATCCTTCGAATTCAGCATCGAATAATTCAGGAGAAGCGCTGTACAGTTTAGCTTTTTGTCTCCAAGTATCACATTGATGGAGGAGGGAGCTAGCGACTTCTGCCATATTTTCCAGAACAATTACAAAAACCTTACATGACTTGTTGTAATCTAAAAATTCAATAGTATCAAGAATTTTTCTTTTCAAAGAATCCATTTCTGAGTAAGCATCGTTAAACAGCAATTCGATATTTTCATAAGTATCTTCATTACCGTTAAGAGGTTTACGAACAGGGCGAATGCCTTCTTGAATCATTACTTCACTTAATTTATCTGCGAAGGTATCACTTGGAAACACATGAGCGAATTTCAAGTGAAACACCTGAGAAGCGCAGGGGCAATTAAGCTCGCAGTCAAGAGCATAAGCCATATTATCAGAGATAGAATTCATTTGAAAGAAGCTTCCTAACAAATCATTTAAAGCTTCGACAATCTCTGGCGTATAATTATTACTTACCATATTATTGTCCTCTCACTTTCCTTTTTATAGTTTCTCCATAATTCCTTTGACATCTTTTTTGATATCTTGAATATCGGATTTATTTTCCTCGATTTTCTGAAAAACGATTCCCATATTCTTTTCCAACTCATAGGTGCGAGTAATTAGATTATTGTGAGCATCCACTTTGCGTTGCAACTGCTCGATTTTATAATTGGTTAATTTATTAGTGGTAATAATACCGCCAATAGTACCAACACAAGTTCCGATAAAGGAAATTATAGCAATTATAATTGTAGGGTCCAATTTAATCAACCTCCTTTACGAAATACTGAAAAAAGGGAATAATCAAGCTTACTCAATTATTAATTCTCCCTTTTCGTCCGTATTAAAGACGAAACATTTTTGACATTGTGAACAAATGTAAAACTATTTATCAGGAGAAACCATTAATTTTTTCGTGCTTTTTTGCAACGTGGTATTAGAGTCTAAAGGATTATGATTACAACAAGGTTCAGAATTTATGTGGTCTTTTTTAATACGCCACTTTTTCTCTTTAAATGTTTTAATCAAATTCACACTTTCATTCCTTTACTTTCTTTGGAATCATATGAGTAAACGTGCTCATATCATTGATACGAGACTCATACATTTCTTCCAAACATTCGTTACAAATTACATCTTCATCTTCATTCAGTTCTTTTCCGCAAATTTGGCACTTTTTGATATTATATGAAAACTCCTTAATGTCTGAAACATTAGTTCCAGCATTGGAAGAGTTACCAGTATTATCGTTGGTAATCTCATCATCGTTCAACTTTGGTCTACCAACAGGGTTAGCGATTAAATTTTCTTGGTCTAAGACTTTTTCAACTTTAATATCTAAAGCTTTAAGGTAAGCTTTAGCTTGTTGATAATCATCGACAGTCATACCATTAGCTGACAAAAGTTTAGGAATAAAGCCTTCCAAACCAGATACGACTTGTTCTCTAAGAATTTTAATATCCTCACGAATATTAAAAATATCACCCCAAAGCGAGATTTTCCATTGGAATTTCAAGTCAAAATTCTTATTAATCATTTCATTTAAGAAACTTTCGTACTGTCTGGTAAGGTAATCAATTCTAGCAGCCTAAATATATTGAGCAGCCTTAACAGAAGCGATAGAAGGTTTGTCAGTAATACTCATAAGAGCAGAATTACCAGAAGTAGCGATTAAATCTCTAGTTCTATCGTAAATAATATCCATTGCTTCGGGCTGATTTTCTAAGGTGTGTAATTCGAATTCCTGTGTCTATCAATTGTTTATATTATCAATACATAAATGAGTAAATTTTCTTTCTGGTTTTTCCATTAAATAATTTATCTCATCTTCAATTTGTTCCCAAGAAGGAATACTTCTTTTAGATTCCATTCTAATTATTTTAAAACCATGTCCTTTTAAAAACTCATCACGTTTTCTATCTCTTTTTTTCTATTCATCATCATGCCAATGACTTCCATCATATTCGAAGTCAATTTTTGTCCCATCTGGCATAATAATTAAAACATCTAAAGAACAAGTAGAATAAGGATAATTTAATTCAACGTTATATCCGCGCTCTTTTAACATGTTAAAACAAGCAACCTATTGAGAAGAGGTCTTCACAGAATAATTTTCACTTATGGTTTTTATAAATTTTTCTTGAAATTGCTTTACTTGCAAAGCTTTACGAGCACCATATTTCTCTAACATAGATTCTTCTTGTTTAATTTTAAACTCTTCTATTTGAGATGGATTTCTTGCCCCATATTTTTCTTCTAGAGTATCTCCAATTTTATCAACCAACTCTTGGATAAACATAGGATTAGTTACTCCATAGTTGTTTATAAAAGTTTTTTCTCTCTTTTGTTGAACTATGTCTTTAATATTTTTATTGGTTTTAAAACAATGAGGACAAACATCTTTCCCAAATCTATTAAAAGATTCAATATTATTATCTCTTCTCCTTGTGAAGTTTTGTCCACAAACATCGCATTTTCTTTCTTCTTTTAAAGGGCTTGTTGGAAGGATATCTTTTTCTTTTACTTTTAATGTTTCTCCAGATTTGCAATCATATCCTTTATTTTTATAATAAGTAATATTCCTATTGTTTATATTAATATCCACTTCTTCGTGAAGAATCATTCTATCCCTCCTTTCTTTAAAAATTTTTATGTCTTTTGATAATATAATTTATTAGTAGACATTGTTCACTTAAGCTCGTTACACTTAAGCAGTTCTCTTACGAACTTCTTTATATTTCTATAAAGCACAGACTATATCTTCACCCTTAATTAAAAGGGGCAAACCACTTCGAACCACTTGGTTCTACTCTCTTTAACAGAGATAGTCGTTGAACTTTTTCTTTTTCAGAACTTAGCGGCTGATTACCCATTTATATTTATTTAGGATTTAACCATGTAAATATTTGATTCATTTTTTCTGCTTTCGCAACATTCACGCTTATTCATATTTCATAATTACGTTGTAGTTGAATCAACTTTAGGATTTCCCAGCAATTCAATTTGTCGCTTTTTCGAACACATTACTGTGAACGTTAGCTATTCGTTTATAATTTATATAAATTCTTAACTAAATGGTGCGAAGAAAGGCAATATATTACCTGAAATATTCTCCGCAAAGTAATCCTGATAACCAAGAATTGTATCAGGAGTAATAACAGTAGCATCGCTACCCGCTTTAGGGTCACGGATAATGGGCACTTCTGCCGTTAAAACACTGTTAACACCCTTACTCAATAAATTTGCTTGCAACCATTTATAGTCATCTAAGTCTGTCAAATCATCAAACAGACCAATAGTATCAGGAAACGCATTAGGATGAGAGCCATCAAAATAGAATGTATAACACAAATCTTGAGGCAATCTTACCCAATACATATAATTTTCTCCATTACTTTCCAAGATGTGACCATCTGGAAGTTTAGCTTTAGGAGAAATTCTCTTTTTCTTAGTTTTCTAATCTATAACGACAATTCCTGTTTCCAACATTTGATTCCAGACATCTTGAATAAATTGAGGATACTGACTAACATCATAAGCTGGTTGAAGAAAAATTGCCATGTTAAAAGCAATAGTAAACTATTGTTTACTACCAAAACCAATCAATTTAACCATATCGGTGTTAAGTTTCTGCATGACAAAGAAATTAACATCATTCTTATCATAACTTGTACGAGGCAAGTAAGAAGACTTACCTTCCAAACTCACCTGAGTAGTAATAGTTTTTAAAGTTAAATTTGGATTAAAAGCTTTTAAAATCTTATCTACTTTTTGACTTTCTTTCTTAAAAGCCTCAGTAGACATATCTTTCGAGTCAACATATTCTGGGATATAATAATAATTAAATAAGGGAGTATCTCTATTAAGTTTTACTAAAATATTGTAAACATAATTAGTATAATACAACCACATACTGATTCTCTAAAAAGTCATTTCAGAGTTTTCAGGATTATTCAAAGCATTTTGAAGGTCTTCTGATTGAACTTTTTGAGCTTTAGCATTAATTTGTTTAATACGCTGATTCTGTAAAAATGGGTTATTCAGTTGACTCCAAGACATAGCCCAAGCGCCAGCTAAATTATCAAAACCAGTAGAAGCGTATTTACCAAAAATAGTAGCCCATCTTTGTTGAATAGCTTTTAGCGAAACATCTTCTTCAGGTTTATCCTGCGTCATAGTAATCATTTTAGCTTCTTCGTTTACAACAGCTTTAGGCGATTCAACCTTTTTGGGTCTTCCTCTTTTTTTGGGACTATCCAATATTATTTCCTCCCTTCTTATTAATATTTGCAGTCTTAGTAGACTTTTTAGCTTTTTCTTGTTCAGCTAAAATATGTTCGAAATTATCAAGAGCTTTCATAGTATCTCTCAATTTCTGCTGTTTTTCTATTTCATATCTTTGTTTTTCTATTGCAACTAAATTATCTCTACACCATTCGATAACGAAATCGTTTTCATTCATAATATTTTTCTCATTGATTTCTCTAATAATAAAATTACGAGCTGGTTTCAAAGATTTTTTCAATGTTGCATAAGCTTCATCTCTAAATTTATATTGAGCCAAAGCAAGATAAAGATTGTCATCTTGATAGATAAATTTATAATACTTTCCAATTTTAGAAAGCATTAATTCAAAGCTATCGGTATTGAAATCACCGATTATTTTATAGACCATTTCTATACTCCTTATATTAAAATATGTCCTCTATAATGAATATTAACAAGATTACTCCTATTAATATTCACTAACAAGACATATAAAAACTATTTTAAATCTTTTTTAAATAATCAAGACTAATCCAGCCTCTACCATCAGCTAACTTGCCCCAAGTTGTACCAGAGACTTTTTTCTCGTCAACAATAGTTACGACAGAATTATAAGTTAAAGCTCCATTTTTATTGTAATTAGTACCAGCACCAGTTCTTATATTAACGCCAGAAGATGCTGTAATTTTACCTCGGTAACTTTTAAATGTGCTAGTTGGAGTGGAGTTCTTTTTAATATAAGTTAAACTTACCCAACCACTGCCATCAGCCAACTTACCCCAACCATTATCTTCAAAGATAATAGAGACACCTGTTCCCTTTTTAAGAGTTCCAGCAACAGAAGAAGAAACAGAAGGTCCTTTACGGATTCTCAAAACAGAAGCGGTAACAACACCAGAATAAGACACAGTTGTTTCAGTCTTGGTAGGGGTGGTAGGAGCTACCTTTTTACCCATCTTAGCAGCAACATCTGCTCTAAAAGTATCCATACTCTTACCAAAACGAGGAAACCAATTACGAGGGTCAGCGTGATTAGAAGCGATACCTCTTTGATGTCCTTCGTAATGTCCAATAATTACTCCATCTTTTAATGGGTCGAAATTGTAAAGCTGGCAAAGATAAGCTGCGAACTCAACAGCCTCTTTATATACTTTATTAAAATAAGTAACATCTGTCAGCGCATCCTCACAAATCTCAAAGCTTATATGAGAAGAATTCCGACTACCTTTGTTTCCCTTGCCACAATGCCATCCTTTATAATTCCAAGGCAAGGTTTGAACAGTAGCGATTTCGCCATTAGCCAGTTTACCAATAAATGCATGAACACATACATTGGTAGCAGAATTATTCCAAGATGTGCCACCATTGTTTTTACCAAGCTGTGAAATCAAAGCATTGTAATTACTATCATTAGTAGAAGGTTGCACATATCTTTTCAAATTAGGATTATTACAGCCAGTACTATGAACCATAATTCCTTTTGGAGTAATTCTCACTCCATTTTTATAACACCTATTCTATGTAAAAAGACATTTTAATAATTTCATTCTTTTTTCTCCTTTTAAATTTTTACTCCTGAATAATACTTTGAATAATAGGAGTAATTGCTTCTATACCGTATTTATCTGCCAATTGATTTATAAATGACAAACTTATCTTCATTCTATTTTCCGCACGCTCTTTAAAACAATAGCACGCATTATATACAGCAACCTCACCCCAAGACAAACCTACAACAGTAGCAAAGGATGTGGTATCAGCGCCAGTTGGCCCAAAAAATACATACATAACGAACAGTACAGTCAAGCTTATAGTAGCAATCCAAGAAATAATTCCCCACTTTTTCATGGTCGGAGTTTTCTCCATGGCTCGCTTAAATCTTTCAAACAACGAAATTTTTGATTTTCCCATAATTATTCTCCTTCCTTTCACAAGTAGCAAATATTTATTATGTTTATCTCACAAGGGTATCTAATTTCATCGTGCAAGAAATCTTGCACATTTTTTGATGCTATTTCGTGCAACAAATCACATTTTTCTCAAAGTTGCATTTAGTTGAGAATTTAGCACAACTTGCATCTTTTTTGTTGCATTTTTTAACCTTAACGCAACAGCTTTACTTAAGTAAAGTGAGCATATTTGAGAGGTCTTTTGAAAATCTAAATTTTTTTGGTTTAGGTTCTCAAAACAATTCTCAAAAAAAACATGTTGCTTAAATTTGCCCAAGCTATTGAGCATAGAAGTTAATAATTTCAGTTCTTCTAAAATTACCTCAAGCAATGAATAGCTTTATTATTTTCAAACTACTGGTCAAACATTTTATCCTCCTACTCGGTACGATGCTCTAAGTAACATTATGGTAATTCCTCGGCGGTCTTGTTTTGGTTATTATACTGGTGGATACGCTACCCCAATCATAGGGTCGAATTCTGCGGAGTTTGCCCCGACCTTTAGAATATAATTTATATTGCTATAAAACAATAAATAATGAATACTCTAATCAAATTAAACAATACAAAACAAAATTCCTACATAGTTCATACACAATTCCAAGGACTAATAATGTTTAATATACCAATAACACTTTTACCATTAACAATTCTATATAATAATGACCACATTATTTTTAAAGATACACAACCAATAATGACTGATACTTGCGTAAACTGTTATAATCACTTATCCAGAAATGACGATAATAATGGTTTAAAAAAAGGTCAATTAACCAAAGATATAATCTCAAAACTAACTTATTCAAATTATGAAAGACAAGAAGATTATTACAATTAATGGGAGATAATCTGGAATGATGCTCTTTGTATAAAATATAAGCGAAAAGACCATGAAGACTTTTGGCTTTGGAATCATGACTTTTATAATGCGTCTATAGAGGATTTGGAATATATTGAAAGTTTGATTAAACATTGAATCCTCTTTTAAATTTCTTTTTTTTTTACCTAAAACACAAAAGAAATTCAAAACAAAACTCAATACCAGTCATTATTAATCATTATATTAATTAAGCCTGAAAGTCGTTACATCTTCCAACATAACAACTCTCAGGCTATATAATTTAATTAAAATTTTAATTAAACCATAGTATCGTTTTTAAAACTATAGTTTACAAAGCAATATTAAAAACCCAGAAGTCTTAAGCCTTTCTGGTAATTTTCAACATTACAGGAATATCTTGAGTAGGCACAGTACCTAAAGCTTTAACGACATTAGTAGTTGCATTGCCAACAATTTTAGCTTTACCAAAAGCATCGAATTGAGCAGAAGTTGCGGTACTCGCCACAGACACAGAAATATTATACTTTGCATTAGGATAAGTACTCTCAAAGCTATACTGAGAATTACTCCAACTACCATGAGCCATGGTAACATTTACATAAGTTTCTTCTATAATCGGGTAAATAGTATCATAATCAGAAGAGTTTTTTTGTTTCATGAGAATGTTTTTAGTTGTTGCCATATGTCGTATATTCCTCCTTTCAAATTAAAAATTAATGTACATATATAAGAAGAACTTTTAGTAAGTTTATTATCTAAAAATAAGAATTTTATAGAAGGAGTGTAATTTGCTATTTTTAAAGTTAAAGTGTAATTATTTATTGTCCATTATAAAGAGTTTTGAGCCCGTTCTATAATATAAGTTTCTATGCCAGTTGTTTGTGGATTATATTGATTTATTGTTGTTAATAAACACCCCGTTACATAAGGAGAAACTTCAAATCCTATCTAAGAAAAACTTTCAACTGTTAAATCATTTGTGCTTGTTGACCGAACAAATGATGCGGCCGCACTACGGTTTACTCTTATATAATAAGGAGTACTGCTAGAAAATTGTGCTAAATTATAATCAAATGTAAAAGTAATGCTTTCCTACATAGCGATAGAGGCATTAGAATTATTTGTTACAAAAACTTGTTTCCCTTGTGTTAAACTTCCACTAACCCCAAATATACTAACACCATTCTTTATATTTGAACTAACCAAGTTACTATCTCCCTATACAGTAACTTGACTCAAAGCGTCATATCCTGTTTGTGCAGTAATATATTGAGTAGAACTTGAAGGAGTAACAGTACGAGATTGCAAAGTTGGCGATGAACCAGATGATTTTACCTGTACGCTCACATAATGGCAATTGGGTGCAACGTTAATATATTACATAAACAAAGGTATTATTATCACTTTCCACCTGCATTGTACCATTGTTAACTACAGTTATAGTAAAAGTATTGGTATATCCATTAGACATATTAATAGAATTCCAACCCATACTTCCCCAACTCGCAACAGACATATTAATATTTGAGTCGGGAATGAAAATACCACAAACTTGGTGCATTGGGTCCGATGAAACACTTACTTTCCCTAAAAAACTCCAAAAAATCCGCCAAATCGAATTTTTAGTCACCTAAGATGGGAGTGTACATGTTGCTTTATAAGCATTCCACGCATCTGTGCTATAAGTTGCTGTGCTAATTACATTATAAATTTGTACTGGATTCACAGTTATTTGACTAAAGCCATCAAGATTATATGAAGAAGCGAGCTATGTTGCTATTGTTTTCGTTGATTTTACACTTAACGTGCTCAATTTTGGGTCAGACCCTCCAGAGTTAGCAACTTGAACACTCATGTTCAATCGGCGTTTTCCTGCAACGAAAACGCATCTATTTACCTCCAATCATGCCCTATTTCTGCAAGATTTCTTGCATAATTGGAGGTCTCCCATTAATATTAAAGCCCCTGTGTAATGGGCTTTGCGTGTATAAAAAATACACAAACAAACCTATTATATTCATAGGTTTATAAATAATAATACAAATATTTTTGAGTAAGAAATTGTCGGACGCGATGACTACCATATATGGTGTTGTTGTAAAATTAACACCCCTATATCTTGTGGTTTATAACCAAATAAAATCACACTTTTAATTCTTAACAATTGTTAAAAATGTCCGACTATTCTTATTCAATACATAAATACTTGTTCGTCGAAAGATTCGTGCTTATTGTTCTCAGACTTCAAAACTGTACTTGTCTATACCTCATGCCTTCATAGAACAATTACACAGTCACTTATCAATCGTCCAATTCATTTATTCCGTCTACTCTGAGATGATGAGTCTTGCTGTCTCCTTCACCGCCATCATTCTGAACATTAAATTCAGAGAAATCGCTTTCACCACCGTCCAGTATGGAGTTGGTATATCCACTGTTTAACGATGCTAACCAGAGTTCTTGGAATTTTTCTTCACTACCTTTGAATCCAGCTTTTACAGCATAAGTGTATGGACTATCACTTTGTCCTACATTTAAACTAAGATGCTGGTCTACAGGAACTCCATTTATTACTTTATAAACATCTCCTGTAGTATATAAAATTAAGTCTCCGTCTGTACTTCCCTCAACAGCAGACCGAGGTTTGCCATCAGAAATGTACCACTAAGAGGATTTTCCATCTAATCCCCTAGGAATATAAAAATCAAGTTGTACATCTTTTTCTGTACCTACGTTTTCTACTCGCGCTTCCTCTGTGGATTCTATAGTATATGTAGCATGAACCTTTACGGATACGGTTCCACCACTTCCACCGCCTGACCCACCTTCACCAGATAGCGCTGCCATACTATACAGTAAAGCAATATTAGAGATAGCTTCATTTGCCATAATTCAGCCCTCCCTTATAACATTACGCTAATTACTGGGTCAGTACCGCTATAAGATAAACGTATTTGATAATACCGTGCAACTTCGAAAGAAGTAATTCCCTAGGGAGCGACCGCTGACTTAGTTAAATCGGCTTTAACACCTGAAATCTAAACATAGTCACTCTCTTTCGTTAATCGCCCTTCAACTTTCACACTTCCAGACTTAACTTCAAGTTTAACCATGCTAACTGAGGCAGGAACATGAAATTCACGCTCACCACCAGCGGTAAAGACTACTTTTTCTTTCCTAACTATCATTAAAAGCTGTCACTCCTTTCTCTATAAATAAATATAATTTCGTGTAAACGCCCATAACAAACGAAAGTAGAATTACATTTAATTATAGTAATGTCTTTTTAATTTATATCAAACTATTTGATACCAAAAATCTCCACTCTTCTGATTTGAAGGTTGTGTTGAACTTACCTGAATATCAGGTCCCGTACTTGCAGCAGCCCAAACAGGAGCTCCACTTCCATTGCTGGTCAAAACTTGTCCCTTTGTACCAGAATTTGTAGGAGCATAAATACCGACTGTCGTAGTTTTTTTACCATTAAGAGTTACAGTTGGCATAGAAGCTTGAAGCGTTGTATTATCTTCCATATATACGTTCACTGCTTTAGTTAAAGGATAAATAATATTAGTACCTGTACTGTCTCTTAATTCTTTGTTATATGCAGCCATCTTACCACTCCTTTCTTTAAAAATAATTACAAATTATTGCTATTTCCATACGCCACCTATTTTTACATAAGTAGCTTCAACATTTTTCCATGCTCCATCTATTTTAGCTTTAACAGTGTCTCCTGTTTTCCAAGTTCCACCAACTTTACAAGGAATATTTATCGTATCAATTTTAATAACAGTAATACGAACATAACCATTACCACTGTGTCCAGTTTTATTACCACCACTGGGAGAAGCAAAGGATTTATTTCCAGCATAAGTTGCCGCATTTGTTAAATAATGAGTAGAATTTAATTTACATCCAGAAGGATAGTTAGAAGCAGTAGATGATGTATAAACATATCCAGAACCACCACCATTACTACCTCTTATAGTATCGGCATTAGAATCGGAAGAAGAAGTAACACAGCCTCCTCCATACCAACCTCCACCACCTCCCCGTGAACGATATTTATAATTGAAGCTTGCTGTGTGATTTCCACCTTTACCAAAAGAACCATTTGTTCCTGCTGCGGTTGCGGAAGCGGCATATCCAGAAACAGGAGAACCACCACTTACGCCGCCACCATATTTAGAAGAATCATTTGCTCCAGCGGCTCCGCCGCCACCACCAGCAACAATTACTCTAGCATACAAATCATCAGAATCAAGACGAACATCAGAAGCCCGTCCTCCTCCACCACCTGCAGTAAAAGCGTCATGGTAATAACCAGTTTTAGAATTACCACCACCATTGAATCCACCTGAAACAGTTACATCACCGCTTATAGTATTATTAGATGAACCTTGTCCACCAGACCTGATATAAAGAGTAGATGGATTTTTTAAAGTTAGGATACCAATAGAGTACCCCCCTTTACCACCAAGGTAAGAAGTAGGAGAACCATAAGACCAAGAAGTACCACTCTCTTGTTTTTCAATGGTAATCACAACTTTTTCTCCACTTGCACTCGCAGAGCTATCTTTAGCATAAGTAGCTTCAATAGTAGCTCCATTGGTTAAATTAACAGTAACACTATCACTTGAATTTCCAGATACAGCGGCATAAGTTCTTCCATTAGCTATAATTGTTAAATTATCATATCTTGGTTCTGTAACATAAGTCCAAGTAATCCTGTAATTACCCCCACTTTTGCACGTCCATATTGTACTAGCAGTGGTGTCATTCTATCCTAAGTTGTTAGCAGACCAATTTCCGCTTGAATCAGGACTAAAATAATATGAACCATTACTTATAGTAAAATAATTGCTATAATTACTTGAAGTTATGGTTGTATAATATGTATTGGTACTCGATGTACCAACTCTTGTATGACCAGTACCACCTTGAGCTCCCCAGCATTCTAATTTGTACTGACCTTTTGGCAAGGAAATGTTCTTTACTGCACCAGAATATGCGTAATTAATTATATCTCCATTTACTAACTTACTTATAGTATCAGAATTTCCATTATAAGTAGCCATAAGTCACCACCTTAATTTGTATACTTTATCCAAATATCTCCATTCGCTCCATCACTAGAGGTTGGTTCAGAAGTGGACAAAATAACATTTCTAATCTGTTTTGTAGTATAGGCCGTATTGCTTTGAGCTACTACAATACCAGTTAACGTTCCACCAGATTTAGGAAGAGCATCGTTAGCGGCAGTCTGAGCAGTAGCAATCTTGTCATTTAAAGCTTTACCCTGAGCAGCACTAAGCGGTACATTGGTAGCCGTAGAAGTCAAATTATTAACAACATCTGTCTTTAAAACAAATTCACCAACTTGATGCCCCTCGAAAGTCTGGGGTACAGTATCAGTAATTGCACCCGCATCTACCGCTGTTACAAAAGCAGACACATCTGCGCTAGAGCCCGCTTTTTCCCACGAAGAAGCACTTGCTGTACCATTAATTGCTGTGACGCATACCCAAGCAGTACCAGTATCAGAAGCAATATAAAAATCTCCAACTTTAGCCGAAGTGAGCGCTTTGATTTGAGCTTCTGTATGCGTATTGTCTTTATAAGTCAGAAATTTGTAGGTGTTATTATTTAAATTATTGTTTATTTTAGTAGCATTCGATGATGCAGCAGCAGCAATACCTTGAGCTTCCTCATCATAAACCGTACCAACATCACCGTTAGGTAAAGTTATTTGTTTGAAATTAAAATTTGCCATTTACATCCTCCTTTCCTTAGTTAATAGGCCTGCTTGTAGCCTCTTTTACACTTGTGACAACCGTTACATCATCAAAAGCAGGAAGTGTAACATTACTTGGAGTTGTACCAGCAGTAAAAGTATCTACCCCTTGTGTGAAAGATGCTGCTGTTCCATCTGTTACAGAAATAGTTACATTCCCGTTAACTTGTGTAACACTAATAGCAGTTGGAATATTTGCTCTGAAGCTGTCTACTCCTCGTTTAAAAGAAGGAGCTGTACCAGCAGTTACAGAGCCAGCAGTCTTAACTTTACTTACAGTTCCAGTAGTACTTGTAACATTATGAGTATGAGTAGTACTTGCCGCACTAATCTCAATACCCAATTTCTCCCAAGAACTTGCACTAGCAGTTCCATCAATGGCTTTAACACAAATCCATTCTGAGTGTCCAGTAGTTTCAAGCCATACGTCGCCAACTCTTGCCGAAGTTAAAGCCTTAATTTCAGCAGCAGTTGTTTTTGTTCCTTTAAAAGTAAGGAAACTACCAAGCTGTTCAAAAAGAGTATCAGCATGATTATAAGCTTCCACACCTTTATCATAAGCTTGTTTTACCGCACTTGCAGAACTAACTTTTTCAGTAGAAGTACTTGTTACTGTAGTATTTATATCATCACTATGTAAAGCTGTGCTATCTACTAATTGATAAGGAGCAGTTGTATTAGGAAGCTTAATTTTACTAATATTTGCCATTTTAATCTCCTTTCTAATATTTGTATTTATCCGTCTGTACAACACGGATAAATTAAAAACTCATCTAAATTAATAGATGAGTTTGATTTATACTTTTTTGTATTATATTAAAATTTATTAGACTTTACATAATATAAAAAGAGCATATTTATAAAATCTAAATAGTAATCTAATAATAATTTAATAATAAGTAAATTTCGTAAATACAGCTCTTTTTGTTTTTGTTAAATTGTAACAATAAAAATTATTTTTATTATTTGAATACCGAGAGAAAGACATTACATCTTCCTCTCGGTATTGTATCATTCTTCAGAATCAGGTTCTTCTAACCCCAAAAGAATCATAATTGCATGACGCAAATATTCATCTTTTATTTCATAGATAGAACCATCTGGAAGCTTTATCTTAGAAATGTCCATAGCTTAATTCCTTAAGCTATTTGTAATTGAAATTCCTAATTACTCGCCCTTAGCGACAGGAGAAACCTCGATTTCAATAGTCTTGGCAGTCTTGGTGATAACATTGGTCTCAGGAGTGACAGCAACACTGAAGGCAGCAGTAGCATCAGCCTTGTCATAGCTAACACCAGTAACAAGAGCCTTTTCAACCTTAGTACCATTGAAAGTAGAAGTTGCGGCTTCGCCTTCAAGGACAGCAGACTTAACTTCAGGCTTAACATACTCAACCTTATTAACAATAGTGGCACTATTAGTAGCGGTGAAAGCAACATCCTTAAGAGCAGTATCAGAGGTGGTAGAAACAGAATAACGCTTACCAGTAAACACGGGAGCATTAGCCAGAGCAGCAGCAGAAACCTCACTCACGGTATCAGTAGCAACAGACTGAAGCTCGTTGGCAACAAACTTATCCTTAGCCTTAGAACCACCAGAGAACTTAGTAGTATCAATAAGAGTAGCAGAACCACCATTAAAAGTACCAAAGTCAACCTTACCAGCATTGAAAGCACCCTGAGCAGTAACAGCCTGAGCAGTGGCGGCGGTAGTGAAGGTCAAGCACTCGGCATCTTCGGCATCAATAGCGGCGGTTACACCCTCAGAAGCAAAAGTTGCCTTGGTCGCTTCACCCATGGTAGGAGCAATGTACTCTTTACCAGTCCAAGTAGCGGCAGCACCAGCAGTATAGAAGCCTTTTTGGAAGGCGGCTGGAGTGAAAGCACCTTCCTCAAAGGAAGCCTTACTACCGCCAGTCAAACCAGTAACAAAAGTCTTATCAGCAGCGGTGAGAGAAATCTCAGGTTTAGAAATCTCACCATCAACCTGAATACCACCTTCTGTAACTTCACCAAGAGTAGCAGTCTTAAGAGCAGAGAAAGAACCACCAGCTTTAGCAGCAATGGTGCCAGTGGGAGTGAAAGTGGTAGTACTAAGGTCAGCCTCAGTCTTGGTAGCGGAATCACCAAGAGTAACGGTTACTGTACCGCCCTTAATTGCATCAGAAGTAATAGTACCAGAAGGTGTATAGTCAGCCTTAGTAAGGGTAGCATCAGCAGCCTTAGAAGTAACAGTAGCATTACCAGCAACAGTGACTGGCTTCATAGTGATACTGTCAATAGTCTGAATTGTGGTAGAACCAGAAGCCTTATCAGCATAAGCCATTGCGCCAAGACCAAGAGCAGTCTGAAGTTCAGCAACAGTAATATTGTGGTCAAGCGCGATGGTAGCAATAGTGGTAGTAGTAGGAACATAACCAGAAAGACTTACCTTGGTATTACCAATTGCTTCCCATGCGTAGGTATAAGCACCCTCTGCACCAGAACGAATGGTAATATACTCAATATAGCTACCAGCAGCAGCATCACCAGAAGGAACAAGATAAATCTTATACATGGTATCAGCGGAAGCAGTAACAGAAGGACCAGTTGCAGCACTACCATCGGCATCAATCACGACATCGAAATTATGAATCTTACCAACAGCAGAAGTAACATAAGACTTAACAGCCTCAGCAGTAGGAAGAGCTTCTCCACCACCAGTAACTTCAGTAGCAACAGCTCTCCAAGCAGCGTCACCAAGAGCTTCAAGAGCGTGGCGACCGAGCAGAGTCTCCATATTAGTGCGACCAAGAGCATCCTTCAGAAGAACAGTAGTGCCATTGGCAAGCTTGATTTTAGAAATATAAGAATCAGCCATAATAAAATCTCCTTTTCATATTCAAAGATTTAAAAACAAATTAAATTACTTAATTGTTTATTTATTAATCCCAAGGTAAATCTAATTCCAAACATTCTGTATCAGAATCATTAAGCTTAAGAGCAATGGAATTAACACCCTCGGTAATAATTTTTTGCGAAATTGTACCATCCGAATTATTTCCAGCTTCTTGATACAACTTCATGATACCAGCAATGGTATCCGTAGCTTCAGGAGCTACGCTTCTAAATTCAGTACCAGTCCAAACAAAGATACTGCTATTAGAATTTTTATCAATATATAAATGATTAATTCCCTGTTCTAACTCTTTTGTGTAAGTACTATCAGTATAGAATTTATTATTCAGGAAATAACCGTTCAAAACAACATTGTTGTTATTATCTTGATAGGACAAAGTTTTAAAGTTGTCTACGCCATTACCAACTTTAACTCTTAAACCATACTCTTCAGTATCTACAAGACACACTTCACCATTAGCAGGAATAAAACTATTCTCCACTTTTTGATAATTTATTTCTTTATCCTTACGAAGCTTAATAACAGTATTAACCACTTTTGCCATTGGTAGTCCTCCCTTCCTTAATTATTAGGCTTCAGGAGCACCGCCACCATCAATAATTAAATCGTCCAACAGAGACACCATATCCTGTTGATAAACTATCTGGCTCATGTCACCATCTTTATTGACAGTGTATGTGTTCCATTTACCATTTTCAAGTACAGATATGGTCTCACCTTCGTAATTACCATATTTAGCAATCCAGTATTGAGCCTCTGCAAAACTCTCAAATTGAGTCTTTTTTACAATGCTCTTTAAATTACCTTTTTCATCATAATAGCTCAGTTCAGCATTCTTCGCCTCACTGTTGGTCACAATCAAGCTCTCTTCGGGGATGACTTGCTGTGCAATGCTATTTTCAATTTTTGCCTTGTCTACATACGCTAATTTAAACATTAGTCATCCTCCTTTCTTAAGCTTTTGCACTTACTACATAGTAACCATCTATATACTTCTGTTCATAACCTTCTGCAATGTACTTCTCAGGCACAACAGCACTAAACTTACCACCCTTAACAACAACATTAGGCTCTTCGCCACCACCATTGTGCTTAAAGTTAACTTCACCATTACTGTAGAATGTACCGCCTTCAATGAGCAACTTGCCAGAATTCATTACGTCATTCAACTTACGCATACCAATATTGTAAGTACCATCAGTAACTTTGAAATTACCACCCTTAACAACCATTTCATAACCATTATTGAAAATAGTACCATAGAAGTTACCATCGTTAATATAAAGCTTACCATTGTCATCATTCTTAATAACATAGAAAGCGTTAATAAATGTACCACCATTAATGGTCAATTCAGGATATTCTGCCATTTCACCAGCTTTGTAATCCGTATTGTAATTATAATATCCATTGTCAATCATACTCGAAATAACCCGAGGAGCTTGGAAAATACCATCGTTAATTACGATGTTACCATGGTTGACCATAGTATAATAAGAATTATTCTTCTCATCAACACTACGAGTATAACTACCATTCTCAATAATCAAATTACCATTGTTGTTAATAGCGGGTTTGCCGTGCTTGTTACATTCGACACTACCATTACCAGTGAGAGTCAAAGCACCATTAACACCAACATTAACAGGAGTCTTCTCATTATCAACAATAACCGCATTGTTCATATCAAGAGTAAACTGCTTGTCAGCATTAATAACTTCATCTGCACCAAGACCGCCACTCAACTTAATCGTACCACCGTCTTCAACAGCAGCAATAGCTTCACTAGCGGTAGCATACTTCTGACCATTAACTTCCATGGAAGTATCAGATGTAGTATCACCATAAACCTTAATAACATCAAGGTCAGCCTTCAGAGCGTAATCTTTAGCAAGCTCTGTACCAAGATTTTCAAGCTTAGTGTTGGTTTCATTAACCTTAGTCTCAACTTCACCAATTTTAGTTTCAACCTCATTGAGCTTTTCAGTATTGGCAGTTATCTTTTCATTAACCTTACCAATCTCAACAGTTACAAGATTAGTAGTCTCTTCTTTGGTGTAATAATTGCTCAGGTCAACAGCATGGAAAATCTCCCAACTATCGCCATCCCAAATATACATCTTACTATCTTCAGTTACCTGATAGATATCGCCAATTTCAGCACTTTCAGGCAGTTCAGCCTTCGTAGCAACAGTACCAATAAAATGCATAGCACCTTCATTGACACCAACATACTTAAGCTCTCCCCATGTGGAAGTGCCATCACCAATCTTAATCTGACCCTTGTTCTTACCATCAAGAGTTACACAAGGTTCACCAGCTTTAGGAATGTAGGTGTTAGCTACTGCATCCCACTGTGCCTGAAAACCACGACGCAGTTGAATGAGAGTTTGCAGCTTATTAATATCAGCCATTCTTCGTTTTTACACCTCCTATTTACTTAATTAAAATGTTTTGCAAAAAATTTTAACTTGTTGCATATTCTACAACTATCTATTTGAAAAAGACGCTTTAGACCTGTGGGACTCCACCACCATCTACTAAATTGTCTTCCAAATACTTATCCATATTCTTATTTTCCCATACTTCATTCTCTTTATTATACATGAGAATATCTTTATCTTCTACTCCACTTTCAGATATCTTTACGTCTTTTAAATCTTCAAGTTTCATATCTTTCGCAGGAATTTCTTCAATTCCAGCATTTAATACACCATATAATACTCCTCTATTATAATTAGGAGAATCAGGCGTTATCAGTGTCATTCCACTATAATCTCTTCTTACCATCGTAAATAAAACTCTCCTTTCATTTCCTTTAATAAGGAGTATTACCCAATTTCATAAGTCAATATAAACTTACCTTTGCAAACAGTAGTTATATTTCCTTTTATATCACAAAACTATACGTCATACAAATAGTTGCCGTATGTTAAAAATTTCGTATCAATTCCTTCAATTTTAATTCGCAAAGCTTTCGTCTTTTCTTCATCTTTTTCATTTTTAGAAATACTTTGAAGCTCAACAAATTCAAAATCTTTTTCGATTAAAGGAGGAGTAGCGTTATTATACAAAGGATATTTTCTAACTGTAAACCTTGCTTTTTCTCCTTCTCTTGGACTGTATTCCTAATTATCAGGAGTATAAATCTGTAAATCTATTACGCAGTCATCTCCACGAGTTAATGAAATTACCCCGTTATTTATTTTTAACAAAATCCTACTCCTCCTTTCTAGTTATATTAATCGTTAATATCAACCAAACCTTCCACCTCTTCTGTATTTAGTAGAAAGTGGATTTACCTGTCCTAATCCATTGAAAGGATTAGAACTGTTACTCTTGTTCGCACTCTTTTGTTTTGCAAACATTTCTTTGAATTCCGTCTTAGGTTTTTCTTCTAAAGTCAAAACTTCCTGCGCTCTTAATTCCATAAGATGATTGCACATCATTGCTAATGTATCTATACGGTCATCATGAAAATTCTTTTGCTTTGCATCAGGAGATAAATCAAATTGAATAGTACCATTAGGCTTTTTATATTTTTGCATTGCAACAGCTTCTTCTTTCAACAAATCTAACTGAATCAGTGAATTCATTTCATCAAAAGAAACTTTTTCATATCTTAATGTAATTGTTCCATCTGCCTGAGTTTCTTCAATCTCCATTTCATTACGGACATTTAGACTCTTTGGGAACATTACTAATCCTTGGTTAATTGCGGCTTGCGTTCTTTCGTAAGCTTGAACTTTATCACGCTTGAAATTAAACAACTATAATTTCTTTATGTTGGCAGGATAGTCATCTATACGCAACTTCATATATGGGTCTTCTTCATCAATAAGACCTAAATGACGCTTACCATCAGAACCTATCCAATCATTTAAAAGGAACTGAGAAATATCAAATCCTCCACCGCCAGCACCAGCATCAATACAGACAAGTTCAATATTATCATAATCTAAAGCACCTCTATTATAATTTATAATAAGGTCTTTTATCATTTCAATTTGTTGAGGCTTTTGAATAATTGCTTTTTCTCCGCTTGGTAAAAGTTCAATCAAGTTTTCACAATTAACAAGTTTTAACATTAGACCTTTTTCTTTATCTCTGAATATTTCCCCTATTAAAACTACTGAATTATCTAATTTTGAAGAAGGGTCATAACAGATAATATATTTCTTTTCTCCATCATTTTCGTATACAGGATAGTATGAATAACTATTCTTTAATACGGTTGAGCGCTTTACAAATACGTCTTCACCACCATCGTGGTCAAACGTGTTGTAATACAAGTATTTTCAGTTGTTCGAACAATATGCTTCATATTCTTCTTTAGTTATTTCTTTCCAATGGTAGCCACCCGCTCTTTTCCTTGTTCCTTTTAAACATTTAACTATATTTGAATTATAAGAACCAGTATTAACAGCAGCATTAGCAATTGAGGGAAAACACTCTCCTGTTTCTACACATTGGCAATAAACCTAATTATATGTATCATTCCGTGGAATCACTTCTTTCGGTCTTTGCTTTATTTTACTATGACTTTGACTTAATAGTTCTTTAGATAAATCAGTGTGAGTTTTACCCATATTGCTTTCAGATATCTTCTTTTTAGTTTCTTCACTATGATGATATCCATTCTTAAGTTTTGTCTATAAAGCTTTTTGAATTGATTCTTCAGAAGGCAAGCCATCTATTCCGCCTTCTTTAATATTATAACCAAAATGTTTATCATTGGACTAATATTTTTCTATTAGTTCTTTTTCCATCTAAGAAGCTTCTTCCACAGTTAAATTTTCAGCTATTACTTCATGAGAAAAACCTTCCCAACCATATTTTAATACTGCATAAGCCATAGCTGGCTAACAAAAACTTCCATCTTTCTTTTTAGTTAAATAACCATGTCCATGATGCCATCTTTCTATCACAGATGTACTAGTTATTCCAACATATTTCTTTTGATTTTCTTTGTTGGTATGAATATATACTGTCCATTTTCTATCATTTTTCATTAAAAACCTCCCGCAAAAAGTATTTTTAATATATAAAGGGCTATATACATATTTTGCGGATATGCATAAAGGATGGCCTTCCCTTGTCGCCCTTAAAAACAACCTACTTCTTATATTTTCATATAAGCTTAGACTATATCATCATCTCATTAAGATGTCCCACCACTTCGAAATTGTTATTTTTAACAACCCCTACTCCCAGTCACGGGATAGTCGTTGAACCTTTCTCTATTAAAGACTTGGCTGCTGATTATCTATTTATATAGTGTTTAGGATTTAACCGTGCACCATGTTTTTGTTTCTTTTTACTTTCGTAACATTCGCACTTATTCTTATTTCATAATTATGCTGTAGTACAAAAACCTTTAAGAACTCCCAGCAGTTCAATGGGATGCACACACTTATCGCTAAATGTGTGGAGTATTTCTTTTCGATTTGCTCACGTTGCGCTCTATATGGATTGGTAGCCATAGCATCATCAACCGTCTTCTAAGTCAATTGCGCCTAATAAGGCTTACCATTCATAAAAGGATGTAAACTAAAATTACAATCTATATCACATACAAAATAATCAGGGTCTCCCAGCAGCATTTTTTGGAAACATAGTTTGTACATATCAAATAAATAAGAATCTATTCCTTCAGCAGAACTAAGGAATAGATTTTTGTTTTGCATCTAAGTAGGATAAATTTCATTGTTTATGCCACTACCAGTTACAAAGTTCATGTTTTGAACAGTAAATGGTAATGTTAGAGCATAGAAATCTCTATCTATTTTTCCAGCTTCATCAAAAACTGAAAAATTCGAACGAATACCAACTATATTTTTTGCAACACTATTCAAAGTATTAATTGTACTACCATTATACAAACTAACAGAATACGATGTCTTAGCATGTGTAAATGGGTCTGCGCTTGAATTCATTCTAACGCATTCATCCAAAAATACAGAAGACGTTCCCATAAGAGAAGCTATATTTCCTTTGGCAATATCTTCCATTTTCTAAAATGTTTCCTAAGCTTGCCCACCTGAAGGCCGCATAATATAGCTATTAGTATTTGGCAATAAAAGTGAACGAGTCATTAAAAATACTGATGCCATAAAGCTCTTTCCCGTTGCACGTGAGCAAAGCCAAACCACGGTCGATGGAGTCCAACTTGATAAAATCATCCATTTCTGATGGTCGGTTAACTATATCTTTAAAAAATCTTCTATGAATCTTGTAGGATTAGCTCTTCCCCACTGTAAAATCTTTGTATATTTTTCAAAAATTTCCAATCTTTTAGGAAGTAACTCATAATCCCATAAGTTATAAGTACAGTTAATCATTAATAGCCACCCCAACTTTCATTAGTTGGATTTTCAGCTTCGTGTTCATCCCTCTGTTTTTCCAGCTTCATTTCAGCAATTTGTCGTTTAGCCAAGCGTAAATTTTCCTAGAGAGTAAGATTTTCTCTTTGTAATTCCACGAGCTTTTTAAGTTGGTCTTGACATGTTTTGTATACTTCGGCTTCACTTAAACTCAATTGATTAAAAATAGCCTTAAAACTAGCATCAGCCGCTTGTTGAATAGTTGCACTTGTTTCTATATCATATTTATTTAAAATAGCTTTCTCATATTTCATTTCATTCATCTTCGCCTGAATACCAGTAAAGCTATTTTCACCTTTAGCTTTAGCAATAGCATAACGTTCACCAAAACCGTTATCCTTACTAAAGCCAGAAATTGTCGTTAATTCTTGTTTTTTTAAATCTGTTATAGCTTTTAATTCTGAAACGGGAGCGTCTTCATCGCTTTTCTTTCTGTACTTCTCATTTAACTCACGAATATTTTTAAAAGAAAGAACAATCTGAATAGCAGCTTGAACTTTAAGTCCATCAAGCTCCATGCCCTGTTCCATCATGCCAAGTAAATCTTTATATAACAACTTTCTATTTTTTTCTTCTTCAAAATAAAACGGGTCATAACCAACCATCTTGATAACTTGTCTTTTTGCTTCGAGGTCAGCTTTACTCCATTCTTCTTCTAAATCTTCAGGCACATTGCCTGTATTGCTGTTAATTATTTTATCAGCCTTTGAATCTCCTTTATTTTGATTCACATCAACATCGGGCGATTCCAAAAAAACTTTTCCTTTTAAAGTAGCACTGCGAGAAATAACACTCATATATTCTTCAACTATATGGGTTTTTCTATCTTTCTCCTCCATCGTTTTTTTAGCTTTAAAATAACTAACATCGTCATAATATATATTAAGATAACTACAAAGCCATTTCATTGCTTTTTCGCCATCTTTGTCTGCTTTTTCATAAAACAAATATTCGTATAAATTTTTACAACAATCCATACAAATATGTGTGTGCATTTTTCCATTAGGTTCTATTCTACCCAAATTCCCTTCGTTGTATGCAAGGAAATATTTATCTTGTGGCAATGCTTTTCCACAACATGAACATACATATTTATCATATAATGGAACAAACCTATTAAAATATTTTGTCCAATTCTAATAAAGCTTTTGTAAGTATTCGGGTATCTTAGGCTTACTCTTTTTCTTTTCTGTTTTTTTAGTAAGATGGGTGCTTAATTGCTCTTTAGCTGAATCGTTAGAAGTATCTATTTCATCATTTATAATTTTATCACAATCATCAATAACTTCTTGATAAGCTTCTTCATATTCCAAGTATTTCTTATAATCAAACTATCTTACACTTCCATCTTCTTCTTTATAAAAATTAATAGGGTCAAAAAAACTATTATAATCAACAGAATCTACAAGATTTGGTGTACCAAAGTCCCCAACAATTTCTTTTAGAGCCTGTTTATGCTCATCTTTTAAAGAATATTTCCAAGATTCTCCAAATTCCTCTTTTTTTCTTTGTGTCTCCATTTTCTTTTGAATGGCATCTAATCTTTTCTATTCTTTAGCAATGGCAGCTTTGGCCCTATTGTTTGTTAATTTAGCCATTTAACACACCTTCTAAACCTTTTAATTCCAAAAAAATTTAATTAATCTACAATTTGAAACCAGAAGTCTCCTGCTTTCTAATCAACTGGTTGTTCCTTACTGATAGCGATATCAGGCAAATTATCCACTGTTTCCGCAATATTCTTATTATTTTCATTAATATTATTACGGAAAGTGTTGGCTAATCCAACTGTCACTTCCTTGATTAGAGTTTTAAGAGACTTTCTGCGAGCAGGTCCAGCCATAAAATTCACCATCCTTCTCTTAATAATTAATTACTTCTTAGGTTTTCCCTAAAGCAATAACAACCAAACATCTCTGTTAATTACACCGTTCTATCTCAAACCATACATCTTTTGGTATTGTTTTACTACATTTTCCAGCTATTCATCGAAAATTGTGTCTGTCCCAGCATTAAATCCTAAACTATTAAAAAGAATCTTAGCCATTTTAACAGCTTCGTTATTATTGTCTATGTTTAAATATGGTACTTGACCAGCCATAGTTCTAATATTGGTTTTATCAACTGGAACTTTATAACCGATTGCAGCTTTAGCATAATTTGGTAAACCAAAACCTCTAATATATTTACCATCAATTTGCATTGTGCGACTCTTAACTTCATTGGAATAATTTCCTTCTAAAACTTTAAAGGTGTTTCCACTTACGTCACAAACCATGCCAACATGGTCAGCTTCTCCAGTACATTCTCCAACTCCGTTATCTTGCCAATCGTAAAAACACAAATCTCCAATTTGAGGTTTATAACCATCTCTTTCTTCCCATCTTCCATTCTTCTGGTAAAGAGCTATCATCCTGTTACAACTGCATTCAGGATAAATATATTCCGTCAAATTTAATCTCTCTCCAAGAGCAGAAACGGTAGCTGCACACCAAGGTTCTGTATACAGCATCCTATGGTTTGCTGGTAAGGGAGTTATCCTATTATAAATATCAATAATCCATTTATGTTTACCATTGGCTACGCTAAAACCAACCCAACGATAAAACCATTCAACCGTCGTTTTTCTCAACTGCTATTCCGTCATCGTTAATTTCTCCTTGCCAAACTTCATTTCTTTTATTTTTTAGTTCAGCTTGTCGTTTCATCCACTCTTTGTGCTCTTTCGCATGTTGCAAACGAGCAGCTTGCCTTTCTTTGACTTTTTCAGGGTCGGCTAAATATGGTTTCCAGTTTTTTTGAAAATCTTCGTGAGTTTGCCACCATTCAGCTTTCATGTCTTCTAAAATATCTTCAAATGGTCGCTCAATCAAATCTTCCTCGGCAACTCCATTTTCTCTTTGTTTTTCTAGGTCCATTTGCCTCATTAAAGCATGACGAGCTTCTTGATGTTTAATCCTTTTTCTTTCGTTGCTCGCCTCTCTTGCTTTTTGATGAGGAGACTGAGGACCCTTTTTTTCTTCATCCGCTTTTTGACACAACTCTTGAATTTTTTCTTCAGACAAACCTTCGTATTCTGGAATTTCAGGGTCTCCAACATCTTGTCTATACTTCCTAGCTAACGAAGTATATCTATTTTCAGGCCAAGCAAAGAATTCGTTTGCATAAACTCTATCACAGTTTTTAGCCTCTCTACTAAACTTAATCATTGGATATCCTAAAAATGCAGAAGACCAAGCTTTTTGTTTTCTAATTTCAGGAAGCATCGAAACATATCCTGTAATTTTATGAGATGGTTTGGTAGTTCCATAAATAGAACCAAACACAAAATCAAGCTAATCTTCCATTGCAATGGCATCAAGAATTTTGTATTCTAAAGATTCAATTACATTAGAAACAGTTTCTTTATCATACCCTGTTTCCTCCATAATTGCTTTAATCAATCTAAATCTTGTCATTGTATCACCTATATAAAAAGCCCCAAGTCACCATAAGATGACTTGGAGCTATTTTTTAATTTATACAGATTTCTTTATCCAAAAGAAATCTACTTTGTAAATTATTCCCTCTATTAAGCCTTTGCTACAGAAGAAAACTTCGCATAAGGAACACCATCACGAGCAGCAATGGTAAGCTTTTCTCCAGTCGCAGGGTTGTGTCCAACGCGCGCGGCACGATGCTTACCACCAATGGTAACTACAGAACCAACCTTGACGGAATCGTTCTTGGCAATCACATCAAGCAGGACCTCACTCATGCCCTTGATGACAGCCTCAATATCCTTCTTGGAAACATCTGCACAAGCCTCAGTGTCCTTAATAGCAGCAATAAATTCATTCTTAACCATAATATTAAATACTCCTTTAAATCTTTTAAATTTTATTTTTTAAAATTACCTTTTAAAACCTTTGTTTATCAAGGTTTTCCCTTGACTCGCTTTATATATAACACAATTTTATATCTTTGTCAAGAGTTTTTTTGAAAAATTTTTTCGAAAATTTTAGAAATAGTTTCTATCAATCTTCAGTATGAGCTTCAACAACCTTGTGGGGCTTATATCCACCCTTAGACTTGTTGTTACTCCAAATACCGAGTTCAAGCATAATCTTAGAAATCTTCTTGCAACGATAAACGCCGTATGAATCTTGGAAGCAAATAGCGTTGACTTTATATTCGCCCCAGCGCTGAGTATTCGCATCATTCAAAATCTTCTTTTCAACAAGCTTGTTATACTGATTAACGCTAATCCTCTGAAGATTCAAATCATCATACTTACCCAAGAACAGCATAATTTCAGGTTCTTCAGCAACATAAATTGTCTTATCACGACCTACATGTTCTCTATTAGTAACAGTATAATTTGCATCCTGTGGATTCAAACCAACCTGTCTATTCTTAAGAAGACCAACTCTCTCTAATTCTTTACGCTCATATTTAGAAACCTTAATCATAAATTAATCAATCCTTTTTATTTTTAAATTTGGAAGGAGCGTTTCTATTCTTCCTTCCACCTACGCAGACATTATTTTTTTAAAAAGTTGCCGTTTTTGCCTTATTTTATATAGAGAAAACAAAAGCCGATTAAATCGCCTTAAAGCGTAACATCTTGCTTTTTAGCTCTCATTCTTTTCATTCGCTCCGCCGCCAATAAATTTTTCCACTCTTCCTAACAAATTGCGCAACGTTTATGAATTCTCTATGTTACACTATTATGTTCAATTTCTTTTCCACAGTTAATGCAATAATATTTTTCATTAGTATGCGTTTTCAAAGATTTTGCACATTCTTCACAATATTTTCTTGGCTAACCTCTTTTATTTGCCGAACGTGGCAATAATTTCCGACATTTTTGGCATCTAAAAGTTCCGAATTTCTTCATTTCGAGCCATTTTCCGCACAAATAGAGGTCATTCCGACCCAATAAAATTACCTTTTCATCTTTCTCCGCTTCTTTGAAATCTTCTTTGTCCATAAATATAGGAGTTACTCCGAGTCCATGATTTATATCTATGAATCCTAAATCAAATAATACGTTTCTTTCTTTTGTGAGAGAAAAACTTGGCTTTAAATCAGCGTCATTTCTTAATTTTTTATTATATTTCTCAAGATAATGTATATTAGGTCTACTTAAATAGTTTTCCTAAATTTTTGTCCATACATATAAAGTAAATAAATATTTAGCTCGTGCCATTGTAATTGGATGATTCTTTACACTGACATTTTTACGCCTTGATTTAATATCTTTTACTTCTTCGTCTGTTATATAATATGTATCAAGATTTAAAAACCAGTTTAGCACCGCTTCGGGAATTTTTATTTCTTTTATTTTTCTAAGCTAAGATGATTCTTTTGGATTATCAGGGTCAACTTTCCAATTCTTCCAAGTTGTATCTACCAACTTATTAACTCTATTAAAAGTTACATTAGGGTCATAAGTTGGTACATACTTCTTGCACTTTTCTTTAATTGTTTCTTTTACCCATGCTTTATTCCAAGAAGGCTAATTTCCAAGTGCGTATTCTGTCTTAAAATATTTTACCAGTAAAGCAGCATCTCTCTACCACTTTTGAGAAAAACCATTCTAAAGAACTTCTTGAATATAACCCTCTTCATCATAAATGTCAATCATAAAAAGATTCCTCCTTTATACCTTTTTCCTCTTCTTCAATTTCCTCTTCGTGACTTACAAGCACTCTCTCAATAGAATACTTCTCATACAAAAACTCTAAAGAACCATTAGGATTCTTTTGAGGAAAATAATAAACAGAGGTCTTTTTTCTTATATTCTCATATATTTGTCTTCCAACTAAAGCCCAAAGAATATTCTTGTTATAAGACTGTTTATCAACATAAAATAAATATATTAAATGGTTTGCTAATTGTTCTTCATTAGAACAAATATTAGTTAATAAATCTTGTCTTAAAATATTATATTCTAAATCTCTGTCAAGAACTTTACTTGGATTTACTGTTTTGCTTGTAAACGCTCCATCAAGAGCTTTTTCTGTCCTTTTAGCTGCCCATTCCTTAATTCTGCTTGATACTAAATCGTTAATTTGTTCATATATCTTTTTGTTAATTATAAAACCATCAGACATTAAAGTATGATAATCAAAGTTTTGAGAAGAACGGACTTTTTCTCTAATATGGAAATCAATATTTTCAATATATTTACAAATTTGATTCATCACACAATCAGAATCAACCACAGGAAGAAAATGTTTATAACATCTAATAAATTCTTTTTGACTTTCATTTAATAAATTCTCATCTTTAGCCAACAACTCTTTTAAAGAGCAAGCAAATCTAAGCTGACAATCTTGGTCATTTTTCTTAACAAATTCATTATATTCTTTACTTAAAGTATTATATTTGTATCTGAAAAAATAAGGCTTTTTATCAGCTAAGAGAGAATTAAGAAATTCTTTTCTTTTAATTTCTTCTGGAGAATCTTCTGGATTTATATGTTGATATTGTTTCCAAATTGTTGCTTCTGCTTTAACATTTTCACCAATTTTAGTTTTATCTCGCTACTACCTTTAGTTTCCTTAAAGGGCTAGACTATATCTTCATCCTTGTAAACAAGGAGCATGGCACTTCCAAATAAGGAATTTCACCTTAAATGTACTCCCTCTCGGGATAGTCGTTTGAGTTTAAGAATTGTTTTTAATTTCTAAATATTTTTGATATTTTCTTTCTAATCTTATATTACTATCTTCGTACATATAAGATAAAAAATTTAATCCGTCTTTTTGAGTAGTGAAAATCATGTTATAAGTGCTACCAGAACACTCTTTTCTTAAATAACATCCAATTTTACTTTCTGGAAAAAACTTGAGGATTTCTTCTTTTGTATGTTCTGCCATATTTTTAGAAGTGGTCAAACTAACTTCTAAAAGTTTTTTCTTGCCAAAAAGCCCAAAAGTTCCGTCACCGTCAAACAAGCCTCTCCAAAAGTGTCTCTTTAAATTATCTGGAACAAGAGAATAATCAATGTCAAGAGTTAAACTTTTCTTTGGTGTTACTCCATATTTTATTAATTGTTTAGTTAAATACTTACTGCATAATAACAAACTACTCATCTCAGATTCACATTCGCCACCTTGGGGTAAATGTGTAAATGTTTTAAAAGTTTTCACTTCTGCTTCTGTTCCAAAAGCTTTTTTAAATTGTATTAGTAAATCTCTATCAGTTGAATTAACAACTACTTTTATATAATAAGATTTTGTTTCTTCATTATAAGTAACACACCCATCCGAGGCTAAAAATCCTAAAATATAAGCCTTTTCTTCAGTATCAATAATGTCAAAGAAATCTAAATTCTTTATCAAGCGACTTTCTTTCAAACAACCGCAAGATTTTGTCATTCTTCTTTTACCGTTAATGGGAAGATTATCTGAATTAACAATACAATCATTTCCACATTCACAATGGCACAACCACTTTTTATTCCCTAAATACTTTTGTACCTTTAATTTTCCAAAAGTCATTCCAGTTCTATCAATAAAATTCCATCCACCCATTTAATTTCCTCCTTTCTTTTATAATTAAACAATTCTTCTACCACAGGATTACCATATTAAATAACGTAGGCTTCCCCTGTTAGCCATCCTCTTAATTATCATTTCCTATAATTCCAAAAGTGAGAATGACACCCTATATTTATAGGTTCACCATGTAAATTTTTCTATTTGTTACCAAATAGCCAGACTATTTAATTAATCTGTCTCGACTGAGCCGCACAACACGACCTGACTCTGTCTTGCAACAATTTTTCTTCTTTACTACCTTTTTCAAACAAAGGTAACATACTAACAAATGTAGAACAAATATTAGTAATTTGACCAATTCTTGTACCAAAACTGAATGTATCAGTGTTATACAAATCCAAATCAGTCATTTCTCTCGCTGGCTTTTTATGAGGCTTTTTAGCGTTGTAAGTTACTACTCTTTGGTCAGGATAAACACCATTAATAAAATTTGGATTATCACAGGTAAATATAATGTCATAGTCATAGTCACTTCCTGCCCAATGCATTGTATGCGCATCATGACAATTAACAATTACTCCACTATAACTATACTTATACCACTTTTTCATTTCTTCTGTATTCTTTAACTCAACAGGGTAATGTTCACTAAAATGAGTAAGAGGACTACGCATAGTATCCACTTTTGTAACATTTCTCTTATTCCAAAATTGTGAATACATTTCTCCAGCGTTTAACAAGCCAGTTACTTTTTGACCAGTAGCAGCTTGCATAAAAGCGTATCCATCAACTACAATACATTGAAAATTACCGTGAACCATAATTTTTCCAAGACAGGCAAGTTCAATTTTTCTAATAATAAAATCTCTTACTTTTTCTTTAGAATATTTATCATATAACAAAGAATTATTTAAAACAAGAGACTTTAACCAATAATTGTCACTTGATTTCATATAATTTTCAATATTATCTTGAGTCAAATTTTCGCCAAGAAGAAATAATAAAGTGTAATAAATATTATCGTAACTTACACCTTGAATATAATCAACTGTTGGTTTACAAACATCTTTTACCATTTCTGGCGTAAGATTTAAAGTTTGCAAAAATTGATAATTTGCTGTATTTACTTCTTTGTCCTGTTTAGGAGCATATTTGGTTACTCCCCAAATGATACCATTCTTTTGACAGTTTTCTTCAAAACTTTCTTGAGAATCCCAAGCACTCCAAAGTTTTGCCATACCTTCTGTAAGAATAACATCAATATTTCTTACATCTACATAGTTGCCATAAACATCTTTAATTAAATAATTCTCGTTGTTAAGTTCTTTGCACCAATCAACAAAATCAAATTCATTTACAGCCCCTTTTGTGAAAGCACAGCGGATACAAAATTGACAAGGAGTATAATCTTCTCCAAGGTCTTTTCCCCATTGTTCAGCCATTTGAGGACTAATTAAACCAGAACCATCGACCATATTAAATTCAACGTCTACTGTTCTTTCTTCGACAATATCATCTTGGTCTTCTGGCTGTTCAATCACAAAATCAACATCAACAGGTCTTACTTCTGAATAATCTGGAATTATACAAAATCTTGGCTTAGTAACTTCTTTTATTGCACTCGAATATAAACCAAAATATGCATTATACTTACTAGGGGCGATTTTGTAATCATCCATATTACGTCCATTATCAAGCCTTCTCTTTAATTCTGGTAAAATAGTTTCTTCACAAAAAACTACTGTACTTACTCGTGCTTGAGATGCTGAACAAGATAAACGTTTGTAATGATACGTTACTTTTTCATAACCAACAACTATATCTTCGTTTAAACCATCTTTATTTTTAACAGTTTTAATAATAGGCTCTCCACAATCAATAGTAAAAGAAAAACCATTTTCATAGATATCTCGATAAGATTTGACATTTTCCATGCTTACAGTAATATACTGTGGTATAAACATCATGTTATAGATTTTTCTTTGTAACTCTTTAATTCTATCCCTATTATTCTTACTGTTTTTTCCTTTTTTTAATTTATCTCTTTCAGAGTACCATTCTTCAAGCTGGACTCTATCAATCTTCTAACCAGTTATGTCACGAATACTCTTTAGCATTTGACTATCTGCTAAAGAAACAATTAGATTGCTCTTTAAACAATCTTGAAAACTAATGTCTAAATTATAGCCGTTTTCTTTGATTAATGCACTATTAAGCTTAACGGTGTAAAATAAACGCACTTAGTTACCTTCCTTCGCTGGAATTTTAAATAATTTGGCTAACCTCGGTAATCATATCCATAATATCAAAACCATCAAGGTCAATATCTTCAGTATCTAATTTTGTTATAAATTCTAAAATTTCAAAAACTTGTGAAATATTATCTACAATATATAAATTTTCAAGATTTTCTGTCTCAACTTTAGGTCGATTAAATCTTGTCTCTTTACCATTCCTTACAAGAATCTTTAAATCTGCATCAGTTCTATTAAGAAAACTATAATTATCATCAATTTGAATCCGTCCTAACATATGAACATCTTCTTTCTTCTCTCCATGACCTAATCCAAAATACCGCCATTTCGATTCATTACGTTTAAAAAACGGAATCTTATTTAAATAATCAAGTTTCTTCTGTAGTGATTCTTTTGAACCTTTAGTAAGTAATATCCAATTATATTGTTGCCAAATTCCTTGCTCATCTTCTTCGGAATCTTCTAAAGCTTTCATTAATATTTCATTAGGCTTTACTGATGACCAAAATTCTTCTGATTCATAAATTTCACTAACTTGTTCTTTAGTTAAATTTCTATAAATACTTTTGTATCCCCAGTCAACCAAATCATCTAAAGTCTTATTTAAACCATAACGCTAATTTAAAATAGCTATTACTGCTGCTGAACTATCTAACAAAATATCATCTACATCTAAAAAAATTGTTCTCTTATTAATGTCTATATCTATATTTTTTACAATCTCCATCGGTTGCTTTAATGTATTCATCTATGCTTTTGCATTGCTTTTTTGCTTAAGAATTATACATTGTTGTACCTCTCTTTCTATATTTTTTATTGGACGAATTCACAATTCTCATTGGTATTCATCCGCTTTTCTTTCATGTCTGAATTGTAACACATGTTTCTATTTCTGTCAACTATTTACGAAAAATTTTTAATCGCGTTCATAAACCCCTTGACTTTTCTATGTTTTGTGTGTTATACTTCAATCAGGAAAGATGCTCAAAATTAAAAATGTCAATTCTACTCATACAAAATTTTACGCATCTTACGGAAATGTTAAAACTACTCATACATTTCTTGACGATTATAAAATGCTTCAGAATATAGAGAATTTAAGGGAAAAATTGCTGTCCTTTAGGGGGTACTCTAATATAGACTCTATATATAACAAAGAAAGACAATATGCCTGCGCCTTTATCAAGGCTTGGCATTCAATGCATTTTAGTCTTTATTTTTCCTATATTTAAAAGACTTTTTGTAAAAAAAATAAAGAAATACTTGTTAAAAAGACTTGACAAAGAAAAATAATTATGGTATTCTTCTTTTGAAATAAAATAAGAAAGTAGGAGTATATTTTTGAGTAAATATGATTCTTTGTTTGTAAAGATTCCTAATGGAGTAATAGAACTTTCTAACAGAGTAAATTCATATACTTCTTTAACATATTTATTCTTAGCTATTAATAGAAATATGCTTGGAAAAGTAAATAGCAGTATTTTATTTTTAGAAGAATGTTATGTAGATGATAGTATGGAAAATCAAAAAACTAAAGCTTCTAAAATTAGTAAAATTTTATCATCTTTATATCTTTTATCAAATACCATTGTTAACAGAAAAAAAGAAATTATCTCTGAGTCAGTTATTGATATTCCTAAATATGGAGATTATTTTAATTGCTGTGAATTTGATATAAACACTTGTGAAAAAGATATTGAATTACAAAAAGAAAAACTTTTAGCACAATATCAAAGATTTCCTCAATATATGTTATCTATTGAACTTTATGATGAAATCATTGTTAATAATTTTACTACTTTGAGTATTAAAGATTATTTAATAATTATGAAATATTGTTTAAAAGATAAAACAACAAAATCTAAACTTAAAGTAGATAGTTTACTTAATACTTATCTTTTAATTAAAATGCTTATTGATAGAAGACAAGCATTAAATAAAACTTTTCCTAATGGTTGGAAATATAAAGAAGCTATTACTTTAAAATTTCTATTACAAAAAACATCTTTATCTTCTACTACTTTAAGAAAATATTTAGAAGCTCTTATTGAACTTGGATTAATTGAAAAAAACACTGTAAAAAAAGAAACTCTGTATAAATTAAAAAATGCTTGAATAGAGGTAAAAATTAATTATGACTTGTATCGTTGGTTTTACGGATAAGAAAAATAATGTCACTTGGATTGGGGCAGACAGCCTTGGTAGTAATGGCTATACTCAGGATGTCGAATCTAATCCTAAAGTATTTAGAAATACTACTTTGAAAAATGTTGTTATGGGTAGTACTTCTACTTTTAGACATATTGATTTGCTTAAATATAGTAAAACTTTATTCCCTGAGATTGATAAATATAAAATTCCTTCTGGTGAAACTAAAGTAAATCATGAATATATGGTTACTACTTTTGTTCCTAATATTATCACTCTTTTTGAAAATGGCATTAAAGATAGTGGAGATAAAGGTGGTAATTTCTTAGTTGGCATTGATGGAAAACTTTATGAAATTCAGAATGATTATTCTGTTCTTGAACCTTTAGCTGGTTATTCTGCTGTCGGTTGTGGTGAGGTAACTGCTAAAGGAAGTCTTTATGCTACTACTAAATATATGAAAGATTTTACTCCTGAACAACATATTCTTACTGCTCTTGAAGCTGCTGAAAAGAATTGTTGCGGTGTCCAAAGACCTTTTGTTATTCTTAATACTAAAAATGAAGATATTATTATTGTTGGACTTGATGGTAAAAGAGAAGTTATAAAGAAAGATAATGATAATAATCTTTCTAATACTTCTTCTTCTGATGATAATAAGACTTCTAATAATAATAAGAAACCATCTAAGAGACATCATTCTAGATGAGATGAGGATGTTCCACCAGTGGGACAGTAGTTCAAAAGTTCGAATAATTTTGTCAAGTTCAAAAGTTGACAAACCTTTGGCAAGGTTTGAAAAGTTCGAAGAACTTTGATTTTGTAAGGAGAAAAATTATGTCTTATTTTAAAGTTTATATTATAAATGGTTCGGGTGGGTCTGGTAAAGATACTTTTTGCAATTTGGTTTGGACAGCTATGAACAATTTTGGCCATAATTGTCTTATCTGTAAATATTACACTTCTGCTCCCGCTAAAAAGTGGGCTTCTTTAATGGGCTGGGATGGAAAAACTAAACGACCTATGGATAGACGATTTCTTTGTGAATTAAAAGATATGCTTGATTATTGGGATAATGTAACTTATAAATATCTCAAAGAAAAAATTGAAAAAGTATACAATTATACTACTTTTGATAGAAAAATTCTATTTTTACATGCAAGAGAAGATAAAGATATTGCATGGATTAAAGAATATTGTCGTAAAAAGGGAGTTTATTGTAAAACTATTAAAGTTGATAGAAAAGTTTTAGACGAAAATAGTAAATATGGTAATCATGCTGATGATGGTGTAAGTAAGTCAGGAATTACTTATGATTACGTTATTGACAATAATGGAACAAAAGTTGATTTGACAAAAGAAGTTTATAATAATTTTATCTATAAAGAGGATTTATTCCGATGAAAAACAAGCATGAAAGTAAAATTAAATATGAAGCTAAAGGTAATCCTTATTTAGTTATATCCCAAAAAGACGAATTTAGTCAAATTCATCATTTTTATAAATTGGATAATCTTGACCAGTTGTATGATATTCCCACAGATAAATTGAAAAATGGTGATACTGCCATTGTTAAAAAGAATGGTAAATTTAATAAATTTATGTGGGTAGTTGATGATGATTGGAATTATGAAAATTGGGTTTTTGCAGGAAATTTAAATGAAAAACAAAAAGAAAGTGAAAAAAAAGATATGACTGAAAGTACAACAATTGAAAATAAAGCAACTGAAAAAGTTGTTCCTTTTCATGAAATGACTTGTGAACAAATGAAGAAACAGTATCCTAATCTTAATATGTTGTATGAACATTGTTGGGTAAAAGAATTACATTTTATTTTGGATTACTGTGATATCAAGTTTACTTCTAAAAGTGAAACTAATCGTGAAGCAACAATTGTTATTAATTTTAAAAGTAATCTTGTAAATAGGAATGAAAGTGTAACCATTTCAGCTAATATTTGGGGAAACTATTACAGAGAAGTAGGCAAGAAGATTTATTATACTGATATCTTTGTAGAAGAAATTCATGGTAACTGTACTTTACCCATGCTTAGATTAATTGATGCTACTTGTGATACGCTTGAAAAAATGTTGGAGAATCTTAACTTGGATAATACATATGGTGGAGATTATGCTAGAATTTATCATATCTTTGATAGTTTTAAGTTGTATCAAAATAGTGAATATAGTGATGATAATAGTTGTGACTGTGATGAAGAAGGTATGTAACAATGAACATTATTAAAAAACATTACGCTATTAAACAATGCAAAAAACTTGATAAGTTAATTGGTATTCAGGAAGATATTTGTAAAGCTTTGGAAACTGGATATAAACTCTGTGTTGATTTTGATTGTATCATTCATTAGGCAAAAGTTTATCTTAAAAATGATAAACATCTTCAAGATTCTGGTTATTTGAATGAAAAATATACAGGTGATAAATTGGAAGCTGTTCGTGAAATTCGAATTGGATGGGATTGTTATAAGAGGGAACACGAAAATGATGTAGCTGTCTTTGATGGTAAGAAAATTTTGGGTGTTGAAGAAGATTGTTGTGTTACATGGGAAGATATTGATGAAAATTTTCAGTCCTTCTGGAAAGATTATGAAATTTATAAGAGTAAAGCTAATAAGATTATAGCTTCTTTTGAAAACAAAGAATACGATTTTGCCAATTTACATTGTGTTGAAGATTTAATTTTAGAATATGATTTTCGTTTTAATTGTAAATGTCTTTCTACAAAAATTACTGAACATTGGTGTATGATTCGTAGTTTTACGTTTGCTCAGGATGTTATTAGTGAAGGTCATTGGATTAAGAATCAGTGGAGTAAGAATAGTTGGATTTTGAGCGAGAAAGAAAAGAATAATCTTGGTATGACTGATATTTCTAATAAAATTGATGGTAGTGATAGTAGTACTAAAAATGTTGGAAATAATAATGATGCTAAGAACGTAAATGTCAAATGCTATAGAGATAATGGTGATGGTACTATGGATTGGGTTAACTGTCCTGTTATTATTACTGATGGATACAATACTGACTGTTAATAATATTAACGTTGCGAAAAATAATTTTGATTAAATTATAAATAA
>ENA-OURQ01000427-OURQ01000427.1-human-gut-metagenome-genome-assembly--contig:-NODE-427-length-42036-cov-7.085801_pt1 | contig 42036 bp, 38 predicted proteins | sample MGYA00242105_ERZ508999 | MGnify/ENA primary metagenome ERZ508999 (study PRJEB26280, sample SAMEA2338771) | human gut metagenome | biome: human gut; feature: human-associated habitat; material: faeces...
TCTACATGGAAATCATCAATCAATTCATCTAACAGATCCATGCGATTTTTATTCGGAGACATACAGGAACATCCAATATTTAAATATTTTCTTGCAAGTGCATCATATACATCTGGATTTTCTTCATCTACCATTGCAAGTGGTTTCATTCCCGTACAGTTTTCAAAACATACAACAACCCCGCCATTATCTTCAATCGCACGAATAACTTTCAAGGCTGCTCCTCCAGATGGAGACCCTGTCACAAGGATTCTTGGTTTCTTTCCGATATTCTTTCCTTCTTTGTATTCTTTTTCAATCTTATCTGTTACTGCATTGATTCGGTCCTCAAGTCCTTCTGTATTGATGTCAAAACCACTTCCATAAACAGTATTGATCACATCTAATCCATTGACTGGTGCAGGATCATTTGCCATTACATATTGAAGACGTCTTAATGCTTTATTGATTCCATTTCTTAATTTAATCTGATGAAGAACCGCTTCATCTGTAATCGTTGTCTCAAATTTATCTTCTAACACTTTTTTAGTCTTTCCGAACAACATAATACCCCTCCTTTGCCATCTAATCAGGCATTGATACAAGCGATAATTCTATATTAGTTATTGATGAGCTTCTCGTCCTCATTATTCCAGCTATAAAGTTTTCTGATTTCTTCACCAACTTTTTCTGATGGATGCTCAGAAGCTAATTTTCTCATAGCCTGGAAGTGTACCTGACGTCCTGCTGGCGACATATCTAATAAGAACTCTTTAGCAAATGTACCATCCTGAATGTCTGATAAAATTTTCTTCATAGCTTTCTTAGTATCTTCTGTAATAATCTTTGGTCCTGTTACATAATCACCATATTCTGCTGTATTAGAGATAGAATATCTCATTCCTGCGAAACCTGACTGGTAAATAAGGTCAACGATTAATTTCATTTCATGAATACATTCAAAGTAAGCATTACGTGGATCATAACCAGCTTCGACTAATGTTTCGAAACCAGCCTGCATTAATGCACAAACACCACCGCAAAGAACTGCCTGCTCACCGAAGAGGTCTGTTTCTGTTTCTGTTCTGAATGTTGTCTCAAGAACACCTGCTCTTGCTCCACCGATTGCTAATGAGTATGCAAGTGCGATATCTAATGCCTTACCTGTTGCGTCCTGTTCAACAGCTACTAAACAAGGAACACCTTTTCCTGCCTGGTATTCTGAACGTACTGTATGACCTGGTCCTTTTGGAGCTATCATTGTTACGTCAACGTTTGCTGGTGGTTTGATACAACCAAAATGAATGTTGAAACCATGAGCGAACATTAACATATTACCTTCTTCAAGGTTTGGCTCGATATCTTTCTTGTACATATCTGCCTGTTTCTCATCGTTGATAAGAATCATAATAATATCAGCTTTTTTAGCTGCTTCTGCTGTTGTATAAACTTTAAATCCCTGAGCCTCTGCTTTAGCCCATGATTTACTTCCTTCATATAAACCAATGATTACATTGCAACCAGAATCTTTAGCATTAAGTGCATGAGCATGGCCCTGACTACCGTATCCGATAATGGCTATTGTCTTGCCTTCCAATAATGATAAGTTACAATCTTTTTGATAATAAATTTTATTTGCCATATTTCTAGCCTCCATATAAATTTTATATTGTTAATGTCATCTTATGTTAAATCCGATGACTATTAATAATCATTTTAATAATAAATATGTATTTCATACTTACATTTATTACATATTCTATTCAAGCTCGCCAGCAAGCATATCTGCATGGCCTCTTGTAAGACCTGTAATACCAGTTCTTACTAATTCCTTAATTTCAAAACCATTAAGTAAACCTACAAAAGCATCTAGCTTCTGCTGATTACCTGTTAATTCAATCATCATTGAATCTTCTGCAACATCAACTATCTTTGCTCTGAATATATCAGCAACTGCTATAACCTGCTGTCTCTGTGTCGCATCTACTGCAACCTTACAAAGAATTAATTCTCTGCATACAGAAGCACCATCTTTTAATTCAATAATATCCTTAACGTCAACAAGCTTTAATAACTGTTTTCGAATCTGTTCTAAAACTTCATCTTCGCCACTACATACAATAGTCATACGCGAATATTCATTACTTTCTGTTTCGCTAACAGTCAAACTGTCGATATTATATCCTCTTCTTGCAAAAAGTCCTGATATTCTACTTAGTACACCAGCTGTATTCTCAACTAGTATCGATAAAACCATTTTCTTCATAGAATACGCTCCTTATTTTTTTTATTAATCATAGCACAATAAAGCATTTTGTCAAGTATTCCATTGACGTAAAATGACAAAATATTTTATCACTTTAATGTGTCATAAACGAACATCTTATTATTCCTCAAACTCTCCGTATACAAATGCTGCACTTTCTGTAGCCTTGATATCTACTACTTTTCCATGGAAATTTTTGAGTTTATTTCTTGCCGGAATGTTATTAGACATTGCTAATGCCGGATATATTGTATAATAATATACGATGCCCTGAAGTGTCTGAAGCTGTGATTCCTCCACATCTATTTCATCTCCGACATTTAACAGTCCCGGTCTTTCCATCTTAAATTCTATTACACGCATAAATATCCGCCTCCATTTAATTAAGTCTGTATGAGTATACAAAAAGACCGTATAATACGGTCTTTTCATAACTTCTGGTTATCTGTATAACCATTCACCTAACTGACGAACTGAATTATCGTCCTGTTCTTCTAATTCATCAATAATAAAAATCTGATTATCCTCTTTATTAAAGCTGTTGATTGCTTCCTTAGCTTCATTAAAGCTGGAATAACGTCCTAAAACACCTGTCCCATCTGACTTTTCTTTTTCATAAACACCAAGTTCAAAATATCTGTTCATTTGCCAACCTCCATCAATAAGCATACTTATAAGATGTATTCTACTACAATTTTCGTCAAATGTTAACAACATTTTGAAAATATTTTTATTTTTATCAGCCTTTTCTTATAGCCTCGATAGGTTTCTTCCTAGATTCCTTAAACACCGGGATAAAGCTTGCCACGAATGCTACTATAAGACATAATACGAACATTAATACCACCTGGATTATTCCGAAATGCAACATTGTTATTACTAAATGATACTCTTTTCTGAATGATTTATTAATAATAGAAATAAGCGATCCTGTTGCTATTACCGAAACTATCCAGTTAATTATTGCAATTATAGTACTTTCGTTAAAGAATATCATAAATACATCTGCACCTCTTGCACCGACTGCACGTAAGATACCAATTTCTCTTTTCTTCTGTAAAATACTTGTTGCAATGAAATTCATAAGCATAATCGATGCAAATATTGCAAAGAATATTCCGACATAAAGTAAAACTTTCTTAAGTGTTGTAAATATCTCTGTTGCTGTTGTAAGTAATTCTGTTGTATTATTCTGCAAAGTATATTTAACACCACTTATACCATTATTAAATGAATATTTTACTAATTCTTCAATTTCACTTCTCTTATCGGGCATCGCTGTAACAAGTGCATCATATTTACCTTTTGAATATACTGAATATGCATTGCAGATTCCATTCGGAAGTATTGCCATACCTTTGTTAAATTCATTATCTATATAGATGCCTACGACTCTCATATTCTTATCACTGTTAAGCCAGTCTGAGCCTTCATTTGAAACCTGCATAATCATTGGTAATTTACTTATTTCATTTGCATTTGCAAGTATACTCTTCTTTATACTTTCAATATTGCCCTCTTCATAATCAAGATCAATATATGTCTCAAGTGCTGACAATGGAAGAATCATTTCATTATCATTTAACTTAGCCTGATTATTAATCATAACAATATTATTTTTAACTGCATCATTGATTTTACCGATTTCACATATTCTGTTGACTTCATAATAACCATATTCGTTAGTATTAGTTATGAAGTTTATATTATAGTCCTGTGAAAATGCCTGCACACCGATATTATTCTCCACAACACTGTTAAATACATTGTCTGATGTAAAGAGTATTGCATGATTACTATAAGTTCTTATGTTAGCTAATTCACTCATCATAGAATAATCTAAAATTCCCGTATTACCCTTTATTTCTTCTTTGTATTTATCATATCTGCTGCTTTCAAATTTAGTATCAAGAATACCTGTAACTGTATATTTCTTATTGCCATTAATATCTAATTCTAATACCTTGCCAATCATATCAGTAGTTTTCTTTATATCAGTTGAATTATCAGGTCCATAATTCATTGTGTACTTACCAATTATAAATGACTGTGCCATATAATCTGTAATAACAACCTCATCATCATTAACAGGAAGTGCGCCCTCTAAGGTGTAGCCCATTCTATCAATCATATCCTGTGATATTTTTGATATTCCATAGAAATCAAGTGAATAAAACGATAGTTCTCCATTAATATTTACCTTGTCAGTATCATATATATTCTGTATTGAAATGTATGAATCATTAGGTTTTACTATCTCATTAAAGCTATAATCTTTAAAATGATTTTTTATATTTTCCACGTCTTCATCTGATAACTTATCTCCAGCATAATAACTGTATACACTGTTACTTATCTTTCTTTCAAATCCAAATGAAGCATAATTAACATTACTGTCAATTATCGAATCTGTTCCTGCTTTTATCTTATCATATGACGACATTGTGTTAGATAAACCGAACAAAGTAAATGCTACCATTGATAAAAATATCGTCACTAACAATCTGATTGGTTTCTTCTTAAGACTTCCAAATGCCATCTTTAGTGAATTCTTAAGAGGTAGTTTAGAACGGATTAATTTGAACTTTGAAGCATCATATTCTTCAACCCACAAGTTCTTATCACTTGTTTCTTCAAAACCTTCTCTGTTCCCATCATCATCTATTCGTACTGCTTTCTTTATCTCTTTATTAGTTTTACCGTCAACCGAGATAAATGAATCTGCGTCCTTATTATTTTTAAGATATTCATTAATCATCTCTAAATCTTTATTAGTCAGCTCATATCCTGATTTAATATGAATAATCTTATCTTCTATTATACTTATTCCACTAGATACTTCGTTAGGTTTAGAAATGTATTTCTTAATATCACTTATAATTTCTCCATCGGCTAATTCAATGACCCTGTCGCCATACTGTTCGGCAAAATCTCTGTCATGTGAGACTACAATAACTAACTTGTCTTTAGATAACTTCTTAAGTGTATCAAATACCTGTTTACCTGTGTTAGAATCTAATGCTCCTGTAGGTTCATCAGCCATAATAATTTCAGGATTCTTAATTAATGCTCTTGCAATTGCAACTCTCTGCTTCTGTCCACCTGATAATTCATTTGGCTTTCTTGAGGCGAAGCCTGTTAAGTCTACTTCATCTAATATCTTATTAAGTTCTTCTTTAGTCGGCTTTCTTCCCTGCAATTCCATTGCAAGGGCAATATTAGCGCCTACAGTGAAATCATTTAAGATATTATATTCCTGAAAAATGAATCCAATAAATGTATTTCTGTATGAATCGAAATCAGACTGTGTAAACTGCTTAGATGACTTTCCTTTAATTATAATTTCACCATCATCGAATTTATCTAATCCACCTAACATATTTAAAAGTGTTGATTTACCACTTCCTGATTTACCTAGTATAAATACAAGTCCTTTTTCTTCAAACTTAAGGTTAATTCCCTTTAGAGCCTGAACTGCTGCGCCCTTTTTGGGTTTGTAAGTTTTTTTCAAATTTTTTACTTCAATCATTTTCTCTTTCCATCACATTCCTTGTGATTTTCCTTTCAATTATTTTCTTCGTAATTTTCCTTTGCATCACATTATTCGTGATTTTCATTTACATTACTCTCTAAGTGATTTTCATTTACATAATTTGTTTAAAATAAAATTATTCTCTCGGCAATGTTATTATTGCTGTAAATAAATCACCATTTATATCAATATCAAAATATCCTTTCTGAAGTTCTACTAAGTTCTTGGCAATCGATAATCCAAGTCCGTTGCCACTTGTAGACCTTGATAAATCTCCTCTGACAAATCTTTCCATAAGCTCATCTCCCGGAATATTTAATTTATATTTCGATATATTTTTAATGTATATTTTAACATATTTTTCTTCCTGTGACACATCAATATATAATCTTGTTCCCTCTAATGCATATTTGCAGATATTAGTGAACAGATTCTCAATTACTCTCCAGAGCAATCTTCCGTCAGCCATTGCTTCATAGCCTTTATCCGATTCATCGAACACAACCGTTATATTCAGCTGTTCGAATTTGTCCGTATATTCACCAACTGACTGACTAATAATCTCACAGATATTTATCTTATCTGATTTAACCTCGATATTTCCTGTTGAGGCTTTAGAGGCTTCCACGATATCTTCTGTAAGCTTCTTAAGTCTTAATGACTGTTTATATGCAACACCTATATATTCCCTGACCTTTTCATTCTGAATATCTTCTTTATTCATTAATTCAATATAATTAATTATAGATGTAAGAGGTGTCTTTATATCGTGTGAAACATTTGTTATTAATTCTGCTTTTAACTGTTCACTCTTTACTTTTTCTGCCACTGCTTTCTCAAGTCCTGCTGAAATATCAGTAATATATTCATTACTTTCTCCGAATAATCCAGGCATCGGCTTATTTAAGGCTGAATTTTCCGTATTACCATCGTGTACACTCTTTATTCTGTCTCTAAGTTCTAACAGAAGAGAAAATGCATACATAAGCAGGAAGAATTCCACGATTTTAAATATAAACCAGATGAACCAGATTATCATACTCTGTGCACTGATATTTATAATAAATAATACACACTCCCAGAAGAAGCATCCTCCTATGGTTATTATGGCTTTCCATTTCTTATCAAGATTTACAACTACATTTTTAACACATTTTATGATAAATTTAATTATTTTACTGGTTATACTGTTCTTAAATAATACCTTATTCTTTAATCTTGATAGAATACTAATGAATATATTAATTGTAAATATATACCATACACTTCCAATAGCGATAAAAAATATTCCATCCATCATTCTTCCTAATTCATATGTTCCCGACTCAGATATTATAAAGGCGGTCATATACTGGACTAAAAATGCTATAAATATAATAATCTCTAAAGGAATTGTGTCAATCCAGTTTAATTCTAATTCACCTTGTCCATTATAGCCTGCTACTACCATAATATACATACATAGAATAACTGCTAATATACCTGATATAATTGTAGCATATTTTATTACATTATAATTCTTGGTAATTATATCAAATACCTGATATTTTTTGTAAATTACATCTCCTTTTTCTAAATTTTTATTAAGGTAATTCTCTATTGTAATATATTTCCTATCTCCAACGGTTAAGGTTGTTGTACTTATTTTAACTATATCATCATCATTGACATTTGAAATAATAATTTTATCGTTATAGTACATTTTATATTTGTAATTAACATACTCATCACTCATTAAGTCATTTACAACCTGAAGATATGAAGTCTCTTTACTTACTTTTTCTATTGCATTGTCATACTCTTCATCTATAGAATGTGAACCATCGGTCATATTATGAGCATTCGAACTAACATCAGTATTTTCATTATCATATGCTGTGGTTTCATTTTCACTATTATAATTGTCATCATCAGTATTTCCCGCATCATCATAATAAGTAGCATCTACAGTTTCATTATAATATCTGTAAACGCCATCTTCATCATAATATCCCACCATATACTGGTCCATTTCATCGCGTATATATCTATACAATCTGAATGAACTGTTTTCTACAAGTGATTTTGCAAGTCTTGTTTTATTAAAATCAGGATTTTCCTTATTCTTAACACTGTCATTGCTATATGTATAATACATTCCACCAATTCCACCGATAGTTATTACCGCTGTTACTAATAGCAGAAGCATTGCTATAGCTTTAACAAATCTATTATATAGTATCTTCATATTAATCTCCATTCCGCATTGCCTTTTACATTATCATTCGACTTTGTATCCCTGTCCCCATATTACTTTTATATGTCTTGGTTCCGCAGGGTTTATCTCTATCTTTTCTCTTAAATGTCTTATATGAACGGCAACCGTACCGTCTGTACCATCAATGTCATATACCTGATTTTTCCAGACTGTATTATATATCTCCTTAGAAGAAAATACTTTGCCGGGATTACTCATAAGAAGTTTAAGTATCTCATATTCAATCGGTGTAAGTTTCACCGGCTGGCCGTCTATCTCTACTTTCTTCATATCATCATCTATTACAATTCCATTTACATTAATCTCTGATGTATTCTTTACTGCACTTCCGAGCATCATATATCTTCGTAAATTAGACTTGACTCTTGCAATAACCTCCACAGGATTAAACGGCTTAGTAACATAATCATCTGCGCCAACATTAAGTCCTAATATCTTATCTGTATCCTCACTCTTGGCACTGAGGAAGATTACCGGTGCATTCGAGATTTTTCTAATCTCATTGATTGCCTGTATTCCGTCCATAACAGGCATCATAATATCTAATAAAATAATATGTATATCTTCGGTCTTAACAATGTCTACCGCCTCTCTTCCGTTATAAGCTTTATAAATTTTTAAATCCTCCGAAGCAAGATATATCTCTAAAGCATTCACAATATCTATTTCATCATCACATATCAAAACATTGTACATTTTCTTATTAGCCTTTCTTTTTACTTTTTCTCTTTCCTTATGTACTGTATTATATAGGTTAATTTATTAATAAACAACTACATAAATCTTTAAGATTTTCTTAAGATAAATAGATAAATTCTCATCTAACCCTGAAGTTACCTCTGCCGCCTCCACACACAGGGCATATATTGGGTGCATTCTTATCTGTCTTATTATATCCACACACCATACATTCCCATTTTTCCTCGCCATCTCTCCTATAGAATCTATCGTTAATCATACTTTCTGATAGACCACTAAACTTCTCTGCCATACCCGTTTCTATATTCACGACATTTTCAAATATATCTGCTATTTCATCTAATCCTTCATTAACCGCATCATCAGAATAACCTTTATACATACAGTTTCTATCTTCCATATCCGCAAATATCTGAGCTACGGTATTTAGGTTCTCTCTTGTCTCGTTAACTCCTCCATTAATAATTCGATATCCGACCATTGCAAGTTCTTCTAATCTATCAGCATTTTCATTAAAAATATCTGCAATATATTTATAGCCATCTTTTTCTGCCTGTCTGCCATAGAGTCTTAATCTGACAGATAACTTCGCTTTTTCACATATTTCCTTCTCAATATTTTCTTCGGTCTTAGTTCCCCTTATATCTAACATATCTTTTACTACATGAAAATCCTTATATGATTTTCATATCCTCCACATTTTCTAAAACATTTATTAATGTATATGCATTGTATAATCAAAAAATGCGGTTACCATATATCAATCTTAATCATATTCTCTATGTATAATTTTAATACGACTTTAACTGATATACTATAACCGCATATAATGAATTCATTTCTGACTAAATCTTACTGTCTGATTAAATCATTATTTTTCAGATAATTTAATATATATAATTTGATTTTTATTACTACTATAATAAGTCTTAATTACAAATTAAATCTTATCTTCATATAACTCTTAACTATTTCAACACCTTTTTCAAAAGAAATTTCTTTCGTATTGAGACATAAATCATAGTTTCTCGCATCATTCCAGTCTTTACCGGTATAATGATTATAATAATCTGAACGATATTTATCTGTCTTAAGTATGAACTGTTCAATCTCTTTACGCGACATTGATGACATATCTTCAACTACATCTATGCAATGTTCCATTGGAGCATGAACGAAGATTCTTATTATATTAGGCTGGTCTTTTAGAATATAATCTGCACATCTTCCAATTACGACATAAGATTCTTTCTGTGCTAATTCTTTTAGTACCTTCGCCTGATAATTAAATAAATTATCATTTGAAACAAATTTATCACTGTCAGGTGGTATCAACTCACCTTTATATACATTCTTAGCTACCTTGTATAAAATGCTGCCCTTTAATTTTTCATCAGCTCTTGCAAATAATTCTTCATTTATTCCACTGTCATCTGATGCTAATCTTAAGATTTCTCTGTCATAGAAGTTAATACCTAACTCTTTGGCTAACATCTTACCCATGGTTCTTCCTCCACTACCATATCCCCTGGCAATTGTAATAACATATTTCTCCATAGAAAAACCCTCCATTCCTAAATGCCTTTTAACAACTTATTATTCACCTAAGTATGCTTTCTTAATCTTATCATCATTAATTAAGTCACTTGCCTTACCTGTAAGAGCAATCTTTCCTGTTTCAAGAACATATGCTCTGTCAGATATTGACAATGCTTTCTTAGCATTCTGCTCAACTAATAATACTGTTGTTCCACTAGCACTTATTTTCTTTATTATATCAAAAACTTCGTTAACAAACAATGGTGAAAGTCCCATTGATGGTTCATCCATAAGAATAATTCTTGGTTTTGACATTAAAGCTCTTCCCATAGCAAGCATCTGCTGTTCTCCACCACTAAGTGTTCCTGCTGTCTGTTTTTTTCTCTCTTCAAGACGAGGGAATCTTTCATATACCATCTCTAATGTCTTTGCAATTTCATTTTTATCTTTTCTGGTATATGCACCTAACATAAGATTATCATATACTGATAAATCTGCAAAAACCCTTCTTCCTTCCGGTACATGTGCCATTCCTAATTTAACAATTTCATGAGCAGGTGTGGTTGTAAGCTCTTTTCCCTCGAACATTACCGAACCTGACTTAGGTTTTAATAATCCAGTAATTGTATGAAGAATTGTAGTTTTACCAGCACCATTGGCACCTATAAGAGATACAACTTCACCTTCATTGACTTCAAATGACACACCTTTAATGGCATTAATCATTCCATATGATACATATAAGTCTTCTATCTTTAACATTGAAACACCACCTCTCTATTCACCTAAATATGCTGTAACAACTTCTGGTTTATTCAATACAACTTCTGGCTTACCATGTGCAAGTTCTGTGCCAAAATTGAGTACCATTATCTCTTCACATATACCTGAAACGAGTTTCATATCATGCTCAATAAGAAGAATTGTAACACCATATTCTTTTCTAACGAACTGGATAGTCTCCATTAATTCAGCTGTTTCATTAGGGTTCATACCTGCTGCTGGCTCATCTAATAATAAGAGCTTTGGTTCTGTAGCTAATGCTCTAGCTATCTCTAACTTCCTCTGTTTACCATATGGAAGATTACTTGCTAACGTATTTATATCTTCATCCAGTTCAAATACCCTGAGCAATTCCATAGCTTTTTCATTCATTTTTTTCTCTTCTTTAAAGAATCTTGGAAGTCTTAATATACCTTCAGCAACTGTATATTTCTGCTTATTGTTAAGTCCTAATTTAACATTATCAATTATGGACATATTATCAAACAATCTTATGTTCTGGAAAGTTCTTGCAATTCCTTTACGATTTATGTTCATAGGTGATAAACCATCTATTTTCTCACCATCTAATTTAATATATCCTGATGTTGGTTTATATACACCTGTAAGCATATTAAATACTGTGGTTTTACCTGCACCATTTGGTCCTATAAGTCCATATAACTGACCTCTTTTAATATTCAAATTTAAATCATCTACAGCTTTAAGTCCACCAAATGCTATACTTAAATTCTTAACCTCTAACAGTATATCATTGTTATTTTCCTTATTAGCTGTCTTAGTATTCGTATCTTTCATACTAATCTCCATTCCTGAGCAACCTGTTTATATCTATTATATTATTGAATTCAGCAAAATCCTTAGGCATCTTTTGATACCTTATTCTTCTTATATAACTTTGATACAATACGTTCTCTCATATATACACATTTCTCATTATTTGTTAATATCATCATTGCAATAAGAATTATCGCATATGCAATCATTCTATAGCTGTAGAAATCTCTAAGCAATTCAGGTAATGCATACAGAATTATTGTAGCAATTATTGAACCCCTTATGCTTCCTAATCCACCTAATACCACAAATACCAATATTAAAATTGATACGTTGAAATTGAATTTTGATGAATCAAGTGTCTGATAATGAGAAAACATTGTTCCTGCCATTCCTGCGAAGAATGCAGATACAAAGAATACTATTAACTTATATTTATTAATATTAATACCAATTGATTCAGCCGCAATACTATTATCTCTAACTGCTTTAAATGCTCTTCCTGCTCTTGAATCAATAAGATTATACACAACTGCAACAGTTATAAGTACAAGTACAACCGAAGTAATAAGTGTAGCTGTCTTTGGAACTTCACTCACTGGCATTGCACCTTTTAATATTTCAACCTTACTATCCAAATCATATTTCTGTGGGCTTATAGGCTGAGAAAATGAAAAATGCAATCCGTTCTTATCTTTAATAAGATAACAGTTCTGGATTAATTTATATGTAATCTCACCAAATGCCAATGTAACGATTGCAAGGTAGTCACCTCTTAATCTTAATACCGAAAAACCAATTATTAAACCAAATAATCCTGCACATATTCCGCCAATCAGAAGTGCAAGTACATATCTTTCAAAATCTGATTTTATAACTTCTTTAGTTAATATAGAAAATATTGCACCTGAATAAGCTCCTACGCACATAAATCCTGCATGGCCTAAGCTAAGTTCACCAAGAATTCCAACTGTCAGATTAAGTGATATTGCAAGTATTATATAATAACACATTGGAATTAAAAGTCCTTCAAACAGGCTTCCCATTATTCCATTCATTACCATTACATTACAGATAACGAAAAATACTATAACCATTGTAAGTGTGATTAAGCACTGTTTTGTAGATGTCTTTACTTTGTTAGATTTATTCATACTTAATCACCTACACTTTCTCGTTTATCTTCTTACCAAGAAGTCCTGTTGGCTTCAGAATAAGAACTATAATTAATGAAGCAAAAACTATTGCATCTGCAACCTGTGTTGATATGTATGCCTTACTTAAATTCTCTATGATTCCAAGTAAGATACCACCTATCATTGCACCTGGTATACTTCCTATACCACCAAATACGGCTGCGATAAACGCTTTTATACCAGGCATCGAACCAGTATATGGGCTTACCTGTGTAAATGTTGAACAAAGTAAGATACCTGCTACTGCTGCAAGTCCTGAACCAATTGCAAAAACAATTGATATTGTCTTGTTAACATTTATACCCATAAGTTGTGCAGCACCTTTATCTTCTGATACTGCCTGCATAGCCATACCGGTTTTGGTCTTGTTAATAAATAATGTAAGTGCAACCATTATAACAACTGTTACTATAATTGTTACGACTGCTTCACCTGATATTTTCAACTGTGAATTAATTTCTATAGTCTTAAGTGAGACAACTGACTTAAATGTTCTTGCATTTGAACCTAATATATTTAATGCAAGATTTTGTAATAAATAACTTACACCGATTGCTGTAATTAATACTGATAATGATGAAGCATTTCTTAAAGGTTTGTATGCCACTCTTTCAATTACCACACCTAATACTGTACAAACTACTATTCCGATAATAATTGATAACCATACCGGACAATTCAAAGAAGATATTGATAAAAATACTGCATATCCGCCAACCATAATAACATCACCATGTGCGAAATTAAGCATTTTTGCTATACCATATACCATTGTATATCCAAGAGCTATCAGAGCATAAATACTGCCTAGCCCGATACCACTAATCAAATAGGATATAAAACTATTCATTTTAAATCATTCCCTTCTGCATCAACGTATAAATAGATTAAAAGCTGTTGCCATAAGTAAGTCCTTTCTTACAACAACAGCTTATATTTAATTCATACTTATTAAAATTAATCTAATGCTTTGTATGAACCATCTTCAATAACCATACCTTTAGGCTCTTTTGTTGGTTCACCATCTGCTGACCATGTAATATTACCTGTAACACCTTCAACTTCAATCTTAGTCATTGCTGATGTAAGCTTATCACAGAGATCTGAAATACTGATTGTTCCATCATCAACACCTGCTTCCTCAAGTGCTGCTTTTACTGCATATACTGCATCATATGCATCTGCTGCAAACTGAACAGGAGTCTCATTATTATATTTTTCTTTATATGCACTAACAAATGACTGTGTCTTATCATCTTTAGCATCAGGTGCAAATGGTGTTAATAACATAACTCCGTTTGCTAATGCAACATCTGTATCTAACTGATTAATAAGTCCGTCAAGACCATCACAACCAAAGTATTTAACTTTTAATCCTGCTTTATCAGCCTGTGATAAAATCTTAGCTGCCTGCTGATAATAGATTGGTAAGAATACCAAATCAGCTCCACTTTCCTGAATCTTCTGAATCTGTACAGAGAAATCTGTGTTTGTGTCCTTAGTAAATGCCTGTTCTGTAACTACTTCTAAGTTCTGGCCCTTTGCTTCTGAAATAAATTCCTCATAGATACCTGTTGAATAAACATCTGAACTGTCATAGATAATTGCTATCTTCTGACCAATTTTATTCTTTGATATGTACTGTGCTGAAGCAACACCCTGGTTAGGATTGTTGAAACATACTCTGAATACATTATCATATTTAACACAATCAACAGCAGAACCTGATGGTGTTAACTGGAACATTTTATCTTCATGTGTTTTTTCAGAAACAGCTATTGAACAGCCACTTGTAGTTGCACCGATTATAACCTTTGCTCCTGAATCTTTAACTTTATTATAAGCATTGACAGTTTTCTCACTATCACACTCATCATCCTGGAATGTAAATTTTAATTTCATGCCATTTACACCACCATTAGCATTAATCTCATCAACAGCTAATTGTGCACCGTTCTTTACTGCCTGACCATATATAGCTGCTTCACCAGTTATAGGTCCGATACCACCAAGAACTAATGTGTCTTTACTTCCTTTGTTCTCTGCACTTGAACCACAACCTGTAAACATTGACATTGCTAAAACTGTGGCCATGGAAAGAGCTAAAATTTTTTTCTTCATATTTTTTTCCTCCATTCCAAATATATAATATATTTTAAACATAGACCTTAGTTTACTATCACTTTTTTTATTTGTCAATATTTTTACCTTTTTTACAATACATTAAATTATATTATTTTGTTTTTTTTGACTCAATTAGTTTAGGATCAGTTGTTTTATTCGGCAGTTTCATTCCATCTTCAATATACTTATTAGAATCTGTATAGTTCTCATACAGACTGTTTATATAATCTTCAAATTCTTCAACATAGATAGTCACGCCCTCTTCAATAATGTCATTTCTCGTAATACTATTACCAGAAATTACCGATGCCTTTTTAGCCAGTTTATCTAATCTATCTATCATGTCTTCCGTAAGATTTACAGAAATTGTATTTTTATTATCACCTTTGCCTAATAATTTTCTAAATGATGCAAATCTTTTATTATCATATTTACTAAACATATGCATACCTCCATTTACATTTTCTTACATGCCATTACTGCTGCAACCGCACCATCTGCTGCCGCAGTTATAAGTTGGCGGACTTCTTTCGTTCTGCAGTCACCAGCAGCATATATTCCTTCTACATTTGTTCTGCAGTCTTCCCCTGCAACAATGTAGCCGTTTTCATCTGTTTTAACAACATTTTCGTATACATCTCTCTGTGGTTCCTGTCCGACTGCTACAAATAGTCCCTGAACTTCAATATCTGACACTTTGCCATTAACTGTATCTGCTATCTTTACACTTTCTAACACATCACCTCCTGATAATGATATAACATTATGTTTTAATAATATCTTTATATTGTCTTTTGCTTCCACCTCTTTTATAAGACTTGCTTCTGCCCTGAATGTATCTCTTCTGTGAACAAGATACACTGTTTTACAGATTTCTGACAGATATTTAGCATCTTCCAATGCCGTATTTCCACCTCCTGCAACTATAATGTCCATGCCTTTATAGAACATTCCATCACACGTTGCACAATACGATACACCAGCTCCTGTAAATCTGTCCTCATTCTCAACATGCAATTTTCTTCTTCCTACTCCTGAAGCTATTATGACTGCTTTCGAGATAAATTCACTGCCTTTAGTAATAACTTTTTTATAACTACCATCTACTTCTATATTGACTGCTTCATCCATCAATATCTCTGTATCTAACGACTTAGCCTGCTCAAATAATCTAGTTGCAAATTCAAATCCGGAAGTATGCTTTATTCCCGGATAATTTTCGACCTCCGGCGATACAATTATCTGTCCACCATAAGATTTTCCCTCTAATACAAGTACATTTTTTCCGGCTCTTCTTCCATATATAGCAGATGACAACCCTGCCGTACCTGCACCGATAATTATTATGTCATATACTTTTTTATCCATATACACCTCATTTTTCATACTTACATTACTGCATAACATTCATTTAACTGCATTTTATATTAATAAAGATTATTTTAACAATTCTAAGATTTCCTCTTTAGAACTGAAGCCTACTGATTTTCTTGCAATCTCACCTCTGTCAAATACTACAAGTGTAGGTATACTCATAATTTTGTATTTAAGAGCAAGGCTTCTTTCCTCGTCTACATCGATTTTGCATACTTTGACATCTGTTAATTCCTCAGCCAATTCTTCGATTATAGGTGTAAGCATCTGGCATGGTCCACACCATGTAGCCCAAAAATCTACTAACACTTTTCCATCTGCCTTTAATACTTCGCTTTCAAAGTTCTCGCTTGTTACATGTAATATTGCCATAATATTCCTCCATTTCCAGGACTCCTGATGTAACTTCACATTTCAGTGTCTTTTTTATTCTGCTGTATTTTAGTATGTCCAATTTTATATTAATCTTCCAAAAATTTTTTTAATTTCTCGTATCTATTCTTCGCATCATTGTATCCCTGATGATATAACTCGGTCAGTTTTTTCCTATTCTTCTCAATTCTGCCGATTTTGACAGGTTTAGATGGACGTATTACAAATACATTTCCTTTTTCCTCCTGTTTCTCTATATAATCAAGTGTCATATTGTAATATTTATGACGTTTTCTGATTGCATCTACCAGTTTAGGATATTTAGAATATTTAATCTTTATGACAGGCATAAGTTCGTTAGTTTTCTTTCTATAACTAATATCTCTTGTAAGAATAATTACATTCTTAGTATTACCATCTTTAACTGATTTTCTAACAGGAATAGAATCAGAAATTCCACCATCTAAATATAATTTACCACCGATATTAACCATCTGCGCCATCAATGGCAATGAGCATGATGCCCTTATGAAATCTATCTGACCTTTCATATCCTTAATTTCTAAATATTCAGGCTGTCCAGTTTCACAATTCGTTACTACTGCATAGAATTTTCCATCGAATTTCTCATATGCTTCATAATCATATGGATTAAGCTTTTCAGGAATCATATGATAACACATTTCCGTACCAAAGAAATTACCTGTCGTAATAAGATTGTATGCACTTGCATAATTCTTATCGTCAAGATAATCAACATCTACACTAAATGCCCTGCCACGCTGCTTAGACAGGTAACTGCAGGCATTAACCGAACCTGCTGAGACACCATAACAACTCTTAAATTCAATTTCTTTATCCAGAAAGAAATCTAACACGCCAGCTGTATATACACCTCTCATTCCTCCGCCTTCTAATATTAAACCAATATTATCTTTCATAATCTCTATACAACTCCTTTCTCATATCATAGTAAACATATCTTTTAATTTAATCCATTCGTCCATAAAGATACAATTCTTAATCTTCTGCTCTTTAATTAACTTAGTTCCTTCTTCGTAATCAATCCACATTACTGATTCCACTTCTTCTTTCTGAAGTGTCAGCTTATCTGTGTCAATATCTTCCATATATACATACATTTTACTGAATTCGTGATTACGAAATGGTTTACCATAGAATTCAGTATCTTCTATACCTTTATGAATTCCTATAAAATGCAATTCTTCCTTAGTGGCAGTTATTCCTAACTCTTCTTCTAATTCACGTATTGCAGAATCGATTGAACTGTCACCTGCATGGATATGACCTGCACTTGATATATCATAATATCCCGGAAATGAATCCTTATTCGCGCTTCTCTTCTGGAGTAATACGTCAAAACCATCTTTCTTCTTACGGATTGCCCATATATGGACTGTCTTGTGCATATAGCCTAATTCATGGACTATGCTTCTTTCCCTGACAAGACCTGTCTTATTACCTGAATCGTCAAGTATATCAAATAATTCTAATTCATTTCCATCCAGATTTGCACTTACAAGAGTCTTTCCATCATATCTTAGTTTCAATGAGAATAATGGATAATCGTCTCTTATAAGTTTTAAAAATATCTCATCACCTGTCCAGAAATTAAGTTTAAACAAATCTTTCTTATCTATCCATTCTAATTCGCCCTCATCACATTCTTTTAACTCGCCATTAAATTCATTAACAGTATATAGAAACATATACTCGCCCTCTGCCTCATTACTTAAGAACGTAATAATTCCTCTTAATTTATAATTAGTAAGTGTAAGATTTGTCTCTTCCTTAACTTCCCTTAGCAGACACTCGTCAGGTGTTTCCTCATCTTCGAAATGTCCTCCAACACCTATCCACATATTATGGCTCAAATCATTTTCTTTCTTGTTCCGGTGCAGCATAAGATATTTATTATCTTTTTCTATATAACATAAAGTTGTTAACTTCATAGCCTGTCTCCATTTCGCTTATCCATCGTCTCTGTGAAATAGAATAAATCTTTTTATAAAATACTTATTACTATTCTATCTCTTTATAAAAGTGCTGATAGTCCTTAGTCGTATCCCATTCGCCACCCCATTTAAAGCCTCTGCTTATAAATGCATTGTAGCAGATATCACCACTTACTATTTTATGTGCAAAATCTTTATTTCTGTCAGCATATGTACCGCCATTTACCGGCAATATATTCCTGCCACCAAAACCATTTCTTACATAAGGATTGTAAAGCGGATTAATATCTATGGCAATTCCGTAACCATGGTCCGAAATCGTATCTGTGCCATCTATGGTTCTGTAATTAAATGCTGATGTATTGTTATCTGCCATCGAAGCTTCATCATCTGCATTATAATCATCTATAAGATGCATCTTCTCAATCTGATATCTGTTATCATATAGTTCCTTGAATATCTCTAAAATGTCATCAGCCACACGCACATTCATTATCAGCTCGCCACTCTGTTCATTTCCATTGAAATCAATATATTTAACTCTTATGTATCTTAAATCACTATAATCAAGTTTATCATTTTCTTTATATGATTTACCTGTTATTCTCTGTTTTATTTCATCAGATATTGGCTCATAATAAAAGCCATCGGCTAATGTAATTCTCATCTTCGATATCTCTCCTGAATTGCCTTGATTGTCATTATTATTCTGGTTATCATTACTGTCTTTATTACCATTACTGCCTTTATTACTGTTACTATTTTTATCATTAATAATGTTGTCTACTGCTTTGGTATTATTTTTCTCATCTTTTAATTTCTTTAGCATTGAAACATTACAGACTAATAATATCATACAACTGACAATCAGTAATATTCTTACACTTTTCTTCAAAACTTTACTACTCTTTCTGACATTTAATAAAGTAAGCCTACAAACCCATATACGCAGGTTTGCAGACTTATTATATTATAATTTACTGTTCTACTTCAATCCTTCTTATCTCTTTTGTTCTGATTTCCTTAGAAATTGCATCTATGAAATCACTCAAATCTTTCTGTCCCTCATCTCCAAGATAACGGCTTCTTACAGATACCTTATTCTCTTCCTCTTCTTTCTGTCCAACTACAAGCATATATGGAACTCTGTTAAGTCTTGATTCTCTAATCTTGAAACCAATCTTTTCTGAACGGTTATCAACTGAGCATCTTATTCCATTATCTTTTAATTCTTTCTCAATCTTAGCTGCATAATCAGCATATTTTTCAGAAATAGGTAATACTCTTACCTGTTCAGGACAAAGCCATGTTGGGAATAAACCTGCGTATTTCTCGATTAACCATGCAAGCGTTCTTTCATAACAGCCGATTGATGTTCTATGAATAATATATGGTCTTATTTTTTCACCATTCTGGTCAACATAGTACATATCAAACTGTTCAGCAAGTAAAGCATCCCACTGGATTGTTATCATTGTATCTTCTTTACCATATACATTTTTAGCATTTATATCCACTTTAGGGCCATAGAAAGCTGCCTCTCCAACGTCCTCTGTAAATTCAACACCGATTTCATTTAAGATATTTCTTATATGTCCCTCTGTTTCTTCCCATACTTCAGGCTCACCGATATATTTCTTTCTGTCATTAGGATCCCATTTTGATAAATGATATGTTACATCTTCTTCAACACCTAATGTCTCAAGACAATATTTGGCAAGTTCAAGACAACCTTTAAATTCTTCAACCATCTGGTCAGGTCTTACAATTAAATGTCCTTCTGAAATAGTAAACTGACGTACTCTTGTAAGTCCATGCATCTCACCAGAATCTTCATTTCTGAATAATGTTGATGTCTCACCATATCTCAATGGTAAATCTCTGTAACTCTTCTGACTTGCTTTATATACATAATACTGGAAAGGACAAGTCATTGGACGAAGTGCAAATACTTCCTTATCCTTTTCTTCATCACCTAATACAAACATTCCATCTTTATAATGATCCCAGTGTCCTGAAATCTTATATAAATCAGATTTTGCCATAAGAGGTGTCTTTGTTCTTACATAACCACGTTTTTCTTCCTCATCCTCAATCCATCTCTGCATCGTACGGATCATTATCTCGCCTTTTGGCATAATAAGTGGAAGTCCCTGACCAATAACATCTACAGTTGTAAATAATTCCATCTCTCTGCCAAGCTTATTATGGTCTCTCTTCTTAATATCTTCAAGATGTGCAAGATATTCTTCAAGGTCTGCCTTTTTAGTAAATGCTGTACCATAAATTCTTGTAAGCATCTTGTTGTCTGAATTACCTCTCCAGTAAGCACCTGATGATGATATTAACTTAAATGCTTTAATAACACCTGTCTTCATAAGATGAGGTCCTGCACACAAGTCAACGAAATCACCCTGTTTATAGAATGAGATAACTGCATCTTCCGGTAAATCATTAATAAGTTCTACCTTGTATGGTTCGTTTCTTTCTTCCATTAACTTAATAGCTTCTTCTCTTGGAAGTTCGAATCTCTCTAATGCAGCATTTTCCTTAATTACCTTCTTCATCTCTGCTTCGATTTTATCAAGGTCTTCTCTTGAGAATGGTTCATGTTCGAAATCATAATAGAAACCTGTATCAATTGATGGACCAATTGCAAGTTTTGCTTCCGGGAACACTCTTTTTACTGCTTCAGCAAGTACATGTGATGTTGTATGTCTGTATGCTGCCTTACCTTTTTCATCATTAAATGTAAGAATGTTCAATTCACAATCATTATCAACAACTGTTCTTAAATCTACAACTTCGCCATTTACTTCACCTGCACAAGCTGCTCTTGCAAGTCCCTCACTAATGTCACTTGCTATATCAATTACTGACATAGCTTTTTCATACTCTTTTACAGAGCCATCTTTTAATGTTATCTTCATGATAATCCTCCATTCTGATATTTATGATTCTTTTAGTATTTTTGAGATTAGTAAGATTAAAGTGTATGTGTACTTAGCACTACATATTTATTTTAATCTTAGGGTGTTTTAAAATAATCTGTAATACAAAAACGTCCCTTATGATTCAAAATCATAAGGGACGATACTATCGCGGTTCCACCCTGATTATATATAAATTAAGCATATGACTAAATTATATTATATACTAATATGCTTCAATAATTAAACTTAAGCATTATATAACAAATTTAATCAATATCTTTATATATCTCTCATTATGATTATAACGTAATCAACGGACTGGATTGGAGTCACTCAGAGGTAGTCTTCAATATCACTCCGGTAAGACGCTCACAGCATTTCTCGTCTCTCTCTGAACCATCTGTAATACCTACTCGTCTCTTCAATGTGTTTACTTTATTAAGTTAGTTTTAGTATAACACCTTAATTTATTTTGTCAACAATTTTTAGCGTACAATAAATTCTTTAAATAATGCAAGTCCCTCTCTTACCATATAATTAAGTAAAAGCCTGTTATCTGAATCACCTGCAATTCCATCTACATTCTTAAAGCCAACATATTTACCAAGTAATACTGCCCTATAAACGTGGAAATTATTCGTAACTATAGCAATTTTAGCATCTTTATCACCAATTATTTCTAATGTAAATTTAAGGTTCTCATATGTAGAAGTAGATTTATCTTCCATAATAATCCTGTCTTCGGCAATTCCCTTTTCCATAAGATACCGTTTTTCAGCAAAAGCTTCTGATATATCCTCGCCTGTTCCCTGACCACCTGTACATATAACCTTAGTATCCTCATTTTCTATGAGATAGTCATAGGCTGCATCTAATCTTTTCGCTAATGATTTAGTTATTCTTTCGCCTCTTACCTGGGCACCAAGAACTACAATATAATCTGCATCATCAGCAGCTTTGCTATTCATCTTACTGATAATCATACATTCCATCGTGGTAAAAATGGCTATTCCCACAATAATTATTATACATATTGCTATCCTGAGCCACTTTGGAATCATAAGAAGAATTGATTTCTTCTTATGAAGAACACATATTATTGTAAGAATTACAAAGCCGATAGCCGCAAGCAGCCAAAATGTCAAAAAAGCCGATGACACACCTGCATAAGATGCGGCAAAAATATAATAACCAAGGCACAAAAACGCCATAATCGTAAATAACGCTATAAAAAAATTCATATTATCTCCAATCTGTAGCAAATTTCAGAAAAGTGTTAAAAAGGATAATAGCTATTAAGCGAATTGTTTCGTACAATGCATTGCCTTTTAACACTTTAATTATATATTATATATTCAGAAATCTCTTCTCAAATTCTTCAATCTTCATAGGTTTTCCATAATAATATCCCTGAACCATACTGATATTCATACTCTTCAAAGTATCTAACTGGCTCTTTTCCTCTACGCCTTCGACACAGACCTGAACTTCTAATTTCTGCGACAATTCTGCAATCAGCTTGACAAATGCCTGTGCATAATCATCATGACTTATATCTTTTATAAATGTTCTGTCAACTTTGATAATATCTAGGTCCATTTGCTTAATATAATTAAGTGAAGAATAACCTGTTCCAAAATCATCAAGTGCAATCTTTACACCTAATTTTTTAATCTCACTGATTATTCTCTCCATACGTTCCATATCATTAATTGCCAGACTCTCAGTTACTTCGAGAACCAGATTTTCAGGATTAATCTGTGTTTCTTCAATTACCTCACTAATAACTTCAACTATGTTATTGGCAAGTAACTGTACTACTGACAGATTGACATTTATCCTTAGGTTAATTCCCATGTCACTCCACTTCTTACTAAGCATACATGAATTTTTCAATACATACTCACCAATCGGTGTAATTAGTCCCATATGTTCTGCAAGCGGAATAAATTCACCTGGCATCATAAAACCTAATTTATTGCTATTCCACCGTACAAGTGCCTCACCACCAACACACTTTTCCGTTGCCGTATCCATAATAGGCTGAATATAGACCTCGAATTCTTTGCAGCCTGCAGCTACTGATGAGCGCATATTTTTCTCAATATCTAACTTAATATAAGAATTCTCGTCTTCACCATCGCTATAATATCTGTATCTGTTCTTACCATTTTTCTTAGCATCATACATGGCAATATCCGCTTTTTTAATCAAGTCATTTACATTCTTGCCACAACTTGGAAATTCGACAATTCCCATACTCATAGTGCAATAATATTCAGCATTTTCCAGGTACCATGGACTTGCAAATATCTTTTGTATCTCACATATGATTCTATCACGTTTGTCATAAAATTCTGGTTCTATAATAATGATAAATTCATCACCGCCCACACGATAACACCTGTTGGATATTTCCTTTATCTGTCTGAACGACATTGATATCATTTTTAGAAGTTCATCACCATATTGATGTCCTAAGCCATCATTAATATGCTTAAAATCATCTAAATCAATGAATAGAATTATTCCTTGTTTATGCGACTTTTCCGTTTCTCTTATAAGCAAGATCAGGTCTTCTTCACATCTCATTCTGTTATATAGACCTGTTAAGAAATCATTATTTGCCTGAAACTCAATCCTTTGCTGATAGTTTTTCTTATCTGTGACATCAGTTATATTACAAAGTGAAACTTCACTTCCATCTACCCATATAATGTCATTATATTTTATGTCATACCAGCGCTGGCGCTTCTCATCATATTTTTCTATATAATATGTATTATTCTTAAGAGCAATACATTCTTTACAACAATCACCCTTACAGCCATAATAATAATCGTAACAATGTTCGCCAACCAGGTCTCTGCCTGCCATCTTCATCATTGTATCATTACAGAAAAGTATCCGGTTATCAGGCTTATTTATTACAAATATTCCACTTCCAAGATTATTAAGTATTTCTTTTAATGCTGCATATGAACTTATTAATGAATTTTTCGCAATACGTTTATATAAGAAACTCTGTATCATCTTGCATACATCAAACAGAAATCTTACAGTATTAGAATCCCAGAATCTATCATATCTGCTCTCAGCAAAGACTGCATATATAGCAGGCTCTTTTCCAACTATTATAGGAACTGATATAAGACTTCTAAGTCCATTATTCTGTAAAATCTGTTTAAGTTCTTCATCTTCCGTATCAGGCTCAATAATCAATATACTTTCACCATTATAATAAGGAATTATATCAGGCAGAATGCGTTTTTCCACATCCTCATAATCTCCGAAATCATCACTATGCCATTTACCTATTACTTCAATCAAACTATTTTCACGAACTTTAGAAACAGTTATCATACTTATATCTAAATAATCCGCAATCGCATCAATTATCGCCTGTATTATTCCCTCGATATCTAAATCTTTATCAAGAATTCCAAGAATCTTCGTAACAGTTTCTTTATGTTTTAACTCTTCTGTTATTCTGGAATCCTTTTCAGTAATTTCATTTAATTTCATAATGGTTCTGTTATTATCATAAGCTGCCGTAATAAATAACTTCGTAAATATCTGCAACAGTCTTATTGTTCTATTAGCACCATTAAATGTAACTTTATCATAAAGACCCTTAGTAGGAAGTATATTCTTCTCATCATTATATAAATCTTCTCGATATACAATAACCAATGCCCAGGTACCCTCATTATTTCCGTATAGGTTATTACCAATTCCTACAACTTTAACATTCTCATATATAGTATCTTTCCAGACAGGCTCTGTACTGTCTCCAGCTTCACTTACTGCTTTATCAATTATTTCTGATAATTCTTCTTTACCAATAAATGCATAGAGATTTCTTATCTCTTCATTTCGGCCAGACAACATAGTAACCTTTTGTCCTGATTTATCATAATATGCTAAAAACACCCTCTGGGCTTCACAGAAAATATCCTGATAATTCTGTAATTCCTTTGTATCCATTATTTTTCCCATTAATTCACCTTTACCCATAAAAGCCGCTCCAATCATTATATTTTATTATAGGCATTATATCCCCAGAAATATAGATGCAACCCTGAAATATACAATTAATGAAATTGCATCTACTATAGTTGTTATAAACGGGCTTGCCATTACTGCCGGATCAAATCCAATCTTCTTTGCGAGAATAGGTAATGTGCAACCTATAATCTTAGCCATTAATACGGTTACCGCAAGTGTAATACATACAACAAGTGCTACCTGAACCGTAACTCTGTCAAATAATAATAATTTCACAAAATTACATATACTAAGTGTAAGCCCACACAATATAGCAACCCGTGATTCTTTCCATATTACCCTGAAAATGTCTGAGAATTCAATCTCTTCAAGTGATAATGCACGAATTATAGTAACAGATGCCTGACCACCTGAATTACCACCGGTATCCATAAGCATTGGAATATATGCTGTCAGCACTGTATATGCTGCAAGCGCATCTTCAAATGATGTAATAATCATTCCCGTAAATGTAGCAGAAACCATTAATAAAAGTAACCACGGTATTCTTGCCTTCCAGGTTTCAAATACTGTTGTCTTAAAATATGTCTTATCCGATGGAATAATAGCTGCCATCTTCTTAATGTCCTCTGTTGCCTCGTCCTGCATTACATCAATAGCATCATCGAATGTTATGATACCAACAAGTCTGTTCTCATCATCAACTACAGGAATTGCAAGCAAATCGTATTTATTGAATTTATTTGCTACTGTTTCCTGATCCTCTAATGTATGTGCCGAAATGAAATTCGTATCCATTATATCTTTAATAACATCATTTTCATCTGCTAATAAAAGTGTCTTTATGGAAATGTTTCCTAATAATACTCTATTTTCATCCGTAACATAACATGTATATATTGTCTCTTTATCTACCCCTGTACGTCTTATTCTCTTAATCGCCTCTTCAACTGTCATATTAAGTCTTAAGCTGACATACTCGATAGTCATAATACTTCCTGCACTGTCATCTGGATACTTAAGAACTTCATTAATCATCTTTCTTGTATCCGGATCAGTATTGGCAAGAATTCTCTTTACTACATTCGCAGGCATCTCTTCAACAATGTCAACTGCATCATCTAGATATAATTCATTAAATACATCTTTTAACTCATTATCACTAAAGCCCTGTATAAGCATCTTTTGTGCATCGGCTTCCATTTCTACAAAGGTTTCTGCCGCTAATACTTTAGGCAGAAGTCTGAATAATAAGGGTATCTTATTCTCCGGAACTTCCTCAAATAATGCTGATATATCCGCACCATTCATCTGTGCGAATACTTCTTTTATTTCAGAATACTTCTTCTCAGCAAGCAATTCTTCTATCTTCTTCTCTAGTCTCATCTCTTCCATGTGTCTTATACCTTACCTTTCACCAATTTAAAGATAAACACAGTCACAAAAAGGCAGAGTAGGCATATAATATTATCCTGCTCTCTCAACTTGAATCTGTTCTCACATTTTCACATTATTAATGTGCTACATGGAAGTAATTCCCGGATTTCTGCCGTCGGTACACATTTAATATCCAAGCTCTGCTCTTTGGATATTGAATCTATACCGACGGATAATTCCCTCGGGGCTTACTTCCGCTGCCGGTTCCTCCGTCCATTTTCGTATCTCCTTTTATAAATATTTTGTGCTATTTTGCATAAAAACACACTTGTATCTTAACTTTATTTATAAATTTTGTCAACCAAAAAGGATATTCATTTTGGATAAATTTCCCCTTAATTAATTGTAAAACAGCCACCACTAAATACTATTACTGTGTATTTGCAATTATCTATATCATTATATTGCTTTACCACTATTAAATCTGCTGTTCATAAAATACTTCTGCTAAGAACAAAGCATTTGCAGGTGCTAAAAAACCTGCCCTACTTCTGTCTTTCACTTCGAATAATTCCCTGATACTTTCAGCATCTCTCTTACCAAGACCCACTTCAATTATTGTCCCACTCATAATTCTGACCATATTATATAAAAAACCATTTCCATAAAAATGCATATTTATTGTGCCATTTTTCTCTTCAAGAACTATCTTATACACATTTCTGACTGTAGATTTCTTCATCTTCTTATTAGCACAGAAGCTTGCAAAATCGTGTTCTCCCTCTAATATTCTGCATGCCTTTTTCATCATATCAACATTAAGCTTTTCGTCTATCCGATACATATATTTTCTTTCAAATATATTAGCAACTTCGCCATTATCTATTCTGTATACATAATGTTTTCCCGTAGCATTAAGTCTTGCGTGAAATCTTTCTTTAACCTGCTCGCCTGTAAGAACTCTTATATCCTTTGGCAGATATTGATTCATCTTTTTAACAAGTTCGTTTATCTCTATCAGATTATGTGTATGAAAATTGATAACCTGTCCAAATGCATTAACACTGGCATCTGTTCTGCCCGATGCGTTTACTTCGATATCCTCTTCTAATATTCTGCTTAACAGTTCTTCGAATTTCTCCTGAATAGTATTATGAGTATTCCCCTGTTTCTGCCAGCCATTGTATTTAGCTCCATCATAAGATACAGTCATTTTAATATTTCTATGATATGTTTTTATGTCTTTTCTAATATTGTTTTTCATTGTTATATCTATTCCTATCTCCATTATTATTTATGAGGATTTTTCTTTCTTCTTTTACCTGTCACTTCATCAACTTCTAACTTCATAAGTGTAGTCATAGGTATAACTTCTTTACCAAAAGGAAAATCTTCTTTATGATACTGTCTCATTATCTTAACTAAAGCATCGTACTTTTCTTCCTCTTTCATTATCTTAATCCTGCCATAGCCTATTACACTTTCATACTCCATTGTACAGCTATGATTGTCATCATCTGTTATCAATTGATGCTCACAATCCATTTCGAAACTTACATAATTATTCTTCTCAAGTAACTCGTATTTCTTACCTTCATTCGCTCCATGAAAATATAATGTAATCTTTCCATCTATGACATCCATACCGAAATTAAGTGGTAAAATGTATGGATACTTCTCATCATTAATTGCTACTCTGCAAACATCACATTTTCTTATTACTTCAACAATTTTATCAAATTCTTTTATTTCTCTGTCACTTCTTCGCATTGCTTTTACCTCTAATAATTTTGATGTACTCTCAGAATTTATCTGAAATAATCTACTTCTTTTATAAGAACCTCATTCATTCTATTATATGTATTCCATGCATCATTTTTAATATTGGCACCTGACTTTATGAATAATGCTTTTATGATTTCAAATATCTGACTTGATGTAAGACCTGTTTTACTTCTTATATCTTCATCTGTAATTTTAACCATAGTATGTGCTGCAATATTTCTTATATTTTGTTCAACATCCGTTAACTGATTTATTTTCTCTTTCAAAGCATAATCGTTAGCTTTTGCATTAATCAGGTTCACAAGATGATGACTGTATACAGGCTTATCATAATCAAATTTACCATTATATGCTTTCTCAAAGATACCTATAATTTCAGGATTTCTCTCTTCTATTCCATTCTTATCCCAATATCTGATTCTGTCATTTCTGATATTTTTATATACTGTGATATTTTCAAGATTAATTCCACACTCTTTATTCAGCACAAATTCATATAATGTGATTATTATCGGTGTTAAAGCTCTAACGTAATCAGCTAACTCTCCTCTCTGAATTTTTAGCCATAATATCATCGCATACTCAAAGAGTTTTTTATATGCTCCATCCTGAACATCATACATATTATTCCAATCAGCTAAAGCTGCATATCTGCCAGCATTATTGTTATCAAGTTTGCTTCTGTAATCAGCTGCCTTTAACATATTTTCAAGTCTTGAATCTTTTATGTCCATTAACGATTCTGCTGTCGTGAGTGCAGCTTTATAATCGTAAGCCAAAATATGTTTTTTAATCATGTCTTTTTTTAATAGTTTTAATAAATTAAGGCTCTTTACTTCTTTACATCTGTTCTCAAACCCTTCTTTATTATCTTCATTGTATTCCCAATATAATTCTACATCATAAACCTTATCACTTACTTCTAAATGTGGATTTATCTTCTTTAACGGTGTAGATACCTGTATCGGAATCATGTTATATTCATCCATTGTCGCAATAATGAATAAAGCACTCTTCATTCCCGGTGTGCCTGAAGATGTATTAAGATATAAAATATCATCAGGCTGCATTTTACTTTTAATATCAGAAAGTATCTCTGTAAATAATTTGTAAAACACATCATATTCCTGTACATTTACCATTTCTTTATGTTCTATATATTTACATTCTATTTTATGATTAATTAATTCAGATAACTTGTCTATGCAATATTGATATCTGTTATCTTTAATATGATTTTCATACATTTCCTTTGATAAGAAAATATATACTTCATCCGGTCGATATACCCTGCATATATGTAACAATGAACCATCTCTAAAATTAGATATTGGATCTGTACCACCAATAGGTGAAAATAAAATTCTTTTGCCCATATTATTCCTCGTTTCTGTTCGCGATTTTATAACTCAATATTTGCTATCTTATTCTTATTATATCATATTTCTATTATAACTAAATCAAATTTTAGATAAACCATACAATCATTCATACTTATATGATAATGATTTCCTCATCATCAATTTCCTGTTGTTTTCCGTATACTGTAACTTGTCCACTTCCTATTATTTTATATATTCTTATACTATCTTCTTCATCTGCATACTTTCCAATACCACTCATTAATTTATCATATGCTCTTTTGGAAAGTTTCGCTTCATAACAGGACTTTTGTACTCTAAAACCGAAGCTATTTAAATATTTAACAAGTTTTAGTCTCTTTTTATTATCTATAATATCGTAAATAACAAGTACATACACTTTAGACTCGTTTACTTTTTCTTCAAATGTATCAAAAAAATAATTATCTATCATACACATCACATCTAATCCAATTGTCTTTTCTTTACGTGAATGGATTATCTCCTTTCTCCATCAGCTTATTATCTAATTTTAAATGGTTCATATAATGTTATATCTTCATCTTCAATTGCATGTACCAATTTTCCTATCTGTATGTCCATCGCCCTTCTAAATGGCATTGATGACTCATCTTCATAATATTTAACTTCTGTACGAATCTTTTTATCATATTTATTAAGAAATATTTTCATTCCATCTGTTGTCAAATATATTCCCGGATTATCAATTCCATATGCAAAATGTTCTTTCAAAATCTCATGTCCATTAATAAGACTCATAACTAATGAATCAACAATAACAGCTCTCCATTCCTCAATCAAGTCACTAACCAATGTAGGATGTCTTTCTTTATCTGAATGTATAAAACCAAAATACGGATTCAATCCATGAGCAACAATTTTACCATAATATTCATTCATTAAAATAGAGTATCCTAAACTTATCATAGAATTAAATTCATCTTTAGGTGGTCTCCTGTTTCTCCCTGTAAATGCAAATTTTTTATCTATTAATTGAGATAAACCCTGAAAATAATATCTTGCTGCAATTCCCTCATATCCCATAATCTGATTAACATTTTTAGCACAACTCACCTTTTCTTCCTGTATCTTAAGCATTTTAATCTCTTCATCAAGTGTTTTTCTTGAATTTCTTAAATAACGTTTTAGAACCACCTTTTGATTATGAATCTTTGCAGAAATAATTTTCTTACCCAGATTTAATGAAAAATCCGTATTATATAAACGACATTGTTGACGTTGACGTTCTACATTTATATGTCCTGTTGACTCTAGTCTGCCAAAATAAGAACCACTCTTTGAATAATAAGCAACTACTATCCCTCTCTTAATACACTCTATAGTACATGGTGTTGTCATATTAGCTTTACTAAAAATCTGTATAGAATCTAGGGTTTCAATTGGTATCTTTTTAATAAGTCCATCCTTGTATGAAACTTTTACGTAACTTTCTTCTACCGAAATATTAGCACCATTTTCGTTAATATATAAGTAACTCATATTTCCACTTCCTCTCTTTTTTGTAAAATTAATTGTAATGTTAATTATATTTATATCGATGTTGCGAGATAATGTCCCAAGCTGGGAGCTACATTTATTTAAAAAGTGACTTGCGTTCTCGTCCCCTATGGGGTATCTACATTTCTATTCAACCAGATATTGATGAGATTTATCCAATTTTTAAAGAGTTCTCGTCCCCTATGGGGTATCTATATTTCTATTCGAATTAGACAAAGTATCACAGTATTTAATGACAACGTTCTCGTCCCCTATGGGGTATCTATATTTCTATTCTTATGGAAGCAGTGAAGATAAGTTTGGCGATGATATAGTTCTCGTCCCCTATGGGGTATCTATATTTCTATTCTTTGACCGTTCTGTTATACAAGGGTTCAGAATTAACTGTTCTCGTCCCCTATGGGGTATCTACATTTCTATTCGAAGAGGAAAAAAGCATTAATATATTCTGCAAAAGTGTTCTCGTCCCCTATGGGGTATCTATATTTCTATTCCATAACAACAGCTCATAATGGATGTGTGAGCGAGTGTTCTCGTCCCCTATGGGGTATCTATATTTCTATTCAGTATGAAGTATGATTTTGGAGAATTTGAAAGCAGCAAGTTCTCGTCCCCTATGGGGTATCTATATTTCTATTCAAAAATTAAAAAAACTAAAAATCAATTACAATTTGAGTTCTCGTCCCCTATGGGGTATCTATATTTCTATTCGGCAAGAAAACCAATGGTTACAAGAACCATTACAACGTTCTCGTCCCCTATGGGGTATCTATATTTCTATTCAGAAAGGATGATGACTTATGAAAAGTTTATCGAATGTTCTCGTCCCCTATGGGGTATCTATATTTCTATTCTTGTGAAAAATGTGGAAACAACTTTTTATTTCCGTTCTCGTCCCCTATGGGGTATCTATATTTCTATTCAGTTCAACATTCTTTAAGTATGGTTTAATACAGGGTAATAGTGTTCTCGTCCCCTATGGGGTATCTATATTTCTATTCGGAAGTAAAAAAATGCATAAACCTAATTTTAAAGCGTTCTCGTCCCCTATGGGGTATCTATATTTCTATTCGCAAGAGTACCAATGGTTACAAGAACCATAACAACGTTCTCGTCCCCTATGGGGTATCTATATTTCTATTCAGCATAAAGATATTTATGATTATGAAAATGTACATTGTTCTCGTCCCCTATGGGGTATCTATATTTCTATTCTATTCCAACAAAATAAAATTAAATATTGTTATTTGAGTTCTCGTCCCCTATGGGGTATCTATATTTCTATTCGGAATATAGTTACATTTAAAAATGGAAAACGAAAAGATCGTTCTCGTCCCCTATGGGGTATCTATATTTCTATTCAGCCATGCGCAGGCTATTACATAGATAAATCAAGTTCTCGTCCCCTATGGGGTATCTATATTTCTATTCTTGAATTTAACATTCATATTAATTAGCTCCTTTCTTTAGTTCTCGTCCCCTATGGGGTATCTATATTTCTATTCTGTAAAAGAATTGGTAACAGATGTAATGACACAGTTCTCGTCCCCTATGGGGTATCTATATTTCTATTCCATTTTCTAATTTTATTTGGGGAAGAACAAGCAATATTGTTCTCGTCCCCTATGGGGTATCTATATTTCTATTCAGGTACTCCTACGATGTTCATCGAAAGCGACGAAATAGTTCTCGTCCCCTATGGGGTATCTATATTTCTATTCAATTTGTTCTATTCTGTAGTTCCTCTTGTATTAATGTTCTCGTCCCCTATGGGGTATCTATATTTCTATTCTAATATGATTGTATATAAAAAATTAGAAAAAATATTGCGTTCTCGTCCCCTATGGGGTATCTATATTTCTATTCGAGACAGAAAGGTTGGTTATTATGAAAGAATTAAAGAATGTTCTCGTCCCCTATGGGGTATCTATATTTCTATTCGTTGATGGAGTTGCGTACACAATCAATGCTACAGAGTTCTCGTCCCCTATGGGGTATCTATATTTCTATTCCCTGTCCTCGCTATCCCTTATTTGTAAAGGGCTTATTCTCTACTTTGCGGTGCAAAATATTTTTTTAGATTTATCAGACCTTTTTTATTAGTAAAAAGTCCGATAAACGCTTATTTTTCAAGGAACGGCTGAAACTCTTCCAATATCTCTATTTGAGAACAACCCATTTGATAAGTTATTCCGTTATATTTTGTAACTTTAAATATATGTGGTGAAACCTTATTATATTTGTCTAAATAATGATAATGCTTTTTATACAAATTCTTATAATCTTTTTTATTACTCAACATCTTGTACATAATATTATCTGTAACTTGAAATGCATCGTCATAATTACTAAATAATGCATTGATAATTGTTTTGGAATGAAAGCCAACGCCTCCGCCTAACCATACTGTATTAGCTATAGGCTTCCTGGTATTAGGATATTTACTGATAACATATTTATAATAAATATCATCAAAATTATTTACAGCTTCCATAATTATATCTTTTGTAATTCCTGTTTCGTTTTTTATCTCCATATCAAACTCAATTGTCACTCCTGGTTTGATACATTCTCTTAATACAGGAAGATTCTTAATATTTCCTTTTATATTCATATCACATTTTTGACATAATACTAAATCATCTAACCTCAATGGTTTACTGTCACTTATTATAACACCTGACATTATATCATTGACAGCATCTTCTTTATCTTTTTTATTTTTTTCTAATGAATTATAACATTCAGCTTCTATGTCTATGATATTATTACTAAGATATTGCTTTCTTCTTACTGATTCGTTTCTAGAATCTTTTTTTACATTTTCTGCATATCTGCCATATTTATCATTTTTCAAAATGTCATTTTCTAATAATATTGTTCTTAACATTCCTTTTAAAGAACTTCCCGGAACATATGGGAGATTATATGAATCCTTTACAAAGCTTAATACTTCAATTGTTTCACCTTTTTTAAGTATAGCATCTCCACAATCTAATACATACTTTGTCCATTTAGAATAATCTTTTTCATCATATTTATAATCTTTAAGCCACTTATATAAGTCCTTATTCTCACTCATTATAAATTTTTGAAATTCTTTTTCGTGTCTATTCGCCTTTATATCTTTATACATTTTAATGAAATCGGGAATAACTACCTTTTTTTCTTTATCAAATGGATTATAAATATATTCTTTTTTGCTTAACTTTGCACCTGAACCAATGAATATTGGACCAATGGTCTTAAGTTTAATTTTATAATATTTACTTTTCATTCTACCTCACCCCCAACCACATTGCTTTGCCATACCTATATACCGGTTGAACATTATCACTTGCTACGTTAAAGATATTACCTGCAAATGTATTTTTAAAAGTTGAACCAGCCTTAAACATAAATATATCTTTCTTTCTCTTTGTGTCATTATTAGAAACCGATACGTCTGTAAAGCCACTTCTCTTTATTAAACTATATTCTGACTCACAGATACTCTTATCTAATTCAATATCAGCCGGAAGAGCTATTGATAAATTCATATATTTATCATATTTATTTTGTAATCTATCTATTAATTCATCTGTAATGTCACTTACTCTTGCTTCAAATCTGCCATATCCTGAACTTCTTTCTCCACCAATTCCGTTATATCCAAGTGAAAATATAAGTTCATCAAATATCTCATCTGCCTCATCACTTTCATATCCAACTATTACATATAATCCACTATTCTTATTATATCTGAATGATTGGACATGATATGGAACTGACTCTTCTAAGCCATGAACGGCTGCTACAGTTCTCATCTCATATGCACCGAATTTTTTCTGGAAATTCATATTTATATCATCTGCATCTAACCTGCCATTAATATAATCTGTCAGTCTGTTAATTGGAAGATAATTCAGCTTTTTAAATGCCTTTTTTATCTTTGAATCACCCTCTGACGTATATTCAAGTCTCATAATAGGCTTTGGAACATACAATTCTTTATCTATGTATGGTAATGCATCTGAAAATATCAATTTATCATAATACACCAGATTATAAAACTTCTCAGCCATATTATTTTCTGATTTGACAGCTTCAATAAATAAAGCAGAAAATAATGTATCCGCCATAAATACATTTCCTGACTTTTCTAATGACTGTTGTCCAAAATGTACCGGTGCTTTAAATTTCAATTTATAAATTCTGTATTTCATCATTTACACGTCCTTTAATTTCTCATTGCATCTGTCAATTATATCATCATCTATTTCACCTATAACTGTTTCCATATAAAGTTCATTGAATTTAACTTTGCCATATCCTCTTGAACCACTGCCACCAAGATAATCATATTGAAGTAATTTCATACCCAATATTAGATTATCTATATCTTCTTCTATTTCATTAATATTTTCATCACTAACCTCATATATTATGGATAAATCAAACTGTGTTCCTCTTATTGCTCTTTCTATCTGTCTTGGATTAGCCTCTCCTGTAGTTCTTTTGATTGTATTTTCATATTTAACTTCAGTAAGACTTGTTAATCCTCTTTCATGAAGTTCATCTGCATTACTCATCTGCATATCAGATATTAATATTCTGCTTCCTTTTTTATTCTTAGCACTTCCAAATAATCTTAATATTCTTTCATCATCATTTTCATGTTCTGTGATTTTGTCATTATATTCCCTTGCTAATAAAGTTCTTAATTTACCTTTTAATGAGCTTCCGGGAATTATAGGTTTATTAGTTAATGTGTCTTTAATTACCGGTGAATCAATTGCTCCAATTGCAGCAAATGCTTCTGAACCTCCTATATGCATACCTGTTACTACCTCAATTTTACCTGTTATCTCTATCTTTGAATACATAATTTTATCCTCCTTATTGTTTCTCTTTTCCGCCTTTGAATCTTCTATAAGCTATTAAAGCCTCTAAGTAATGATTAAATAATATGAAATTCTTTTTACTTCCATTTATTTCATCTATTATTTCTAACATTTCAGATTGTACTATGAATTTCTTGACTTTCTCATCTCGACCTGCTTCATATACTATTCTGATTTTCAGATATTCTATTAAACCAATAATTTCATCTGATAAATCTTCACCACTATTTACCATCACTCTGTTATATATATCTGCTGACATTGCTAATATATTTCTCATTTGTGATGTAGTCGCTATTGAATCCGTTTTATTATTTTTTAACAATTTGTCTATAGTTTCCTCTGCCTTTTTCACATAACTATTCTCGCTTATACGCATATTTCTAATCCTCCTGTCTCTTAATGTATACATAAATATAAATAGCTGCAATTACTTCTAATCTATCTTGTTTATTCTTTATCCACTTGTACATTTTCTCTGAAAATTCTCTGTATTGTATCATAGCCTCATCATTATCAACCGGCTCCATTCTTGCAAGAATATATACATATCTTGCGAAGTTAATATTCTTATCTTCTTCCTTTCTCTGCCTGTTATCATCAATATTTCTAATGAGTTCAAGTATGTTATATAAAAAGTTTTTACCATAATCATTGTTATTGTTGAAGAAATCATATATTGTCCTATATTTTTTTCCTAATACCACATCTCTAAATTCCTGCCACTTATATGATAAGTTTTTTTCAAAAAGACATATTGCATCTTTTTCCTTTATATTTATATTAAAATCTCTTTCCTTATCTATATTCTTAGCTGCATTTTCTAATTCTTCAACTTCCTTAGCCATCGAGCTTATCGGATATCCCGACTTATATAAACCAATTCCACCTGATAAAGACAATGTATTCTGAGTAAATTTCTTAAATGTATTCTCTAAATCAACAGCAAATTCCATTACATCATTCCATGCTCCTACTACAAAAATATCATCACCTCCTGAATATACAATAGAAATATTCCTTGTAGGACGTCTGTTTGCAACTAATGAATATTCCGGATTGCTTAATATGTAATTAATATGTTGTTTAAAAAACAATGTTAATTGTCTTGATAATGTTGCTGTTCTTGACAATGTCTCATATTTACCATTATTCTGCTTAAAGCCACTAACAAATGCTGTTCCAAGATTATCCACATCTGCGCGGTAAACAGCAATTCTTTTTGCACCATATGATGCCTTCTCATATTCATCAAATGTTGACATTCCATCTGTTTTATAATTGCCTACCCAGAGATTTTTCGATATTCCCTTTCCGTTATACATCTTATTAATGCTATATATTCGAACAAAGTCTTTTCTATTAATTATATCTATAACTTCTTTTTCATCACTATATGCTGACAGATATTTATCACCAGGCAACTCCAAATATCCAATATTTCTATCATCAGTAACCACAAAGAATTTTGCATATAAAATATCCTTCGACATTTTCTTAATACTTTCACAGTAATGACATTCTCCCAGCTTATTTACATTACCAAGCCTTTTACACACAACACATTCTCGCTCATAACTATCATATTGTATACTGTTAAATGCCTTTATATCCTTAGCTGAATATCTACACATTTTCTTATTACTGATTTCATTACTTAAAGTTCTATATATCTCTCTATAACTTCCCTCCGGTATATTTTGCAAATTATTTGCACTACATTTGCAGATTCCTCCACCTATATATAATGCCGTAGAGAAATGTGTCTTTAACCAGCCATTTAACTCTTCTTCATATTTCTCTATCTCTTTTATACATTTATCAGTATTAGGAACAAGAATATAACAATGACCTCCACCCTCATATATTATATTCGCCCTCGAAATATCTAATTTATCACATAATTCATCAAGAATATGTTCCATCATTATCTCTAGGTAAAATGAACGAGAACGTAGAGTTTTCAATGCATCTTTACTTGCAATTGTATATATAAAGTCCTGTATACCTGATATGTCCATTGAATACATACAGAAAATATCCTTAGCATAAAACTCTTTTGCGTTTTTAAATAACACTTCTTTATAATTACTAATATGATTATATTCTAAATAGTGATATATACAGGTTGCAATAGCCGCCGTCATTTTAACATGGTCAAATAATGATATATCCGACAACTCACTCATATTCGTTGAAGATGGCACATAACTGCAAGTTGCTTCTAGAATTTCTAATAGTGAATTCACATATTCACTGCTAAATTCCCTTTTTTCTATATTTTCTTTAATTTTTCTGGCAACTTCATCATAGAATGGTTTATCAAATTTTCTACTATTCTCCTGTGGATAGTTAATTCCTTTTTCTACCTCTAACATTTTAGGTAGATATGTATACTTCTGATTATTATCATTAAGTATATTAAATACACTCTCTGATGGTAGTGTTACTGAGAACCCAAATTCTTCTCCATTTGCTCTTCTGTCACTTGCAGATGCAATATTATCTGCTATATAAGTTATATATACATTATCATTTTCATCTATCTTAGCATTCTTAAGTGCATCACTATGATGATACCTGACACAATTCAGTATTTCTTTATCTGTTAATTTTGCTTCGTTCTTCAAAAAGTCGGCACCACTTACACTATGTTTCCTACCATCACCGGTTCTATAAATAACTTTCCCAACATCATGTAACAGACTTCCTATAATCAGATTAACTAATTTTTCCTGATTCAATTTATCTTCCTCCTCTATTATATGTACTATTATCTTCTAATTTTATCATTCCCATTCCAAGCGAACATTTGATACCTATTCCTGAATATTCTCCAAACTCTAATAACATTCTTATAAATCTTTTCATGGTATCCTGACCATTCATCTTAATGGTTATATTTCCAATAAAACCTGGTATCTTAATGCCCTCCATATGGAATTTAACTGATTTCAGATTGTAACTGACAATTTTAGTCTTTGCAGTTATCTCATCTAACGTATCTTCATCATACAAATTCTCATCATTTGAACTTGCGCTATATTTGTTCATCAAACTTTTGAATAATAAATATTTATCAGGATAAAAAATATATTCTCCATTCGATTTAAACGCTGTCGGTGTTATAAATCTTATCTTTATGTAATTATCCTGCACCTCTTTATGATAAAAATCTTCAATTAATTCAGACTTATTTTTTATTACAAGCTCTTTACTCACAATCTTAACTGACATATCATCATGCTTTATTAGGAATTCATTAAACTCATCATCAAGCAGTTTCATAATAATATTCTTATACGCCGTTTTATTCAACGCATTAACATACCATACATACTTTCCATCAATTACTGTTAACGTACTTGTAAATGGGTTTAATCCGGAAGAATGAATCTCCTCTGCATATTCCGGTTCTAAAAGCCCCATAATAACTCCATGCAGTAGACTGCCTTTGTTATTATTTAAATTTCCATCTTTCTCAGGTTCTAATGTTAATTTTAATTTTGCTAACACTTTATTCCTCCCAACCGTATATTAAGTATTTAGTACATAATAACTCTTACTAATATTTACTATTATTTTACGTATTATAATTTTGTGCATATTATATATTTATATCTCAAATTTCAAAAATAATATGTACATATTATATAATATATTTGTGTTTAATTCAAGATTATTGCTATATTATCTTGGATATATCTTATTTTTTAATACAAAAATGCAGATGATAACATCTGCATTCCATTTACTTCATTATTTAGTCTTTTTCTTCTTTTCAGGTACTTCTGTAATTCCTACTATCATATCTGCTCAATTCCATATACCATTTTCCACAATCTGTTTTATCCCTTGTATTACTGTATCATTTAACACATTAAAAATTTTATAAATATCATATAAATGTCTTGAATGATTCTCTATTTTCCCTTGTAAATAATAATCACATATTGCAAACACCTTATCAACCAATGTTCTTTCGATTGTCTGGGTAGTAATATCAAAAGGCATTAAATCATATCTTTCAGCCAAATCAATACGATTAATTTTATCTAAAATGCGATAAATATAATTATCCACCTTACATTTTATTGTTGGAAAAGGAAGTAATGCTACATAGGTTTCAACCACTACTTCAGTCTTTAATATATTTGATTGTCCATATATAGATGGGTATATTGCCCTATAACAATTATAATCTCTTCGACTTCTTGTCATATCAAGATTTACAATTTTAAAATCAAATTCATTCATTGTTGACACAACTGCTTTCTTTAACTTTCTTTTCCTACTATCCCCAGGAATACCTGATTCAGCCGTATATGACAAATCAATATCCTCTGAAAAACGATCTAATATATGATAGCATTTTGTAAGTGATGTTCCACCTTTAAATACCATATCACTTATTTTTTCTTACAATACCTTAAGTATAATTGTCACATAATAATCCTTTTCTATTATATTGGTTGGAATTCCAAGTTCATTTGATGCTGCCACAATCAACTCTTCAAATATTTCTTGATTATAATGCAAATTCATATATCATACCCCATTCAATTAATCTTTTTGCTGTTGTACCTGTCATAGCAGATGATACTCCTGCTAACTGTTCCTTTGTAAAATTCATTTTTCTTACATATGCAAGCATTATTTTTATCATCTCTTTTCTAGGCAACTCTGTATATATTTCCGATTGATTAATACCATCTAAAAATTGTAGAATATCAGCATTTGAATCAGAAATAGTTATTGCAGGTTTCTTAATTCTTACCTTTTGCTTTCCTACAGTAACCACACGTCCATTTGTAGATTCCTTATTTGTCACTATCTCTATAACAGCAGGCATCTGAATTGTTAAACCCAACTGATTAGCAAAGAATATTCCTGTAGTATATCCATAAGTTTCCGAATTATTTTTCACATATTTACGCATTATAACCAATAAGGGATCAAGATAGCTCTAGCTCTTGCCTAATACACCACTATTTTGTGGAATATAATAAATTCCATTGTCATATCGGCATAAAAAACCATTTGTCGTGAGTCTCTTTACAGCTTGACGTATTGCATTTTCAGACATTCCCTTAACTGATAAATCATTTAAAAAAATAGGCTCATTATATCCATAATTCTCCATTAAATATGATTTTAGCATATTTTCACCTCCTACTAAAACTGTACCATATTTATATTATTATTGTAAATATATATGTCTGATTTTATATTTTTATATTATAGACATAATTAATATAATTAATATAATTATTAAT
>ENA-OURQ01000430-OURQ01000430.1-human-gut-metagenome-genome-assembly--contig:-NODE-430-length-41978-cov-4.368700_pt1 | contig 41978 bp, 40 predicted proteins | sample MGYA00242105_ERZ508999 | MGnify/ENA primary metagenome ERZ508999 (study PRJEB26280, sample SAMEA2338771) | human gut metagenome | biome: human gut; feature: human-associated habitat; material: faeces...
AAAAAAGGAATCTAAAAGCCTTGAATTTACGGGCTTAAAGATTCCGAGAGATTATTTTATTATCAGGAGGATACGAAAATGAATGAAAATATGAGAAAAAGAAATGAGATTTTGGCGCAGACGGTGATCAAAGGATTAGAGTCCAGAAATATGTCAGGTTATTATGCTGCAGACAAAGAAGAAGCGGTGAAAAAGGCACTGGAAGTAATTGGAAAAGGAAGCACTGTAGCAATGGGCGGTTGTCAGAGCGCACATGAAATCGGACTGATTCAGGCGTTGGAAGAAGGCGACTACAACTATATTGACCGTTCCAATATGACACCGCGTGAAAGCCTGATGGCAGCTTATGATGCTGATGTTTTTCTTTCGAGTGCCAATGCAATGACCAATGACGGAATTATGGTAAATATTGATGGAAATTCGAACCGTGTTTCTTGTATTGCACAGGGGCCGAAAAAGGTTGTATTTATTGTCGGTATGAATAAGATCTGCTCCGATCTGGATGAGGCGATGAAACGCGCCAGAAATGTGGCAGCACCGGCAAATGCACAGCGGTTCGATGTGAAGACACCATGCAAAGTAACCGGGAAATGTGCGGACTGCAAGTCTCCGGATACGATATGCTGTCAGTTTTTGATTACGAGATATTCTCGTCATGAGGGAAGAATCCATGTGATTTTGGTAAACGATACGCTGGGGTACTAAGAATATTTGAAAATGTAAGAAATTCAAATCAGAAGCCGCTTTCGAAAATGTAAAAAAATTGCATTTTTGAAAGTGGCTTCTTGCATATATTGCCACAAGAGGGTATAATAAAAGTAGAAAACGGTTTCAAAAATGCATAAAAATTTATTTTTTGAAAGTGGGGCTGAAAAGTGAAAACGATTATAAGAAAAAAATATTTGGACAGAATCATTGGTTTGAACGGCACACCGGACATCAAAATTATTACCGGGATACGTCGATCCGGGAAATCAAAATTGATGCAGGCATATATTCAATATCTGAAAAGCCATTGTGAAAATATCAATATTATATTCATTGATTTTATGGATTTGGATTATGAAAGCGTGAAGGAGTATCATGCCCTTCATTCTTATGTTGAGGAGCATTTTCAAGAGGGAAAAACAAATTATCTTTTTGTGGATGAAGTTCAGATGTGTCCGCAGTTTGAATTGGCGATAAACAGTTTGTATGCGAAAGGAAAGTATGATATTTATATTACGGGGTCGAATGCTTTTCTGCTTAGTGCGGATCTGGCAACTCTTTTTACTGGAAGATATATTGAAATACATGTATTTCCATTTAGCTTTCGAGAATATTGTCAGTATTTTGATGAAATTATGGACAAAGAAAAGTTGTTTGAAGAGTATACGACAAAAGGCGGTCTGGCTGGATCTTATGCTTATAACACGGAAAAAGATAGAATAAATTATATAAAAGAAGTTTATGAAACGATTGTGACCAGAGATCTTGTGCAGAAATATGCTTTGCCGGACACGCTGATCTTGCAGCAATTATGTGAGTTTTTGATGGACAATATCAGTAATTTGACGTCTCCCAATAAAGTCAGTAAATTGCTGACAGCGAATGATATCCCGGCCAATCATGTTACGATAGGAAAGTATATTAAGTATTTATGTAATGCATTTGTGTTTTACGATATTAAACGCTATGATATTCGAGGTAAAAAATATCTTGAAAGCTCTGAAAAGTTTTATTTGTGTGATTCGGGAATTCGATATGCAATACTTGGAAACCGAAACATGGATTATGGCAGGGTTTATGAAAATATGGTTTGTCTTGAACTGCTGCGTCGAGGATATGATGTTTATGTAGGAAAATTATACGAGAAAGAGATTGATTTTGTTGCACAAAGAGGAAGTGAAAAAATTTATATTCAGGTAAGCGATAATATTTCCGCAGAGGAAACGTTTGAAAGAGAATGCTCGCCGCTTCTTCGTATTCGAGATGCTTATCCGAAAATGATCATTGCGAGGACGAAGCATCCTCAATATAGTTATGAAGGAATTACAATCTATGATATAGCAGACTGGCTGCTGTTGGAATGATTTCAAAGGATGTGGCAAAATGATTATTCATACAGGAATGAGAACGGACATACCGGCATTTTACTCCGAGTGGTTTTTGCACAGAATCCAAGAGGGCATGGTATGTGTGAGAAATCCGTACAATCCCAGTCAGGTGACGAAGTACAGGCTTTCGCCGGAGGTTGTAGATCTGATCGCATTTTGTACAAAAAATCCGGCACCGATGCTGTCCCATATGGACGCATTAAAACCTTACGGACAGTATTGGTTTGTAACGATTACGCCATATGGCAGGGATATTGAGCCAAATGTTCCGGATAAAGTAATTGTCATGGAACATTTTAAGCAGCTGTCCAAATTGGTAGGACTTGACAGTGTGGGATGGCGGTATGACCCAATTCTGGTAGATCCCGTACACTCTGTGAATTGGCATATATCACAATTTGAAAAAATGGCTCGTACTCTTTGTGGCTATACTAAGACATGCGTGATCAGTTTTATTGATCTTTACAAAAAGGTGCAGAAAAATTTTCCGGAGGCGAGAATTGTAGCAAAGGAAGATCGAATGACGATAGGAAAGGCATTTATAGAGATTGCAGGCCGTTACGGAATGGTCATCAAACCCTGCGCGGAGGGAAACGAACTGGAAAAATTTGGAGCAGACTGTTCCGGCTGCATGACTGTAAAGACTTTTGAGACAGCTCTTCACAATAGGCTGGAAGTGCCAAAGAGAAAGCTGAATCAAAGAAATGGTGCTTGTGCCTGCCTTCTTGGTGTAGATATTGGAGCTTATGATACGTGTAGTCATTTATGCCGGTATTGTTATGCCAATACGAATCCGGCATTTGTGCAGGAAAATAGAAAAAAGCATGATCCCAATTCGCCGTTTTTGATCGGTGGAGAGATGCCGGGGGATATGATACATGAAGCATCGCAGAAAAGCTGGATCGACAGACAGCTGCGATGGGAGTTTTTAGAGGAGGGTGAGCAATAAAATTTCCTTGTATATTCTAAATTTTTAAAAAAATCAAAAATTAAATCAAAAATTTATCCCTTTTAAGTCAAAAGTGAAAAAAACGGAAAAAAAACCGGAACTTTTCTTAGTATAATAGCAATAAAAAAGTGTAGCAGAGGAGTAGTGTACATAATGACTATGCAGGAAAAGTTCGCAGAGAAGATTAAAAGTGTATGTGAAAAATACAAGGATAAAACCTTTATAACGTATATGAAAGAAGATGATTCCGAAGAAAATTGGACATACAAAGACTTTTGGAAACAAACAAAGGAAAGAGTATTGGCTTATAAAAACAGTCCGATCCGGAAAGGAAACCGTATTCTTGTCATGGCACCGTTATCCCCCTATGTTTATGCTGCGGTTACTGCACTTGCGGTATTTGGTGCGGTCAGCGTCATAATCAATCCGGAATTACCGGAGGAAGAATTGGACTTTTTTGTACGAAAATCAGAGATAAGAGGAATTGTATGCGATGCGGAAATATACCGGAATTATGCCCATAAATGGGAAAAGGAGTATCCGGTTTTTGATATAAAAACAAGCGGTTTATTTATAAACAGAACCTATCCATGGAGTCCATCGGAAGACCGGGATCTTGATGTACTGACGATTCTTTATTCCTCGGGAACAACAAGTGAACCCAAAGGCGTTATGATAACATATGAAGCGCAGATGAAATCAGTGGAACTGCTTCTTCGGGCATTTGGAACAAATGACATTCGATATTTATTGGTGTTCCCAATGTTCCATGTTTCCGGATTTTCTACTTTTTTTGCACTGTTTTTAGGAGGAGCGCAAATTGGACTTTTGGAAAATGCCAATTCGGTGAGATTGATGCAGGGATTTCAAAAATATAACCCCAATACTTTTGGAATGGTTCCTAAAGTTTATGAGACGATACAAAAGAAAATAATGGATAGCATAAAAGAAAAAGAAATCTTGAAAAAAATTATTCAATTTTGTGGGTGGATAAAGAAGAAAAGTAATCTGAATTTAGGAAAAGTGTTTTTGAAAAAGATCCATGTTCAAGTGTTTGGAGGAAATATGAAATACTTGTGCGTTGGCGGCGGAAAATGCAGTAAGGAAGTAAGTGGGTTCTTCCAAAATATGGGATATTACTGGATGAATACATATGCTTCTACCGAGATGAATCTTCCTATGATAACGACAACAGTGAAAGACCGGTTTCCGTCAGATTCGGTGGGAAAGATAACCGCATTTCCAGAAATTTCTGTCCGGATACAAAACCCCGATGCCAATGGGATAGGAGAAGTCCAGATAAAGACTCCGTGTCATATGAAAGGATATTTTCGTGATGAAAAAGCGACGGAAGAAGCCTATGAAGAGGGATATTTTAAGACGGGGGATCTGGGATATTGCGATTCGGAAGGCTATTTATATATTACAGGCAGAAGTAAAGAAAGTATTCATCTTCGAAATGGGGAGAAGATCTCGCCGGAACAGATGGAAAATTTATATGCCGGATATATGCCGGAAAATGCTGTGGCTGCCTGCGTGGGAGTGCCGATAGTGGATGCCGGTTATGATGAAGTGGTATTTTTTGTGGAAAAAAGTTCCGTAAAAGACACCGGTCTGTTCAAAGAAAAAATAAAGGAGCGTTCCAAAGAATTGGGAGGGGATTATCGGATTGATGAGGTGCGGTTTGTTGAGAAAATCCCGTTGTCATCGATTGGAAAAGTACAGCGATATAAACTGCGTGAACAGCAGAGCAAGGTGGAAAAGAAAAAGATAAAGAAAGAGAAAAAACGGGGTGTGTTTGAAGAAGTCAAAGACATACTGCAATCCTTAGGCATACGGGAAGAAATAGAAAAAGAATCAATATTGGAAGATGATCTTGGGATTGATTCCCTAAATTTGTTTGAACTGTGTGTGGAGATCGAAAAACATTTTGGAGAAGATTTGACAAATTGTATTTCAGCCCAATTGACGATAGAACAATTGTGTGAAATGGTAGATGGTGACAGGAAAAACAGCCCCAATACCATATCTTATGATGTGGAACAATATCCAATGAAACGCCGTATGTGGGACAGGGGAATTTTATCCGTTTTTCGCTTTTTAACAAAAGTATTTTACAAATTTGAGGTGAGTGGAACGGAGAATATTCCGCAAAACGGAGCCTATATTATCTGTGCAAATCATCAAAGTCATTTAGATGGAATGTGGATTCTGGCAGCCGGTAAAGAGAAAATTAAATTTAATGATTTTTGCTGTATGGCAAAGCAGGAACATTTGAACTCAGCAATATCTCGGAGAGGACTTCGCCTGACGGGAGGGATTCCCGTGGCAAGAGGTGCAAATACCAGTCCGGCACTAAAAAGGGTTCTGGAGTGTCTTGAACAGGGAAAAGTTGTTCTGATTCATCCAGAGGGAACAAGAACGGTGGATGGAAAGTTAGGAGAATTTAAATTAGGCGCGGAGAAACTTGCACTAGAGGCAAAGGTTCCTATTTTGCCGGTTAAAATCGAAGGAGCATACGAGATTTATCCTAAAAACCAAAAACTGCCACATATTTTACGAAAAAAAGGGCGTTATCCATTAAAAATTAAATTCTTTCCAACCTTAAATCCACAGTCCGTAAAGAAACCGTTAAATCCGTCAGATTACGATGAAAGTACCATGTTTCAGCAATTAGAAAAGATTTTGAAAGGAGAAAGCAAATGAATCTCGGATTAGATGTAGATGGAGTATTGGTAGATGTCAGGACGTTTCAACTACGAGAAGGAAAAAGGTATTTTGAAAAGAAGTTTGGTATATCGATCAAAAATCCGGACATGTTTGAAGTGCAAGATGTTTTCGAATGTACGAAGAAACAGAGGGAGGCGTTCTGGATTAAATACATTTGGAAGTATTGCTTAAAGGAACCAATGACAGATAATGCAGCTGAGGTAGTCAATAAGCTGCGAAAAGAAGGACATAAGGTCATAATTATCACAAGCCGGGTTCATACAACAGAAACCGGAATTACAGGGAAACTGTTTCGATGGATGTTAAAACATTGGCTGAAGAAAAATCAGCTGATCTATGATGACATTGTTTTCTGTGAAGAAAAGGGAAGTGGTGTTGATAAACTTCGTGTTTGCAGGGAAAATAATATCGATGTGATGGTGGATGACAGTCTGGAAAATCTTTATCAAATCCGCGGATCGAAAAGGGTAATCTGTTATACTGCGGCGTGGAATGCAGAGTGCCACGATTTTGATGATTGCAGGGTGAAAAATTTCAGGGAGTTGTATGATGTTATCCATTATCAGTAGATTGACAATGACGATTCCGGAGTTGGAAGAGTATCACTGGGCACAGCGAAAGAAATGGTTTGAGCAGGGAAAAATGCCAAAGAAAATTCGTTTTCGAGAGATATGTTATCCGGTATTTAGACTGTTTCTGACAGTAGACAGATTGTTTCGCAAACAAACAGTTACAATCCTCAATGCATCACCCAAGAAGGGTGGTAAAGCTATTTACGCCTGCACTCATATTTTTGAAAATGATTTGGAAAATATTTATGAAAAGCTGGGAAGGGGCTGTTGGTGGTTTGTTGGTGATCCACGTTTTATGTACCGGCATATTTCTGGCCTGTTTGCGTATCTCAATGGTGTGATTTTTTTGGATACTGATAATAAAGAAGATCGTCGCATTGCGTATCTGCGGTCGGTACAGCTGTTGAAAGAGGGAGGGTCATTGCTGATTTTCCCGGAAGGAGCCAGAAATGGAACAGAAAATCTTCCAGTCATGCCTCTGTTTTCCGGTGCGGCAAAGATGGCGATAGAAACGGATACACCTATTATTCCGGTTGGTATTGAACAGTTTGATAAAAGATTTGTGATCAATTTTGGAAATGAAATTCGTCCTATAGACTTTCAAAATGACGTTGAATTAACTAAAACGTTGAGGGATACTATGGCAACGCTTAAATGGGAAATCTGGGAGAAAGAGCATATGCAGGAGAGAGCAAGTCTTCCGACAAATTACAGTAAACAATTTAGAGAACTGTTTGAGCAGAAAATCGATCCCTATGATACACCCCAAACCATTGAACAAACCCGCTTTCACACGAAAGCAGAGGTTGAACAGAATGCGGTATTGACACATCTTGACAAATTGATTCCATGCAAGGAAAATATCTTTTTATTTCGAAAAAGATAAAATCAGTTTAAAATTTTTGTAAAAGTTATTTGTGTTTGGGCATAATTTATAGTATAATTATGTTAAAAAAATCAACAAATCGGTTGACGAATTTGTGGTTTTTTGTTAGAATTATTAACGTGCTATTTTTAGGAGGTTTGTCATGAAGGAGTTCAATGCAGAGAAGTTTTGCAGTGATTTGATCATACTTAGGGGAAAAGAAACACAAGACACTTTTGCTCAAAAACTTGGAATTAAAAGATCCACATTGTCGTTGTTAGAGAATGGGAAACAAGTGCCAACAATTGATATATTAGGTCAAATCTGCAATATGAATGGAAAAAGTACCGATGATTATTTTGTTGAATCTACAACAGATGCATTAGTTTATCTTATGGGAAAGTTAGAGGAGTCTGACAAGGAAAAGATTGAAGAAATGGCAGAGCGAATCAGGGTGAAAGAAAAGTATGAATTGCTTGCCAAGAGAGGTAGTTATGACATCAATTGATAATAACGAAATATTTGAACAATATTATCAAACAGAATATGATTTCAATACAGCATCACTTACGTTGAATGAAATTGCTGAGATTAAGAGATTGGCCAGGGAAAAAAGAGTTGATTATGCTTCTGCACCTATGGGAACAGGAGTATTTAATCTGATTCAACGGCAGAGCCAAGAAATTCGATTTGAGCTAGTATCTTTTGAATCAGAAAAGATAGATGGTATGTTGTATATTCCTACATCTGGGCAGGAGCGCGCCTATATTATTCTAAATAGTAATAAACCATTAGTGAATCAGGTTTTTACAGCAGCCCATGAGTTTTATCACTATATAAAAGATTATCAAGTGTTTAAGGAAAGACCATATATCTGTGATTTTAGCATATTGAAAGATGTTAATGAAAAAAAAGCATGTAGATTTGCTGCAGAGTTGTTGTTTCCGGAGGAAGCGTTAAAAAGAGAAATTAACGATTATTGTAGAAGATTAAATATAAAAGAAGTAAAGACACTGGATTTTGCTCAAATCGCATCTTTTATAATTATAATGACAGTTAAATATCAAATGCCGTTAAAGGCCGTGATTTATAGACTGGCTGAAGAAAAATATATAGGGAATGTAAAAGAGTATATTGAAAACTATGACTTTATAAAAAAAGTTCTTCAAGAGATAAAGATATTTGATAAGCAAGTATCGGAATTATATAGCACAGATAATAACTTTATTATTCCGTATAGTATGACATATCAGGATATGGAAAAAGCATTTTCTACGGGAAATGCATCTAAAGAAGAAATATTACGAGATGCAGAAATTTTATCTTTAGATATGAATATTGTAAATGATTTTGTTTCTCGGGAGGATGAAGTGAGCGATGATGAAATGGACGACGAAGAGTTGTTTTCAATCATAAATGCAAAACGGGGGTGAAGAAAGTTTATGGTTACGCCATTGAAAAAGACTGCTTTGCATGAACTGATCAGTAAACCAGTATTGTTTGATGCTAATATTTTTATGGTTGGGATTTCTGAAAGAATTTCAGATGAAAGGTATTCATTTGAAAATATGAAGCAGTTATATATCATACCATTATTCGAAAGTTTTACAAATATTTACATACATGAAGAGGTTTACAAGGAATTAGATGACAAAAACAGAACTTTTGTCGATATGTATAAAGAAAAAAATGTCTCAATTGTGGGAGAAGATGGTTTGTATGGAAAGGATCCGCGATATACTATTCTTTTTAATAATATTGCAACACATGAATTAGTAAAATATAAGCGAGGGGAGTCAAAAAATCGAGGAGAAGTATATAGTCTTGCCTATGCAGCATATCATAATATGAATTTCTTTTGCTCAAAGGAAATTATGGTTGATATTGTAGCAGGAGAATTAAATGATTTAAAAGATGTAGATATAATTACATTTGATGTTATTTTGCTTCAAGCATATGTATATTATGCACAACAAAATAATAATACTAATAGTAAAGGGTTAAAGGCAATTTATAAAAAATATTGTGCAGATGTTATTAAAAGACATGGACTTCCGAAAACTTTAGGTGAATATATTAAGGCATCACAGAGGTATTTGTAATTAAATATTAGAATAAGAGAGGTATTCCTGCTATCAAGAATACCTCTCCGTTCATAACGTCAGAGAAGCGGGGATTAGTACAATTCCCGCTTCTCTGATGTTGTATAATCCTGAAATAATTTCAGGCATTGTTTTCGTTCCAATTCTTTTAAGTCAAGTAATTTTGTCCGGCCTTCCAGATAGTCGTAAAAGGCATCGTCGCGAAAGCCGATATTTGCGGTGTCTTTGCGGCTGCAGCCATAGTAAACCGTTTTGATGTTCGCCCATAGAATGCCGCCAAGACACATCGGGCAGGGTTCTGCGGTCGTATATAGTTCACAACCGCTCAGGTCATGAGTCCCCAGATTTTTACAGGCGTCGCGGATGGCTTCCATTTCGCCGTGGCAGGTTGGATCCTGCTTGTAGAGAACGCGGTTATGACCGCGTCCGACAATCTTGTCGTCTTTTACAATAACAGAACCGAAGGGGCCGCCGTGGCCGTTTTCAATGCCGGTATAGGCTTCCTTTGCTGCCTCTGTCATATATTTTTCTTTCATAAAATCACCTACAGATCTAAAAAGTTACTGAAATCATAACGCCCTTCCAAGATCATATCAACCGCTTCGCGGACAGGAGCCTGTCCTGCCGGTTTGGTAAGAATGATGTCAATATAAGGGCGGAGAGCCTTGCCGCAATCTGCCGGTGCAAATGTGATGCCGGCAGTTTTAATGGCACTCAGGTCATTCATGTCGTCCCCGATATAAGCTACTTCGGAAGCGTCGAGATGATATTTTTCCATCAAAGCAGTTAAGGTAGCTGCTTTGTTTTTTACCCCCTGGTAAAGTTCTTCGATGTGAAGCTCTTTGCAGCGGTTCTCCACGATCTTAGAGGTACGGCCGGTAATGATGGCAGGCACGATGCCGGAGTCTTTCAGCAGTTTGATGCCAAGTCCGTCTTTTACGTTAAAGGCTTTGCACAGTTCGCCATCATTTCCCATATAGATATTGCCATCTGTCAATGTACCATCGACATCCATGGCAAACAGTTTTATCTTTGTCAAATCTTTCATATCAGTACCTGCCTATTAGTGGTTGAGTTCAAAACGGGATGGCGTGATAAAGGAAAGCGGGCAGTCGGATTTTCTGGTGTTCAGATAATCTTCAAGCATACTCTGGACATCACGGTTTGCCTCATCCGCGTTCAGTGTGTTTCTCGTTTTTTCCATTTCTTTCTGCATATAGTTTGTGCTGGAAGCGTCGTGGCTGTAGCCGTCAAAACCAGCCATAGCAATTGATGCGACGTCGAGTTCGTCCAACAGACGAAGCAGAAGGATGCCGGAGTTGTCAAGCTGATCCCAGCCACATTTTACGAGACGCGTAAAATCAAGGATCACCTGATTTTTGTTCTCTTCATTTGTGACATTGGAAGTGACGATTTTTTTGTATTCGCTGAAGCGGCTTGAACTCTTCCAGTAATTGTAACGTTTTTTATTGCTGAAATACGCATAATTGATCGGATAATCGTGTGACAAAAGGTTTACACTGATTACGATCGGATGCTTTTCTTCGCAGTATTTCAATATCTCGTCTTTGTGTGTAACAATACTGTGTCCCGGAAGGAGCATAAGAATGTCCTTGCCTTGGAGAGATTCGCGGAGTTTCGTGACTTCTTTTTCATCGTCGCGGATAATTCCGACATATTCCATGTAAGTTTTTTCCAAAAGATCATAGTCGTAGCGTTTTCGGGCATCGCCGCCGATACGGTTCAGGATATAGTTGATATCGCGGCTGGAAATGCCGGCCTTTGCCGTAAGGTAGGAAATGTTATTTACATGCGCGCTGTACGATCCGGCAAGATAATACGGGATCGAATATCCCCATGTACAGGTGTTACGGATACCATCGATATAGTTGTCGATTAGATCGAGTACCGTGTCGATATCGTAGCCGGAATTGTATTTGCGGTTCATATACTGCATGATCAGTTCCGTATTGGTGTTGCCGGCACCACGGCCCATACCTGCCATCGTTCCGTCAATGACAATTTTGCGGAGTCCCTGTGTCATGTCGATAAATTCCTGTGACAAAGAGAAGGACATCTGCAGATTGTTGTGCGAGTGGAATCCGATACGGGATGCTGCGTTCAGATTCTGATTTACCAGATAAAATACGCGGCGCAGATCCTCTTTGTACATCGAACCGAAGGTATCTACGAGAGAAAAGGCGTAAGGCTCCAGCGGATTGATCATTTCGATCAATTCCAGAAGTTCTGCGTCCGTGTAGCCGAGTACATCAACCGGCTGAACATAAAGCTTGTAGCCCTTTTCTACAATGCTTTTACAGAAATCAATGACATCGTAGCGCTCTTTTTTGAAAAAGCAGGCGCGGACACCATCGATCGAAGTGCCGTCAAATGGCTCCAGATTGGAGATGGTATAACGGCTGTAGTCAGCGAGACAGACATACGAAGTCTGACGTCGGTCCTCCGGCAGAAATGGACGAAGCTGAGCCGCATTATTGAAAATCGTGCTGCCCTTCTGATGTGGTTCGTCTTTCAAAAATCCGCATTCTACGACATCAATACCACTTTCCGAAAGTCCTTTGATCATTCCTTTGATCACTGTATTTCCAAATTGTGCATCTACGAGATAACCCCCATCACGCAGTGTGCAGTCAAGTAATTGTACTCGTTTCATAGTAACCTCCTAAACTATAATCATGATATCAATCTAATGTATCAATTCCTTTAATAACGCGCTCCACCTTTTCAATGTGTTCCGGAAGGTCCACACCGATGGAAGAGTGCTTTGTTTCTTTTAATCTCATTTTGTAACCGCGTTCCATGGCACGAAGAGGCTCGATACCTTCGCCAAGTTCCAGTTCCGTCTGTGACATTTTGGAAAATTCTTCCAAGAAATCACGCTTGTAAGCATAAATCCCGACATGGCGGAATACGCGGGCAAGTTTTCCGTCTTTTACATTTGAAGGAATGACAGAGCGGGAAAAATACATCGCATCGCCTTTCTGGTCGGTGACAACTTTTACGGTGCTTGTCGCCTTAATCTCGTCCGGATCGGTAATCTCTTTTTTCAGACTGCCAAAAGTAACGGTCTCATCTTCAAAGAAGATGGAGATGACTTCCTGAATCATTTCCGGATTGATGACCGGCTCGTCGCCCTGAATATTGACAAAAAGATCGCCTTCGACTTTTGTCGCTACCTCAGCGACACGGTCAGAACCGGTTTCGTGCTTGTCGGAAGTCATGATGACTTTCATGTCATGTTCTTTGCATGCTGCCTCGATACGGTCATCGTCCGTAGCGACGTAAACTTCGTCAAATTCCGGCACTTTTTTTGCCTGCTGGTATACCCACCAGATCATCGGCTTGCCACAGATATCTACCAATGGTTTCCCCGGAAAACGGCTTGATTTGTATCTTGCCGGAATGACTCCAATTATCTTCATATTTACTCATCCTTTCTGTTTGTGCGGCGGGCGTTCGGAGGCTAATACATCTTCCAGTTTGACACGAGGGAAGATCTCCAGATTTCCACCACGGGTTGCATTATATATTTTAATGCCGTGTTTATCAGCATATTTTTTTAACAGTCGGTATACATCCATCGATCGGTCGATAATATGTTCGCCGATCTGCTCCGTCGTCACATTTTCCTTATTCATACGTTCTTTGATACGGGAAATGTCAGTCAGGGCAATTTCTTTGGTTGTATAATTATCCGTAAAATGACCGCCGGCGGCGTGTGGATTGGTACAGTCTACGCCGAGCAGGTAAATTTCGGAAAATCCCATATGAAAAGCAAATTCTGCGGCGAGGGAAAGAACCGTTGCCTTTACCATACAATAGGCAAAAATATTTCCCTTGACTTTGTATCGTTCGCTGGCAATCGTGTGTACATACGTGGTTTCCAACGTTCGTTTTGTCATTTTCCGATAGGTCTTTTCAATGGTAAAAAGTGGTGATTTAACGTTGTTGTAAAGTTCATCACGCAGTTTTGTCGCATAAATACTGTCGGAGACGCAGTGGAAACTTGGCCGCCAGTCCGTGCGGTCAAAAATCTTATACACCATATTGGTTCCAAACGTGTATTCGTCGATCAGCATATGCAGATCATCCGGACTAAGGCTTGGACCATTTCCAATCAAAAAGCAGCGTTCTCCCCTGTGTGAATCTTTCATTTTGAGCAGACGCCGGCTGTTATTGTCAAGAAAGAGTCCGTGTTTGTTGAAAAATCCGCCAATATTGTATTTCACGATCAGATAAACAATATGCACGCGGTTCAAGGTACGTTTGTAATTCAGTACCAGTTTTTCCCAAAGTCCCTTTTTATGCGGTGGGATCTGGATGCACTGCTCAATGACACGTCTGGCAGCATGTCCATCTTCCCAAGGGTTAAATTTATCGTGAAATGCCTGATATTTTTTATTATTGTCATAATCAAAATTGGCTATGCCGTCACGGATCGCTTCCGCCAGTTCTTCCTCGGTTTTGGTGATCGGACCGGGAAGCTCGTCAAGGTCAAAATAAAATCCACGGATCTCATGCTCATACCGCTCGAGATCATACATATGAAATACCATCGGACGCTTTAACACGCTGTAATCAAACATCGTAGAAGAGTAGTCCGTGATCATAAGGTCACTAATGAGGTACAGGTCATTCAGATCGTCTGCGTCTGTTACATCGAAAATACGATCCGTTTCCTGAATAACTTCGGAAGTTCCTACCTGATGGTGCGCGCGGAATAATAAAATGTAATTTTCCGGAAGAAGTTCCATCAATTTTCCGAGATTTACCGGACTTTCGTATTGGAACCCATGTCCATTCTGGTACTCATTGTCGCGCCACGTAGGTGTATATAAGATTACCTTAGCCCCTTCCGGGATGCCAAGGGATTTTTTAAATTCCGCTGTTTTTTCTTCGGATGGTTCCAACAATGCGTCGTTGCGCGGATATCCGGAGTTGATGAACAGCCCGTCCTGCGACGGATCTACATCAAACGCAGAAGCAATCTTTTCTGTATAATAAGGCGAAGGGGACAGAAAATGTGTCACCTTTTTCCCTTTTGTCCGGTATCTGCGGTGCATCCGCTCTTTGGACTGTCTCGGGTCGCTGTCTGTCGTAATGTCGCAGCCAAGCCGTTTTAGCGGGGTGCCATGCCAGGTTTCGATGTACACCTGATGGCGTCCCGGAATCAGAAAATCAGGAATGCTGACATTATTGACCCAAAAACGCGCAGCGGCATAATACCGGAAATATTCTGCACTTCCTTTTTTTACAACGAGGGTGTGCGGATTTTCCAAAAGATCCTCATGTTCGGAAGGTTTGGAAAATGCCCATACAAAAGTATAATCGCGAAATGTGTCATCTTTGAGCATTTCTTCATAAATGGCACGAACACTGTCACCACAGCGTTTTCCGTGATAGGATTCGAACATTACCATTTTGTCCTGCGTCATAAAAAAGATACGGTTTATTTTAAATTTAATCCTGTTTTTGAGCCAGGATAAATCTTGTTTCCATTTATATTTTTGTCTTTCATTCATGATAGTTTTGTTCTCCAAATTTACTGTATAACCATACCATATTATTTACCAGAATCTATTTTACCACACCCGTTACATTCTTGCAAATATATTTGACTTTTTTACGCGCGATAGGTACAATAGAAGTATGTGACAATGCGTGGAGATGGAGGAAAACTATGAACGAAAAATGTACCTTGTATCTTGTGGTGCCGTGCTACAATGAGCAGGAAGTGCTTACGGAGACGAACCGGCAGCTTTTGGAAAAGATGACATCGCTGATGGAGCGCGGAGTGATCCATGAAAAAAGCCGGATCCTTTATGTCAATGACGGTTCCAAAGATCAAACGTGGATATTGATCCGCAAATTTCATGGGGAAAATGTGATCTGCAGCGGATTGACCCTTTCCCGTAACCGGGGGCACCAGAATGCGGTGCTTGCGGGGCTGATGTATGCGAAAGAACATTGCGATGTGGTGATTACATTGGATGCGGATCTTCAGGATGATATCAATGCGATCGACGAGATGCTGGAAAAATTTAAAGCCGGAAATGATGTCGTTTACGGAGTGCGAAGCAGCCGGAAAAAGGACACGTTCTTTAAGAAAACGACAGCAGAAGGTTTTTATCATATGATGAAATGGATGGGTGTGGACATTGTGTTTAACCACGCCGACTACCGCTTGATGAGCAAGCGTGTGCTGGAGGAACTGGGAAATTATAAAGAAGTTCATCTGTTTTTGCGCGGAATGATCCCATTGATCGGATTTCCGTCCGATAATGTATATTATGAAAGAAAAGAGCGCATGGCGGGTGAGAGCAAATATCCGTTAAAGAAAATGCTTGCGTTTGCGTTTGACGGAATTTCTTCGTTTAGCGTCAAACCGATCCGTTTTATCGTGTGGCTTGGTTTTGTCATTTTTATCGTGAGTATCGGGATGCTGATCTATTCGATCGTGGAACATATGCTCGGTGATACGGTGCGTGGATGGAGCAGTTTGATCGTGTCGATCTGGGCACTTGGCGGGCTTCAGCTGCTGGCGATCGGAGTCATCGGGGAATACATCGGAAAGGTGTACATGGAAACGAAAGGCAGACCTCGTTACGCGGTGGAGGAAGTATTGGATGAATAAAAATTATACGCGGGCTTCTCATGGATTCGGACCGGTTTACGATGAGAAGTCCCGTATTTTGATTTTAGGCAGTTTTCCTTCTGTGAAATCGCGCGAAGAAGGTTTTTTTTACGGACACCCGCGCAACCGCTTTTGGAAAATTCTGACTGCTGTATGCGATGTACCGGAACCGGTTACAATAGAAGAAAAGAAACATTTTCTTTTGGAAAATGGCATTGCGTTGTACGATGTCATCGAAGAATGTGAAATCATGGGTTCAAGCGACAGCAGTGTCCGGAATGTTATTCCGGCGAATCTGAATCCGATTCTTAAAGTATCACAGATCAATGCGGTGTTTACCAATGGACGGCTGGCCGGAAAATTATACCGGAAATATCAGGAACCGGTAACGGGGCTTCCCTGCGTGGAACTGCCGTCCTCCAGTCCAGCGAATGCAGCATTTTCACTGGAACGATTGATTGAAATATGGCAGGAAGCACTGCCGGAATTTAGAAAAGGAGGCTGATACCATGTGTACAGCAGCGACATATAAAACAAAAGATTTTTATTTTGGAAGGACACTTGATTATGAATTTTCTTACGGCGAGCAGGTAGTGGTTACGCCGAGAAATTATGAATTTACGTGGCGTGACGAAAAACCAGCCGCGGAAAAATGTAACTACGCCATGATCGGGATGGCGCATGTGGCGGAAAACTATCCTTTGTATTATGAAGCAATCAATGAAAAAGGCCTTGGCATGGCGGGACTTAATTTTGTGGGGAATGCCGTCTATCACGAGCCGAAAGCTTCTTGCGATAATGTGGCATCGTTTGAATTTATCCCGTGGATCCTCGGCAGATGCGCATCGGTAAAAGAAGCGCGGGAGGCGGTTTCTTCCTTATGTATTACCAACATTCCGTTTTCTGCCGGACTGCCATCGTCGTCTCTTCACTGGATGATCGCCGATGCGGACGAGTGTATCGTCGTGGAATCCATGCAGGACGGAATCAAAGTGTACGACAATCCGTTTGGTGTGCTTACGAATAATCCGCCGTTTGAACAGCAGTGTTTCCAGTTGAATAACTATCAGGGATTGTCGCCAAAACAGCCGGAAAATACATTTGCTCCGGGAACCCCATTGCAGGCATACAGCCGTGGTATGGGCGCACTCGGTCTGCCGGGAGATCTTTCGTCGTCGTCCCGTTTTGTCCGCGCAGCATTTACCCGATTACATTCCCGGTCCGGAGATTCCGAGGTGGAAAGTGTGGCACAATTTTTCCATATTTTAGGAGCTGTCGCCCAGCAGAAAGGCTGCTGTGAGGTGGAACCCGGAAAATATGAATACACGATTTATACTTCCTGTGCCAATGCGTCAAAGGGGATCTATTATTATACGACATATGAAAATCCACAATGGAATGCGGTGGATATGCACCGCGTCGATCTTGATGCAAAAGAATTGTATTGTTATCCGCTGCGGATGCAGGGAGAAGTGTGCTGGCAGAATTAGAAGAATATAGTGAAAAGAGAGGGACGCTCTGAGGGCGTCCTTTTTGTGGTCTGGAAAGGAAAAACTGCCGCTAGGGTCAAAGGAAAAGCCATCGGAGTGTGGTCTGGGAAGGAAAAACTGCCGCCTGGGTCAAAGAGGAAGCCATCGGAGTGTGGTCTGGCAAGGAAAAAACGCCGCCTGGGTCAAAGGGAAAGCCGAGGGAGTGTGGTCTGGCAAGCAAAACCGCCGCCTGGGTCAAAGAAACTCCGCCCCGAAAAGTAATTAATAAAAAAATGAAAGAAAATGAAAGAACTTGAAAGAAAATGATTGACAATGAAAGAAAGTGGCGTTATAATAACAATAACAAAAACGAAATGATCCACGAAAGGAGTGGTGAAAGTGCTGACAGAAGAGCGCTTGCAAGGGATTTGGCGGATTGTGACGGAAAAAGGAAGTGCATCGATTCAGGAACTGATGGATGCGCTGAATATTTCAGAATCCACCGTCCGGCGAGATCTTGCCGTATTGGATGAACAGGGGCGAATCCAGAAAGTCCGCGGCGGGGCGATGGTTGTCGGAGATGCTTACAGCACGAAGGAAGACAGTGTGACCCAGAAAAAGGATAAAAATCTTGCGGAAAAGAGAGAAATTGCAATATATGCGGCTTCGTTGATCAAAGAAGATGATTTTGTCTATCTGGATGCGGGAACGACGACAGAATTGATGATTGATTATCTGACAACGAAGCAAACTGTATTTGTAACCAATGCGGTGGCGCATGCAAGAAAACTTTCACAGGCAGGATATACAACATTTATTCTTGGCGGCGAGCTGAAGGCGACGACGGAAGCAATCATTGGACCCGAAGCGGTAGAAAGTCTTCGTAAATATAATTTTACAAAAGGCTTTTGGGGAGCGAACGGAGTTCACCGGAAAAATGGATTTACGACACCGGATCCGAAAGAAGCGAAAGTAAAGCAGACGGCGATGGAACACTGTGTCAAACGATATGTTTTGAGTGATGCGAGTAAATTTTCTCAGATCTCATGTGTAAAATTTGCGGATTTTGCAAATGCTTGTATCATAACAACAAAAGTAAGTGATCCGGTATATGCAGAATGCGATAATATCATAGAAGTGCAGGGAGGTGAAGCAAAATGATCTATACCGTTACCTTAAATCCATCTTTGGATTACATCATTGATGTCAAACATTTTGAACCGGGGATGGTAAACCGGACAACGGCAGAAAAGATTTTTGCCGGAGGAAAAGGAATCAACGTATCCATGGTGCTTAAAAATCTTGGATTTGACAGCACAGCACTCGGATTTCTGGCTGGGTTTACCGGCAAAGAGATTGAACGACAGTTGGAAGGAAAAGGAATTTCCACCGACTTTATCTGCTTGGAGGACGGGATTTCCCGAATCAATATGAAGATCCGCTCGGAAGTGGAAAGCGAGATCAATGGCTTAGGACCTGAGATTTCATCGGAAGCAATCAAAAAAATGTTTGACCGATTGGACGAATTGCAGGAAGGCGATATTTTGGTTCTTGCGGGAAGCATTCCGGCGAGTATGCCGGAGTCGATGTACCGCGATATCATGAAAAGACTGGCTGACCGGAAATTGAAAATTGCCGTTGATGCGACGAAGAGTCTGCTGCTCAATGTACTGCCGTTTCATCCATTTGTCATTAAACCAAACAACCACGAATTGGGAGAATTGTTTAATGTCAAAATCAAGAGCAAAGATCAGGCGGTAGAATATGCAAAGAAACTTCAGGAGATGGGAGCACAGAATGTCATTGTTTCGATGGCAGGGGAAGGCGCCGTGTTTGTAGGAGATGACGGAAGCGTATTTCAGAGCGAGGCACCAAAAGGAACCGTGGTAAATTCCGTGGGTGCGGGAGATTCCATGGTGGCAGGATTTTTAGCCGGGTATCTCGGAGAAGGAGATTACAAAGAGGCATTTAAACTGGGTGTTTGTACCGGAAGTGCCAGTGCATTTTCCGAGCAGCTGGCGACGAGAGAACAGGTAGAGGCGATTCGAAATACCCATCATTTCCAATTTTAATACACGTGAGTGTAGCGAAGAAAGGAGCGAAACGATATGAAGATTATTGATTTATTGGATGACAAAAGCATTCGTTTGAACGCAGAAGTCCACAGTAAAAAAGAAGTACTGGACACACTGGTTGATTTGATGGATGCGAGTGGAAAACTGAACGATATCGAAACTTATCGCAAAGGGGTTTACGCAAGAGAGGAAGAAGGTTCGACCGGAATCGGAGAAGGAATTGCCATTCCTCATTGTAAATCCGCAGCGGTAAATCAGGCAGGTTTGGCGGCAATGGTTGCACCAAAAGGAGTGGAGTTTGATTCACTGGATGGTGAACCGGCGAATCTTTTTTTTCTAATCGCGGCACCGGATACCGCGGACAATGTACATTTGGATGTGCTCAGCCATTTGTCCGTATTATTGATGGATCCGGATTTTACCGGAAAACTGCGGGAAGCAGAGACAGTAGAAGAATTTAAGAAAGTCATTGAAATGGCGGAAAATGAGCCGGAAGAAGAAAAAGAGCAGACGGAAGTCGATGCGAATGTGCCATATGTATTGGCGGTGACAGGATGCCCGACCGGAATCGCACACACGTACATGGCGGCAGAAGCTCTGGAGCGCAAAGCAGAAGAACTTGGTTATCAGATCAAGGTAGAGACGCGAGGTTCAAGCGGAGCAAAAAATGTACTTACGGCAGAAGAAATCGCGAAAGCAGACGGAATTATCGTGGCTGCGGACACAAAAGTACCGATGGAACGTTTTGACGGAAAACCGGTCATTATTACAAAAGTAGCGGATGGTATCAATAAACCGGAAGAATTGATCCGAAAGATCGTGGACAAGCAGGCACCGGTTTATGAAAGCGAGGAAGCGCAGGAAACGGTTTCGGAAAACACAGAGAAGAAAGGAATCGGACACACAGTGTACCAGCATCTGATGAGTGGAGTTTCTCACATGTTACCATTTGTTATCGGTGGTGGTATCATGATGGCAATCGCCTTTTTGATCGATACTCTTTGTGGATACGGTTCGACCGGTGGAGCGAATTTCGGAAGCTGTACCCCACTTTCCGCATTGTTTAAATACATCGGTGGACTTGCGATGGGGCTGATGGTGCCGGTCCTTTCCGGATACATCGCCTATTCGATTGCTGACCGACCGGGTCTTGCCGTAGGATTTACCGGCGGACTTTTGGCAGCAAACGGAAATGCGATACTGGGAAGTTATGTATTTGCCGATAAGGTTGGCGACCTGGGAGGATTTTCCAAATTTGTTGCACAGTTTGCTTTTGTCGGCAAAAACGGTGGAAATACGGTATCTGGTTTCCTTGGCGGTATCGTAGCCGGATTTTTAGCCGGATTTATCGTACTTGGATTGAAGAAATTGTGTGAAAAATTACCGGATTCATTGGATGGAATCAAACCGACACTCATTTATCCACTTGTTGGTATTTTTATCATTGGTGTATTGATGTGTATGATCTTTAACCCATTGATCGGATTGATCAATACGGGACTCAGTAACATGTTAAAGGGCATTTCTGATGCCGGAATGATCACGGTTCTCGGACTTATCCTGGGAGCGATGATGGCGATTGATATGGGAGGCCCGATTAACAAAGCGGCGTATGTATTTGGTTCCGGCATGCTGGCAACGGCATCCCAGATGATGGATCAGGGCGTGCAGGCAAGTGATCCGGCGGTGCAGGCATGCTACATGGCAATGGCAGCAATCATGGTTGGTGGTATGGTTCCACCGGTAGGAATTGCGATTGCTTGTAAATTATTTCCAAAGAAATTTACGCAGGCGGAGCGTGGTTCTGCCCTTTCCAATATCGTAATGGGATGTTCGTTCATCACAGAAGGTGCGATCCCATTTGCCGCATCGGATCCATTGCACGTAATCCCATGTACGATGGCAGGTGCAGGCGTTGCCGGATTTTTGTCCGCATTGTTTAAATGTACCTTGATGGCACCACATGGTGGAATCTTTGTATTTGCCACAGTAGGACAGCCACTGCTTTATGTCGTTGCCTGGCTGGCAGGCTCAGCGGTAACAGCAGTAATGTTAGGATTGATCAAGAAAGATGCAGTAACAAAATAACAATGATTAAAATATAAAAATTATGGAGGACACTATCATGAGAGAATTTCATTATGTAATCAAAGACGCACAGGGGATCCACGCAAGACCGGCAGCTTTGTTTGTCAAAGAGGCAGCAGCCTGTGAATGCAAAGTAACGATCACAAAAGACGGCAGAGAGGTAGATGCAAAACGAATCTTCGGTATTATGGGACTTGGTGCAAAACAGGGACAGGAAATCGTATTGAAGACAGAGGGAGCAGATGAAGATGCCGCAATGGATAAATTGAGTGCATTTTTGGAGGCAAATCTGTAAAAGCCGGGAGGTGTCAGCATGAACGTATGGGAAGGAAAAAGCGTTTTTGGTGGAATTGCAATCGGCTCTGTCGCTCTTTTTGAAAAAGAGGAAGACCTGGTAAAACGCTATTCGATCGAAGATGTGGAAAAGGAAAAGAAACGTTTTGAAGACGCAAAAGAGAAAGCCAAAGAAGAACTTGCGGGTCTTTATGAAAAGGCATTAAAAGAAGTGGGCGAATCGGGTGCTATGATCTTTGATGTACATCAGATGATGTTAGATGATCTTGATTATGTGGAGTCAATCTTAAATATGATCGACACCCAAAAGGTCAATGCAGAGTTTGCTGTAGCGACGACAGGTGATAATTTTTCCCAGATGTTTGCTGCAATGGATGACGATTATATGAAAGAACGTGCTGCCGATGTACGAGATATTTCCAATCGTGTGATCCGCATTCTGCAGGGGAAAGAGATGGGAGGGATTACCGGAAATCAGCCGGTTATCCTGCTTGCTGAAGATCTCGCTCCAAGTGAGACGGTACAACTTGATAAAAGTCTGGTTTTGTCCTTTGTGACAAAACTGGGCTCGACCAATTCACATACAGCGATCTTAGCGCGGACGATGAATATTCCGGCGCTGATCGGAGTCCATTATCCGGCAGATATTGCCGGGAAAATGGCGATTGTCGATGGCTTTGAAGGAAAACTTATCGTGGAACCGGATGCCGAGACTCTGGCACATTATGAGGCACTGCAGGCAGAAGAGAAGAAAAAACAGCAGCTCCTTCTGGAATTAAAAGGAAAAGAGACGGTCACAAAAGACGGTCGAAACATACATCTGTACGCCAATATTGGTGGAGTTGCTGATGTTGCCGATGTGTTATCAAATGATGCCGCCGGAATCGGATTGTTCCGAAGTGAATTTTTGTATCTGGAAAAAGATACGTACCCAACGGAAGAGGAACAATTCAAAGCCTATAAGACAGTCGTGGAAATGATGGCAGGAAAGAAGGTAATCATCCGTACTCTTGATATCGGGGCAGATAAACAGGTAGATTACTTTGAACTTGGCAAAGAAGAAAATCCGGCGATGGGCTACCGTGCGATCCGCATCTGCCTGGAACGACCGGAAATCTTTAAAACTCAGCTGCGTGCCATTTATCGGGCAAGCCATTATGGAACCATATCCATTATGTTTCCAATGATCATTTCGGTTTCCGAAGTGAAAAAGATCAAGGAAATTGTAAATGAGGTAAAAGCGGAATTGGATGCCCAGGGGATTCCATACGGAGAGGTGGAACTTGGCATCATGATCGAAACACCGGCGGCGGTAATGATCAGCGATCTTCTTGCGAAAGAAGTGGATTTCTTCAGCATAGGAACAAACGATCTTACGCAGTATACGTTGGCAATTGACCGCCAAAATCCGAGTCTGGATAATTTTTACAATTCTCATCACGAAGCTATCCTGCGTATGATCCGGATGGTGATCGACAATGGCCACAAGGAAGGCTGCTGGGTCGGGATTTGTGGAGAACTTGGCGCAGATACGACACTTACAAAAACGTTTGTGGATATGGGGATTGATGAATTGTCCGTGACACCATCGATGGTATTGAAGGTAAGAGAATCGGTGAGGGAGATCGGTTAGCATCTTGCTTCGCAGAAATAGTCCCGCCAGAGAAGATGCTAACCGATTTGTAGTAGCGACGGTAGCACCCCTGAAAAGAGGGGAAAGGGAGAAAAAGGGGGGAGCCAGAGATTTCTGGCTCCCCCTCATCTATTCATTAATTTATGTTTTTACGTTTTCTTGTAACTATTCAGGACATCCTTTCCCTACATTCGCATTTCGAACACTCCGTGTTCTTTCTCGCCTTTGGCAAGGCTAAAAATGCTCATATGGGGAGAGGAGCCCTATTAGGATCAAATGTATGAAAATCAAAGTCTCTTACGTGCAAGCACGACGATTCATTGATTTCCATACATAGATCCTGAATAGTTACAAAATATATTTAAAGCCTGCATAGGAATTGAGGGGTCACCTCAATTTCCATGCAGGCTTCTTTTTTTAAACATATAGTCGTGAATAGTTACAACTTATGCAGTTTTCTTTATGCTGCTTTCTGTGGCACACTGTCTTTTTTCTCATTAAATACCACTTTCAAAAGAATTGGTGTGACAATCGTTGTAATAACTACCGTGATAATCACTGGTCCATACAGATCCTGTGACATCAAACCGACTGCCATACCTTTGCTGGCTACGATCAAGGCAACCTCACCACGCGAAATCATACCGACGCCAATCTGAAGGCTTTCTTTTGATGTATATCGCATCAGTTTTGCACCAAGTCCACATCCAATTACTTTACTAAGCACGGCTACGATACAAAGAAGTACCGAGAACACGATAATCTTTCCGGTCATCTTTGGAAGAACTACTTCCAAACCGATGCTGGCGAAGAAAATCGGGGACAAGAACATGTAAGAAACGGTCTCTACACGTTTACTTATGTATTCAATCTTAGGGCTTACAGAAATTGCCAAGCCGGCAACATAAGCACCTGTAATATCGGCTACGCCAAAGAAATATTCGGAAGCAAAGGCAAACAGCAAACAGAAAGCAAGTGCCATAATTCCGTATCTTCTCTGTGGAGCAGCATTTTCTGTCCATTTATAATATAATTTGCCAAATACAAAGGCAACCACAATCGCAAATACGAAGAACAACAAGATCTTCAGCAGGACGAGTCCAATACTTGGGGTCTCACCGCCACCATTCTGTCCTCCGAGTGTAGTAATGATTGTCAATGCAATAATACCAAGGACATCATCAATAACTGCGGCACCGAGAATTGCATTTCCGGCATCTGTACTGAGTTTTCCCATTTCTCGAAGCGTTTCCACCGTAATACTAACGGAAGTCGCTGTCAGGATAACACCGATAAATATATTGCGGTACATTGCCGCTTCTGCTGTGATTCCTGTAGAATCTGTAAAAAAGTGAGCGATCAGGGCACCACCGACACAAGGAACGATAACACCGAGCAATGCGATCACCAGCGAAGCAAGTCCGCTCTTTTTCAACTTCTGTATGTCTGTCTCAAGTCCGGCGGAGAACATCAATACGATAACTCCAATTTCGGAAAGGCTGTGAATCATAGAATTGGATTCTCCAACCAGCATGATGGACGAAAGATTCAGGCAGGCAGGTCCGATAATCAAACCGGCTACAAGAGCCCCCACTACTTGCGGCATGTGGAACCGTTTTGTCACAAGACCGAGGCATTTTGTACTAATCAGTACGATGGCGATAAATAAAAGATATCCATATTCTTCCATTTTAAATCCTCCAATCAACGTATAAAATTTTCCCGGTAACTATTCAGGTTCGATGTGCAAAAACAATGGATTGTCGTGCTTGCACGTAAAAGACATTGTTTTCTGCACATTGAGCCTAATAGGGCTCCCCCTCCTCAAATGAGCATTTTTAGCCTTGTCAAAGGCGGGAAAGAACACGAAGTGTTCGAAATGCGAATGAGGAGCGGGGAACCTGAATAGTTACCTTTCAAGTAACTTATTCTTTTTCGACCATTAGTCATTTTATACCTTTTGCCCCGAAAAATCAACCTAAGATTTTGTTAAATTATTCGAAATTTTCACTGCTAACTTTGTTAAATTCGACCAAAATTTCTTCCGACGGTGCTTTCGTGCAAAGACTTGCGATCACAATGCAGGCAAGACTGATAAAGAATCCGACGAGCAGGGAATAAATGCCTGTCGCTGCCGCAATCGTCTGTCCGCCAACCAGCGGAATATAGTCCCAAATAAGCACGGTTAATCCACCGGAAACCATACCGGCTACCGCTCCGGCAAAGTTTGTGCGTTTCCAGAACAAAGAGCATACTACAATCGGACCAAACGCAGAACCGAGACCTGCCCACGCATCTGATACCAGATTCATAATACTGCTTTCCGGATTCCAAGCGATGAAGAATGCAATCACAGCGATGACCACAACCGTAATACGGCTGACTTTCAATACTTTTTGTTCTTCCGCTTCCGGACGCATCACATTTTTATAAATGTCCTTGGACACGGAAGATGCACATACGAGCAACTGGGAATCTGCCGTAGACATGATCGCCGCAAGGATTCCGCAAAGAAAGATACCGCCTACAAACGGCACCCCAAGATGATGTGTAAATACTTTGTTGATCATTTCGATAAATACACTCTCAGAAGATGCCTGTCCGGCAGTTCCAAGGATCTGGTCTGCCCCAAGAAAAGCTCTTCCAACCACACCGATAAAGCATGCGGCAACAAGTGAGATCGCTACCCAGATAATCGCGATCACACTGGATTTCTTTAATTCTTTTTCACTCTTCACTGCCATGAAACGTACGAGAATATGAGGCATACCACAATATCCAAGTCCCCATGCCAGCTGGGAAATAATATCTACAAAAGTATAAGGTTTTCCTCCATTGGAGAATAAACTCAAATAATCATCATAAGCAATGCCGGTTCCGCTCAATGTCGCCGTCAATTGCGGAGCAAAATCACTGCTCACAAGACCATACGCCACGATGGGAACGACCAAAAGACCTACAAGCATCAGCATTCCCTGAACGAAGTCAGTAAAGCACACGGCCAAAAATCCGCCAAGAAATGTATAGATCAAGATAACTCCTGCGCCGATTGCCAGTGCGACGTGATAATCCACGCCAAATACAGAACTAAACAATTTTCCTCCGGAAGCCAGCGCAGATGCTGTATAAACGAGGAAGAACACAACGATCACAAGTGACGAGATAAACAACAATACACGTTTTTTATCGTGATAACGGTTTTCCAAAAATTCCGGAAGTGTCAATGAATTGTTTGCCACGATCGTATAGCGGCGCAGTCTCTTGGAAATAAAAAGCCAGTTGGCTACGGTTCCAAGGAACAGACCGATCGCAATCCACGCCTGACCGGTTCCCAATGCATAAATGGATCCCGGCAGACCCATAAGAAGCCATCCGCTCATGTCGGACGCCTGTGCTGACAGCGCAGCTACCCAGCCATTTAATCCTCGGCCGCCCAGAAAATAATCCTCAGTATTGTTTGTCTTCTTCATGGAAAATACTCCGATGACAATCATAAAGAGCAGATATACCACGAATGCTGCAAGAATGATAATTGATGATGTTGACATAAATAAACTCCTTTGTAATATTTGTAGAATTGCGGGAACTGCATAAGCAACGAAGCAATTCGTCATTTGGGTCGAAACTCAAACCCAAAACATTGTTACAGTAAGTATACCATATTTTTCCCAAATATGCTATACTTGATTCTATAAGACTTTACAAGGAGGTTTACTTATGGAACGATTTGTAGATTTAATTCACGATAAAAAAAATGGGAAAGAACTCTCCGATGAAAGCATCCGTGATATGATCGAGGGTTTTACAAAGGGTCACATTCCGGATTATCAGATGTCTGCCATGCTGATGGCGATTTGTTATGAAGGGCTAAATGACCGAGAATTGACAACGATGACACTGGCAATGCGCGATTCGGGTACGATTAACGACCTCTCTGCGATCGACGGCATCAAAGTGGACAAGCACAGCACCGGCGGTGTCGGTGACAAGACAACTCTTATCATTGGGCCGATTGCGGCTTCCTGCGGGATTCCGATTGCCAAAATGAGTGGCCGTGGGCTGGGATTTACCGGCGGAACCATCGATAAGCTGGAATCCATTCCCGGTTTTCACACCGATCTTTCGACTGACGCCTTTTTCGAGGCGGTAAAGAAAACCGGCATCTGCGTCAACGGCCAAACGGCGGATCTTGCACCGGCAGACAAAAAAATCTATGCCCTGCGTGACGCGACAGCCACTGTCGAAAGTATCCCATTGATCGCGTCTTCTGTTATGAGCAAAAAACTTGCCTCTGGAAGCGACTGCATCGTACTTGATGTCACGACCGGAAATGGTGCCTTTATGAAAGATCGGAAACAGGCACTTGAACTCGCCAAAAAGATGGTAACAATTGGAAATCTTGCCGGTAAGAAAACAATCGCACAATTGACCTCGATGGAAGAACCACTTGGCTTCGCTGTCGGTAATAATCTGGAAGTAAAAGAAGCAATTGATGCCCTTCACGGCAATGGACCGAAAGATCTGATGACGGTCTGCTACACTCTTGCCTCCCATATGATCTCATTGGGAAAAAATATTTCCTGCGAAGCGGCAGTAAAAGAAGCCAAAGAAAGTGTGGAAAGCGGACGAGCTTTTGATACCTTTGTTAAAATGGTAAAAATGCAGGGCGGCGACACGTCCTATATCCTCTCACCGGAAACCTTCCCGGTTTCACCGGTACAGGCAGAACTGAAAGCCCAGAACCCCGGCTATCTTACCTATATTAATACGGAGGGTGTCGGCACTGCTGCCGGAATCTTAGGTGCCGGGCGCAGCAAAAAAGAGGACGATATCGATCCATGTGCCGGGATCATTCTTCATAAAAAGCTGGGACAGAAGGTGGAAGCCGGAGAATCCCTTGCCACTTTATATACTTCAGACAAGTCACTTCTCGATGCAGGGATCCGCCATCTGGAAACCTGTTATGAGATCAAGAATGTGCCGGAAAGTGTACCGGAATTGATTCAGGAATGTATCTTTTAAAAGATATGTTGGGAAGAGATTCCTGAATATTTGCAAAGTACGTCAAAAAGCAAGTGGCCGCATTACCGTCACTTGCTTTTTGTATGTTCAAATTATTTTGTTATGTTTCTCAGATGGTAAACTGTTCTACCAATTCTTTCAAATGAATCGAATTGTTTCCTGTCGAAGATGCCAGATCTTTGATATCGGAAGAATTGCGGGCGATTTCATTGGTGTCCTCTGCAATCGTCTCACTGCCTTTGGCTCCCATATCGCTCTTCGCCGTGATATCACGGATCGTCGCATTCATCTCATTCAAACTGCTGAGAATCTGATCTGAGCTTTTGCTTAGGGACTCAACCAGTCCATTGACATATTCGGCATCCTGTTTGTAACGGTCTCCGGTCTCCACAAGATCACCGTACGCCGTCATAACGGAAGTATTGATAAATTCAAGAATAATCTCGGAACACTCGATCAAACTTGTTACCGACTCCGTTACTGTCGCTGCTACATTTTGAATCTTTTCAACCGCCTCCGAGGAAGCCTCCGAAAGGTCGGTGATTTCCATTGCGACTACCGCAAATCCCTGTCCGCTCTCACCGGCTCTCGCTGCCTCGATGGAAGCATTGATAGCAAGAAGATTGGTCTGATTTGTGATATTTCGGATAGTTTCCGTAAGCACCTGAATCTGCTGGATATTTTTGGAAGCTTTGATTGCTTCTTCCATACGCTCCTTGTTGCCCTTTAATATACGATTTGCATTGTTTCTGGATTCCTTCGCGTTTTCCTGAAGTTCCAATGCGCGGGTATTGATCTTTTCTGCCTCTTCCGCACCTTCCTGCGCCTGCTTGGCAACGCCTTTCATAACCACTTCAACCTCATCCGTGGATACATCCAACTCGTGCATGGCTGCTGCCGTCTCCATCAATCCGGTAGATACCTGCTCTGTCGTAGCCGACATGCCTTCCAGTTTCTCTGACAGATTGTCGACACGCTCTGATGTCTCAACAATGTTTTTGTCCATTCCCGAAAGCATCGCATTGAGTGTCTCAACCATCTCTCGCAGAGATTCCGCAGTCTTCGCCGATGTTCTCGCTATATCACCAAGTTCATCTTTTACTTTCAATGTCTTTTCCGGAATCTGATAGGTCAGATCGTGATCTGCCATCGCCGTCAACTGTTCTTTGACAACTTCCATCCGTTTTACAAATCGAAAACTAAATACAGTCGCGATCGTTGCTCCGGCAATAATCGATAAAATCACGACAATACTGTATGCAATCAATGCACCCGGTGTGATAAATTTGCTAAGGCCAAGATAAACCGCCAAAAAAGAAACCACACCTTCCAACAAAAGGGCTCCGCACACTGCTGCGATCAATTTTGCTCTAATCTTCATTCTGTAACCTCCTCACGATCAAATATGTATGTCTTAATCATAGCATATTTGCTTGCTTTTCGCAACTCTTTTACTTCTCCTCTGCTGCATAAATCTGATCATAATATTCATACAGTTTCTGCACGCCATTTTCCAAAATATAGTAATGACGGATGTAGGGAATCAATAGCACAAAAAACATCAAGCAGAGCAATAATACCGCCCATTCCTGGATCAAAAGGCTCGCAAGAATCGAAATCACCGCAAGAATAGCAAAAAGCACGGTAACAATCAGATGAATCAGCCGCTCATGTTGGAAAAATCCAATCTGTATGAGCATCTGCGACAAAAATTCTCCTTTGTCCCCCTCAATCTTTCGGCTTCCGCCTGCCGTCTCACCATAAAATTTCAAATAGTTTTTTAACCGTTGTTCCATCGTAACAACCTCCTTTTAACCGACGATCACCATCGGCTGTTTGTATTCATTTTTCTGTGGCATCCCTGTTTTCTGGGCAACTGTCATATGATAAATGTCTGCCGCAAAGATATCCTGTGCCAACTTTTCCCTGTCGCTCCCGCTCAACCGCTCTTCCTCTTTTGCCAGCCGTCCAACAACCGGCGTTTCGGAATTTCCAAGTGGAAGCGGGCAGGCATCCTTCCGCCTCCCAAGCAGCCGCAGATATGGCATCCTCGTCTCCCTCTCCTCTTTTTTTACCTCAAAAAGAATCTGCAGCATCGCCCGTTTTACCCGCGCCATGGTGATATTTTTCGTCTTGCAGGCATGAATAAAACTTTCATAATCCGCCGCCTGCAAAATCTCACGTGAAAATACCGCCGCAAGATCTTCGGACACATCTTTATAAGAAACCAGTTTCTCTTTTCTTAGGCGGAGTGCCAGTGCAAGAACCGGCCAGAAATCCTCTGTTTTCATGCTATAACCGGCTTCTTTCCAGGCTTTCAGTGCTTCTTCCGACATTCCCTTTACCTGTTCAAATCCGTTTTCCAGCTGCGCACGGATCGCAGTGGCTGACATATATTTCCAATCGTTTTCTTTTTCCGGAGTCACCTGATGATACCCCATCCCTTCTCTGAGAATTGGCTCACAGCGCATCGACGAACCTAGAAGCCGTATTGCCTGCCGGTACTCTGCCCCCAGAATATTGCCCGGCTGCATCCGCTCACGGCATTTTTTCTCACTCCAGCCTGTCTTTTCCTGCAAAAAGCGCTGTCTCGCTGCCGGGTAGGACAATCCCTGTGCTGCGTACCCTTTCATCTGCATAATTCCTTCTTCTTCCCTTTGGCACCTCCAAAAAATGTCAGCCATTATATCAATATCTTCCGGTGCTTCGCAGCCAAAACAAACAGCGTCCACACAACCAAGGCTCTCCAATGCGAGTATTCCGCCATAAGCAAAATCCGACGCACTCGAAATCCCGTAGCGGACCGGCAGTTCAAAGACATAATCCGCGCCGCCGAGAAGTGCCATCTTCGTACGCACATATTTATCGACCACCGCACATTCGCCGCGCTGCACAAAATCACCGTTCATCACCACAACGACGGCATCTGCGCCCGTGATTTCTCCGGCTTTGCGTATCTGGTAGCGGTGTCCCTCATGAAAGGGATTGTATTCACTTATGATGCCGGTTATTTTCGCTTTTCGCTTTTCCATAATTTCCCTTTCTTGATAACTTGTTTTTCAAAAAACTCCTTAAAATTTCATTGACCTTTCCCGCATTTTTGGGTCGATTGTAACTATAACGAACTCACTTCGGGAGTGCCCGTTTTTTTATGCTCCAATCAACACTTTCTTTCCTTCAAATGCAAATCCGTAATGGCGAATTTTTTCTTTCGGAATCCCTTGTGCCAAAAGTTCAGTTTCATAATTTTTATCTATAATTTGCTGTAATGCAGACTGCACAGCATCTTCCAAAGTTTCCTTGTTTGTCCGGCTGCATACTTTAAATTCTATTATAATTGCCGGATTTTTTACCGGATCATGTGGGATCATCATTATGTCGTATCTTCCAAAACCGCTTTCCCGGTTAGAACGAATCTCAAAATTCTCCATCTGTTCCGCCATTAATCCCAACACAAATCCATGATAAAATCTCTCCGGCTCCGTCGTCTCTGTATTATCACCTCCTACATCAAAATAACTAAATGTAGCAAGTGCCACTTTATTCATATAATAGTTCATTGCCTCAAGATCCCCCAACAGCAACGCTTTCACGAAACTTCCATAATTAGCCATTGGGTTTTCAAACCACCCACGAAACATTGTCTGAAACATACTGAGCGTCTCTAGATTCGTAATCTGCAATTGATACCATGGTTCCCGCAAAATCCCACGGTAATCCACATCTTCTACTTTAAGATATCCGCTTGCTACCAGCAGACTCCAAATAGCATTTTCATTTTGATGAATCTGTTCAAATACAATCTGCTCATCAAAATTCACAAGAATAGATTCCTTTTTAATCAAGTCCTCCATTTTTTCCTTTATCTCCACAGAAGCACCTTGAATCAATTTACTTACTAACCCATTCGAGCTGGTAGAAGCCCAATAAGGATAAATTTTCTTCTCTTTAAGACAATTTGTAATCGACCAAGGATTGTAAATATCTCGGTATTTTCCAAAAGTAAATCCATCATACCAGTTTTTTACCAATTCTTTTTTATCACTCATTCCAAATTTTTCCAGTGAGTCAAAAACTTCTTCTTCGGTAAATCCAAAACAATCTGCATAAAGATCTGACGTCGTTGTTACCACTCGCAGATTATTGAGATCTGAAAATATACTTTCCTTTGACACACGCGTAATTCCCGTCATTACCGCACGTTCCAAATAGGGATTGGTTTTAAAAGAGGCATTAAATAAGCTCCTCATAAAAGCAAGAAACTGTTCCCAGTACCCATTAAGATAAGCTTCCTGCATAGGGGTATCATATTCATCTAACAAAATAATGACCTTTTTACCATAATATCTGCATAGATACATACTTATATTATTAAGGGCATCAATCGCTTCCGCATCACTCACCGACGCGTCCATCTTCTCATATGCTTCCCTTTCTTTTTCACTAAGAGTATCGCCCTGTAAAAGATACCTGTTTTCTGCATATACTTTAGAAATCTGTTGTTTAATCTGCGTCTTTGCATCTTCCAGATTATCTGCTTTAACAGCCGCAAAACTTAATGCCAAAACAGGATAGGTTCCCTGCAGTTTTCTATATTTTTCCTCTTTCCAAATGGAAAGTCCTTCAAATAAATTTCCCTGTGCTTTGTATTTCATAGAAAAAAAGCACTCCAGCATACTCATATTTAATGTTTTTCCAAAACGCCTCGGACGTGTAATAAGTGTAATATCATCTCCATTTTCCCACCATTCTTTAATAAACTTTGTTTTATCCACAAAAAAATAATCATTTTCCCGCAAAGATGCAAAATCCTGTTTTCCTATACTTATGACCTTTCCCATCATTTCACCAGCTTTCCCTTTTCTTCATCTGTCTTAAGTGTATCACAATGCACTACTGCCCGCAACTACAAGTTTAACAGCCGCGGTCTTTTTCCCTTTCTTCCCACATATACTGTTAGAAAAGACCTGTGAGGTTTCCTATGGCAAAACAGAACTTTTACACCTATCCTTCCATGGAAAAACAGTTGAAACAATGGACCGTTCAATATTCTGCGGACTATTTTCGTCTGGACTCCATTGGCCGCACTCCCGCCAAACGCCATCTGTACGCCTGTCATCTAGGGGCGGCGGATGCTCCAAAACAACTCGTACTCACCGCTTCCATCCACGGACGCGAATACATAAACACAACACTTCTTCTGGATATGCTCGCCTATTATCTGCCGCGTTACAACCACCGCGAGCTGCCTGACACTCCCTGCTACCGGGAACTTTGGCGCGATGTATGCATCATTTTTCTTCCGATGACAAATCCGGACGGCGTTTCGATCAGCCAGAATACTCCTGCCAAAAAATGGAAGGAAAACAGTGCCGCTGTGGATCTGAACCGCAATTTCCCCTGTGGTTTCGGCCTCTCCAAAGATATCAATAAACATAATCCGGGAAAATCCGCCGGCGACCAGCCGGAGACCAAGCATCTGATGACTTTTGTATCACAGCTGTCAACTCCTCTCGGCGTGATCCATTACCACTCGCAGGGCAGCTTGATCTATTATGATTATGATGTGACCGGAAGTCTCCGAAACCATATCGTGAAAATGGCATCCATCGCGCATGCCACGACCGGATATCCATTGATCGAAGCTCGCGGAAAAAATGCCGGAAGCACCCTTCCCGGCGGCGGGTTCGGCGACTGGTGCGTATACGAAAAAAAGATACCTTCGATCACCATCGAAACCGGACGCTTTTTCACGCCGGTTCCGCATTGGCAGTACAAAGGTATCTATGATAAAAATTTACTTTTGCTTCACAATCTTCTCGCCGGTATTTTGTAAATCATTGTCAATTTCAAGATAAATATCATACTGGTCGGGAGGAAGGACATCCATCCACATCGCAATATAATACACGGCATTTTCAAATGTTTTCATGGTCTGATAGGTATCCTTGAAATCCACATACCAGACTTTTTCCTTTCCGCGGAAAATGACAGTCTGAATCGTGTGGTCGACCTCGCGGACATAAAATACATCCTCGCGCCTGCGATAACGGATCATCGGATCCGTAACATTTTTTGCCGCTTCAAAATCCCACGCAGCCAACCGCTCATTTTCAGCGAGAATCGGCCGTTTGAGTTCTCCGAGAAGATAATCTGCATTCTGCACGAGAGCTTTCGACAGCGATGTCATATCCGGACAAAATTCGTGAGCGCGGAAAAATCCCGGTTTCACATAATACTCACTCAAAATTTCCTCGGTGTCAAAATCCACCTCGCGAATGAGTCCCAGATTTCCATCGATTTCCGGCACAAGGAATCCGGCCATAATGTACAGCCTTCGATCCTCTTCGACAAAAATCGCGTTCGAACGGATCTTTGACTTTGGACAGGCAATACGCTTGTACAATTTTACTGTCTTCTCCCGTTCATTGACTTCATAAAAACTGATGTAACTCTGTTCATCTTTATCAAAAAATTTCACCTTGCGGCGTTTGTGCCAATGATTGTCAAACACCATAATATAACGGATATCCGGATTTTCATTTTGTGTCAGCTGCACTTCAAATACGGCATGCTGCTGATAAAACCACGGTACCTCGCCCACGGGCGTCAAAAGTTTTTCGGCCATCGTCGTACCTTCCCAGAATCTCGGATCCGCCATCAGCCATTTTATCTCACCGGTACTCCAGTCAAATTTCGCGACAGAATGAATATTTCGCATGGACACTAACATGGAATCCTGCTCCGTATCGTACGATGCCGAATTGATATGTGCCCAGTCCATCATATCCTGATAAGTGTCATCAAACACATCGCCCACTTTTAATTTATGTGCAATCGCCCCGGTCGCACGGTCAATTTCCAGCACAAGATCTTCGGAATGTCCCTCGAGGCTGTTTCCCGCCATCAAAATATTGCCCTCCGGTGTTTTTTCCTCCACCGTATGATGTGCACCATTTTTCACAAAATACGTGCGTCCCACTCGCCCCAGATAATCCATATCATACATTTGGATCGAATGCGGATTGGTAAAGGAAGGCGCAGAAATATCCTGTTCCATAAAAAGAAAACGTCCTTTGGAAAGCGGAAAAATTCCATATCCTTTCGGTTTTCTGCGGAGATAATAACGGATTTTTCCCTCGCGGTCAAAAACGCATGGACGGATGTCGATGCCGCCCGCCACCAAAATATTCTGAAAGGCCGATTTTTTATTGATCTTCTCAGCCTTTACCACATCTTTCAAATCTTCCGGCAGTTCCCCGGTCTGCAGCATAAATGTACGCGTATCGCACACTTCTTCCTGCTCGTCAAGCAGTTCAATCTGCACTTTTGTCCCTCTTCCGGCATACAATCCAAGAATCGGTATGCGATGACGTTTTCCTTCCGGAAATTCATATACAAAATTTGTCTCTTCCACATCACCGAAAACCGTTGTGCGCACGCGGTAATCCGTAATCGTCGAAAACATCACAAGAGCTGTCAGCGGAGCCTCATCAAAAGGGTCGATCACTGCCAGCATATTTTTAAATGTGTATTTGTCGCTTCTTAACTGCAATTCCAAAAACCAGTCTTTGGCCTGCGATGTCAGAGAGTACATTTTCTCTTCTCTGACATTTCCCTTATAAGCATTCTTGGGAAGTCTGCTAAATGTTTCTTCGTACTCTGCTGCTCCATGTGTCACCCATTCCTTGGGGCGCAGCGTAACGGTTCCGCCCTCGCCGTGAAGCACGTTCTTTTTGTTCGCATTTTTTTGAATCTGCCAATCTTCCCTGCGTGCCTTCACTTCTTCTTTTAATCTGTCGGATATCCTCATTTTCTCACCTACATCATAATGTAATCAAAAATCTGTTCAGCGCATTCCTTTGCGGTATATTTTTTCGTATCTGCGATCAATTCCGGCACCAATGGTTCCTCGTAACCGGAATCCTTTCCCGTAAAATTCTTAATCTGCTTTTTATACAGTCCCTTCGGATCGCGCTCCATGCAAGTCTGCAGATCCGTATTTACATACACTTCGACAAAATTTCCTTCGCCGGCGCGCTCTCTTGCGACGCGGCGCATCTCACGAAATGGAGAAATAAACGAAACGAGTGTAATGATTCCGGCATCACGGAACAACGCAGCGATTTCTCCAATCCTGCGGATATTTTCATTTCGGTCCTCATCGGAAAAACCAAGATCCGAATTAATACCACATCGAATATTATCCCCATCCAAAAGATATACGGCTTTTCCTGCTTCATTCAGCATTTTTTCCAATTCCACAGCGATCGTCGATTTCCCGGAACCGGACAAACCGGTAAACCAGACTACTTTCCCCTGCTGCCCCAATACCCGGCAGCGGTCCTCATATGACACTTTATTTTTCTGCCAGATAACATTTTCGTTTTTCTTCATATCTTCTTCTAAGTCCTTTAATTTAAGTTATTTCGCAAGCACAAATCGCCCCTTAAGGTAACGCCCCCTCACCTTCGTTCGGCGGCAAGTCGTCGGCACTATGAAAAACAAGAACTTCGTTCTTGTGAGTGCCTCCTCTCGACCCTATATCATATTATATTACAATTTTGTTACAATTTTGTCAATTTCTTTCTTCTTTTACTTCTCCGGTTTTCATATCATGCGACAGGGGATAAATCACGCCATCGCTCATGACAACTCGTCCCAAATACTGCAAGTCGGTATAACTGTAATAAACAACCACGTCACTTACCGGGTACTCCTTCTTGTCGTACTTCTGCGCATATTGGTGAATCTGATGTCTCGCAACAAACGGGTACAATGGGTTGCGGAACAAAACAATTCCGGCGGCAAGTGCCAACAACACCCCAAGTCCGCAGAATAAAATGCGCAGACTGATATGGCGGTCTTTGCGAAATGCCATACGAACAAGCAATCCTGCCACGATTCCGATCAACAAAAACAAAAGTACCGCCGGCAATATCTTCAAAATGATCGTTATTTTGGAAGTGTCCACATAACCAAGGCCATCCTGCGGATCCTCGATAAGCTGAAATACCACTGCCATCAATGTCGTCGTTCCGAGCAGCAAAAAGCTCCACTTTTTCAGAGCAACTGCTGCCAAAAGTCCGATAATTGGCAAAATGGCTACGATCTGCGGAAGATCATAATACATAAAAAACTGCATATATTCCCACAATGCCGCAATGGAAAAAATCACCAGATACAGCACATTCATAATTTTCTTAAACCGTTCTTTCACTCTTCTAAATTCCTTTCTTTTGTTCTCTGCAAATCCTATTATACACTATCTGACAGTATTTGTGCAAGCGGAAAAGATGTATTGACAATCCCACCCTGACACTTTATACTTGATTATAACTATATTTATGGAGGAGGTCACTAAAATGACAAAAAGAAAACCATTAAAATTGGCGAGCTTAGCCACACTAATGATTCTACTCTTTATCGGATGTCTCTATCAAAAAAGCACTGCACTTGCCATCAACCCATATCTTCCCGAATGGGAACATATTCCGGATGGCGAGCCCTATGTATTTGAAGATCCGGAGCATCCCGGAAAAGAACGAATCTATATCTATGGCTCTCATGACACATCAAAGACATCTTACTGTGGTCCGGATTTAACCGTATGGTCGGCGCCAGTAGAAGATCTTACTGATTGGCGATGCGACGGCGTTATTTTTGAGTACAGTTCCGGAGCAAAAAAAGATACCATGTATGCTCCTGACGTTGCCGTCGTAAATGAAAGCGATGGTTCTAAAACATACTACTTGTATCCTAATGACCAGACCACCAAGCGCAACAGTATGGTCTGCAAAAGCAAGAGTCCGATCGGACCATTTGAACCTATCAATCTAAATTCCGATACAGATCCGTCTTCCACAGGAGTCATGGGATTTGACCCAGCTGTCTTTGTCGACGACGATGGTCGTGTTTACGGATATTGGGGATTTAATAAAGCTAGCATGGCTGAACTCGATCCTGCAACGATGGCTACCGTAAAACCTGGTACTTCTATTATAGACGATGCCTTTTTAGATTACGAAGACGATGATCAAATTCGTTTTTTCGAAGCTTCTTCTATGCGAAAAATCAACGATAAGTACATTTTTATTTATAGCCGTAAAACACGAGATGGCGAATTTGGTCTTGGAAAGAGTACCGCAACACTTGCATACCTGTATTCTGATAATCCACTCGGCCCTTGGACATATGGCGGAACGATTATCGATGCACGAGGAAAAAATACTGATAGCGAAGGGAACACATTTGCTGCTCTTGCCGCCACCAATACACATGGAAGTCTTGCACAAGTAAATGGCCAGTGGTACATCTTCTATCATCGTTCGATCAACAACGATGGGGGGTACAGCCGACAGGGCATGGCAGAACCCGTCGACATAACATTTACCGAAGATGGAAAAGTTAAAATTTCAGAGGCAGAAGTTACTTCAGAAGGAATGGAGATGAATGGTCTTGATCCTTTTAAACTGTATTCAGCCGGTATCAGTTGTTATACTACCGGTGGTTCTTATATTCAAGCAACTTGGGACAAAAATGATATTGGCGGTGCCGTTAGCAACAACAAGAATGGCGCTATCGTTGGATATAAATATTTTAATTTTACCAATTTTTGTGAAGGGAAAAAAGACTGCCTCAATCTACGCATAAATTATACCGGCACAGGAAATGACGGAATCATTAAAGTTCGTCTCGACAGTCCCTATACAGACGGAAAAGATTTGGGAACGATTTCTGTCGAAAAATCAGACTCCCAAATAGCACCTGTAACCAAAATGCTTTCTATTGATCCTGAAAAAATAAAGACTGGAAAGCATGCCTTATATTTTCTCTTTGAAACAAGTTCAGAAAGCAGTTTATGCAGTTTAAATAGTTTCCAATTTAGTACGGAGCCAATTCCACCGACAGTGACAGTGTCTCCTTCTGCTTCCCCAGAACCGACCGTTGCCCCGACTGCCACTCCGACACCATCCACACCTACGCCGATCTTGGAAACTCCACAACCTGCACCGGCTGTTTACAATCTTGATAAAGTAAAACTGAAAGCCATCAAGATAAAAAAAGGAAAAGCTGTTATAAAGTGGAAAAGCATAAAGAATGCATCCCGTTATGAAATTCAATACAGTTCTTCCCGAAAATTTAAAAAACTTCAGAAAAAAACAACAAAGAAAACTTCTATCGTTGTTAAAAAATTAAAGAAAAAGAAATTATATTACATTCGCGTGCGTGCATATAGTACCATCAATGGGAAAAAGGTATATGGTACCTTTAGCAACATACGAAAAATCAAAACCCGATAAGCAGCATTGACATGGCAATTCCGGCAAGCGTCGCAAACAAAGCACCGGCAAGTGTATATCTTGTCTTTGTCACTTTCGCTGTCATAAAATACACACTCATTGTGTAAAAAATGGTCTCCGAGCAGCTCATAAGCACCGAAGCCAGCACCCCGAGGCGGCTGTCAGGCCCAAACTGTTTGTAAACATCCAGGAGAAGGCTTGTCGCCGCCGAAGAAGAAAACATTTTCACGGTCACAAGTGGCACAAGTTCCGAAGGAAAATGAAGCCGCTCTGTCACCGGTGCGATTACCGATGCTACATACCCCAGTGTACCGGATTCCCTTAAAATACCAATCGCAATCATAAGACCGATGAGTGTCGGAAGAATCTTATAAACCGTCTTAAATCCATCCACGGCTCCTTCGATAAACGCATCAAATATATCGACTTTCTGCAGCAGGCCATAGCCGGTCACCAAGATCAAAACAAGCGGAATCATGCTGCCGGAAAGATAATACAAAAATCTCATACCTTTCCTCCTTCCCGGCGTTTGGTACATTTTCGCGCAATCACGGAAAATAATACGCCGGCCGCCGTCGAAAACAGCGTCGCCACCAGTCCCATGCCAAGAATGGACGTCGGTGACACCGATCCATACTGGCTGCGGTATGCAATGATATTGACTGGGATCAGCTGCAGCGACGAAATATTAATGATAAGAAATGTACACATATCCGTACTTGCGACATTTCCCGTCTCTCCATTTTCTTTCTGCCACTCCCGAAGTGCCGCCATTGCTTTCAGACCATACGGCGTCGCCGCCCAGCCAAGTCCCAGCACATTGGCGATGATATTGGCGGCAATGTACTCATTTGCCTCGTGTTCCCGCGGAATATCCGGAAATAAAAAACGCAAAACCGGTCTGAGTGCCCTCGTCATGGCATCGATCAAACCGGCTTTTTTCGCCACATTCATAATTCCTGTCCACATCGACATAACCCCAAGCATCGTGATACAGAGCATCACCGCCTCTTTCGATGAATCGATGGCTGCCGTGCCGACATTTCCAATTTTCCCCTGAAAGGCAGCGACAGCGATCCCGATCACAATCATCGCTCCCCACAATTTATTAAGCATGTAATTTCCCTCTGCTGCGCATTTTTACATTATACGCCGAGCGCAGGGAAAATATGCGGGTCAGGGCAAGCCCAATCACCCTGTCACATCAATACGATCACTCCGATAAACAATGCCAGTATAAATGCATATAACAGGCTGATAACAGCGAGCGTGCGATCCTGTTTTCTCTCCTGCTGCACAATGGCAAGCACACTTAAAATAATGGCCGGCAACTGCCATACCACCAGCACATCTCCCCTTTGCTGAATCATCGTATCCGTTATCCAGCAGGCAGTCGCCAATGCCGGCATACATGTCATTGACAATATGTATGAAACAATATAGCAGATTACACTATAATTTCTATTCATGGCACATCCTCTCCTTTCTGCTGCGAATTATCCAAAATGCGATGTATCCCAGTTTGCCATTCCTGTCAACAGCGTCGAGAAAATACTGTTGGCTGTAAAAAAGATCAGTGCAATGACCAGACAGATCACTCCCTGTTTTTGTTTATCCGGATTCCGCTGAATATAACGTATTGCAACAAAGCACGCTGCTGCCTGGCATATTGGTACAGACCATATGAAAAACATAACAAGCGCAGAGGGAATAAGATCTTGAAACTGCTCCGGAATCATGCTGCCCAGAAATGCAAAAAATAATTGCACCCAACGAGCCGCAAACGTTAATATCAGGGAAATAATATATCCTTGATCTTCTTTTCTTCTATTTTGCATAAAACCTCTCCTTTTTGATATAAAACTCCGTTTACCTCACCCACAGCAAAACCATATATACCACCGTTCCGATCAATATACCAAGCAGTGTATTGTGCTTCCTTCCCGTCTCTTAGGTTTGCTTCATTATATCATAACTTTTCTCATTTTTCCATAGAATTTCGGCTTTTCATTTGCATTTTTCTTCCAAATATGGTATCCTTTATATAACTAAAGCAATATACTATTAAAAGAAATATCATAACTATTCAGGATCCAATGTATGGAAATCAATGAATCGTCGTGCT
>ENA-OURQ01000443-OURQ01000443.1-human-gut-metagenome-genome-assembly--contig:-NODE-443-length-41493-cov-46.866982_pt1 | contig 41493 bp, 26 predicted proteins | sample MGYA00242105_ERZ508999 | MGnify/ENA primary metagenome ERZ508999 (study PRJEB26280, sample SAMEA2338771) | human gut metagenome | biome: human gut; feature: human-associated habitat; material: faeces...
GTCAAGTAATGAATTAAATGATGATGAACTACGAGAATTTGCTGAGAAATTAAGTGAGATAGCTGCGGATTATAATATTAAGATTGGAAGTTGTGCAGAAAAAATTGATTTGGATGAATGTGGTATTATTCATAATTGTTGCATAGATAGAGAACTAATTGAAAAAATTATCGGATGTAAACTCAATGTTGGCAAAGACAAAAATCAGCGTAAAGAATGTGGATGCGTTGAAAGTGTTGAAATAGGTACTTATAATACATGCAAAAACGGATGTGTATATTGCTATGCAAATTATAGTTCAAAAAGTGTAGAAACAAACGCTGCCAAATATGATCCTTCGTCACCTCTTCTATGTGGGCAAGTTCAAGAAGATGACAAAATAACGATTAGAAAAGTTGAGTCATTAAAAGAAACACAACTAAGTATTTTTGACATGTGAGTTCATTGTTATAACGTATATTTTTAAGAGTATATCCGGCTCCATTTTGGCTCTAAAAAATTTAGACGAGGTGCACAAAAATGCAAAATGAGATGAATATGAAGAATAAAATACACAAATGTGTACCAAGAAACAGCCAGATAAATCTCTCCGCCCAAGAGAAATGGTAAGCTCTGACGAATAAAAACAACTGTTTATACAAAGATTTGTCTTTTGTTTTTTTGCGTTCCGGACATTTTTAACATCCCCTAGTTGACATTCCGAGGCAAAGAATTTATAATCTGTTTATGTATAAAACGGAGGATTTCAAATGGATAAAAAAATAATCGCAGTTATCTGTGCTTCCTTAATCGTAATATCGGTAGCTTTTGCCTCATGCGGAAAAAAGAAGCCGACTATAAACGCCAAAGACGCCACATACGAGGTTGTTACCGACGAAGAGGGCAACACTGTTCTCAATGAGAACGGCGAGATTGAAATATATGTCACCGACGAGGACGGCAAAAAGGTCACGGACGAAAACGGCGAAATTAAAACGGGTGCCGTTCCGTTCCCCGATCAGATAACCGACGGCGTATTTCACGAGACAAAGTATTTTAAAATGGTTTATCCCAACGGCTGGACCGTGGGCAATTCAGGTATAGCCACCTCAAAGAAATACAAGGGGCTCGACGCGCAGGTTATGTATTCCGGCGCGGCGACTGATGACAGCGCAGCGGAAAATGAGGCAAATAACACCGTTTCGCAGTGGAATCAGATTTTGTCGCAGGCAGGCGACGCGGTAACGGGCGTAACCGTTGAGCAGCGTACCGTAACGCTCGAAAAATGCGGAGCCACCGCATACGTAGTCGAGGTCAAAAAGGCGGACGACAAAAACCCGAAAACATATTCCGCATATCAGCTCACCATGGATTTTGTCTGCAACGGCGGGCTTTACCACGTGCAGTGTTTTACCGAGGACGGCAACACCTTTGACGGCAGCCTTGATTTGGCGGCAATGTACGGCGCAAATCTCACAATTAAATAAGATTCAAATGATAACATCATAGTTTGAAGCAAAAATTTGCAGCGGTTCAACGGCGAATGTCGGTTGAGCCGCTTTTTGCCTCCCTTTACAAGGGAGGTGGGTTGCCGCAAGGCAAGCCGGAGGGATTTTCTCAAAAAATAGATTTTAAAAAGAAAGTGCTTCGCTGTTTAATCCCTCAGTCATCTTCGATGACAGCTCCCTTTACAAGGGAGCCTATATAAATCCCTCAGTCTACTCACTTCGTTCGCAGACAGCTCCTGACGGGAGAGAGTCCCCTTTGTCGCTCCGCGACATTTCCCCACACTGTGGGGAATTACCCTATTCAAGGGAGCCTGAATAAATCTCTCAGTCTACTCACTTCGTTCGTAGCCAGCTCCTGACGGGAGAGAGTCCCCTTTGTCGCTCCGCGACATTTCCCCACACTGTGGGGAATCACCCTTTTCAAGGGAGCCTGAATAAATCCCTCAGTCTACTCACTTCGTTCGCAGACAGCTCCCTTTTCAAGGGAGCCTATTTAAGCCCTCTGTTTTTACCCGAAAATCACCGTAAAAATGTTCAAAACCGTGTTCAATACTTGTCAAAAAGTTCAAAACTCGAAAACGTTAACAATTTGTTCATAATTTTACAACAACATTGCCAATTTTGTTTGCCACTTTTGCCCAAAAATAACAATTCTATTTGTTCAATACAGAAAATCAACAAATTTGTGTGAACAATTTATTGACTTTTTTCGTTTAAAATTCTATACTTTAACTAACCATAGGAATGGTGTAATAGGGCGAAGTGCCCCCTTTTTTGAGGGAGCGCTGCCGCACGGCTGATTTACCGTGCAGTTTCCATCCCGTTTTGATACACATCCTACGGTAATATGCTCGGGTGTGTATCATCAGTTTTCCACCGATTCATTTTTACGGAAGTGGAAACGGTGGAAACCGACCGAGTTAACGTGCCGAAATCGGTTTGCTTTCTTGTAAATCAAAGAGCGGTCAGAAGTACAGCGGATTTTGTGCGAGGAATTGTTGCGGGGAGTGCCGCCCGCAGAAAAAATCGGGTACGCATACATGGTTTTAATGTAAATCTTTTTAGGAGGAAAAAACACGTATGAAAAAATCTACCAAATTGTTAAGTGTCATCTTGGCAGTTGTCATGATTTTCTCAACTATGTCCGTAATGGCGTTTGCCGCAAAGACGGAGTATCAGACCTCTGATAACCTTACCGCTCTTGACGCATACAGCCCGGACGGCGCGGTAACAAGACTCTCTACCGAAGAGAGAATGTCAGTCGTATTTGACTTCCTCGATGTTACCCTTGCCGCCGCGAACATAAACATGGGCGATGTTATTAACAAAGCAGGTTTGCATCTTGTTATCGACCTTCGCTCGGTTAATGCTCTTTGCGGAACCATCGACAGCGCTCAGGCTCTTCTTAACAACGGACTTGTTAAGCTTGTCAAAGGCTTGCTCGGCATAGTTAAAGACGCTAACCTTAAAAACTGGCCGTCGGGCATGACAAGAGAAAACCACGATCAGCTTGACATAGTCAACGGCATTGCAACTCTTCTTAACGACAACGCAGGTCTCGTTAAAAAGGTTATCAACGACGGCAAACTCGACGTCGGCATTATCGGCAACTTTGTTGATATCTCCGGCGTTAATAAGTACCTCTCGGATCTTCCGGGTATGTTAAAAGGCCTCGTTTATCCGATGTTCGCAAGAGTTGACGATGACATGGCGCTCATCAACACTTATTCAACAACAACCGCAAATCCCGACACTCTTGTCAAGAATGTCCTCATCAACGCTATGTCTAAGCCGCAGAGCTATACTTCTTATAAAGAAGACGCTTCCGGCAACTGCATAAGCAATCACATTGCTCTTCCGAAAAGCGCTGAAGCAGGCCTTCGTGATTATTATGTTAAGGGCTCAGACTCTAAGGGTGCTTACATCGAGGTATTTGAATATGATACCGCCAAGAAGACATATGTTTCTCAGGATGAGAAATATTACAAGACCGAAGAAACCGATATGGAAGGCAACGGCACAGGCGTTTATGTTTACACCAACGCTTCGGGCGAAAACGTAAAATATTACGTTAAGGACAGCTACTTCCTTCCCTCACTTGCCACAAGCGGTAAGGTTTCCGAAATCTTCAACCTTGACAGCAATACTTTTGTTTCGGCTCTCTATCAGATAGCTCCCTATGTATTTAAGGATCTTGCTCCCGTTGTTCTCAACGGCTCGGTTAAGATGCTTCTTGCACAGTGGTTCGGCGCTGAAAAGACCGAGCTCTTCGGCGGCAAGGCTTCAGAGGCCACCGCTGTTCTCGCTAAGCTTCCGTCAGATGTAAAGGCATTCTATTCTAAGGCTGCCGGCACATACAACTGGGAGTGGTCGGACTTCACAATAGGCTCCGACGGCAATGGCTATTATCGCCTTGTCAGCAAAGACGGTCTCACAGAGACCTGGCTCAAGTTTGATATGTCCACCGCTAATTCGTTCGCTAAGCTCATTAACTGGAACTACACCATCTCCGGTGATTTCGTTGACGAGTTTATGCCCACAGCTGCAAACAACGGCTCCGTTACTGCTTCGGCAGCGGGTTATACCACCGTTCTTGCATCGCTCAACGATTTTGTCGGCAAGGCAATCGACACAATGCTTTCGGATACTGCAAAGGCTGCAATCAATTGGACAAAGGGCGATAATACAAAGCTCATTCCCAATCTTCGCAAGGCTCTTCAGTATGTAGCAGCTTATAACCCCGAGTATCTCTTCGGTACCGGCTATGAGACTGTTTATGCAGGCTACTATGACACAGTTGTAGATAAGACCGCTTCCAATCAGGATGTTGTTACCGCTCTCGGCGCAATCGGCGTTAAGGCTCTTATGCCTCAGATAATTCTCCCGTCGGCTGCCGAGCTCAAGGGACAGAACGTAACCGCTCTTCTCGCTTGCGTAATTCGTGAGCTTGCAACTCAGTTCGTTCCGACTTACAACTATGACGCACTTATTTATGCCGATTACAACTCGAAGACCCTCGTAAAGGGTAAGGACAGCGGCTATTGGCTCGATGTTATCTTTACCATGGGCACCGACATCGGTATGAAGTATCTCTCCAAGCTTGCCGACCTCGGCTCCGATAAGGCTGGCGGCTACCAATTTGAAGCCTCCAAGACTTATAAGCTTGCGGACTTCGAAAAGAACACACGCGCTTGGGAAAAGACCATTGACTGGATAATCGACTGGGCTCTCACCTCTGACAACGAGTGGTGCTGGAAGTTCCAGAAGCTCATCAACACCGGCGACCTTGACCTCGACCTTGCTACCGCACAGGATCCGTGGGTTAAGCTCGACAAGATTATCCGCGACGTTCTTCCTGTTGAGAAGATAATCAACGAAACCGCTGCTGACGGTAAGACCTTCCTTGAGACTGTTCTCAGAGAAGACATTATCGACAGCCTTCTCAACCTTGACGTAAGCAAGCTCCTCGGTACAAACAGCGTTACGGGCATATTCAATATTCCTGCTAACAGCACTCTCAGAACCGAGGCTATGTATCCCGCAGTATTCAGAATCGTAAGAGAACTCCTTAACAAGGTTCTCGGCAAGGTATGCGGCAACACCGCTCTTATCGCCGATTCTTACAATTCAATTGACGCTATTCTTCAGAAGAGCTCTATTGCAGACCTCGCAGAGAAATTGATTTCAGGTATTGCCTATGCCGTTCAAAAAGGCGGTCTTCTTGACGTAGCTCTTCCGTTCGTAAACTTCTTCCTCGGCTGGACTACTAACGCTCAGTCCTATGCTGAGCCTAAGCTTACAGTAGATAAGGGTACACTTAACTATGTACAGCTTACAAACGGCCAGATGAAAACTACTCTTAAGGTAACAAACGCATCTGCAGGTATGATCTTAAAGCACGGCGATACATATGATCATCCTTATATGCTCACTCTTAAGTCTGTTACCGTTAACGGCACCGAAATGCTCACAAGCGGCGAAAAGACTCTTTCACCGTATGAGAGCACCGATGTTACTCTTAACGCGGCAGTTCACACAGACAGCCTTGTAAAGGTAACCGCTGTTTACAGCTTCACCTTCAAGGACGGTACTGCTTACGACGGCGACATTACTTCCACTACCTTTGAGTATGCAACCAACGATGCTACAGATGTCGGCACCGCTTGGTCTAAGGAAGATAAGAAGACAAACATATATGATGTAGTTAAGATGAAGGGTGAAACCACCACAGATTACCTTGTAACAAATGCATCGGCTCTTGCTTCTGCTATTTCAAACATTGCCGTAACTTGGACCAACCAGAGAGATACTGATTGTAAGTTCACCAAGGGTTCTATTTCCGGCTTTGATTCGAGCATCTTTGAGTCATCGGGCCAGGCAGAAGCACTTGTATCTAATAGTTTCAACTTCCCCAAGGAGAGCTCAATCTCCGTCAATCCGTTAAGAGTTAGATCCGATGTGGATATAGAGACTGTTCCTTCAGCTTCTTCATTTGCTCTCGGTAACAGCTCGGTAACTGTTTACGGTAAATACAGAAGACAAGATGGTACTCTTACCATGACTGCCCCGTTCGGCACACTCTATTATTACAACGGCACCAATATTAAGAAGGTCGTTGACAGCGAGTTCAAGGCTAACCGTGATTCTTCTAAGTATCCGGCAGAGGCTTGGAACACTTACTGGACAGCTCTTACCGCTGCCGCTAAGCTTGTTTACGGCCCGTTCAGGAAGGCTAACCTCGGCAATTACAGTGACGACAATCTCACTGCAGCCATAACCGCTCTTGAAACCGCCGTTAAGGCTCTTGATACAGCAAGCACAACACCTACAAGCGGTTCCGCAACCGTTACACCGGCTCCCATTGAGGCTGCTCTTAAGGCTGCCGGCGACATCAACTATCAGAACTTCGACCTCTATGCTTATTGGGCTTACGAAAAGGCAATGAAAGCCGGCAACGCTATCATTGACGCTTACAAGGGCCCCGTAGCTCCCGAAAAGTACATTGACGGCAGCTCACTTTCAGAGGCTGAAATTACTGCTATTGCCAACAAGGCAAACGCTACATATAAGAGTGCTATCGTAGCTTCCATGAAGGCTCCTTCAACCGAAGCTCAGAACGCTTATATGGATGCCGTAAAGGCTTACAAGGCTCCCAGTTATTCGGAGCTTGAAATCCTTAACAGCGCTAAGAACATTGCTTGGTATGCAAGCTTCCTGAAGGGCGCTGCGGTTACAACTCAGAAGCAGTTCCTTGATAAGGAAATCAAAGCCGCTAAGGCTCAGGGCTACAAAGAGGCTGATTACACAGCAGGCTCTTATGCAAGATACACCAAGGCTCTTGCAGCTGCCGAGGCATTAAATGCCAACGCAAAGGCTCTTCAGTCCGAGGTATTCGATGCTAAGTATGAGCTTGAAATCGCTCAGCGCGCTCTTATGCCGAAATCGGCTTCTGCTCTCGAGGCAGGTGCTTACACCGAGCTTGAGGCAGTTATAGCTCAGGCTAAGTCAATATTCACTGAAAACAGTGCATATACATTTGACGCATCAAAGGCTGACGGTCTTACAGAGACCGAAGCTTATGCTAAGCTCGTTTCCGTACTCGGCTATGAGTACACCGATGAGAAGGGCAACACAGCAAACCTTTACAGCGGCTCCGCTGAAAACTATGCTGCAAATGACCGCTTCTATTCAAACGTTGTAGCAGCTCAGATTGACGCTGTTATCACAAACCTCAAGAATGCTATGGCTCCGTTCGTATGCAAGTACGTAGCAGTTCCCACCACGGCGGGTTCAAATGAGGGCGTTTCCGTAACAGAGAACGCTTCTCTCATCACCGGAATAACACCCGGCTCGCTTGCTACTGCCGACGACGTACTCGCAAGAGTAACGGCTAAGGATTCTTCGGCTACAACTCTTAATGTTGCCGCTAACGCTGCAGGCCTTTATGGTACAGGCGCTACCGCAACACTCAGCCTTAAGTCGAGCGGTGCTCCGGTTGCTATCTACACAGTCGTTATCTACGGCGATGTAAACGGCGACGGTGTTGTTGACGGATTCGATGCTTCCTCCATGGACCTCGCAATCAACAACAAAACTGCTCTCACAGGCGCTTATAAGACTGCAGGCGGCCTTGCTACCGGTAAGGTTGACCTCGCTAACTACGGCCTTGTAGTTGACGCTGCTTACGGCGGAACTGCAATCGCTCAGAAGTAATTTCCTTTAATTACTTAAGTTAAAACCCGGTGGGGGAGTTTTCTCCCCCACAAGGGCGTATGTAATGGGATATTCTTAAAAAGATTAGAGCATATACTTTAAAAGTGCGGCGGAATAGTTTTGTGAAAAAACGGTACAAAGCTTGTAAGCCCGCGAGGAAATAACTTTATTTGTGATAGCGTAAGGGATATTTTCTTTCGGCGTGCCATTTTTATTCACAAATTATTGACATTGTGCTCTCAAAAGTGTATATTTAATATTGATTAAGAATAGAAGGAGGCAAAAAATGACCAAGGCAAAAAAGGCTATTAGCCTTATTGTATCTGTAGTTATGCTCCTTGGCGTGCTTGCAGTCGGCGTTTTCGCAAATGATAATACCGGTGTCGCAGAAAACGGCACTATCGCTTTATCGTTTGACAAGGCGTCATATAGCGCAGGCGATACGGTCAAGGTTACCGTAAAATTAACCACAGATTATTATGCTGCAACGGTTTCTGTTCCTGTTCAGTATGACAGAAGTGCTGTTAAGTTTGTAAGCGGCACAACCGCTTCAACGCTGTTCGGTGCAGGCGATGCAACAAAGACGGTCGTAAATGATGCTGCTGCGGGCGGCAAGACTTATGTCTATGTCGGCGTATTACCGCAGGTTGCCGGCGGAGCTGTTGCTCAGAAGGCAAACGGCGTCGTACTTTCGACCCTCACATTTACCGCTTCTAAGGCCATTTCCGATACTGCGGCCGCTTTCGGTGTGCTTAACGATCAGAAAACAATGACCAATCTCGGCGGTAAACTCTATGTAGGTTCCTACAAGACCTCTGATGTAACCTCTACGGTTTATACCACAGGTCAGAAACTTACATTCCCGGTAATGAAGGCTGCTGCTGCAGCTGATCCGGAACTTATCCTTACCGAAGAAGGCAACGGTGCGGTTATCAGAAAAGACCTTTGCACTGGCTCGGGCGACTATGCCGGCTGTGTATTCGGTATAGATACCCTTAATGGCGAAAACATTGAGGATTTTGTTACTACAAAAGCAGGTTCTATTGAAGTTGTAGCTAATGCTGATGGCAATATGTCAACAGGTGCTACAATTCTTCTTAAAGATGCTGCAGGCGAAGTAGTAGCTACTTATGTATTCATTTACTTCGGTGATGTTAATGGCGACGGTAGTGTTGACGGCTCGGATGCCGGCGACGTTGAAGCACATGATGCTTGGCTTGTTACAATTGATGAGGACACAGCAGCATATTATTCAGCAGATGTAAACGGCGATGGTAGCATTGACGGTTCGGATGCTGGTGATATTGAAGCACATGACGCATGGCTCGTTACACTTCCTTCACAGGCTGAAATGGCTGGAGTTTTTAATGGTGCTTGGTAATTTATATTAATTAAAAAACTAAACAAATAGGAGATTAAATTATGCTTAAGATGAGAAAAATTTTAAGTGTTGCTCTTGTTGTTGTGATGCTTTTTAGCGTGTTTGCAGTTAATGCTTTTGCTCTTGAAGATGGTAAGGAATTCGGTATGATTTTGGTTTCGGATAAAACCGAGAAGGAAATCGTTCCCGGTGCTACTGTAACAGTAACACTTTCATTCGAAATGGCTGACTTTAGCCAGAAAATGAGTGATATGAAGATTTGCCTTCTTTATGACAAGAATGTCTATACTCCTGACCTTACATCAAGGACGTTTGTAGGAGACTTGGCTGGTTATGCAAAAGATGGTACAAAGCCTAATATCAATGCAAACTATGCTGCTGCTGTTATGAAAGCTTCAACAATGGCTGAAGATGAAAAGGCTCTGTATAACAGCGGTGTTATGCAGCAGATCCTTTCTGATGCATATAAAGGTCAGACAAACAAGTGGGGCTTCACAGTAACAGAAGATGCTGCTGGTGTTTCAGTAGCTCAGATGACATTCAAGTTTAATGTCACAGGCGATGAAGCAGCTCTTGCTTCTGGCAACAAGAACATCAAGATTTGTGATGCATACAAATCACAGCAGACAATCAAAAAAACAGACGGTACAAATACTCCAACCTACGTTTCAAGCTTTGATGCTTCAAAAGCTAACATCATGGCTAACATGCCGTCAGCTCCGTCTTATTCTGTAGCTAAGTATAAGACTCAGGCTAAGTTCACAGGCGATAAGACAACTGCTCCGGATGATCTCTTCCAGTTCAGACTTACTTCGGTTATCACAGCTGCTGACTTCGCTGCTATGAACTCAAACGGCAATAAAATTAAGAGCGTTGGCTTCATTGCTGCCAACACAGGCGCTGCCGATGCAGCTGATGCTAAGGCAGCAGTTGAAAAAGGCACCGCACTTCCGTCAGCTTGGAAGGCTGCTTCTACCGACTATGTAAGTCAGGCAAACGCTTCTTCCGATGCATACTTCGGCGCAATCATCAAGAATATCTCTCATGCTTCTCAGGCAACTGATATTGACTGCATTGCTTACGTATGCTACAATGACGGTACTGCCGATCATTACGTTTGGTATTCCGCAGCTGTAACTGCTAAAGTTGCTTCAGGATATGATGCTGCTGTTGCTGCTTGGAAAGCTCAGTAATTGAATTTTACCAAGAAACCACAGCGAAACTTTACTATCGGTTCGGCTGTTCAAAACTGAATATTCCGTTCCGACATTAAATTTTATTATTATATCTTGAAAGGAGATTAAATCTCAATGAAACAGGTTTATCAAACACCGGATTTCGATGTTTCTGCATACGAGCTTGATGATATCATCACAATCTCCATAGGCACCGGCCCCGTAGAGGGCGGCGACTCGGGTTGGGTTGAGATCTGACGCTCACGTAGCAATCGATCCGATTTATTAACAATCATAAGCAGAGCAAGGTTCGCCTTGCTCTGTTTTTTTGTGCCCTGTTTTGCATTTTGTGCACCATTCCGTTTCTGTACCCCATTCTGATATCGTGTGCCTATTCTGTTTTTGTACTTAATTTAGGTGCTGTATGCCTATTCTTTTTTTGTGTGTCATATGAGGAGCTTTCCACACACCCCTGCCCGCCCTTTTCACTATTCGTTTTCCACTTCCGTTTTCGTCTTTTTACTTTTCAGCCTCCCTTGCAGAGAGCAAGCCTCGCCAAAGCAGTTTGGAAGCTTTTTGCCTCCCTTGAAAAGGGAGGTGGGTTGCCGCAGGCAAGCCGGAGGGATTCTGCGGAGTTATATGGAATTTAAATAGAAAGCAAATTACTTTTTAATCCCTCAGTCTGTTCGCGTTGCTCACAGCCAGCTCCTGACGGGAGCCCGTCCCCTTTGTCACTTCGTGACATTTCCCCACACTGTGGGGAATCACCCTTTACAAGGGAGCCTGAATAATCCCTCAGTCCGCTCGTGGACTCGCGTCCAGCTCCTGACGGGAGCCCGTCCCCTTTGTCACTACGTGACATTTCCCCACACCGTGGGGAATCACCCTTTACAAGGGAGCCTTTTTTGTCGCTTCGCGACATTTCCTCACACCGTGGGGAATCACCCTTTACAAGGGAGCCTGAATAATCCCTCAGTCTGTTCGCGTTGCTCACAGCCAGCTCCTGACGGGAGCCCGTCCCCTTTGTCACTTCGTGACATTTCCCCACACCGTGGGGAATCACCCTATTTGATGTAGCCTGAAAGCGGCTGCAATGCAAATTCGGCAGTCGAAAGAGACATTTATGCAAAAAATTCGCGATTTTTGCCGCAATTTCGAAATTTCGGCAGATTGACGAATAATTGACACATTGATTATTTATTTTGACGGAGTAATCATCAATATATTGTGTAGTTGCTCATTTATACCCCACAGATGTATTCGTCATTTTTTCAAATTCGCGGCTGTTTAGTTTAACAAATTCAAATAATAGTTAAAAAACATCTAAACGTTAGCAATTTTGAGTTCGATTTGTTTGCCGCGTCGTATTTTTGCGTTGACAAGAGTCTTTTTTGTGCTATAATTACAAGTGAACGGTAATTCACTACACGTGGTTATCTATGGTGCGCCGCTTTTGCGCAGCACCGTTTCGTTAATTTTATTAAACGGAGGTCACGATATGGACACAAGATTTGCAATTTCGGAGTACAATGACGCTGTTGCAGTCAACAAAGAGCTTGATGAGCTTATTAAAAAGCCGATTTACACCATCAAGCCGGAGGCTCTTAAAAAATACGAGGATGAGTATTACAACAAAAAGTGCCTCAAATCAAAAGCACAGATTGAGGAAGCTCGCCAGATAATCCCCGGCGGCGTTCAGCATAACCTTGCTTTCAACTATCCCTTCCCGCTTGTTTTCACAAAGGCAGAGGGTGCATATCTCTATGACGTTGACGGCAACAAGTATTTTGACTTTCTTCAGGCAGGCGGCCCGACTGTTCTCGGCTCCAACCCGAAAGCTGTTCGTGAGCAGGTCATTGACCTCCTTAATACTTGCGGTCCCTCAACCGGACTTTTCCACGAGTTTGAGTACAAGCTCGCCAAAAAGATTTCCGACAGCGTTGAAACCGTTGATATGTTCCGTATGATGGGCTCGGGCACCGAGGCTTGCATGGGTGCGGCTCGTATCGCGAGACTTGCTACAAAGCATAAGAACATCATAAAGATGGGCGGCGCTTACCACGGCTGGTCAGATCAGATGGCATACGGTATCCGCGTAAACGGCACCAAGTTCACACAGGCTCACGGTGTTCCGCTCAACTGCTTCATGTTCATTCAGGAGACTACTCCGAACGATCTTGACGAGCTTGAGAGAAAGCTCAGACTCAACCAGTTCCGCGGCGGCACAGCAGCCGTTTATATGGAGCCGGTAGGCCCCGAGAGCGGTACTACCCCCATCACCGTTGAATATGTTAAGGGCGTTGAGCGTCTTTGCCGCAAATACGGCGCACTCCTCGTATTCGATGAGGTTGTTACAGGCTTCCGTATCGGTATGGCAGGTGCTCAAGGTTACTTCGGCGTATCGCCCGACCTTACCATATTCGGTAAAGTTATTGCAGGCGGTTATCCGGGTGCAGGCGGCATCGGCGGTAAGAGAGAGTACATGAAGTATCTCGGTGCAGGCCTTGATTCGAGCGGTAAGAAGATCCACAAGGCTCTTGTCGGCGGCACAATGACCGCTAACCCGCTTTCATGCTGCGCAGGTTACTTCACTCTTGAAGAAATCGAAAGAACAAACGCTTGCCAGAAGGCAGGTCAGATGGGCGACAGAATTTGCGCGGGTCTTAAAGAGCTCGTTAAGAAGCACGGTCTTCCCTTCGTAGTTTGGAACACCGGCTCTATCTGCCACCTTGAGACAGTCGGCACAATGCACTATCAGATTAACTGGAAGAAACCGTGGGAAATCCCGGCAATTCTCGGCGAGACCGGCGTAAGACAGAAGGAAATGGAGCATATGGGCGCAGCTTACATGGCAGAGGGTCTTGTAACTCTCGCAGGCAGCCGTCTTTATACTTCAGCCGCTTATACTCCTAAGATGATCGACCAGGCTCTTGCTTGCTTCGACAGAGTATTTGAAAACGTCGCTGTTAAGGCTGACTGAATTTAATCCCAAGAAAACGGGGCGGACGGGTTTTCCGTCTGTCCCGCTTTGTTATAAATAACGAAGAGGTGAATACAATGGATATAATGGAAGCAAAACAGCTTGTCATTAAAGCCGGTATAGAGGTTGTTGAATACGGCCTTATCGCGAGAACATGGGGTAATATTTCATGCAGAGTAGACGATAAGAAATTCGTTATTACTCCGAGCGGACGTCCCTATGAAACTCTTACTCCCGACGAAATAGTAGTTGTTAATATCGACGATTGCAGCTATGAGGGTGACATTAAGCCGTCCTCGGAAAAGGGCATTCATGCCGAGGCATATCGTCTTCGCCCCGAGGTTAATTTCGTAATTCACACGCATCAGATGCAGGCATCCGTCATAAGTGCGCTCGGTATGGATATAAACGAGGTTGAACCCGCGTCGGCCGAAATAGTCGGCGATAATGTCCCGATTGCGGCATACGGACTTCCCGGAACCGGCAAGCTTCGCAAGGGCGTTGTCGAGGCTATAAAGCGTTCGGACTCCAAGGCCGTAATTATGGCTCACCACGGTGCTCTTTGCATGGGTAAGGATTACGACGAGGCGTTTAAGGTAGCGGCAGAGCTCGAAAAGATCTGCGAAACTACCGTTAAAAACAGATACCGTCTCATCACCGGTAAGGTAGCCGAGACCTTAGGCGACGTAGCCGAGTATATCGGCACGCTCTTTGACTCGAGTGCCAAGGAGGCTCCGGTATTTGAGCCGTGCAACAGCGAACGTGACGGCAGCGTGTTTAATATAAGTGCCGTAGACGGCGACGGCTCGATAGTCAGAATAGATATTAAAACGGGTGAGCTTGTAGCAGGCAATGATTATCCGGCTTCGGCTGAAATGCACAGAGCCATCTATAAAAAGCGCAAGGACGTAAACTTCATTATGCACACCAAAACACCGGCGGAAGTCGCAATGTCTAAGTCGGGCAAAACAATGAAGCCGCTTCTTGACGATTTTGCGCAGCTTGTCGGCGCAACTGTTCGCTCGGTAACATTTAATCCCAACAGCACAAAAAAGACCGCTAAGAAGGTCGTAAAGGCTCTCAAGGGCAGAAACGGCGTTCTTCTTAACAACAACGGTGCGCTTTGCGTATCGGGCAGCGAATATGATGCCGCAGCGGTTGAAATGGTAATGGATAAGGGCTGCAAGACCGCAGTCGGCGCAAGACTGTTTGAGGCAGGCAAGCCCATAAACCCCATTGAGACAAGACTTATGAGATTTATATATCTCAAGAAGTACTCAAAGCAGGCTAAAAAGTGATATTTGAATATGGTGTAAAAAAGTGTCGCAAACCTCGTGTTTGCGGCACTTTTGCATTTTCCGGACTTTGTTTATTACGGTTTTGAGCGGCTCGCTTCGTTCTGCGTCGCGGCAAAACCGGAGTTTTGCCGGGCTAAAATAAAATCGCGCGTTAATTCTCAACCGAAGAGCTGCCGCATATACATATAGTGTTGTACCTGCCATAAGGGACACGGTGTTTATAAAGCGGCAGGCATAGTGTAAACAAAGCAGGTGAGAATTATGAAAAAATATTACCCCGAGGGTGCACGCGCAGACATCGAAGCTGTCGAAAAAAGACTTTCAAGCCCGGCGGAGCTCAAAAACGCCTTTTTGTCGGGAGAATCGCTTGAGGCGCGCGCGGTTCTCTGCGACCGCGGACACAATCTCGATGTGGATTTAAGGTGTATGAAGGGATTTATGCCGCGCAAGGAATGTGCTATGGGGATTGAAGATAACACGGTTCGCGACATAGCCATAATATCGCGCGTTAATAAGCCCGTTGACTTTGTGATAACGGGATTTTCCGAGAATGAAAGGGGCGAGACATTCGCTCTGCTAAGCCGCCGCAAGCTCCAAGAGGAGTGCGCGGCAAATTATACTTCAAGACTCATTCCGGGCGATATAATCGACGCGCGCGTGACGCACCTTGAGCCGTTCGGCGCGTTTTGCGACATAGGCGCAGGCATTTCGGCACTTATGCCGATAGACGGTATCTCGGTGTCGCGCATACCTCATCCGTGTGTTCGTTTTTCGGTTAATCAGGATATAAAGGCAGTTGTGAAATCGATAGACGAAAACGGCAGAATCACCTTGTCGCAAAAGGAGCTGCTCGGCACTTGGGAGGAAAATGCTTCAAAATTCGCGCCCGGAGAAACCGTGCCCGGAGTAATACGCTCTGTGGAGGATTACGGTATATTCGTGGAGCTTGCTCCCAATCTTGCAGGGCTTGCCGAATGCGCCTTAGGGCCGCGCGCAGGCGACAGTGCCGCGGTTTACATAAAAAGCATAAATCCCGAAAGGATGAAAATAAAGCTTATTATCGTGGACTATTTTACCGGTGACGGCAAAAGTCCGGCGGCGGATTATTTTATAAGTGACGGTCACATAGATAAATGGACATATTCGCCCGAAACGTCAATTAAAAGGGTTGAGACGGATTTTATGAGCTGATTGTATAAAAAATATTGCAAAAATGATATAATTATGGTAATATCTACTTAATTGTTTAAAGCAGGGGGAGAATAATTATGTCAAAAAACAGGATGAAAAAGTTTGTCAGTATACTTTTGGCACTGACCATGACAGTTCTTTGCTTTGTTCCCGCGGCAGCCGCAGAGCCCAAGGATAAGGTTACGCCTATCCTGATAATAGCCGGCTTCGGCGAATATGTGCTGGTGGACGGCGACGGAAATCAGGTTTGGGGGCCGTCGCAGGACGCAATAGTTGAAACGGCGAAAAACGCCATAGCTCCGCTCGGCGCGTTCCTAAAGGGAGATTATGAAACGTTTTGCACGGGAATAGTGGAAATAGCAAACAATCTTTTCGAGCCGGTTTCGTGCAATCCCGACGGCACGGCAAAGCACCCCGACGTCACCGTTATAGACCAATATACCGAGCCGGTATCGCAATACGGACTTGACGAGGTCACAAGGGCAGACGTCTTCGATAAGGATATAGTCGACGCGTGCTGCGACGAAGTCGGTGCCGACAACGTTTACGTTTACGGTCTTACTTGGCATAAATCTATGCAGGAGCTTGCTGCGGACATAAACACGTATGTTCAAAAAATCAAGGCGGATAAGCACGTCGACAAGGTATCGATTGCCGGCCACAGTATGGGCGGAGCGGTTTTGGCTTCGTATTTGGGGCTTTACGGCTGTGACGACGTCTCAAACATAACCATGCTCAATTCCGCGTTTACGGGTCTTGATATGGTGGGCTGTCTCTTTAAGGGCGAGATAGCCGTCGGCATAGATAAGCTTATCCCGTTTATAAATCAGAGTATGAATTCCGACACTCTCGGCAAGGTGCTTGACACACTCAAGCTTTTGCAGCTTGCGGTGCCGAAGCTTGAGGGCTTCCTTGAGACCGAGCTTCCCGACGGCAGCGGCAGAACCTATAAGGACCGAATTTATACCGAGTGCCTTGTTTCCGGCTTCGGCTACACGCCGAGTCTTTGGGCGTTTGTACCCGATGAATACTATGATGACGCAAAAGCCGTAATGCGGGCGTATATGGAGAAAAATCAGCAGCAAAGCGGTGTCTCGGCTTCCGTGATAGCAGCCAACTGGGCGACCTTTGAGAGAAAAATCGACGAGATACACGATATACAGGCGAATATTTCTTCGATTTTACAGAGAGCCAAGGCAAGCGGCACTTCTGTTTGCATATTCTCAAACTACAATCTTTATATAGCGCCGTTTACGCCTACCGCCGATTACACGAGCGACGGAGTTATAGAGACAAACCGTACAAGCGGCGGTGCCACCTGCGCCCGTCTTAAAACGACTCTCGGCGACGATTACGTTCAGGCGAGGGACGTCGGGCACAACTGTCTTTCCGAGGACGGCATTATCGACGCCTCAACCTGTATGCTCCCCGAAAACACATGGTTTATAAAGAATTACGGCCATTCGATGTTTGATTACCGCAAAAACGGCTGTGACCTTTATGTGCGGGCGATGACGGCGAAAACGCAGCCGACCGTTGACACTTGGGCGGAGTATCCGCAGTTTCTCGTTTATAATGCGGGAACTCACTACGTGGCTCCGCTTACGGCAAAGCTCGGCGACGTGGATCTTGACGGCAGCATAACGCCCGTTGACTCAAGGCTTGCTTTGAGATACGTAAACGGTATGGAGGAGCTGTCCCCCACGGCTAAATATGTTGCGGACGCAAACCGCAGCGGCGATATTTCGACCTTTGACGCGGAGTACATCTTAAAGATGTACACGGGTCTTGTATAATTTCATTTCCGAAAGGAGCTGTAATTTTTACGGCTCCTTTTTGATTTGCACAGTTGTTACTCGCAAAAAGCGGCGTAAAACTTGCATATTTTCCCCTAAAATGCTCAAAATTATATTTTGTGCTTAATTTATTTCGCCGAAATACAAAAAATTCGCAAAAACTATGGAAATGCCGTATTTTTTCTGTTATAATATCAAGCGGTTTATAATGCCCATAGCTTTAAAGCGAGGGCAGCCATTAACACTGTAATTTATAATTGGAGGTATTCTCAATGGCAAAAAAGTATTGCTACCTTTTTTCAGAGGGTAATGCTAACATGCGTGAGCTCCTCGGCGGTAAAGGCGCAAACCTTGCCGAAATGACCAACATCGGTCTTCCGGTACCGCAGGGCTTCACTATCACAACAGAAGCTTGTACTCAGTATTATGAGGACGGCCGCGAGATCAATCCCGAGATCATGGCTGAAATAAACGAGTACATCGTAAAGATGGAAGGCATCACCGGTAAAAAGTTCGGCGATAAGAAAAATCCGCTTCTCGTATCGGTTCGTTCCGGTGCGCGCGCTTCAATGCCCGGTATGATGGACACAATCCTTAACCTCGGCCTTAACGAGGAGGTTGTTAACACAATTTCCGAAATGTCAGGCAATCCGAGATGGGCTTGGGACTGCTACAGAAGATTTATTCAGATGTATTCCGACGTTGTTATGGAAGTCGGCAAGAAATATTTTGAGCAGCTTATAGACGCTATGAAAAAGGAAAAGGGCGTAACTCAGGACGTAGAGCTTGACGCCGACGACCTTAAAAAGCTCGCTATGCAGTTCAAGGATGAGTATAAGGCTAAAATAGGCGAGGATTTCCCGAGCGATCCCAAGGATCAGCTCATGGGCGCTATCAAGGCAGTTTTCCGTTCATGGGACAACCCCCGTGCAAACGTTTATCGCCGTGATAACGACATCCCGTATTCATGGGGTACCGCAGTTAACGTACAGTCAATGGCATTCGGCAACATGGGCGATGATTGCGGCACAGGCGTTGCATTCACACGTGACCCGGCTACCGGCGCTAAGGGCCTCTTCGGTGAGTTCCTTACAAACGCTCAGGGCGAGGACGTTGTTGCAGGCGTTCGTACTCCCATGCACATCACAGAGATGGAGCAGAAGTTCCCCGAGGCATTTGCAGAGTTTAAAAATGTTTGCAAGACCCTTGAGGATCATTACAGAGATATGCAGGATATGGAGTTCACCGTTGAGCACGGCAAGCTTTATATGCTTCAGACCAGAAACGGTAAGAGAACAGCTCAGGCAGCTCTTCAGATTGCTTGCGACCTCGTTGACGAGGGTATGAGAACCGAGGAAGAAGCGGTAGCTATGATCGATCCGCGTAACCTTGATACTCTTCTTCACCCGCAGTTTGACGCAGCAGCTCTTAAAGCAGCTACTCCGCTCGGCAAGGGCCTCGGTGCTTCTCCCGGTGCTGCTTGCGGTAAGATAGTATTCACCGCAGAGGATGCAGAGGAGTGGAACGAGAGAGGCGAAAAGGTTGTTCTTGTTCGTCTTGAGACCTCTCCCGAGGACATCACCGGTATGAAAGCTTCTCAGGGTATTCTCACCGTTCGCGGCGGTATGACTTCACACGCTGCCGTTGTTGCACGCGGTATGGGTACTTGCTGCGTATCGGGCTGCACAGCTATCGATATGGACGAAGAAAATAAGAAGTTCACTCTCGCAGGCAAGGAATTCCACGAGGGCGACTACATTTCAATAGACGGTTCTACCGGTAACATCTATGAGGGCATTATCCCGACTGTTGACGCTACCATAGCAGGCACCTTCGGCAGAATAATGGGCTGGGCTGATAAGTACAGAACCCTCAAGGTTCGTACCAATGCAGATACTCCGGCTGACGCTAAGAAGGCAAGAGAACTCGGCGCTGAGGGCATCGGCCTTTGCCGTACAGAGCATATGTTCTTTGAAGAGGACAGAATTGCCGCATTCAGAGAGATGATTTGCTCCGACACCGTTGAAGAGAGAGAAGCTGCTCTTGATAAGATTCTTCCTTATCAGCAGAGCGACTTTGAAAAGCTCTATGAAGCACTTGAGGGCTGCCCGGTAACAATCCGTTTCCTCGATCCGCCTCTTCACGAGTTCGTTCCCACCGAAGAAGCTGACATCAAGAAGCTTGCAGACGCTCAGGGCAAGACCGTTGAGCAGATCAAGGCTATCATCGCTTCTCTTCACGAGTTTAACCCGATGATGGGTCACCGCGGACTTCGTCTTGCAGTAACCTATCCGGAAATCGCAAAGATGCAGACTAAGGCTGTTATCCGCGCCGCTATCAACGTTCAGAAGGCTCATCCGGACTGGACTGTTGCTCCCGAAATTATGATTCCGCTTTCATGCGACGCTAAAGAGCTTAAATATGTTAAGGACATCGTTGTTGAGACTGCAGATGCAGAAATTGCAGCTGCCGGCTCCGATATGAAGTATGAAGTAGGTACCATGATAGAGATTCCGCGTGCGGCTCTTACCGCAGGCGACATCGCTAAGGAAGCTGAGTTCTTCTGCTTCGGTACCAACGACCTTACTCAGATGACTTACGGCTTCAGCCGTGACGATGCAGGTAAGTTCCTCGGTGCTTACTATGACAAGAAGATATTCGAGAGTGATCCGTTTGCTAAGCTTGACCAGGTCGGCGTAGGCCAGCTCATGGAAATGGCTGTTAAGAACGGTAAAGCTACCCGTCCGTCACTTCACTGCGGTATCTGTGGTGAGCACGGCGGCGACCCGTCTTCTGTTGAGTTCTGCCACAAGATCGGCCTCGACTATGTATCTTGCTCACCGTTCCGTGTTCCGATTGCTCGTCTTGCTGCTGCTCAGGCTGCTATTGCAAATAGGTAGGAGTTCTCTTTCCTTTGAATTGCCGCTTAGTTTCGAGCAGGCAGCAGCCTATCGAAAGGCTAACGGACAGTATGTAAGGAAAAATCAGTGGAGAGATACCACTGTAAGGGTATTCATAGACCTTGATTAACAGTTAAATACGATAAGCGTATCATTAGAAATAGTGGTACGCTTATTTTTTGTCCCTTTTTGCAGATTTGTCCTTTCCCCTACTTTCCAATATAATGAAGCTAAAGAAGTGGAGGTGTGCTTATGAGAGAGAAATTTAATCATCTGTATTTGGATAGGGGCTGTACTGCTTTTGCATATTCAAGCAATGGCAGAACAATATACGGTAGAAATAATGACTTACCACCTTATCTGCGTGAAGGAAGCAAAAGTGAAATCTATGCACCGAAAAATGGAAACAGGTTCAATATCACTACTTCCTCTTTCATTAACGGCGAAGAAGGAGTGAATGAACACGGATTTGCTGTAGCAATGACTTTTGTAATGACCGACCTTGAAAAGATAAAAGCAGGTTTCAATTCTTGCTTTATTGTAAGATATTTGCTTGAAAAGGCAGATAATACCGAACAGGCGGTTTCCCTTCTTATGGGCTTGCCAGTATCTTCTAACTGCAATATTTTACTTGCAGATAAAAAAGGCAATATGGTAGTGGTTGAATGTACGCCAATTCTCAAAAAAGTTCGGGCGGCAGAAATTTTTGAAAATGGCAGTATTGTTTGTACTGTTAATAGTTTTACATCTGATGAGATGAAACCATATGACGATGCAAAAGGAAATGATTATGACTCGCACAGGCGTTACAGGACAGTATTAGACAGCTTTTCTTCGGAACGCATAAAAGATGAATACATTGAAACTACCGAACATCTCTTAAAAGGTGATTATGGGTTTATGTGCCAATATGATGATGAGCCAGATTTTGAAACAGTTTGGAGTTCAATATTTGATTTAGACAGCTTAGTAATCTATCGTGCAGAGGGTGACCCCAGAAAAAAGAAATTTGTTACAGATAATCGGTTACATGACCTTATAAGGCGAGGATAATATGCTGAGTATAAATTCCCAATGGATTTTATGTCCTCTTTGTGGGAACAAAACCCGAAACAAAATCAGAGAAGACACAGTTTTGAAAAACTATCCTCTTTACTGCCCGAAATGTAGACAGGAAACTTTAATTGAAGTCGAGAATTTACAAGTAACCGTCATCAAAGAGCCAGACGCACAGACGCAGAGCCGATGAACTTGAGAAAGCTTTCACAGTTCATCGGCTCTGTTACTACTTTTATGCTTGATTTTATTGCCTGTCACAGGGGATAGAAGCTGTTATCTTCATTTTCTGTTCGGCAACAGCTAAACTTCTATGCAAAGGGATTGCCATAAATACTGTAATAAGTGCAGAGAGAACATCGGCAATCGGCTGTGCATATAAAATACCGTTTAATCCCCATATAAATGGAAAAATTAAGATAACGGGAATGAAGCAGATACCTTGTCGGCAAGCTCCAAGAATAAACCCTTCTTTTCCTTTTCCAAGAGCAAGGAATAAAGAGGAATATACCGTGTAGTATCCAAACAGCATAAATGTAATACCGTTTACTCTTAAAGAGGAAGCTCCAATGTGAATCATTTCTGTGTTTCCAGTTGTAAACTGTGAAACAATGGTCGTAGAAAACAGACTGAATAATAAACCTACGATCACACAAAAAATAGTTGACCATAAGATGGAAATTTTGATTGCAGTACGCAGACGATCAAATTTTTTCGCCCCATAACTGTAACCTGCAATCGGTTGAAAACCTTTGATAAAACCAAATACTGTTAAGCTGCCCATAGATATAAGACGGGTAACAACGCCCATTCCCGCTATGGCTGAATCGCCGTAATTACCAGCGGCATTGTTTATTAGAGAGATAGAAATACTTGTTAATAATTGAAATACAAGTGTCGGAACGCCAATTTTGAAAATTTCAGATAGAATTTCTTTAGAAAAGGTACAGTCCTTTATTCTAAACTGAAAAGCACTTTTTTGTCTGAAAATATAAAACAGATACACAAGAGTAGATACTACCTGAGAAATTGCTGTGGCAATAGCAGCTCCTGCAACACCAAAATTAAAAGTGTATATAAATAATGGATCTAACCCGATATTGAGGACTGCACCTAACAACAAGGCACACATTGTAGTTTTTGCTGCTCCTTCACTTGTCACGATATTGTTCATTGTGACATTAAAAACATTGAAAATGCAAGAAACAATGTAAATACCGGCATAGGTAGCCGCATAAGGAAGGACACTTTCTGTTGCACCTAAAAGTCTTAGAATGGGGTTCAAAAAGAGGATTGATAAAACAATCATAATTGCACCGACAACAAGACTGCTATATAGTGCAGTGCTTGCCACTTTGTTTGCCTGATCCTTATTTCTTTGTCCTAACAGTCGAGAAATGTAGGATGCTGCCCCATTGCCAAAAAGTAATCCTAAGCCGACGACTACTTGACCGAGAGGATACACAACCGAGATGGCAGCCATTTGACTTTCGCCTAAGCCACCTACAAAATAGGCATCAACAAGATTGTACAAGGCGTTGATGAGCATACCAATCATTGTTGGAATACCCATAGCTAAAAGGGCTTTTGGAATTGGAGCATTGCCCAATAACTCCAATTTTCTGTTTTGATTGTCCATAGTGTTCTTTCTCCTTTCACTTGACAAATAGAATAAAATATACTACTATAAATTATAGCAGTTGAAACGCAAGTGGTATTCTACTATAATTTATAGTAGTTGTCAAGAGAGTAAAGGAGGAAATTGATATGGCGACCATTGACTTAATTGTTTTGGGAATGTTAAAGAAAGAACCTCTGAGTGCGTATGACCTTCAAAAGTTGGTAGAGTACCGCAATATTTCAAAATGGGTAAAAATTAGTACCCCGTCTATTTATAAAAAGGTTATCCAGTTGGAGGAAAAAGGATATATTTCAAGTCATATAGAAAAAGAGGGTAAAATGCCAGAAAAATCAGTGTATTCTTTAACTGAAAAAGGGAAACAGCAGTTTGAAAAATTGATGCTTGAAATATCCTGTAAGCCGATAAACATTTTTTTGGATTTTAATGCTGTCATTGTAAATCTGGACAGTATGTCCAGAGAAAGACAGCAAGAATGTCTGGATAATATTGAGAGCAGTATGGAGGTATTGAAAAAATATCTGGAAGAAAATATTGCTTTGAAAAAGAGTAAAGAAGATATTCCTGTTACGGGTATGGCAGTTTTACGGCAACAATACACATTGGCAGAGGCAATAGAGGAGTGGATTGCTTCATTAAAAAAAGAAATCAATTCGTAAAAGTGCATGGTAGGAACAAAAGAAATGCTGTTATTTTTTAGTTTGGATTGTAATGAGATTGTAAGAAGTGGTTGCTATACTGAATTTACAAAATAAAAACAGAAATTTGGAGGTTTTAATATGGCAATACTTGAAACAAAAGATTTACGAAAGATATACGGAAGCGGAGAAAACGAAGTCCATGCTTTGGATGGGGTATCCATTTCCGTAGAGGAAGGCGAATTTGTTGCTGTTATCGGTACATCGGGCAGCGGTAAATCTACACTACTCAACATGATTGGTGGGTTAGACCGTCCTACTTCTGGTAGTGTTACTATCCGAGGAAAAGAACTGTTGAAAATGAAAGACGAGGAACTGACGATTTTTAGGCGTCGAAACATTGGCTTTGTTTTTCAGAATTATAATCTGCTTCCTGTTCTTAATGTGTATGAGAACATTGTGTACCCTATTGAGATCGATGGTGGCAAGACCGATACAAGATTTGTAAAAGAGATTATCCATACTCTTGGCTTGGAACAAAAGCTTAAGAATATGCCGAATAATCTTTCAGGTGGTCAGCAGCAGAGGGTTGCGATTGCCCGTGCCCTTGCGACAAAGCCTGCCATTATCCTTGCCGATGAGCCGACTGGAAATTTGGACTCAAAAACAAGTATGGATGTTATTTTGCTGATGCAGTCGATTAGCCGTCAGTTCCACCAAACCACCATTATGATCACGCACAATGAGGAAATCGCTCAAATGGCAGACCGCACAATCCGCATTGAGGATGGCAAGGTTGTTTCGGGAGGTGTCAGATATGCACGCTAACCGAAATAAAAAAGCAGTTAAGCGAGTAGAAAAGGGAATGATGAAAGCAAACCGTATTCGTAACCTGTTTGCGGTGTTTGCGATCGTTCTCACTACATTTATGATTACTACCGTGTTTAGTTTGGGCATTAACTATATGGAAAATATGAAGTTAATGCAGGTGCGTACCGCAGGCACGACCGCTAATGCTTCCCTTGCGATGCCGACAGAAAAGCAGGAACAGCAGATTAAGAATTTGGAATATGTTAAAACCGTCGGTACGCAGTATATGGTCGGCTCGGTTGCCGAGAAGAACGATGAGGGGCGTGATCTTTCTATCGCACTTTCGTATTACGACACTACTGAATGGGATAAACACTATAAAGAAACAATCAAAGATATAGAAGGGAAATATCCCTCAAATGAAAATGAAATTATGCTGTCAAAGGATGCTCTTTCACAGCTTGGAATGAAAGAGCCGAAGCTGAATATGGAAATCCCTCTGTCCTATTATGATAAAAACGGTCAGCAGGAAAAAAATTTCACTTTAAGCGGATGGTTTCATTCCTATACAGGCACGGGAATGGGCTTTGTTTCCGAAGCGTATTGCAAAAATGCAGGCTATACAATGGCAGAGGACGGCGTTCTTTCTTTGTCGTTGAATAAAATGCCTGATGATTTTTATCGTATTCAAAAAGATGTGGAGCTTAACGAAAATCAATCTTTCGGCGGTGCGGTTTCCATGAAATCATCAAGCGGTTCAGTGATTGCAATGGTAATCCTATTGGTATTCTTTATTATTGGCAGCGGGTATCTCCTTATTTACAATGTTTTGTATATATCCATTTCAAATGATACCCGTTTTTACGGTTTGATGAAAACGCTTGGAACAACGCAAAAACAGATTAAATCACTGGTAAAAAATCAGGCAGTTAAGTTTGCTTGCATTGGTATCCCGATTGGTATTTTGTTAGCCACCGCTGTTTCCTTTGGAATTGTTCCATTTGTGTTGAACGAGGGTTTTGAACAGGGCAAGTCGATGATGGATGCCGAAGTGTTTTTCCATCCATCTATCTATATTTTGTCCGTAATCTTTTCAGCAGTAACCGTTTGGATTGCCTGCAATGCTCCTGCAAAAGCGGCTGCAAAAATTTCGCCAATAGAAGCATTGAAGTTTCAGAATTTTGCACCGAAGAAAACAAAAAGCAGAAATTCCACCAATGGTGGCAAGCTGCATGTGATGGCATTTCATAATGTATTCCGTGACAAAAAGCGTGCTGCCCTTGTGTTTATGTCCTTGTTTATGGGAATTACTATGATTTTAGGCGTAAATGGGGTTATAAGCAGTATGTCGGCTGAGAACTTTATTAAGGAATATATGGACTATAACTTTGAATACACTGATATTCAGTTTGAGCAGTATGAACAGCTCAATAAAGAAGTACCGCAGTTTGACGAACACTTTGTAGAACAAATCAAGCAGCTTGACGGTATTAAAAATATAGATGTTCAAAAAACAGTCTGGGCAGGTATTGACTTTAATGAAAACGATTTAGAAGGCTTTATGAAAATCAAATATGAGGACAGCAAATATAAAGCAAAGGGGCAGTCCTATGAACAGACGATAGAAACACTGAAAGGGTACGCTGAATCTGGTGACTATGGCTGCTATATTACAACGCTTCCAGACGACAGGGTACTGGAAGAATACAATGCAGAGCATCCTGATACGCCTATTGACATGGAAGCATTTAAGCGTGGCGAAACAGCGATTGCAGGAAAAGATACCGAATATAACGCTCCTAATACCGCTTTAGTGGGTGAAACATTGACACTAACTGCCGACAGTACAGACGGCAAGGCAACTGATTTCAAAATTGGCGGAGCTTTTTACTATGACGATTATGATAATACTCTTTCAGAAGGTATTGGCAGACGCAAAGAAATAAATATGGTGCCAGATGTTATCTTTGTCAGCGAAGCGGGTATGGAACGCCTGACAAAAGAACCAATAATTTCCGCAATCGGCGTTGACATTAAGAATTTCAACGATTTAGAGCGAATTGACAGCGAATTACAGGCGATCAACAGTACCTTGACCACATCGGAGTGGCAGCTGAAATCTTCCGTGAATCAGAAAGAACTATATAACCAGATGAACTACTCTTTGAGCTTGCTGGGAAACGGTGCTGCAATTCTGCTCATTGTCATCGGCTTGATTAACTTTGTAAATGTTATGTTGACGGGTGTGGTGGCAAGGAAAAATGAATTTGCCATTATGGAAAGTATCGGAACAACGAAAAAGCAGATCAGGAAGATATTGACCTTAGAAGGCGGTATTTATGCTCTGATTTCTACTCTGCTGATTATGACTTTTGGTAATGCGTTCCTAATGTTGGTGGCAGATGCAGTTCCGCATATGGCAAACTATGCAGTATTTAAATACCCTGTTGCACTTGTCATCGGTTTGATCGCAGCAATCTTTGTAATTTGCTTAAGCGTTCCTGCCATTGTTTACAAGGCAACTTCTGATGAAACGGTCATTGAAAGACTGCACAATTTTGATAGTTAAATGAGGTTGTGGGACGGACGCAGCATTGCTGCGTCTGTTCCTGCAATTTTGTATATTGAGGAAGGTGGTGCGTTTTGCGGCTATGGCAAATATTTTTCTACTTGAAGATGACAAAATTCTGAGCAAGGGTATTTCTATCGCCCTAAAAAAAGACGAGCATATGGTCACAGCAGTCTATGGGTATTTGGAAGCATTGAAGCAATACCAAAAACAAAAGTATGATTTGTTTCTGCTTGATATTAACCTGCCTGACGGCAATGGTTTGGAATTTTGTGAAAAAATTCGTGAAACATCGGAAACACCCGTATTATTTCTAACTGCTAATGATACGGAAGAAGATATGTTGGAAGGGTTTGGCGTGGGTTGTGATGATTATATATCAAAGCCTTTTTCTATCGAAGTTTTACGGAAAAAAGTATTGGCAGTTCTAAAACGAAGTGGCGTAGGAAAATTTCGTATGAAATACAGAGATTTAGAGTTAGATAAAGAAAAGTGTCTTGTTTTGATGAAGGGACAGGAAATACATTTGACCTCAACAGAATACAAATTGCTCCTTTATCTAATGGAAAACAGGGGAAGGGTTGTTACAAAGGCAATGCTTTTGGAACAGCTTTGGGATATAGATGGAAACTTTGTTGATGATAATACCGTGCGTGTGAATATTAAGCGGCTAAGGCAGAAACTGAATGATGAAAAGCAGGAATACATTGTAACAGTTTTTGGCATGGGCTACTCTTTTGGAGAATGACGATGAAGCATTTTGTGATTTATAGAAAACTGATTTTAATTATAGGTACTGCTACGGCGGTGGTATCTGTTGGTGTGTTCTTTTTTATGGAGGACATCCTTTTCCGTACGCTTTTTATCTCTTTTGCATTTGTATTTTTTGGGGGTCTGTTGTTCCTGCTGGACTTTCTGCACAACCGCTATAATGATAATCTGTTAGAGGAGATTAATCTGAATGGGACAGCAGATGTGAAAGCAACCTTTACAGCGGAAGGCAGAAAGAAAAACTGCATTATCAAATTGGAGGAAATCGAAAAGATTTCCTCGGTACATAGGGAAAAGAATGAGGACAATGCTCATTTCATTAAAAACCCCCATATTTTTACCTATCTGCACAGGCTGCAATTGCAGAGAAGAACAAATAATCAGAGTTTGATTTTGGGCAACCCCAATTTTTAAACCATAACAGGAAAAAGACCTTGCAGAGTAAAATCCGCAGGGTCTTTTTTGTGCATTGTCGGAGTGCCTTAAAGATAAAAAATCAATGTGTGGATTGACGGTTTCGCTTACTTTGACGAGAAAAAAGTCTCCGTCGGCTGAATTTTGTCGCCGAAATGCGCCTTTTGATTGACAATCCGACGTAAACATTTTAAAATATCAAGAAGAGATTTTAAAAGGACGCGAAATATGAAGAAAAAAGTCAGATTGAAAAAGACGGTAAAAAGAAAATTTTTGCTGTTTGTAATTTTGGCCGTTATAATGACGGGGCTTATGGTCGGTGAGCTTACGATAGGGCAAAGAGAGGTAAAGGACCCAGCAGTTGAGAGGCTTGAGGCAAGACTCGACGAGCCCGCCACGCAGGAGGACACTACCGAGGAGGAGACATCGGAGGAGGAAACCACAGAGGAGACGACCGAGCCCGAAACCGTTCCGGAGACGACCGCATCGGCACCGCCCGTTACGGCTTCGGCAGCCGATTTTAACAATCCCCAAACCGTAGACCCGAACTCGGGCAATTGGGAGCTCACGCTTGTTAATGCAGGGCATAAGCTGCCCGACGGATATGTGCCGTCGCTTGCAAACGCGATAAGCGGAAGCAGCGTGCAGCTTGATTCGAGAGTTGTTAAAGCGTATCAAGAGATGTACGACGCCGCAAAGAAGGACGGCTGCGTTTTAACTCCGTATGCAGGGTATTGCTCGGTTTCACGTCAAAACGATAATTACAACCGAAAGGTGAATTATTATAAAAATCAGGGCTTGTCCGATGACGACGCCGCCGCAAAGGCGCGCACGTTTATTTTGCCGGGCGGATATTCCGAGCAAAATCTCGGCCTGTCAATGGATATTGTGAGTGCAAGCTCCGATTTTGCCTCTACAAAGGAGTTTTCGTGGCTTGTAAAAAATGCGCAGGATTACGGCTTTATTTTGCGCTATCCCGAAAATAAAACCGACAAAACGGGTATGAATTATCAGCCGTGGCATTGGCGTTATGTCGGTAAAGAGGCTGCAAAGGCGATGAATAAGAGCGGCCTGTGCCTTGAGGAGTATCTCAAAGCGGCATAAATCAAGACGAAGCTCAAAAAAGGGGAATTATATAATGCTTAACACAAGAGCCGGCGGAGTTTTAATGCACATCACGTCGCTCCCGTCAAAATACGGAATCGGCGTAATGGGCGAAGAGACAAAACGGTTTATACGCCGTATCAAGGATATGGGGTTTTCATATTGGCAGGTGCTGCCGCTTTGTCCTACGGATTTTTACGGCTCACCTTATGCGTCTCCGGCGGCATTTGCATTGTCACCGCTTCTGATTGACCCGGACACGCTCAAAAATGACGGCTTTGTGTCGGAAGACGACCTTGCAAGAAGCGTATATTACGGCTCGCCTTACACGGCGGACTACGAATTTGCCGCAAAAAGCCGCAGGGAGCTTTTAAAAATCGCGTATCAAAACAAGAAAAACGAAGTATCTGCGGAGACTGAAAAATTCTGCGAGGAGAACCCGTGGTGCGAAGCATATTCGCTGTTTTGCGCCGCAAAGGAAAAATTCGGCGGCAAGCCATGGTATGAGTGGGATGAAAAATTCGCGCGGTACGAAAATGCGCTTAAAAACAGAGACGAGTTGAAAGACGAAGCCGATTTTTATAAATTCGAGCAGTATATTGCCTTTTCTCAATGGCACCGCATAAAGCAGTTTGCCAACGAAAACGGCGTAAAAATACTCGGCGATATGCCGATATACGTCTCAACCGACAGCGCCGATGTTTGGAGCAATACGGAGCTTTTTGAGATAGACGAGCGCAGCTTTGTGCGCCGCAGAGTTTCGGGAGTTCCGCCCGATTACTTCTCAAAGGACGGTCAGCTTTGGGGCAACCCGCTTTATAATTGGGATGTGCTTGAAAAAACGGGCTATGCCTGGTGGCTCAGCCGCATAAAGGACGCTTTTCGACTTTATGATACGGTCAGAATTGACCATTTTCGCGCATTTGCGTCATATTGGGCTGTTCCTGCGGACGAAAAAACGGCGAAAAACGGCGAATGGGTCAAGGGGCCCGGAATGAAATTTTTTGACGCCGTAAAGGAAGAAATGGGAGACGTTCCTATTATTGCAGAGGATCTCGGCGTGTTCGGCGAGGACGTCACACAGCTGCTTGATAAAACTCGGTTCCCCGGTATGCGTGTAATACAGTTCGGCTTTGACCCGTGCGGAAACAGCACACATCTGCCGCATAACTATCCGCTGAATACCGTAGCATATGTCGGCACGCACGACAATACAACGCTGCTTGCGTGGCTTTGGGAGGCAACGCCCGAAGAGCGCGCCTTTGCGCTTGATTACTGCGGATTTACGGGCGATAACTGGGGCGACGGCGGATATTACAGCCCGTCCTGCCGCAAGATTATCGAAACCGTGTGGCGCTCTTCGGCAAAACTTGCCGTCATTTCTTATCAGGATATGTGCGGCTTCGGCTCGGACGCGCGTATGAATGTTCCCGGCAGAGCGTTCGGCAACTGGCAGTTCAGAACCACCGAGGAAACAATAGACGGTATAGACAAAAATTATTTCAGACACATTAACGATCTTTTCAGACGTACCGGCGGCGAATAATAACGAAAAGCTCCCCTTGGGGGAGCTTTTTTTAATGGATTTTATTTATAAGGCGAAGCACACTAATAGTAATAGGCTCCCTTGAAAAGGGTGATTCCCCACGGTGTGGGGAAATGTCACGAAGTGACAAAGGGGACTCTCTCCCGTCAGGAGCTGGACGCGAGTTTGCGAGCGGACTGAGGGATTAAATAATCACGCACAATCTATTTAAATTCCATATAACTCCGCAAAATCCCTCCGGCTTGCCTTGACGAGGCCCACCTCCCTTTACAAGGGAGGCAAAATCCCTCCGGCTTGCCTTGACGGCAACCCACCTCCCTTTGCAAGGGAGGCAAAATCCCTCCGGCTTGCCTGCGGCAACCCACCTCCCTTTACAAGGGAGGCAGAATCCCTCCGGCTTGCCTTGACGAGGCTCACCTTCCTCTGCAAGAGAGGAGAGGTTGAGCGAAGAGAGAAAAGTGAACAGCGAATAATGAAGTGAGCGGACTGAGGGTAGACGAAAGAAAAGCGAGACGAGAGTAAAATGTAAAAAAGTAAAAAACGACAAGCATCAAAGGATGCTTGCCGTTTTTGGAGCAGGTGAGGGGAATCGAACCCCCGTATTCAGCTTGGGAAGCTGATGTTCTGCCATTAAACTACACCTGCTTACGTGCTACGCTGAATATTTTATCATTATTTTTGCAATAAATCAATAGTAATATGATACGCGGCACAGCTTAGCGGGGTAGGTCGCGCTGTCGCTTAATATTACAGCTTTTCCACGGAGAGCCTCAGCCTTTTCAAATCATTTTCGTCGGGATGAGACAGAGCACGGTCAAAGTTTTCAATCAGCATATCGAGATTCGGCACGGGATTCGGCAGGCTTTTCATTTTGATATAGCGCTCCCTGACCGTCTGCGGCATTTTTCCCTGACACATATACTCACCGACTGTGATGTTGCTGCCGCTAATGCTCTTTTTTGTATTTGCGAGGATTTTTTTGAAGTACTCCTCGTCTCCGCCGAAGCCCGCCGTTCCGAAAAGAAAAATCCTTTTATTTTTCAGCTTTTCGAGCAAATCCAAGGTCGCCTTGTCGGCGGTTCCCTTATCCGTCCAAAAGCCTATAAATAAAATGTCGGATTGTGTATCGGCGTTTTCGCTCACTCCGAAATAATTGCAGTTTTCCTCCGGCAGCGCGTCGCGAATGGCGTCGGCGAGCAGCCTCGTGTTGCCTGTCGGGCTGCTGAAAATAATTGAATAGCTTTTATCTGTCATGATGAACCTCTTTGTTTGTGCGGCATATCACATATGCGGCGAAATTATGTTATAAATTATTATATAATTACGACGGCAAACAGTCAACAGCCGCAAATGCCGAAAGCTTATACAAAAAGTAGCTTTTCTGAGAACGGCAATAAAAAGGCTTTCGTCTCAGGTGAAACGAAAGCCTTGATTTTATGTGTTTATGCTTGACGTTACGGCTTTGAGCCGTGCTTCAACAGCCTTTTCAGTCCTTGAGCTCGTCAACATACTCGGTATGCTCACGCAGATACTTTTTGTCCTCGGGCTTAAGGTCAAGGCCTATGGTTCCGCCCGGATTCATAAGGTAATCGGGGTCAAAATAGTTTTTAAGCGTGCGGATTATGCCGTATTCCTTTTCGCCGAGGTAGCCCTCAAGCCACGGGGCAAACATCTTTCCGATACCGTGGTGGTGGCTGATGGCTGCACCGCTCTTCTGTATGGCGTCGAGAATTGTTGCGTGATAAGCACGGAACTCCTCTTCGTCCTGCATTTTAGTCATAAAGATGAAGTAGAGGTTGGCGCCCTGCGGATAGCAATGCGACATATGAGTTGTAACGATTGTGTTCGGAAGCTTATGGCAAACCTCACGAACCTCACGGTGAACACGAGCCATATTTGACCAGTTGACCGTGCACTCAAGCGTATCAATCATAAAGCCGAAATCCATGAGTGTATCGCGAAGATACGGGTCGTTGAAGCGGCCCTTTTCCCAGCCCTTGCATACGTAGCCGGTCATCGGGATACCGCCGTGCTTAACGGCAATTTTCATTATGTTATGCGCAACGTTTCTTGAGAAGCCCTTTTCGCCGTCTGTAAATCCGAGGAAGAGACAGCGCTCAAAGTCCTTGTAGCCCAATTTATCAAGAAGAGGCTCAAGCGGCGTTTCGTCAACGTTGTAAAGATGGAGCATTAATGAAGTCTCCTCCGGGTCTGAAAGACGGAAAACAGAGGAGAAGCCGCACTCACACTGCATCATTTCACGAGCGGCGCGCATAGCTGTCGGCCAGTCCTTGAACATATAAGAAAAGCGTTTTCTGTTTTCGGGCATCCAGCGGAAAAACTTGAGCGTGACCTCGGTAAGAACGCCGAAGGTGCCCTCGCCGCCCATCATGACCTGATTGAGATTCGGTCCCGTTGCCTCTCTAGGATAGTGACTTGTCTCGATTTTACCTATCGGTGTGGCGTATTTCTGAGAAACAACTATATCGGCTATGGTGCCGTAATAGGTGCTGTTCTGACCGGCACCGCGTGTGACGGTCCAACCGCCGACGGAGGAATATTCAAACGACTGCGGGAAGTGGCCGCAGGTGTACGGACGCTTTGCGCCGAAAAGGCTCTGAGCGTTTTGAAGCGTTTGCTCGAGCTTTGGTCCGGACATACCTGCCTGAACGGTAATGGTCTGGTCGGTCTCATTGAATTTAATGACCTTGTTGAAGTTGCGGCGCATATCAAGAGAAACGCCGCCGTTAATGGGCTCAACGCCTCTTGTAACCGACGAGCCGCCGCCGTAAACATAGAGCGGTATTTTATTCTTTGTGACGTAGGCTACGATTTTCTCAATCTGCTCGCTTGTCTCCGGAAAAACAACAAGGTCGGGAAGAGAGTCAAAGCGACGGTGACGCATTCTGAGAAGATCGTACATTGTCTGTCCGTAGGAAACGGCGAGACGGTCGTAGTCGCTCTGTGAGACGTTCTTTTCGCCGACTATTGCGGCAATGGCCTTTACGTGCTTTTTGTCAATCTTCGGAGCGTGTTCTTCGCCGAGATTTACGGGGTCAAGACCCAAATCGTCATTATACTGCATAAACTCCTCGTCCTTGAGATTGCAGCGTTTTTTAACATATTTGTAAAGGCTCTCCTTCGGATATTTGAAGAAGTCGGGGTCGCCCCAGCGGAAAATTGAACGATAGCTGTTCTCAGGTGCTCTCTGAAGCATCCATTTAGGCTCAAAGCCCTTATACGGTTTTGTACTCATTATCAGTGTCCTCCTGTTTGAAAATGATGTAGGTATTTTTCTATTGGCTTTAATCTTGAGGCAAGGTGAGAATACGCCTTGCCGTAAATTTTCATATAGGTTCGGTGGTTTTCCTCGTTCGGAATAAATACGTCTTTTTTATGTACCATATGCTCTATGGCGTCCTCATAGCTACCGTAAACGCCCTGTGAAATAAACGCGACCATGGCACAGCCGACTGCGCTCGCCTCGTGAGTCTGAATACGGTGTACGGGCAAGCCGAACACATCTGCGGCAATTTGACATACGACCGGGCTGCTGGAGCCGCCTCCGCCGGCAAAAAGCTCATCTACCGTGACGCTTGAGCGTTTTTGCATTTTAACGAGCCCGTGGTACAGCTCTAAGCAGATGCCCTCTATTATGGCGCGATACAAATGATAACGCGTATGGAAATCCGAAAAGCCTATAATTGCGCCGCTCGCGTTCGGGTTCGTGATGCCCGGAGTCCAAAACGGCTGTAAAATAAGTCCGCCGGAGCCGGCCTCAATATCCTTGATTTTATCGTCAAGATAACGCTCTATGCAAACGCCCTCCTCGGCGGCGTCAACCTTATCCTTCGCGGCAAACTGCTCTATAAACCACGAAATCATCCAAAATCCGCGATAGACCTCGAATTCGGGGTTGAACATATCGTTCGGAACAGCCGGATAAGCAGGCATATAAGGCTGCGGTTCAAAATATTTTTTAACCGCCATCTGTAAGGTTGAGGTCGTGCCGAAGGAAATTGCTGCCCGGTTTGATTTTACAACGGACATACCGATGGTTTCACAGCCCTTGTCGGAGCCGGTTGCTATAAGCGGAAGTCCCATTGGGATACCCGTCTTTTTTGAGGCCTCTTCAGTGATTTTACCTATAACCTCGCCCGACGGAACAAGCTCACAGAGCTTTTCGGACGGAACATTGCACACGCAGCGCGTGAGAGCACCGGGTTTCATCCAACGGCGGTTTTTGTAATCAAACGGTACGTGACCTATCATATTTGCCACGGAATCCTTAAGCTCGCCCGTCAAAAGATAGTTGAGATATGACGGCAGCATAACGTATTTGTCTGTTTTGGCCCATATTTCGGGCTCGTTTTGCATAATCCAGTTGCCGGTAGAGGCTCGGTAAATCATATCTACCGATTCTCCCATTCCCACAAGCGAAAACAATGCGCGTTTTGCTGCCGGAATCTGTCCGTCCTCGTCGGCCTCACGCTCGTCGAGCCATAATATTATGTCGCGAAGCGGACGTTTGTCTTTGTCGAGGCAAAGCACCGTGTCACGTATGCAGGTAAGGCATACGGCTGTTATGCGGTCAAGCTTATCGGCATTTCTCTCGATAAGCTTTTTTGACATTTCGGCTATAATATTAAAATAAAAATCCGGGGTCTGTTCTGCCCATCCGGGCTGTTTTGATAAATAAGGAACCTTGTATTTTTGCTGCTCCTTATCCTCAAAGTCTCCACTCTCATTGACAAGCAAGCATCTTGCACTCTGCGTGCCGACGTCAAAGGTCAGCACAAGTGACTGTTCCATTAAAGATTTTCCCCTCTTTCTTTTTTAAGGTTGCTTCTTCTCGTCCTTCAGGATATTGCTTGTTGCAATCAAATCCACGCCGAGATTGAGAATATTCGGTACAACGACTTCCTCTCGTCCGAGTCGTTTTGAAACGGTGATACGGTTTACCTCGTGCATCAGGTCGAAAATTCTGTTTTTGGGAATCGGCCCCGATACGCGAACGGGCAGAACCGGTACCGAAGGGAAGGCGGTGCGCACCGTTGTGCAAACGGTACGACGCGGGTCGGTCATTTCGCTTACGGCGAATTCTTTGCCCCTTTTGCAGGTGTTGCCGGTCACAACAAGCTCGTCGCCGTCTGATGTAATCGTCATTCTGCATGAACGGGGACAAACGATGCAAACCAATTCTTTTGTCATTTTACACCGTCTCCTTTACCGAGTCTTTCCAGCCGAAGCTCCACTCGGCTGTTTTCGTTTAATTCGCATGCGCTGAAATCAATCGTGAGATTTTCCATTTCGGGCGGACGCATAAATGCGTAACGCTTTTTAAGTATTTCCTTACCGTCCGCGTAAATATGAAGCACACAGTTGTTTTCCTCCTCGCGGACGCGGAAATACAGGTCTGTTTTACTGTTATCCTCGTTGAGATTGAGCCTTTGCGGTACTGCGTACAATAAACCGTCGCCCGGGGTTATCTCAATAAGCCGTCTTTCCTTGGCGGAATAAGCAGCGGCTGATTTTCCCGCCTGCTCGGCGTTCTGCGAAACAAAGTCAACCAAATCGTTGACGTGCAAAGCGTTGCCGCAGCTGAATACGCCGTCGATGCTCGTCATACACTGACCGTCGCATACGGGGCCCTTTGTGCGTGGGTCAAGCTTTACTCCGACGGACTCGGCAAGCTCGTTTTCGGGAATCAATCCGACCGAGAGAATCAGCGTGTCACATTCGACGCGGCTCTGTGTGCCGGGTATCGGAGTCATATTTTCGTCAACCTTTGAAATCTCAACTGCTTCGAGCCTGTCAACTCCGAACACGCGAGTGACGGTGTGCGACAGGTGCAGCGGAATGTCATAATCGTGCAGGCATTGATGCAGGTTTCTCGTAAGTCCCGACGGCGTAGGCTTTGCCTCATAAACGCCGAGAACCTTTGCGCCCTCAAGCGTAAGCCGGCGCGCCATGATAAGTCCTATATCTCCCGAGCCGAGAATTACGCATTTTTTGGCGGGCATAAGCCCAAGCAGATTTGTAAAATGCTGTGCGGTTCCGGCCGTGAAAACGCCTGCAGGACGCGTACCGTGAATAAATACCTGCTTGGCGGTACGCTCGCGACAGCCCGTAGCCAGCACAAGCGCTTTTGTCGTAAATATCGAAACGCCGCTTCTGCCGACGGTATGCACCGAAAAGCTTCCGTCGCCGTTTTTGTCTATTTTCGTGACAAACGTCAGGGTGCTGTATTCGATATTGCGTTTGTACAGCTCATCTTCAAACCGCTCGGCGTATTCAGGACCTGAGAGCTGCTCGCCGAAGTGATGAAGACCGAAACCGTCGTGAATGCACTGCTTGAGTATTCCTCCGAGCCTTGCCTCTCTTTCAAGAAGGAGAACCTTGGCACCGTTATCATGAGCGCTTATCGCCGCCGCAAGTCCGGCAGGACCGCCGCCGACAACGAGTACGTCATAGTTACCTGTCGTCATCACTCTTCGCCTCCTTCGTTTACCTTTGTTTCGCCGTATGTTATCACCGCTTCCGCCGAGGATTTTTTAACCTCATACAGCGGAACGCCGAGGAATTCGGCAATTATTTTGGTGACAAGCGGCGAGCAGAAGCCGCCCTGACAACGTCCCATTCCCGGTCTTATGCGCTTTTTGATACCGTCAACCGTCGGAACGCATATCGGGGATTTCAAAGCGTCGAGAATTTCGCCCTTGCTGATTTGCTCGCAGCGGCAAATAATCTCGCCGTAGTCGGGATTTTCGGCTATCATTTTTTCTCTTGTATCGTCGTCCATTTCGCGAAGCACGGGAACGCCTTTGCGAATAGGATTGTAATTGTTGTTTTTTTCAACCGTCTCGGTCTTGCCGAGCATATCGACCGCAAGCTCCGCCATATCGACGGCAACCGCGGGAGCAGTTGTAAGTCCTGGGGATTGAATACCGGCTACGTGAATCAAATTCCTTGTTCTTCTGCCGGGTTCAAGTATAAAATCCTCCTCAAAGGTAGGAGCGCGTACGCCCGTGAAATAAGTGATTATATCACGTTTTGACAGCGCCGGCATTGTTTGAGTCTGCTTGTCGAAGACGGTTTTAATGCTCTCGGCACGTGTTTCCGTGTTTTCCTTTTCAACCGTTTCTACGGCGTCGGGTCCTACGAGAAGATTATCGTGGACGGTGTGCAATATGCCGCCGCCCTTTGAATGGGTTTTACCGTGAACGCTTATGTCCTTTACGGAGGCTACCGAGTGCATATATGCGCCTGCTTTTTGGTCAAGAATCGAGTTGGTTCCTCGGCGCGGATGAATCGAGAAAAATCTGTCATCCGCCATGGCGGCAATATCCTCGGCAAAAACGCCTGCGGCGTTGATAACGATTTTCGGATGAATAACGCCTCTGTTGGTGGTAACGCTTATGATGTTATGCTCCGACACCTCCATGGAGAGCACGGCGGTGTTAAGGCTTACCTGCGCGCCGTTTTGAACGGCGTTTTCGGCATAGGCTATGGTGAGTCCGTACGGGCAAACACAGCCTGCGCTCGGATTATACATTGCGAATTTTGTTTCCGGTGTGAGGTTCGGCTCGCGGCGCATAAGCTCCTTGCCCGAGATTATCTCGGTGTCCTCTATGCCGTCGTGATGCTTCCGCCAAAAAGCATACAGACCGATAAGCGGCTTCAGCGCGGCGTTGCGGAAAAGCACATATTGACCTACCTGCTTAAACGGAACGTCAAGCTCGCGGCAAACGTCTGCATACATATGGTTTGCGCGGCGAATGTACTTGTGCTTGAGCGAGCCTTTGCCGAGGTCGATTCCGGGGTGCACCTCGCCGTCGTTGCGTCCCGACGCCTGAAGCGCAAGGTCTGCCTCCTTGTCTACAAGTAAAACGTCAAGCTTCCACTTGGTCAGCTCTCTTGCTATCGAAGCACCTGAAATGCCGCCGCCGATAACAAGCACGTCGGGTGTTCTGCCCTCGAGGAAATCATCCTTGAGAGACGGCAGACGCGTCGGAGCGGGCTGCTCGCCCGTGTAAACAATATCGTTGACAATATGCGTTGTGCTGAATTTTTTTGCCGCCGCTTGGCAAGCCGCGACGATTTCGCCCCAATCGGAGCTTTTGCCTCGAACAAAAATCGAGCCGTTCTCCTTTGAAGCACTGAATTTTCCGCCGAAAGTCTTTTTCAATTTTTTGTTAATTGATGATATGTTCATAACTTCAAGCCTCTTTTAATCAGCCTTGCAGTCGGTCACGCGCCCGACTGTGCATAAAAAATATGTCGGTTAACTGACCGACTCATAAGCAAAGTATAATTCCGCAAAAAGCATTTGTCAATACTTTTAACTAAAAAAATCACTCTTATGTATTTTTTTTGTGAATATTGTTTTGTAGACATTGCCGATTGTTCGTGTTATACTTTAAGAAATTTTGCAGGAGGGTATTATGGCAGCTCAAAGACCCGAAAATATAAACGAAATCATACTTGATACTGCTGAGGAGCTTTTAAAGGTAAATTCCTTTTCGGAGGTGACTCTCGCGAAAATAGCCGAAAAGGCGAATATTTCGAAGGGCACGCTGTATTACTATTATAAAAGCAAAAACGAAATTCTTTTTGCCGTTACCGACCGCTATCTTTCGCGCCAATGGGACGAGCTGATACAATGGACGGAAAACAAGGAAAAGGATACCTCGCCGCACCGTCTTGTAAATTATGTAATCGAGAGAAATATAGCCTATGCCGGGCTCAGGCTTCACCTCTTTGACGCGGCATTGCTCGGCGACGAGGAAATCAGAGCTAAGCTGATTCATCGCTATGATGAATTCCAAAAGCTCATTTCGGCAAAAATCGCCGAGAGAACAGACGTTGTTTCGGCCGACTATTTCACTTGGCTTATTTTGATGGTTTCCGATGGTATTATTATTCAAAACAGCCTTAAAAACGAGTCCTTTGATACTCGGAAATTTCTTGAGAACAGCACCGAATACATTAAAAAAATCGAGAATATGCATAAGCCGCAATAAACGAAAGCCTCCGTCTTAATAACGGAGGCTTTTTACTGCCGTAAAAGCAGAAAAGGGAAATTAAAAAAATTATACTTTGTGTTTTTTCTTTTTGCGCAGGCCCGCCGTGACGCCTGTTACGCCGCCGCTGACAAACAGCAGGGAAATCCATAAAGCGAGGTCGCTTGCATTGCCGGTTCGGGGAGATTTCGGATTGCCCGGCAGCTTAGCCGTTACGGTGTCGGCCTTTTTAATTTCGTTTACACCGTCTTTGTCGCTGTAATACTTATCGCAGCCGCCGCAGTACCAATACTCGATATTGCCCTCGGCATCCTCGGTTGCCGCCTTTGCATCGATGTGCTTTAAGTCGGTGTGGTTGTTTGAATCAGGCTTTCCGTAAGCCTTGCCGCAGTATTCGCATACCGCTTTTTCGGTGCAGGTTGCCTTGCCGCCCGAGCAAGCCATTGTTTCAACACCCTTGCAGCCGTCCACGGTGCATTTACGGCTATGCGTGCCGTCGCCGTTTGATGTCCATTCGCCGAAGGTGTGCCCGCCGTTTACCGTCACGGTCATTTCAGCGGTGTTGCCTGCCTTATCGGTGACAACGATCTTCTGCTCGCCGTCCGCAGGAGAGAGAGTAAAGCCGCCGTTTTCATCAAGCGTGACCTTTGTGCCGTTTACGGTAACTGTATCTATATACTTCTCGTCAATGGTAACTGTCTGTGCCTCGCAGTAGGTCTTGCCGTTTTCAATGCCACCGATGACCGGCTGAACATTGTCAAGCGTTATGCGGTCGGAGCGAAGATATGTTATATTAAGGCTCTCGTCAACAAGCATTGCATAAACAATATATTCTCCATTGAGGTCTATGCAAAACGGCGCCTCATACCCGCCGAATACGAGGGATTGAAGCTCCGCCTCGGAAAGATCCCGATCGGTCACCAAATAGGAGACAAACACGGTTCCGCTGTTATCGAAAGCGTTTATCGTCACCGTCTGCGTGTCCTTAAAGAACAGACCGAAGGTCAGCTTGTTTAAGAATTCGTGCCATTTATTTGTACCTATGATAATTTCGCCCGTGGGCTTTTCAATGTCTTTCCATTTCGCTTTAAGCGTTATATTCTCGGCAGGCATGGTCGCGGGAATCTCTGTATCCCAGCCGATAAAGGTGTAGCCCTCTCTTGTCGGGTCGGCAGGTGCGGTAATTGCCGTGCCATAGTCCTGTGTAATGGGTGCGATTTCGTTGCCGCCTGCCGTATCAAAGGCTATTGTATACTGATTGATTTCCCATTGTGCTTTAACCGTTATATTCTCCGCCGGCATGGTTTCGGGGATTTCCTTATCCCATCCCTTAAAGGTATAACCTTTTCTTGTCGGGTTGGCGGGAGCGGCAATCTGCGTGCCGTAGTCTTGTGTAATCGGAGCAATTTCGCTGCCGCCGGCGGTGTCGAAGGTAATCGTGTAGGTATTCGCTGCCCATTTTGCATACAATGTTATGTTATCGGTGACTTTATCGCTTGCAT
>ENA-OURQ01000470-OURQ01000470.1-human-gut-metagenome-genome-assembly--contig:-NODE-470-length-40214-cov-4.170597_pt1 | contig 40214 bp, 44 predicted proteins | sample MGYA00242105_ERZ508999 | MGnify/ENA primary metagenome ERZ508999 (study PRJEB26280, sample SAMEA2338771) | human gut metagenome | biome: human gut; feature: human-associated habitat; material: faeces...
ATTTTGATTATATCATTTATTCCAGTGTTGGTGTTACAACTTTATTATACCATCTCAAACATCAAGATGCCGAATAACTTTGATAAGATCCTTGCCACCTGCCGAAGCCGTGGTATGTACTGTGTGCCGATCTTACAGTCCCTGGCACAGCTAAAAACGCTTTTTACGGACGGAGCATGGGAAGGCATTGTCGGAAACTGCGACACCTTTATCTATCTGGGTGGTAACGAAGCAAGCACCTATGAATATGTCTCAAAGCTGCTTGGAAAATGGACGATCGACAAACGAACCAGTGGAGAAAGCAAAGGAACTAGCGGTTCTTACAGTGAGAATTACGATGTGCTTGGCAGGGAGCTGATGTTAGAGTATGAGCTTCGCCTGTTGCCGGATGATGAATGTATTATTTTTGTGCGTGGGGAAAATCCAATCCGGGATAAGAAATGGTTCCCGTGGGAACATGAAGTATATCTGGAAGCAAGAAAATGTGGTGCTTTTGTCCCGGCGGTCCAGAAAGAAAAGCAGAAACAGCAGATGGAAGAATGTGACTTTATCGGGGAAGAGTCATTGAAATATCTCAAAAAACAGCAATCGAAAAATGAAAACATCCGGCTGTATGAACTGGACGCCTTTTCCTTTATGATGATGGATCTGGATGCGATGGAGAAGAAGATTCATTCCACGCCAAAAGATGTCAAAGGAGCAGAAGTGGAAAAGACGATCACTGCCGGCATGATTCAGTCTGCGGTAAATCATGAAATGAAACGGGAAGCGGAAGAACGAAAAGCATGGTTTGTCGAAAACTTTGATAAGCTCACACTTCTTGATATCTATGCTTCCGAGTGGATGAGCGAGACGAGAAGAAAAGTAATCCGCGAACTGCTGCAGGCAGGAGCAGAGGAAGAGGTGATCAAGTCCATCATTCGTCCGGAGATTGAGGAAGGACAGGTGCTGCAGAAGAAAAAGATGTGGCTGGAGATGCAGCAATGTAGTTGGCCTTAAAGGAGTCGAAATTGCAGAAAATATGTGTGCGTGGTATTCTTGTTTGAAAAAGGAGAATATCATGAAGAATCAACAGGAACTAATAGATGAATATTTGTATTATTGCTTAAAACAAAGAAAGTTGGACGAGAAAACAGTTCGTGCATATCAAATTGATTTAAGACAATTTTCTGAATTTTGTGTTCAAAAGAAATTGGTAACTGAAAAAGCAGTAATTCGTCAATACATTTTGCATCTACACGAATCATACAAACAAAAGACAGTGAAACGTAAGGTTGCTAGTATAAAAGCATTTTATTCTTATTTAGAGGATGAAGAAATCATAGATGATAGCCCTTTGAGAAAGATTCGGACAGAATTTCGGGAAGAAAAAATTTTACCACGCTCGATTCCGTATTCTGTCTTGCAGTCATTATTAAGTAGTATGTACTCAAAAAAAAGCATAGAGAGTACTATATATGAAAGAAAATTGCTAAATCGCGACATAGCGGTGGTTGAAACGCTATTTTCTACAGGAATAAGAATATCGGAATTGTGTAATTTGTTGCAAAAAAATATTGACATTGAACAGGGGATATTTTGCATAAAAGGAAAAGGTGGGAAGGAACGCTATCTGCAGATAGGAACGGAAGAAGTGTTAGTGCAGTTGAAAGAATACAAGAGGCATTGGGAAAAGGAATTGGATGCGAGCGAATTTTTCTTTCTTAATCGCTATGGGGAACGATATTCTGAGCAGTCAGCACGCCGAATGATCCAGCGCTACACTCAAGAAGCAATGATTGAAATACATATTACACCGCATATGTTCCGCCATGCATTTGCTACATTACTCTTGGAAGAAGAAGTTGACATACGTTTTATTCAGAAAATGTTGGGGCATGCGTCAATCATGACAACGCAGATTTATGCTGAGGTTGCATTAAAAAAGCAGATGGAGATTTTGAAAATGAAACATCCTAGAAATCGAATGGAAATTTTAGAGAAAAATGTTGAAATGGGGGATACAGGAGTGGTATAATGAAATGGTACTGATAATTGAATATTATGTAACAGATTCACACGGTAATGTGGTGCAATTGACTGATGAGAGTGGCAAAGTCATTAAGGACTATGATTATGATTCTTTTGGAAATGAAGTGGATTTGGATAGTAAGGATGATAATCCGTTCCGTTATTGCGGGGAGTACTATGATAAGGAGACGGATGAGATTTATTTAAGGGCAAGGTATTACCGGCCAGCAGTAGGAAGGTTTCTGATGAGAGATACTTACATCGGGGAAAGTGATGATCCGCTGAGTCTGCATTTGTATACATATTGTGAGAATGATGGGGTGAATGCGTGGGATCCGAGTGGAAATATATCATTTAAGGGAATTTGGAATAAAGTAAAACAAGTCACAAAAAAAGTGGTAAATACGGGAGCTAAAGTAGTAAAAAAGGGGGTTAGGTATGCTGCTAATAAATGGAGATACTCAACCTTAGGAAAATATTTTGCTAGAGCAACCGAGAGTGGAAAATACAGTAAATTTATGAACACTTTCGATTTTTTTCAAGATTCAAAAGGCGTATATCATACATCGCAAAATTGCTGGCAGAAATTAGGTGGATATAATGATTTATATGATTTTTTCTTTGATGCAGCGACGGAAATGAAAGCAATTAAATTTAATTTGCCTACAAATACAAGACGTTATAATTTGAATAAGACTTATATTTTATGGGCATGGAAAGGAGATTATTTTAATTTAGGCGCTGGAGGAGAATTGGGGATATATTCTAATTATATAAATATTCATTCATTAGCAGAGACTAGAAATCCGATTTATAGTAAATTACAAGTTTTTTATAAAGGTAAAAGAATTATTAAATATCATCCAAGTTACCTATGTTGGTGGATAACTGGATTTAATCCTAAAATTCAAAATATTAAAACAGCTAATGATTTGTCATTAAAATGTAAGGCGGATTTTTCAAATGTTTCAAAAGATTTGAGAAAGGCTTTCTTTAAAAAAGCAAAGAAAAGTTATGGAAAGTATTGGAAAGTAAATAAAAAGAGGAAGACAGCTACTTTTAAGTGGTAATATTTTGGGAAAGGTTTATTATTAGTTTATGAGGTGAATAGTGTGAAAAATATATTAAAGTATTTAATGTTTTTTATTTTATTAAATGTTTTAAGTGGTTGTACTGGTATAGGTTCAAGTAAAATTATGTTAGATGAGAAAAATCAGGCTTTACCTTCTTCCATTGGGGCAATATTATCAGATTTTTCATTTGCTTCATTAGGAACAGGGGAGATTGCTTATCTCGCTGCAGATCCTGAAGAAATTGTATTTTTGGATAGAAAACAGAATCGACAATTCATTGAATTGTCTCAGAATTTTGAAGCTTTAGAAATAACTGCGGGAAATGATTATTTTTATGTGTATTGTACCAACGAAGACGAAATAAGAGGAATCTTAAATATTTATGATAATAAGGGTGAATTGATCAAAAAAATATCATTACCGTTCAAGAGAGTGAGTGTTAACAATGGAATAGTGTATGGTTATTACGATGAAACTGCTGATTTTTTTGAATGGGGCAGTAATAATTCTAATAGCTATATTGAGGCAACTCACTATATGAGTGAAAAACAAATATTAAAAAAGTTTCCGGATAAAATTGATAATTGGAATGAAATCAGTGGGGGAGAAAAAGTAAATATTGGTAAGCAACAACTTTATCATTGTCCATCGGATTACAATCACGGAACAGACTATTATAGTGATAAAAAGCCCTTTTCTGTTTTGAAACAAATTGACTATGTGAGATATTGTGACGGGAAAATCGCTTCTGATGAGAACGATGCAGAGGTGGGTTCCCGATTAAATCAAATATATGATATGATGAAAAAAGAGGAGCATAATTTTATTATCTATAGTTTTCAAATAGGTGATGAAATATATGGAATATGTAATGTATATAAACAACAAGGCAATTTATTGTCTTTTTATACGGAAGATATCGATTATAGCTTTTCTTTTTCTTATTCAGAGCAGGAAGACAGATTATATAAGGTAAATGAATATAACAACATGGAACTTATATATGAGGATAAAGATAATTGTTTGTTCCATAAATCAGATGGTGTTTATTATGTGAAACTAGGATCAGATAAAAAAGAAAAAATATATAATTACAACGGAGAAATTGAAATTACAATACTGGAAGGTTATGTAAAGTTTCGAGAAAGAAAAATACATAATGATGATAATATAGAAGATAAGCAAGAAATAATAAAAATATGGTAATATCATAGAATGGCTATCCGTTGAAGCCACAGAAGTTGGGGGGTATAATAATTTTTATGATTTTGTTTTTGATTCAGCGACAAACATATCTAAACCGTTAAAATATAAATTTACAGATAGAAAAGATTATAAATTTAATATGAAGAGAAAGTATGTCATATGGGCATGGAAAGGTGATTATTTGAATTTGGGGGCAGGATGTGAAGTGGGTTTCTATAACACTTATGGAAGTACGAAACATTACTTTTTTGTAAAAAAAATATTTACAGAATTAGAGATGCGGTACAATGGAAATTTAATTAATAACTATAGGCCGCCGAAATCCAAAGGAGAAAAAGTGGGGCATTCATGGTGGATTACAACATTTAATGCTGGTATGCAAAATAATGTCAATCCTTCAAAGATTGGATTCCGATGTGTAGCAGATCTATCTGTATTAAAAGCTTATGCTCGAAAAGCATTGGAAAGACGACTTGAAAAATCAAAGAGGTGGAACGTTGAAGGAAACAAGGCGACTTTAAAATGGAACTATTAGTGAAAGAGGAATTAGATTGAAAAATAATGCTGATTTGATTATTTTTCACACGGCTATTTGTGCCGAGAACGTCACAAATAAGCCTTAATCCGACACGGGAGAACTGCAATGCGGCAAGAGTGCCGTATTCGCAGCTTTCTCGTGTGGTTTCTCGAATGCAGACGTTCTCAGAATGAGAGGTTTTATGAAAAATAAATATTTATATCTGTTTTTGATATCTGTTATTATGATGATATTGTCAGGGTGTACTCTTAGAACTTCAGATGGATTTACGTCTGATGAAAAAAGTATATGCGTGCTTCAGAATGGACGTTCAGCCCGCATTGGGAATACGGTACTTTATGATTGCAGTGAAGATTATGGTACTTATATAAAATTGGAAAACAGTGATGTCTCAAGAAAATTAGACGATGTATCACAAAACTTTGCTATCGATAAAATATCCAGTTCCAATCAATATTTTTATCTGTCTGGCAGGGAGATTTCGGATGTATGGGGAGGCAAGACAAATGTACTGGTTATGGATGTAAATGGAAAAATTATTGCAGCAAAGGAATGCTGTTGCGACTGGATTTATGCCAGCGGAAGTACCATTTTTGGTTATTACAAATGTCGCGATGAATCCGAAAAAGTGCTTGCGTGGGAGGCAACACGTATGGAGGTAACACATTATCAGGATGAGGAAGAATTTCTGAACAGTGCACACAATAATATAGAGGAATGGACGCCAATGACTGGCGAGAGTTTGTCGGTGGATGGGAAAGAATGGTTTCGTCAAAAAAAGGATTACGAACACTCCCAAAATTATTATACGGATACGGTATATTGTGATACTTATTACGTTTTGGAGTGGTTAAATTATGTGGACGGGAGAGAATCTTCGGGGTTGGATTGGGATGTGAAAGTACAATCTAAAAAGTACATAAAGCAAATGCGGAAACTCATGGGGGCAAAGAAAAATTTTGAAGTATCCTCCTGGCAATTGGAGGACAAGTTAGTTGTTATTTGTCGTGTTTATAGTCGGTCGGGAGGTCTTTTGCAGCATTTTACAAAAGACATAGAGCGTAGTTTGATTTTCCAATATGATCCGGACACGGATTCTCTTCATTTGGACAATACCTATGAGGGAAAGGAACTGGCGTATTGGGATGAAACCTGGATGATATATCGGAAAGGAAAAGAACTGTTTGTTGAAAATATTCCCACGCATAAAGTAAGTAAAGTATTTGAAAATGATACAATTATTAATATTGATTTGTCATATGACATTGTTACTTTATGGGATACAAAGGATGGGAAGTTGAATCGTTCAGATACATTTATATTGCAATAAGAAATTTAAATGTATGAACTATCTGACGTATATCTAAAAGACGTAATCATTATAATTGTGGAGGGAGTATATAGAAATAACTATTTATTAAATCACACAATACGAAGAATATAATTTGAAAGTTAATGATTGCGTAAGAAAGGGAATAAGTGGCAATCTTTATTGGAAGGTTGTGTGAGGAAATAGGTGTTTAGTAAGTGTGTTTTAGGTATTAAATTTTTATTTGTTCTTTTGTGCGGACCGAATCGGGATAAGACAGGAACTTTGATTGATGAGTGTCTGGTCCCTTATTCATTCCGAGTAGAGGATATCAGTACTAGCAGATTTGAAGAACTATATGAGGTAAAATACATTTTTTCAAAGCAGACGAACGAAAAAAGTTATTCTACAATAACATATAAATCAGAAGATTCAATATCGAATCTGCCAGACAACATTAGAGAAAAAGTAAAAAATATTTAGAAAAATGTCAAGGTGGCTTACAGGCCGCCTTGTTCGTGTTTTCGGAAGTTTCCATGTTTTCTTGCGATAAACCGTGGTAAATGCTGCGGAATAAATAGTCTAGTCAAACAAAAAGTCCCTTTTTATACTAAGAGTGTGTCTACAATAAGGACACATTAACTAAATACGATGATTTCGTCGGACGTCCAAAGCAGCTACGCATTGCGCCGAAACGCAGATACGCCATGACCGGTTTATACCGTGAGCGAGAACATCCATGCAAAATAGGAACTGTGGTGGTTCCGGGTTGCGACTGCTTTATGATAATGATACTCCCCGTATGGGTCCAATGATAGAGGGTGCAAGTCCCGAGTGCACTGCTAACCACAGTGACCGATGATTTCAACTGGAGCAATAAGCAACCCTGTCAATGAGAGCGTATCCGAAGTGGTATGCTGTTATTGGCAGAGATGCCAAGTGAAATTCTTTGGAAGAACTCTGAACTTTCTGATTCTGAAAATATGCATCTGAAGTGTGTGACAATTTTGGATGCATACATTTCAGAAAGTAAAAGAGTACTGAGACAAGAAAGGAAAAACTGCAATAATGAAAAAAGATGGGCAAAAGAAGTTTGTCAGATATAAAGAAGGAGCTGAAATGTATAGTATGAGTATGCGCAAATTTCAGGATATGGCAAAGGATGCGGGAGCTATTTATAAAGTTGGGAAAATGGCACTTGTAAATTGCGAACTGTTTGAAACGTACTTGGAGACATTTAGAATTTAGAAAACATACATGAGATTTTGTTTGACGAAAAGTCTTGACAAATTGTTTAACAAAAAGTATACTGAAGATAGTAAACAATGTGAGGTGAGCAGATGGCGAAGATGGGACGTCCTAAGCAGAAAATAACGAAAAAGAAATCAATCGGTGTTCGTTTGTCTGATCAGGAATATGAAATCTTAATGCAATATGCAACTTCGCATAAGCTATCCATTACAAAAGTTGTACAGTGTGCTCTTGAACAATTTTTCAAGGGAAATTAGTACAGGTACAAAATCTCTTTTCTAGATAATGGAAAGGAGAATGTATGGCAAAAGCAAGAAAAGATAATAAAGGCAGAGCGCTACGCAAAGGAGAAGTCCAGCGGTCGCAAGATGGACGATACGTGTATACATACACAAATCCAGTTGGCAAGCGATGTTACATTTATGCAAACACATTGATGGAACTTCGTGAAAAGGAAGATGAATTGAAACGAGACCAGTTGGATGGTATTGATTCTTATGTGGCAGGAAAAGCAGATTTGGATTTTTTGGTTGACCGGTATATGGCGACTAAGAATAATCTTGCCTCCTCGACTTACGCAAATTATCGTTACACATATGATCATTTTTGTAGTGATGGTTTCGGAAAAAGAAAAGTTACGGAACTTCGATATTCGGATGTACTAAACTTTTATCTTTCTCTAATTGATAAAGGTATAAAGGTTAAAAGCGTCGAAAGTTTGCACTGTGTGTTGCATCCCGCATTTGATATGGCGGTACGTGATGACATTATCAGAAAAAATCCTAGTGATGGGGTTCTTTCGGAAGTAAGAAAGAGGCAGGGACGTAAGATGAAGGTGCAGCGCGCACTGACACTTGAGCAACAGCGAGAACTCTTGGATTATGTGACTGGACATCCGCTATATGATTATTGGCGTCCTCTTTTTACTGTTTTGCTTGGAACCGGGTGCCGCATAGGTGAAATTTGCGGGCTTCGGTGGCAAGATGTTGATATGGAAAATCATGTGATTGATATCAATCATAGTATGACATATTTCCGGAGAGGAAAGAAAGCACCATATACATTAGAGTTTAAAGCAGGTCCACCAAAGACGAAAGCTGGGATACGAAAAATTCCAATGTTGGATGCTGTGTATGAAGTGTTGAAGGAGTTGTACGATGAGCGGAAAAAGAATGGAATTAGTCCATTAGTGGTAGATGGCATGACGGATTTCATCTTTATCAATAAAGCAGGTTCTTTATATAAACATTCAGCCATTGACCATTCGATTCGACGCATTGTTAATAATCATAATGCTGAAGAAGAGGTTAGGGCGAAAAAAGAGCATAGAGAACCGATTATGTTACCTTTTTTCTCATGTCACACCTTTAGACATACTTTTTGTACCAGATTTTGTGAAAACGAAACAAACGTTAAAGTGATTCAAACTGTCATGGGGCATGCGGATATAAATACTACAATGGATATTTATGCCGAAGTGACAGAGACGAAGAAAAAAGAAGCAATGGAAAATCTATCAAAAAACTTAAGGATTTTCTAGGAAAGAGTCCCAAGAAATGGACTCACATATATTTGCAACAAATTTGTACTTTTGCAACAGATTTGCAACAAATACGCACTTGATAATGCATATGGGTACTGCATTGTGCATATTAAGAAAGCCTGAAAAAAGCCGATTTGTGTGATAATGCCTGGTAGTGCATGGAAACATAAATACATTCAGGACGTGTCGCTACAATCATCGAGTAATTTGTAATTTAAAATTTTATATTTTAGATTGTATTCCGCAATCCTTGAGAAATCAGGGGTTGCGGTTTTTTGTATAAAAACTTTTTTAATAATGCATTTTTGGGAAAAGAATGGTAAACTGTTGTTTAATGGGCTTGCATGCTTGCAGAATAGCTCAACTATTTTTATGATTTGAAAAGAGGCAGAAGATGAATAACAAAACAACCAGAAACAGTTTCCTATTATTGGTAACGGCAGCCGTCTGGGGGGCTGCATTTGTGGCTCAGACAGTTGGTGGACAGAAGCTGAATGCAAAAGAGATGCCGGGCTGTTGTCTGATTTTTGCAGCAATCATTTTAGCGCAGCTGCCGGTACAGCGAAAAGCAAAATTAGCAGATGAAGTCATGGGGAGAACAAGAGTGAGTAAAAAATCGAAATATTTTTGGAAAAAGATTTTGATTTTAACATGGGTGTTCAGTTTATTTCTTGGCATACTGGCAGGACCATGTGCGGTAGACGCAAAGAACCAAAAAGAGAAAAAAGAATATGGCGTATTTTTAAGCATTGATTCGTCTCAGATAAAAAAGTTATACGGATATAGGCTGGTGGTCATTGATGCACAGTATTTTTCTGCAAAAGATATCCGTACCCTGCACAAAAAAGGCGTAAAAGTATATACCTACTTAAATGTCGGTTCCATCGAGAATTTTCGCTATTATTATAAGAAATATGAATATCTTACAATCGGAAATTATGAGAACTGGGAAGAAGAAAAGTGGGTAGATGTTTCGAATAAGGACTGGCAGAAGTTTATGGGAAAAATGTCGAAGAAGCTGCTGAAAAAAGGGGTGGATGGTTTCTTTATTGACAACTGCGATGTCTACGATTATGCAAAGACAAAGAAAAATTTTAAAGGACTGGCCAAAATACTGAAAAATATCAAACGTCTTGGAAAAGGTGTCATGATCAATGGCGGAGATGTTTTTGTGACAAAGTACAGAAAAACATACGGATCGGCGAAAGATATCATGACTGCCGTCAGTCAGGAATCTGTGTGGAGCAGTATTCGGTTTGAAACGGGCACGTTTGGAAAACAGCCAGAAGATGTACGCAAATATTTTTCCGATTATGTTCAAAAATGTAAAAAAGATAGAATGGAAGTCTATCTTTTAGAATACACGAAAGATAAAAAACTGATCAGACAAATTAAACAGTATTGCAGAAAAAATAAGTTTCACTATTATATATCGGATTCAATCGAATTGGATTAATAAACAAGTATCATTCATGATTTAATGGGAGGAGTTTGAAAATGGAACAAAAAGAAATAACAAAAACGAGGCTGATTATTTATGTGCTGCTGGCTTACGGACTGACCTGTCTGATGGGAATTCTGATGTGGTATGGCAGTACAAAGGGTTATGACCTTACGGTATTTCCGACAGCACAGATGATGTATCCGTGTTGTGGTCAAGCTTTTTTGTAACACTACGACCTAATTTCTGCCACACGGTTTACGCAACCCCATAGCGTGCCTCATAAGGCGTTTTGTAATTATTATAAGAATGCAGACGGACATGGTTATATTGTACATACGCAAATTCTTCGACTGCTGTGTAGAGTTCGTCTTCTGTGTGATAATAATGCTGATATATAAGATCATTTTTCAATGTGTTGAAATATCTTTCCATAGGAGCATTATCATATGGATATCCAGCCTTACTCATGCTTTGAGTGATGCCGAGCTTCTTACAGAATTCTGTGAACTCTTTGGATGTGTACTGACTTCCCTGATCTGAATGTAACAGAAGTTTACTTAAATCTAGTCCCAGCTGCGAATGAATTGCTTTTTCAAGCGTTCTTTTCGCTAAATCACCGGTTATATTTTTATCCGTTATGCTTGAAATGACGCTTCGGTCGTGTAGATCAATAATAGTACAATTATAACGTTTGCTACCATCTGTCAAAAATAGATATGTAAAATCAGTACACCATTTTAGATTTATTGCATTTGCATGAAAAATTTGTGAACCATTAAACTACTGATATCGTATCCTTTACGGATAAGATACGCATGTACGGTTCTATAACCATCAACTCCATCATGAGAGTGATAGATTTCTCGAATAGAGTTTTTGATTTCATCTTTCTGTTGATGATAATCAGCTTTTCGATTTTTAAGATAGTTATAATAAGCATTTGGACAGATATTAAATTTCCTGAGTAGCCATCTAAGTCCAAATTTCTTGTTGTATTTCTGAACGAATCGATAAGCCTCTAATCGATTTCCTTCGCAAAGAATGCCGCTGCTTTTTTTAGAAATTCATTTTCCTTCTGAAGCTCTGCAAGCTGCCTTTTGATCTGAAGGTTCTCCTTCATGTAATCATAATCGGCTTTGGCTTCTTCACTAGTCTGGCATTCTTCGCGGAATTGTTTGGTCCAAATGGAAATGCTTGCTTTGGATACACCATATTCAGCAGCAAGACCTTTGAGGGATCTACCCTCTTCGAGATGAAGACGGACAATCTTCTTCTTGAATTCTGGTTCGTAGTTTTGGTTCATTTGTAACATACCTTGTTTCCTCCTAAGATTATATCTTATTAGGTCGGTGTGTTACAACTACAGTTTAGCACCTCATTATTTTTTGGTGGTTGAATCTGCGAAATGCGTATGTTATACTGTAAGACAAGAAGAGAACCAAAAATTGGAAGAGGATAGAGAAACATAAACAGGGAGGGCGAAGTGAAAACAATAATAGCAATTTTCTTGTTGCTCCTGGCAGCTATGGCAAGAGATAAAAATTGGAATTTATTAAAAATACTACTCTTTTTTGCTGCCATCGGTCTTTTTGTTAGTCATGCGATTGACATTTGGGTCAGCAATTTTGGCAGGTTGATGTGAAGGGAAGAGAAATTGGATTATACGTTATCGAAAAGAGTACGAGGAGGAAATATGAAGAAAATAGTTATGATATTTGTTGTTTGTAATTGCTTATTTTTCTTGTTTTGGTGTAGCAATGGGACACAGAACCAAAATGTACAAAAAGATAGTAAAGATACAAAAGTGATTTCTGGGAATAAAGAAAATATAGCGAAAAAAGCAACAGGAACCGGTGTCGATGTTGCGGATGACGGAACATTTGTCTTTTTAAGAACTCTGGATGAAAACTATGAATTTTATAACATTGATGAGAAGAAAATTTATGAAGGAACGTTAAAAGAAAATTGTGATATTAGTTGCTGGCATACCTATAAAAAACATTTATATATAATGGTTAATGATAGGAAAAATAAATGGAACCAGTTAAAAGATATTAATCTGGAAACCAAAGAAGAACGCTGGTTAAACCCGCCTAATAGCGCTTTTTATATTTATAAGGATAACATTTATTTTAGCGATACAGAAGAAACAGGGATAGTGAAAAAAACAGATTTAGAATGTAATGCTGTTAAAACTGTAAATTTGAATAGCAATAAAGAGGGCGTCTCTCTTGAATTGATTTACAATGATAAAATGTACTCGGCTAGCCAAAATAAAATATATACTTGTGATCTGGCGGGGGAGCAAAAGCAATGTATTATGAAGGGACAGGGAATAAAAGAAATTTTCTTTAGTACCTTTGATGCGATTGACGACCGATTATATTTTTTGGCAGAAAATATAGATAATAAAACTTGTTTGTATTGTATATCTCTTAGTTCATTTGAATTAGAAGAAGTTTGCGTAGAGGTTAGTTGCTATGCGTTAAGTGAAAATGGTATTTATTTTGTTTCCGAAGACGATGGAAGTGTCTGCCATAAACCATATGAAAATCCGGAAAACACGGAGAAAACAGCGATGGAGAATGCTTCAAACAGCACCTTGAAATATGGAGGTAATGGGTGGTTGATCCAGGAACAAAATTCAATTTCCGATGGACAAATTTATGCGTTTAATGAACTTAAAGGAGAGTCTAAAATTTTGTTTCAAGTGAGGTAATGTTGAAAAAATGCAAAAGAAAGGACGATTAATGAAGAAAGACGAAAACATCAGTGACATAGAAATTATCGAATATTATGATATTCAAGAAGATGAACTTTACCAAAATAGAAATATTACGCCGACAAGTGCTTATGCCATCATAGAAGTTCAGGGAAAGTTTCTAATAGGCTATAATAGTTACCGTGAGCAATGGGAGTTTCCGGCTGGAAAAATAGAATCCGGTGAAACAGCGATGGAGGCAGCGAGGAGAGAACTGTACGAGGAAATGCATCAAATTGTGGATGAACTTGCGTTTTGTGGATTGTTTAAGATCTATGATAAAACAAAAAAGGAATACCGGTTTCGTGCAGTATATAGGGGGGAGGCAGAGTCATTAACCGAATTTGTTCCGTGGGAAAATGATGAAATGCTGGACATTCGGCTCTGGGATTTTGGCGATCCGAGTATATATGTTGATCAAATTGATACAAAGATGGTAGAAATGCTAATGCGAAAAAATCACTTATGAAAAATTGAAAATCGGTATAACAAAGCCATAAAAGGAGAAGGTTTATGAAGAAAAATTATATTATGATCTGCATGATTTGTGCGCTTCTTTGTTCGTGCAATTCAAACGAATCAAACAAGCAAAATGCTGCAAATAATTCAACTTATAATGCGGAAAAGCAGGAGAAGGAAACGCAAAAGGCAGTTTTTGATGCGTTAGAAAAAAGCGACACACAATGGGGTGACAAAAAAGTAGAAAATAGTAAATTTGTATTTTATGTTTCGAAAAATAGTTTGGTTCAAAAAGAAAAAGAGACAAAGGAGAAATCTATTTTGAAGCGGTGGAAAGGCAAGAAAAGTATTTCTTTGTGTTGTACCGAAAGTGAACTTTACTATATCGAAGATATGAGGAGAGTAGGTAGGATTCAACTTGAAAATGAAAAGACGCAGCAGCTTATCACCTATGAAATGCTTGAAAAGGCTGGATATACATTCCCGGATATTTTTGGAATGGTTGTGTATTCCGGACACATTTATCTTCAAATTTCCGGATTAGATGTTATAGAATGTGGACAGAATGGCGAAATAGGAGATAAAATTGCACAAGATGTTCGCTACGGTGCATTTTGCGGGAATTCATTTTTTTATCGGCGGCGTTCATCGGATGAGATTATTCGGTTTGACTTGGAATCAAAGAAAGAAGCCGTGGTGCGAAAAAAGAAGTACAAGGAGCATGTGCAATATAATAGAATATTTACGGTAGATAATAAACTTTATTACGAACTGGAAGGGGAAATTTATTTATACGATGAAGCAGGAAACGACGTAAAAATTGTCAAGGAAGAAAAGGAATGATTAGAATGGGAAAAAATAGAAAAGCAGCCGCTTGAAAATATTGGAGAAATATGGTAAGATAGAGCGGCATAAAAAATAGTAAAAGACGTGTTAAATGAAAACAATTAATGATTTAAAAAAGATTTTAAAGAAAAGTACACCGGAAGGTATCAATGGTGCCAGAAAAAGTTTATATCAAAGAATGTGTGGCGACAAATATTGTTACTACAATGACATCGTATTATTTTTTGATTTTGTAAGCTATAAAACACCGGAACTTCTGACTATGAATATCGGGATTCCAATTTATAAATGGGGAATAGACAGCCAGAGTTTAAGGGGTATTGAAACGTATGCGGATCATTACGGATTTGTTGAAAGAACTGGATCAATGGATGGAGAATTTTAATCTGACTCAATATGAAGAGGGAAGAAAAGTATATGTGAATCAGTTGAAAATTCGTGATATATTAAAAGAGAAAAAAGCGGTTTGTTTTATTCAGGATGGAAGCATTCTTCCAAGAGATAGCGAGGACAAAATAGAAGAAAATGCTACTCCATTTTATGCACCGGAGGAAATGAGGGAAGTCCTTAAGTTAAGTGAAGATGAAACCGCGGCGGGAATGCTTATAAAGCAGGGAATTACAGCGGTTACAGGTGGTGCTTATTTGGGAAAAACGACGTTGCTTGAAGCTATTCAATCGGGAATTTATAATCATATTAGTGGAGACGGACGAGAGTATGTTATAACGGACGAAAGTGCTGTAAAAGTTTGTGCAGAAGACGGAAGACCTGTAAACAATCTGGACATTTCTCCATTTTTTCAAGAAGAAGTAAATGGCTGCAGTCTGCAAAAATTTAGCGCACAGCATACGAGTGGCAGTACGTCGCAGGTGGTAAATATTATCGAAACATTGTACGCGGAAAGTAAAGTTCTTTTGGTTGATGAGGATAGATCAGCGGCCAATTTTATGCATCGCGATGAGGTGATGCGTGACATAATAGAGAGGGGACCAATCATTCCTTTTACCGATAGAATTAAGGAAATTTCAACTCAAATGGGAGTGTCTCTGGTTTTGGTTATCGGGGGAACAAGTCAATATTTTGGATATGCAGATCAAGTGATTTTGATGGATCATTTTAAGGCGGCAGACATAACAGAAAAGGTAAAGAAATTTGAATTTGCGGATACGAGTAAAAAGACATTAGCTCATTGGACGTACACCAAGAAACTTATTACAAAATTTGACAAAGGAATATTGCTTCACAGCATTTGTACGAAAGACAGAGCGGCGGTATTTTTCGACGATTATGTCTCAGAACTTACCAATACAGGAAATCCATTTTCGCAGGCACAATTGAATCTGTTGGCGAAGGTGGCCGGTATGGTTTTAGAAATGGGCGAGAGAGGTGAAATAAAAGAAGATGTTGACCGCATACTTTCCCAAGTAGGATACGGAGAAAACTTTGGAAATGGAGACTTTGAACAGATCCGGCAAGTGGATGTGCTTATGTGTTTGTTCCGAATGAGTGGACTTGAATTTGCCAATGAATAGTTCTTTGTCAGCCGGTAAAATTTGGTTGCCATGATTCGAAAATTGTGGTAAAATGAGTTAAATTGTAGTGAGGACATTTCAAGCGACTTGGAGGTGAGGAAAATGGAGATTCATGGAAGCTATTTATTGCTGTATGGAGTGGGAATTATTCTAATGATCGTAAATATTATACAGAGTATCTGCCGCCCCAAAGGAAAATTTTTCAATCCACCACAGATGGAGGAAAAGAGAGATGACAAAACGGTATTTAGAATGAGAATGCTTTATGCTGTTTCGCAGGGCATTTTGCTGATCGGTTTTGTTATTTGTGCGTTTAATTTTCACAATTATGTGGTGGTTATTATCGGTTTAACAGTAGGAAATATATTGCCGATTGTTTTGATAATGTTGTATGATTCTTATTTGAATATGCGGGAAAATAAGCAGATTGAAATTTGAATGCCGTTTATGGGATTGATGCGTATTTCTCTGCTAATGGGTGACTAAGAGGGCGTGGAAAAAGTTCGAGATGGAAGGGCTGAAATGCCGGATTATCAGGAACAACCGAATTATTCAGAGGAGAAGAAACCATTATTCGAAGCGGATAATGATGATTTTGTTCTTACACTTTTTAATATGAATTATGAAATGCAGGCTAATTGTGTCGGTCAAGATGTCGGTCAAGCAAAGTATTTAAGTGAAATTATTCAATTGATAAGAGAGAATAATAAAATTACAAAGGCGACTATTGCAAAAGAACTTGGAGTAAGTGAAAAGACGATAGAACGCGAGATGAAAAAGACGAATAAAATCGTTTATATTGGTAGTGGATATAGTGGACATTGGGAGATAAAAGAATAGATTTTGCTAAATAAATTATATAGAGGAGACATTAGCAATATGCCGGAATTATGGGACATATACGATAAAAATAGAAACATCACAGGTAAAACGATAGCGCGTGGAGAGCTTATGGCGGAGGACGAATATCACTTAGTCGTTCAGGTGTGGATAAAGAATGACGAAAATAAATGGCTTATTTCAAAACGTGCAGCGACGAAAAGTCAGGCGCTTAAGTGGGAGCCGACAGGCGGTTCTGTGCTGGCGGGTGAAGGGAGTAAAGAGGGTGCGTTGCGAGAGGTAAAAGAAGAATTGGGGATATCGCTTGACCCGGAAAGTGGGGATTTGTTTCGGTCATTTCAAAGAGAGCAGTTTACGTGGGAAAATCCGGGATTTTTGGATGTGTGGGTGTTTAAAGACAATACTCCGGTAGAAGATGTTGTTTTGCAGCAGGAGGAAACGATTGATGCAAAATGGGCATCATCGGAAGAAATAGTACAACTTATTGAAAACGGAGAGTTTGTGCCATTTGGGAAGGATGAATATTACCGTGAATTGTTATGAAAAAAGTATGAACTTGTGATATGGGAGGAGTTAAATGTTTCAAAGAAAGGTTTATCAAAAGTTAATGATTTGGAAGGAAAAATATGCTTCAAAACAGGCATGCCTTCTTGAAGGAGCAAGGCAGGTTGGCAAGACAACGATAGTAGAGCATTTTGCAAAAAATGAGTATAAATCTTACATAAAAATAGATTTTGCAAATACGACAGAAGAAATTCTCGATATTTTTTCAAATACTGCCAAGTTGGATCTGCTTTTTTTGCGACTGCAGACAGAGACCGGTATTAAGCTTACAGAGGGCGAATCGGCTATTATTTTTGACCAAATTCAATGCAATTCGAAAGCAAGAAACATTGCAAAAGATTTGGTAAAAGATGGAAGATATCATTATATAGAAATAGCGAATTTTTTGTCTGCAAATAGAAAATCTGAGGAGGCGTCAGAGTATAAAATTAAGGTGTATCCGATGGATTATGAAGAATTTTTGTGGGCGGCCGGCAGCGACAGTAATGTGTTTCATGATATATGCAGATTGGATGAAAAAATGGGAAATTTGATCAATCGTAAGCTGATGAGGGATTTTCGATTGTATATGGCGGTGGGAGGAATGCCACAGGCAGTGGAAACCTATATTGCGACAAATAATTTCGACGATGTGGATCGAGTGAAACGACAAATAATTGAGCTGTATTTAGAAGATCTTAACAGAATGGATAAATCCGGAAAACTGGCAAAGATATATAAGGCAATCCCGGTTCAATTGGCATTGAAAAAGAAGCATTTTATATTTTATACAGCAATCGGAAAGCCAAAGACAGAAAAGGATGAAAGAAAGTTGGCGGAGTTGTGGGATTCAAATATTGTGTTGGCGTGTTATCATCAGAAAACCCCCGATATTACAGCGATTCCAAGATACGAATCGGATAAATTCAGATTGTATATGGCAGACACGGGACTACTTGTTACCATGCTGTTTGACAAGTCCGTGGGAAGTCAGCCGGACATATATAATAAACTTTTAAGTGATAAGTTGGATGCAGATCTTGTGTATTTGTATGAAAATGTAGCTGCGCAGATGCTGACTGCCTGCGAAAGGAAATTGTATTATCATACTTGGAAAAAGGAAAACAGTTCACATTTCTATGAAATTGATTTTTTAATTACATTGAAGGAGAAAATAATTCCGATTGAAATTAAGTCATCCGCAGGTAATAATGAGAGGTCAATTTTGGCGTTTGCAGAAAAATATTCAATGTGTGCCGGGAAACAATATCTTTTTTCGCAAAATGATGTATCGCGAAAAGAAAATTTGGAATTAAAGCCGATTTATATGCTTCCATTTTTGTTTGCGGAAGATAGTAAAATGACGTGACATTTCTGGATATTTTTGATAACATGGAAATAGTACAAAATAAATTTAGGAGGAATGACAACATGGGAAGACAGAATACGTATGCAAATCCATTTATTTTGGAGCGAGCAGATCCTTTTATGATTAAGGCGGACGATGGCTGGTATTATTTTACCGCTTCGTATCCGATGAAGAGGGGCGATGATCCGGAAGGATATGACCGCGTGATCCTGCGCCGTTCAAAGACGGTAGATGGACTTCGTGAGGCAGAGGAGATTACAATCTGGCAGGCGGACGAAAAGACTTATACACATCGTTTTATCTGGGCACCGGAGCTGCATTACATCGGTGGAACGTGGTACATTTTTTATGCGGGAAGCAGTGATGCGGAAAACAATTGGGCCTTTGACTGCAATGTGCTGGTGTGTGACAGCCGGGATCCTTATACCGGAAATTGGACAGAAAAAGGGAAGTTCCAGAAAACAGAAGGAGATAATTTTTCTTTTACCGGTTTTTCTTTGGACATGACATATTTTGAGGCGGGCGGAAAGCATTATGTGATTTGGGCGCAGCACAATGAGGCGAAAATTTCCTGCCTTTATATGGCACAGATCAATCCGGCGGAGCCTTGGAAAATTATTACAAAACCGATGCTGCTTACCACGCCGGAATATGATTGGGAAAAAGTACGTTATGCAGTAAATGAGGGACCGGCGGTGCTGAAACACGACGGAAAGATTTTTGTATGTTTTTCCGCTTCGGGAACAGGACCGGAGTATTGTGTAGGTGCGCTGGAAGCGGACGAAAATGCGGACTTGCTTGATATTGTGGCGTGGACAAAATTTGACCGCCCACTGCTTACTTCGGAGGACCTTGTTGATGAATATGGCCCGGGTCATAACTCTTTTACAAAGGACGAGGAAGGCAATGATATTTTTGTATATCATGCGAGAAGCAAAGAGTGCTTCGAGGGAAAATGTGGATATTCGGACAATGATCCGTTGCAAGACCCTTGTCGTCATGCGCGCATTCACACAGTAGAGTGGAACGCGGATGGCAAACCGATTCTGAATGGCAGAGAAAAATAAAAAGACGAGCATATCACGATTTTTTGGTATGCTCATCTTTTTTTATAGGCAGCAATTTCCTGCTGAATTGTCGTATAATCACGTTCAAATAATTCGTCGCTGATCTGGTGGTGCAATGTTTCTTCCGGAACTTTTTCCAAAATTTTTTTCCGAACAAAATCTTTGCTTTTCTGGCGATAGGCAGGGAGCTTATTGAGTTCCTGAATGTGTGCAATTTCAGGACGCCAAAGCAATTTTGTTTTGTGTAATAATTTACACTTTGGATTGGCTGTGGGTTCGCGTACAATATAAAAATCGCACAGACCATCTATTTCTTCGACGCTGATAATGCCCCACCATTCCGGGACATGCTCACTTATATGGTGGGCATGTCGGGAGCCGACGACGGCAATATTGCGGTCAAAATACCGGTCGTAGTCTTTTACCTGGCGGTCGAGGCGGGCATACGTGTCGGCATCGCTTTTGATTTCGATGCCGACGACTTCATTTTCCAATACCATAATGACGTCCGCGCGGGATTTTCCCATTGTTTTCTCTTCAATAATACGGATTTTCGAATGCCGGTCTTCCAAAAAGTCGAAGAGTGGTTCGCGGATGTCTTTGTCTTTTAACATGGTTTATTCCTTTCCGTTCCAGCAGTAAGTACACAGATTTTCCGGTGGAATGCCGACCGCATCTAACATGTCGTCGAGGCGGCAGTAGCGAAGGGAAGTAAAGTTCAATTCTTTGCGGATTTCTTCGATCATTTGCTCGTATTTTTCGGATTCCGGATCGGCGTATTCCTGCAAAATTTCATCGGAAACATCTTCTGTGCCTTCCAGTCTTGCGATGACGCGGCGTGTGATCAGATCCATTTCCGAAGACGAACGTGAAAAGTTCAAATATTTACAGCCATAAATAAGTGGCGGGCAAGCCGGGCGGATATGTACTTCTTTTGCCCCACTCTGATACAAAAATTCGGTGGTTTCGCGCAGCTGTGTACCACGCACGATTGAGTCGTCAATCAAAAGCAGGCTTTTGTCTTTGATGAGGTCGTGCACGGCGATCAATTTCATCTTGGCGATGAGGTTGCGCTTGCTCTGAATTGTAGGCATAAAGGAACGCGGCCAAGTTGGCGTGTATTTGATAAACGGACGTGAAAATGGAATGCCGGAAGCGTTGGAATATCCGATCGCATGAGCTGTTCCGGAGTCTGGTACGCCGGCGACGATATCCGGTTTGACATTGTCACGTTTTGCCAAATTTGCTCCGCAGTTGTAGCGCATTTTTTCTACGCTGATTCCCTCGTAGGAGCTGGAAGGGTAGCCATAATAAACCCAGAGAAAAGTACAGATTTTCATTTCTTTTCCCGGAGCCATCAATGTTTTTACACCTTCCGGTGTCACGACGTCAATCTCGCCCGGTCCCAATTCTTTGTAGTCCTGATATCCCAGATTTTGGTAAGCAAAGGATTCAAAGGAGAGGCAGTAAGCGTCGTCTTTTTTTCCAATGACAAGCGGGGTGCGTCCGTATTTGTCGCGCGCCGCATAAATTCCCTTTGGTGTCAAAAGCATCAAGGTAAGTGAGCCGTCGATCAATTCCAATGCGTAATGAATGCCATCGATTAAATTTTCCTTCTGGTTGATGATGGAAGCTACCAATTCTGTCGGATTGACATCACCACCACTCATTTCCAAAAAATGGGTATTACCGTTGGAAAATAATTTTTCAACAATCTCATTTGCGTTGTTAATTTTACTTACCGTTGTGATTGCATAAGTTCCGTGATGGGAACGTACGATCAATGGCTGTGGCTCATAGTCCGAAATACAGCCGATACCGAGATTTCCTTTCATCTCCTGCATATCTTTGTCGAATTTGGTTCGGAATGGTGCATTCTCAATGTTGTGAATCGCACGATCAAATCCTTTTTCGCCGTAAACGGCCATTCCTCCGCGTCTTGTACCAAGATGTGAGTGGTAATCGGTTCCAAAAAATAAATCAAACATGCAGTCGTCTTTGGCTGCAACTCCAAAAAATCCGCCCATTTTTGTCAGTTCTCCTCCAATGTAATGTATTAAGTTTGTTCCGTCAAGGGGCGCAAGCGAGGCATCCCGGCATTGCAAGCAAGCCGGAAGCCTTGCTTGGCCCCTTGGTCTTATCTATATTGTAACAAGGGGATGGTAATCGTGCAAGAAAAATGTTATACTTTTTTGTAGATTCTTTTGAATGATAGTGCGGAGAAGGCAGGCACACGCCAAAAAGGAAAAAGCAAGAGCTGACGTGTGCGGAGCGGCTCAATCGCCGCCGCAAGGGAAGGCAGGCACACGCCGGAAAGAAAAAGCAAGAAATGAGGAGAAAAGGATGAAAAAGAAGAAAAAACAAGGGAAAAAGAGAAAGTGGCTCATTCCGCTTGCGGTCGTGCTGCTTGCGGCGGTGGTGTTTTCTGTTCTTGTGGGAACGAAAGTTATTCGGATCAACACGCTTTTGGCGGCGGGGTATCCGGTGCATGGGATTGACGTGTCACATTATCAGGGGGAGATTGATTGGGCGGCGATGAAGCAGCAGGGGATGGACTTTGCGTATATTAAGGCGACGGAAGGAAGTGCGCACGAAGACGAATGCTTTGACAAGAATTGGGAACAAGCAAAGGCGGCGGGAATGCTTCGCGGAGCGTATCATTTTTTTAGTTTCGAAAGCGAGGGGAAGAAGCAGGCAGAACATTTTATAAAAAAAGTGGGGGATTTGAAGGGGAGTTTGATCCCGGTCATTGATGTGGAATATTATGGGAAATATGTAAAGACACCACCGGATGTGGAGAAGGTGCGGAAGGAAGTCAGAGACATGATTGACGCATTGGAGGGGAAATATGGGGAAAAGCCGATGATTTATTGCACATATAACGTTTATCGCAAGTATATTGATGGGGTGTTTGATGAGGTGCCATTGTGGATCCGTAATGTGTATTATCCGCCGGAAGATATTGGAAGAAAATGGACACTGTGGCAGTATACGGACAGAGCGCAGCTGGACGGGTATCAGGGGGAGGAAAAATCGATTGACTGCAATGTGTTCCAGGGAGAAAAAGGACAGTTAAATAATTATGTAATACAATAAATGGAGGGATAGAATATGAGAAAAATTGGGACGACAGGAGTTCTTATGATTGCGTGTATTGTGGCTGTATTTGGCAGACAAAATATGGCAGAAGCACAAAAGAAAATAACCGTGGTAGAAGGCGGCGAGAAAGTGTTGACAACCGATGTGTATAAGACAAAGACATCGGTAAATAACAAGAAAAAAGCAAAGGTATATAAGCAATATCTGGATGCTTCCGACAAAATATCGACCTTGGCAGATAAGCCGGATAAAGCCCTTTTTGTGAAGGGAATAAAGCCCGGAAAAGCACAGGTGAAAGTGAACACAACTACAGGGGAAACGATATATGAGATCACAATTTTGTCCAAAGAAAAAGTGAAAAAGAAAGCGCGGAAATTGTTGAAAAAAGAGGTGAAAAATAAGGTGATTGCAAAGCGCTGTTTTACGGAAAAAGAGATTAGGAAAATACAAAAATTGTATTATTCTTCCAAGAGGCATCTGCTCTATGCAGAAATGGAAGGAAAGACAGCGGTACGTTTTGCTTTGTTTGACCGGGAAAAGATAATTGGCAGACGCGATAGAGAGATACGTTTTCTAAAAGTAAAAGAAAAAAAGGGAAAAATTTATTACGTATTAAATGATGAGTCATACGATCAGGATGATTATTGGTATCAGCCATATACAGAGGAAGAGATGAATGAGTTTTTGAAAAAACAGATCCCGGATGCGAAAGAAATACGTATCAATAGGTAAAATAATACAGCACCCTGCGAGGTATAGTGACAGAGTGCTGCGTAGGTGTATCTTATTAATCTTATTCTCTTTCCAATGGGAATGACATGCAGTGAGGCCCGCCGCCACCCTTTAAGATTTCTTTCAGGTCGACTTCAATGACCTTTAAGCCGTAGGCGCGCATTTGTTCATTTACGAGTTTGTTGCTTTTAAATGAGATGACGCGGTCATTTCCGAGGCACTGCAGGTTTGCGTGGTGCAGATAAACTTCTTCCTGTTCGACGTTGATGAGTTGGAATCCGCGTTTTTTGAGCATGGCTAAGAAGTTAGAAGGCAGCGCATCTTTGCAGACAACGGCAAGTTTGTCGGCGACAATGTTGAAACACATATCGAGGTGAAGGTTTGGGCGGTCGCACGGAACGCCGATCATCTCGTAGCCAAGCTCATTGACCTGGCGGCGCACATTTTGGAAGCCATCCCAATCGGTTCTGGCGATCACACCGTGGGCGAGAGTATATTCATCGAGATACCAGAAGTCTCCTCCCTCAAATCCGCCGGTAGTACAGCGCGCCACACATGGGATTCCAAGTTGTTTCATTTTCTTTTCGTATTCGGAAAGTTCACCGGCACGGCATGGCTCGCGGAATTTACCGGCGATGTAGCCTTCTTTGATACAGCCGCCGAAATCACGGGCAAATACTTCATACGGAAGATTTTCTTTGGGATCCATCAGAACTACTTCGACACCGTTTTCACGGTAAGCCTGCTGAAATTCCAGATGTTCCTTCATGCAGGCTTCTTTATTGGAAGCCTCGCCTTTATCCAGCCATTTTTCAGTGATGACATTGATCGGTTCAAATTCAAAATAAGTTGGTGGGCAGAGAAGAACTTTTTTCAGCACACCGGAAGCATTATTTACATAAGTTTTCATAATCGACACATCCTTTCAAGTTCAATCTGAGGTTATTATAAAGCAGGTAGTGGTAAACGACAATGTGTGCAGGAAATAAAATAAATTGTGCACAAAGCACAAAAAAGACAAGAAAAATATTGCATCATGGCGGTAATCTGATATAATGTAGGGGAAACGACAGCATTTGACAAACGACAAGGAGTGAGGATATGCATTGTAAAGATCTTCTTTCTATGGAACAATTAAAGGATTCGCTGCATCTGGTCGCAGGAGAACAAGGACTTGGCAGAAGTGTGCGGTGGATTTATTTTGCGGACTGCATTGAATGCGTAAAAGACCAGGATAATCTTGCACAATGGATTCATGGCGGGGAACTGGTGATTGTCACAAATTTACATTATTTGAAATCGGAAGAGCGTATGCTCGATATGATGCGGCAGTTTAACCGGAAAACGGCAGCAGGATTTGTGGTCAATGTGGAAGAGGCAAGTGATGCACTGCGGCAATTGGCGGATACGATGGATATGCCGCTTTTTGAACTGGACTGGAACCTCAAAACCGTCGATCTGTCGCAGATCATTTGTTTTGCCCTGGTGGAAGAGGCGAAAAATGAGACGAATATCAGCGAAATCTTTTCAACGATATTATATCAGGTCGGATTTTCGGCAGCAGATGTCGTGCGGCAGGGAGAATATTATGGGTTGGAATTGGAAAAGCCGCATTTTGTGGCTGCGTTTGACATCGATCATCTGACTACTTATATAAAAGAAAACAAACTGCCGCAGGAGCGGAGAAAATCGTGCAAACAAAGTCTGCTTTCTACGATTAAAATGGAATTTTACATGGCAGGATTAAGCAAGATTCTCACAACACTGCAGTCGGATGCGGTGCTGGCGTTGATACCGGAAGAGGCATTTGACCATGCCAAATTGGATCATATTATCCGAAAAATACAAAATGAATTTGTACAAAAAAATAAAATGACCGTTTCCGTCGGGCTTGGTTCCTCTTATGAACAGCTGCAGGATTTTTCAAAAAGTGCGACAGAGGCAAATCATGCGGTGCAGCAGATCCGGAGTGAGGGGGCAGAGCAAAAGATCGTGCGCTTTGAGGAAATCGGAATCTTTTATTTTATCAGCCGGATTAAGGATACCGGCTTGCTGGAACGCTATTATCTGGAACTGTTACAGCCGTTGCTGGAGTCCGATCATTATTCGGATGGAAACCTCTGTGAAACATTGGAGATGTATCTGAAACATAATAAGAATGCCAATGAGACGGCGGAAGCGATGTATATTCATAGAAATACGATGCGCTACCGGCTGGATAAAATAACAAAATTACTGCGGAGAGACTTAAATAGTATGGATTTCTGCACGGAATTGAATTTTGCTTTTCATATAAAAAATTATCTGAGCGGACAAAAACAGACTCGTCCGTACCACTGAACATTTTGTGCATGAAGCACAAATGACTTTGTAAGTGAAAACTATAGACAGAAAAAAATAACTGTGCTAACATTTGTATTGCAAACGAAAGCAAAGGCGCTGTAGGAAACTACGGTGCCTTTTTTCTATAATAGGGAATACGCAAATGAGAGGATGAATTGTATGCTTGAAAAAGATTTGGTATTGCGAAATGTATCCAAAAGATATGGCGATAAGTTAGTAGTAGACGGTGTTGATCTCACGATCAATAAAGGTGATTTTTTAACAATTCTCGGACCAAGCGGTGGTGGAAAAACAACGGTGTTAAAAATGATTTCCGGATTCGAGAGCATTTCTTCCGGAGACATCTTTTTAGACGGAAAAACAATCGGTTCGATTCCGGCGCATAAAAGAAATTTTGGAATGCTATTTCAGAATTATGCATTATTTCCTCATATGACAGTGGCAGAAAATGTTGCTTATCCCCTAAAAATAAGACACACGCCTAAGGACCGGCAGAAAGAGATGGTTCATGATATTTTGAAGACCGTCGGACTGGAAGAATATAAAAAACGGTATCCAAGACAGTTGTCCGGAGGACAGCAACAGCGTGTGGCGCTGGCGAGATCCATTGTATTCAGCCCGGATGTGCTTATGCTGGATGAGCCGCTGGCAGCACTGGATAAGCAGTTAAGAAAACAGATGCAGCTAGAGATCAAAGCCATTCATAATAAGTTTGGACTAACGACAATTAGTGTTACTCATGATCAGGAAGAAGCGCTTACGATGGCGACGAAGGTCTGCGTTATGAAAGAAGCAAAGATCCAGCAGATCGATACTCCGGAGATGATCTATGATTGTCCGGTCAATACCTTTGTTGCGAATTTCATCGGTGAATCTACTGTCATACCGGCTACGATCAGGGGAATCCGTGAAGGAAAGATAACCGCTGTATTTGACAAAGATGACCGCCTGTTTGAAGTGGACTGCAAGCGGAGAGATTACTGGGCAGGATTAAATAAAAAAGTAAATTTTATCATCCGTCCGGAAAAAGTCAAGATTGTAAAAGAAGATTACGACGGAATTAAATTCCCGGCGCGGATCACAAGTTGTGCATTTCTCGGAGATACCTTCCGGGTAAATGTAATTACCGACAGCGGTATCGAATTTAAGATGAAAGTATTTTCACGCGGACACTATGATCTGAGTGTGGGAAACCGCTTGTGGGTCGGCGTTCGTCCTTATGATATGGTACTTGTTCGATACGATGATGAAATATAGAAAAGAGGGTTGTTTATGGCAGAGATGAGATCGTTTATCGGAAAACACGGATTGAAATTACTCCTTACTATTTCTGTTACATTTTTGCTTGTATTTATGATCCTTCCTATTTTGGATATGTTTACCAAAAGTGTAGTGGATGATAACGGATTTACCTGGAGTTATTTCAAAGAATTTTTTTCGAAGAGTTTATATGCAAAGATACTGTTAAATACGATTCGTTTGAGCCTGATCATTGGGCTGGTTACCATCGTTCTTGGCTACCCGGTGGCATATCTTATGAATCGTGTCGGACCGGTATTGCGGTGTATTATCATGGGATGTGTACAGATTCCATTTTGGACGAGCCTGCTTGTACGAACTTATTCCTGGATCGCGATACTGCAGAATCAGGGAGTGGTTAACGTCGTTTTACAAAAACTGGGAATTATCAAGCAGCCGATTCAACTTTTGTATAACGATGCCGGTGTTATTATTGTCATGACATATATTATGCTTCCCTATATGATATTTTCCATTTCTTCTGTAATGGGGCAGATTGATAAAAATGTGATCATTGCTTCAAGAAGTCTGGGAGCGGGAAAGACAATGACATTTTTCCGCATTTTTTTACCACTTTCACTTCCGGGAATTATGTCTGGTTTCTTTATTGTATTTCTGAATACAATGGGATATTATATCGTGCCGGCATTGGTTGGCGGACAGAAAAGCCAGATGTTTTCCCAGACAATTCAGAATGAATTAAGTGGTGTATTAAACTGGAATTTTGCTTCGGCAATTTCCATCATATTAGTAATGGTTACTATGATGATCGTCCTGGCTTCCAAGGCGGCGACGAAGCAGAAATACGCAGAAGTCTGAGAGGAGGAAATGGTTATGATTGCAACAATTTTAGCGGTATTAGTGATCCTATTTATGATCCTTCCCATCTTTATTTTATACCCGATATCCTTCAGCCCTACTTCGTATATTGTATTTCCCAACGAAGGATTTTCAACCCAGTGGTATGAAAAATTATTTTCCGATCCGCTCTGGGCGCAGGCAGTACAAAACAGTATTGTGATCGCGATATTTACAACGATACTTTCGCTTCTGTTAGGAACGATCGCAGCCGTTTGTATGAACCGGTTTTCACATAAATGGAAAACCGTATTGGGAGAGTATTTCAGACTCCCACAGACCATTCCAATCATTGTAACGGCAATTTCTATTTACGCGCTGCTTTTAAAATGGCAACTCAACGGAACTCTGCCGGGACTGGTGATCGCACATACGGTAATTGCTCTTCCGTTTGTCGTTACGACGATGAATGCAGGCATGGAAATTATAAATAACAATTTTGAAGATGCAGCAGTGAATTTAGGAGCAAACCGGTTTATGGCATTTTTCCATGTCACACTGCCGATGCTGAAATCTTCGATACAATCTGCTATGTTATTTGCGTTTCTGACATCGTTTGATGAAATCGCAGTAACCCTTTTTATAACGGGTCCAAGCGTGATTACGATCCCTAAGAAAATGTGGGATGGTATCCGTTTACAGATAGAACCTACGATTGCCGCATTATCTGTAATCCTGGTAAGTGTTTTAATTGTCGGGTTTGTGCTGACTACCCTGGGACAAATGATCAAAGCAGCACGGCATCATCATGCAAAATAAATAATTCATGTAAAGGAGAGATTAATTATGAAAACTTATGTAAACAATGCGTATGGAACATTGAAAAAGGTATTGCTTTGTCCGATTGACAACTACCAGATCATGCCGATTAACTTTGTCGCAAAAAAGTGGATGGCAGAAGGCCACCAGATGGATTATGAACTTTGCAAAAAGCAGCATGAGGCTTTGCAGAAAGCCTACCGTGACAACGGTGTCGAGGTAGAACTGATGGAGCCAAAGGAAGGCTTGGTTTATGAGGTGTTTGCCAGAGATTTTGGTATCTGCCTGAAAGAAGGATATGTTCTCGGACACTTTAAAGAGCCATGCCGTCAGGGAGAGACACCAGAGTATGAGAAAAAATTAGCAGAACTCGATGTTCCTTGTATCGCACGCTGTACCAGTGGATGCTTTGAAGGAGGAGACTTCTGTTTCCTGGATGAAAATACACTACTTCACGGTGTGATCGACCGTACCGATATGGCAGGATTTAACAGTGTCAAAGAACAGCTGGATTCGCTGGGTTACGATGTGATCCCGGTTCCGGTTGCCCGTAAGTATCTGCACATCGATGTCTGTATCAATATTATTGCAAAAAATACCGTTATTATCTGTCCGGGTATTTTGCCGGAAGGCGTAGTGGCAAGATTTGAACGCCGTGGATTTAATATGATCAAGATTACACCGGAAGAGGTAATGCAGTATTCTGCCAATATCCAGTCTCTGGGAAATGGGAAAGTAATTTCTTCCACGACAAATACAAAAGTAAACCAGATTATGAGAGATCTTGGACTGGAAGTAATCGAAGTAGATATCAGTGAGATCGTAAAAGGCGGTGGTGGTATCCACTGTATGACATTCCCATTGGTACGTGAAGCTGAATAATCAAACTGTGGCACATTAACTGTGCAGAAAGAGAGTATGCTTATGAAATCAAAATGGATAGCAATCGTTATGACGTTAATTATGGTAGTTTCTTTGACCGCTTGCGGAAGTTCCGGCGATGGTTCCCAGAGCTCCGGCAGCGGCGGAAAGGAAACATTGGTTGTCGTTACCTGGGGTGGTGAATTGGAGACGGCATTGAAAAAGGCAGCAGAAGGATTTGAAGAAGCCAATAATTGTACTCTGCAATGGGAATCGGCTCCGGATTATTCGAAAGTAAAAGCAATGGTCGATGCGGGAGATGTTCAGTGGGATGTTATGTCCTGCGACTCCGATTTCGCTTTCCGAGGTGGCAAGCAGGGGCTTTTGGAAAAAATGGATTACAATGTGATCGATAAAGACGGTATCGAAGAGTACTGCTCTGATTATGGAATCCCGGCTTATACCTGGGCGAATGTCATTGCTTACAATTCTGCCAAATATACCGCGGAGACAGCACCGCAGACATGGGCGGAATTTTGGGATACCGATAAGTTCCCAGGGGAAAGAAGTTTCTATAAATTCCCATATCAGACATTGGAAGTGGCACTTTTGGCAGACGGTGTGTCAAAAGATGAACTGTATCCACTGGATGTAGACCGTGCGCTGAAGAGCCTTGACAAGATTAAGGACAAAGTAAGCACCTGGTGGGAAAGCGGTGCGCAGCCACAGCAGATGCTCTCTTCCGGACAGGTTGATCTGATCTCTGCCTGGGCAGGCCGGATCAATAGTGCGAAAGCCGAAGGATCACAGGTAGACATCGTGATGAATCAGGCCATTATTGTTACGGACAGCTGGGTTGTTCCAAAGGGAACCAAGCACAAAGAATTAGCAATGAAATTCCTGAATTTTATCACTCGTGCGGAAGCCGGCAAAACATTTTCCGAAAATATTACATACGGTCCGGCAAATGAAAAAGCCTATGATCTGCTAGACCAGAGTATTATAGATACCCTGCCGAGCGCACCGAAGTATAAGGATATGGTAGCAACTTATAATCCGGAATACTGGGCAGAAAATTATGACGCAGTAAATGAAAAATTCCAGGCATGGCTTCTGGAGTAATACAAGGAAATGATGGATTGGCAGGGGGCGGCGGTAAGCCGCCCTCTTTAAAAACAGAGAGGAGTGGAAACCATGTATGAATGCAGCAGAGAAAGAATGGAAGAAAAGATAAAGACATTTTCGAAAATAGGAGATGCCGGACATGGAGGGATTACGAGATATTCGCTGTCGGAAGAAACATTAGAGGCTAGAAGGGAATTTGTACGCCGTATGGAGGCGATAGGGGCTGAGATCACAACAGATGACATGGCAAATGTATATGCGACGATACCGGGAAGTGAAGAGGGAAAAAGAATATGTATGGGATCGCATGCGGATTCTGTAAAAAATGGAGGAAATTACGATGGAATTCTCGGCGTAATGTCGGCCATGGAAGTATTGGAAACCGTTGTGGAAAAAAAGATACCGCATAAACATCCTTTGACGGCGATGATCTGGACCAATGAAGAGGGATCTTTATATCCGCCGGTTATGATGAGTTCCGGAGTGGTATGTTATGACTATCTTCCGCCGGATATACAACGCAGCTACCGGTATGAGGATATGATGAAATCGGTCAGCATGGAAGATGGAAAGACGACATTTGAAAGTCAGTTGAAAAAATCCGGATTTGTGGGAGCAAAAGAAAACCGGATGTCGCCGGAAAATACACTGTGTGATTTTGAAACGCACATTGAGCAGGGACCGATCTTGGACGATGCGGGAAAAGATCTTGGTGTGGTAGACTGCGTATTGGGAATGTATCATTACCGCGTGCGGTTTTACGGACAGACGACGCACGCCGGAACATTTCCGATGCCAAAGCGGAAAGATGCTTTTTTTGCCGCTGCAAAAGCACTGTCGTATCTGCACGAAAAAATCGATGCCCTTGAAATTGAAAATCTGGTGTATACGACGGGAGAAGTGGTCTGCCATCCCAATATCAATACGTGCGTGCCGGATTATTTTGATTTTTCATTTGATGTAAGGCACGAAGATTCCAGGCAGTTGGATAAAGTGGCAGCCGTTGTCAAATCGCTGAAAACAATGGAGTTTTGCGGCTGTCGCTGTGAAGTGGAAAAAATATGGAAACGGGATACGGTATGGTGGAATGAAAAACTGGTAGGATATGTAAAAGAGGTGGCAGAAGAGATGGAGATCAAGCATCAGTTTATCCACTCCGGAGCGGGACATGATGCTCAATTTATCTCCTATATGGTTCCTGCCACGATGATATTTGCCCCTTCTGTAAAAGGGTTGTCACATTGTGAAGATGAATATACCAGTGTGGAACACTGCACGCTGGCGGCTTCCGTCATGCTGAACGCAGTTTTAAAAGCAGACAGCGAAGGCGTTTGAGGCAGCTGTTAAAACACTAACAGCGTTATATATACGCCGGCGATCGCACCCAAAGCCACGACCACAAGTCCGCGTTTGAAAAAACTGAGAATCAGCGCAATGGCGGTTCCGACGATGGCAGCGACAGGATTTCCACTGGATGAAAAAATGTCAGGAAATGTCAATGCACCGAGGACGGCATAAGGCGTATAATCCAAAAAGTTTTTCAGATAAACGGATTTGATCTCGCGCCGGAAAAATGTGATCGGAACAAAGCGCGGAATATAAGTAACGACGGCCATTACGGCAATCGCGATCAAACAATATCGTAAATTCATATCATACCTCACTTTCCGGCGGTGTATCGCCTGCGTCAGAAATCGGTTCCGGGAAAAGCCGGGCACCGATTCCGGCGGCAATGATTGTTGACAAGATTACGCGGAAGCCCGAAGAAATGTGGTTCAATCCGGGAACGTAGCGAATGATGCACGAACAAAGTACCGCAAGAAGGACAACAAAACAGACGTTTTTCTTTTCGCGGGCAGCTGGGACAATCAGTGCGATAAACATTGCGTAAAGGCCGATTCCCATGGCAGATTGAAGTTCTGCCGGAAGCAGAGTCGAGATCGTTCCGCCGAGAAAAGTTCCAAGAACCCATCCAATAAATGGAAGTGTGATCAGACCGCCGAAAAAGCCGGCTCCAATCTGTCCCGGTTCCATGGAAGCCATGACAAAGGTTTCGTCCGTAATGCAGAAACTGAGAATCAGACGTTTCCATATCGGAATGTCCGGCTGGATTTTTTGTGAAAGCGACAGTGACATCAGGGAGTACCGCAGATTGATGACAAATGTTGTCAGCGCAATCTCAAGATAGCCGGCACTTGCAAAAATTAAATTGGTTCCGGCAAACTGGCCTGCGGAGGTCACATTGGTCAGAGAGATCAATACGGCCGCCCATACAGGGATGCCGCCGGAAACAGCCATAAAGCCAAACGTAAAAGAAACCGGGAGATAACCGAGAAAAATCGGAAATCCACGTTTCAATCCATACATAAATGATTTCATATTAATCTTCTTTTTCTGCCTCCATTTCCACAGATTCGATCATGGAAGTACAATGAGGGCAGCGGGTTGCTTTTATGTCGATTTTGCCATAGCAGAAAGGACAGTTTTTTTCGGTAGGAGTTTCTTCCTCTTCGGAGTCCTTTTTGTGTCCCAGACCGGCAAGTGCGTTCATTCCTTTTACGAGCAGGAAAATCACAAATACCATGATCAGAAAATTGATAACTGCGGTCAGAAATGAACCGTATTTCACATCGACATCGCCAATGGTCAGCACCAGATAACTCAAATCCGTGTTCGCTATCAAACCGATTAATGGGGAAAGTACGTCATTTACCATGGAATTGATGATCGCTTGAAAAGCGGCACCGATAATAACACCAATTGCCAGATCCATGACATTTCCACGCAGGGCAAATTCTTTAAATTCCTGTAAAAACTTTTTCATAGCCGTTCTCATCCTCCCAAGTGTTTTAATTCGTAATATACAGTATATCACAGCCGTAAGGAGGAGGTCAAATAAAAAGTCTTGACACCGTGCACATTGCCCTTTATGATGAAGAAAAAAACACAGGAGCTCATATGTTAAAACAAGATCAATTTGTAACCCCGCTGCTTGCGTGGTACGATAAAAATAAACGTGAAATGGTATGGCGCGACCGGGGAAATGCGTATTATACCTGGATTTCAGAAATTATGCTGCAACAGACAAGGATTGAGGCAGCGAAAGATTATTTTGTACGCTTCACGGAGGAACTTCCGGATATTCAGAGCCTTGCCAATGTGCCTCAGGAGAGGCTTTTAAAATTGTGGGAAGGACTTGGGTATTATAACCGTGCCAAAAATTTACAAAAAACAGCAAAGATATTAGTGGAAGAATATGGGGCGGAACTGCCGTCGGATTACGAGAAACTGCTTGCATTGCCGGGGATTGGACCGTATACGGCGGGGGCGATCGCATCCATCGCGTATGACATTAAGGTGCCGGCGGTGGATGGCAATGTACTGCGGGTAATGATGCGGTATCAGGCGAGTTTGGAAGATATTACCAAAATATCTGTGCGTCGCAGAGTTGAGGGCGAGCTGACAGAAGTAATGCCGGAGCGGCCGGGCGATTTTAATCAGGCGATCATGGAACTTGGCGAAGTGGTTTGTATCCCCAACGGAACGCCGCTTTGTGACCGGTGTCCATTGGCGGAGACCTGCGAGGCAAAACAAAAAGGTGAGCCGGAACAATATCCGCGAAAAATAGAAAAGAAACCGCGTAAAATCGAGAAAAAGACGATATTAATTTATGAAAAAGACGGAATGTTTGGAATTGCTAAGCGGGAAAATAAAGGTTTGTTGGCCGGATTGTATGAGTTTCCGTCCATAGCCGGGCATTTTAATAAAAAAGAATTGGAAGAAAAACTGGCAGAAGATGGAATCATTGTAAAAAAAATGCAGTCATTGGGAGCGGGAAAGCACATTTTTTCTCATATAGAATGGCATATGAAAGGGTATCTGATCGAACTATCGCCGACCGGAAAACAGCCGGAGCTAATCTTTGCTTCGCTGGAGGAAGTTGAAGATACGTACAGTTTACCGACAGCATTTCGGACGTATCGAGAGAAAATGAGAAAAATTCTCAATAAGCAAAAAGAGGGTGGAGTTTCTGAGAAAAAAGGTGTATTATAAAGTGAAAATACAATAGTCAGGAGGAATTCATTATGTTGAAATGTTTAAAGAAAATTGATAAAAAAGCGACAGGACTTGTGGCAGCCGGCGTACTGCTTGGAACCGCCGGTGTGAAGCTCCTTGGAAGCAAAGATGCAAAGAAATTGTATACCAATTGTACCGCAGCAGTTCTTCGAGCAAAAGACTGTGTGATGAAGACTGCGACAAAGATTCAGGAGAATGCAGAAGACATCTATGCAGAGGCACAGATCATCAATGAAGAGCGTGCCAATGAGGAATTTGTAGATGCCGAAGAGGAAACTGCAGATGAGATTCAGGATTGAGCATGAACTAAAGGGGCGCATGCGTCTCCATGTCTGTACGAAGAAAATGTCGTATGAAGAGGCGGATACGCTTCAGTATTACCTGGGAAGTTTTCCGTTTGTGACAAAGGTAAAAGTTCATGAAAATATAGGAAATGTCACGGTAAATTACGTGGGATCACGTAAGCAGCTGTGCGAGGTACTTGCCGCCTATCGGCCGGAAAAGGTGGATGTTCCGGACGAGTTTCTTCACAATTCCGGACGGAAGTTAAATGAAGAGTATAAGGAGAAACTCATCAATAAAGTATTGTTTATGGCAGGTACGAAATTATTTTTGCCGGCGCCGGTCCGTACTGTGATAACAGTGATAAAGGCTGGCAAATATTGGAAAGAAGGAATAAAGACATTAGCGAACCGCAAGATCGAGGTGCCGGTGCTGGATGCGACAGCCATCGGAGTTTCGGTGCTTCGCGGCGATATGAACTCAGCTAATTCAATCATGTTCCTGCTTGGAATCGGCGAGATTCTGGAAGAGTGGACACACAAAAAGTCAGTCGAAGATCTGGCAAGAAGTATGTCCTTAAACATAACCAAAGTCTGGCAGCTGGTGAATGGAAAAGAAGTTCTCGTTCCATCCAATGCAATCGTGCCGGGAGATGAGGTCGTTGTTCATATGGGAAATGTGATTCCATTTGACGGCGTGCTGACGAGTGGAGATGCAATGGTCAATCAGGCATCGCTTACCGGCGAACCTCTTCCGGTTCATAAAACGACGGGTGGTTATGTTTATGCAGGCACCGTTGTGGAAGACGGCGACTTGACTTTGAAAGTGGAAAAATCGGCGGGCGGTACACGATTTGAAAAGGTCGTTGCGATGATCGAGGATTCCGAAAAATTGAAATCTTCACTCGAAGGAAAAGCAGAACATCTTGCGGACCGGCTTGTGCCATATACACTTGCCGGAACCGGGGCAGTGTATCTTCTTACACGAAATGTGATGAAGGCGCTGGCAGTACTGATGGTAGATTTTTCCTGCGCTTTGAAACTGGCGATGCCGATTTCCGTGCTATCTGCGATACGGGAGGCCAGTCATTATCAGGTGACCGTAAAAGGCGGAAAATATCTGGAAGCAATGTCAGAAGCAGATACGATTGTATTTGACAAAACCGGAACACTGACGAAAGCGCAGCCGACGGTAGTTGATGTGATTCCGTTCTGTGAGGCGCAGTCGGACGAATTACTCCGTATCGCGGCTTGCCTGGAAGAACATTTTCCACATTCTATGGCAAAAGCTGTCGTGGATGCGGCGGCACAGAAAGGACTTGTGCATGAAGAGATTCATTCCAAAGTGGAATACATTGTTGCGCATGGAATTTCGTCTTTTGTAGAAGGAAAAAAAGTAGTGATCGGAAGCGCGCATTTTATCTTTGAAGATGAAAAATGTGTTGTGCCGGAAGGCTATCAGAGCCGGTTTGATTTGCTGCCAGAGGAGTATTCTCATTTATACCTGGCAGTGGATGGAAAACTTTGTGCTGTAATCTGTATCGAGGATCCGCTTCGGGAAGAGGCTGCAGAAGTCATTCAGGAACTGAAGAAAGTCGGTATTAAAAATGTGGTTATGATGACAGGCGACAGTGACCGTACTGCACGTGCCATCGCTGCGCGGGTAGGCGTAGACCGGTATTTCGCCGAAGTGCTGCCGGAAGACAAGGCGCATTTTGTCGAAAAAGCGAAGGCAAACGGCTCGAAGGTCATCATGATCGGAGATGGAATCAATGACTCGCCGGCGTTGTCGGCAGCAGATGTAGGAATTGCCATCAGCGACGGAGCAGAGATTGCACGTGAGATTGCAGATGTGACGGTCGGAGCAGACAACCTGTATCAGATTGTGACATTGAAACAGATCAGCAATGCTTTGATGAAGAGGATTCATACGAATTATCGACGAATCGTTGCCATCAATGCCGGGTTGATCGTTCTTGGTGTGGCTGGTGTGATTCAGCCGACGACATCGGCATTGCTTCACAATTCTTCGACACTTGTGATCAGTCTGGAAAGCATGAAAAATCTGCTGGAAGGATGAGAAAAAGAATAGATAAATAAGAAAGCGGGCGGACTGCTCTGTTTGGAACAGTCCGCCCGTAATTTATCGTTTTATTAGTCGTTGTAACCATTTGGATTCATGCTCTGCCATTTCCAAGAATCGGCACACATATCGTTCAGGTCGTATTTTGCTGTCCAATGCAGCTCCTTTTTGGCTTTGTCACACTGGGAATACAATTCGTCCAAGTCGCCGGCGCGGCGAGGTTTGATCTCATAAGGGATCTTCTTGCCACAAGCCTTTTCATAGGCATGAACGACATCGAGAACACTGGAACCCTTTCCGGTACCAAGATTGTAAATTTTCACACCGCAATTTTCCTTGATTTTTTCTAACGCTTTTACATGTCCATCGGCAAGATCGACTACATGTACATAATCACGGACACCGGTGCCATCGTGAGTTTTGTAGTCATCACCAAATACGCCGAGACATTCGCGTTTGCCGACGGCAACCTGTGCGACATACGGTACGAGATTGTTTGGAATTCCCTTTGGATCTTCGCCGATCAGTCCGCTTTTGTGCGCTCCGATCGGATTGAAATAGCGGAGCAAAATGACATTCCAGGAATTGTCAGCAGTGTGCAGATCGGTGAGAATCTGTTCTAACATCCATTTAGTCCAGCCGTAAGGATTGGTTGGGGAGCCTTTCGGACATTCCTCTGTGATAGGAATAAAGGCAGGATCGCCGTAAACGGTCGCGGACGAGCTGAAAATGATATTTTTCACATCGTGATTCCGCATACAGTCCACCAGATGCAAGGTTCCGGTGATGTTATTGTGATAATATTCAATCGGCTTTTCTACCGATTCGCCGACCGCTTTCAAGCCGGCAAAATGAATGACAGCATCTATTTTTTCTTTTTCAAATACACTGTCCAATGCCTCTTTGTCCAACAGATCTACATTATAAAAAGCAGGTTTTTTCCCGGTGATCTGAGTAATGCGGTCCACAACTTTTTCATTGGAATTATACAGATTGTCGACGATTACAACTTCGTAATTATTTTCCAACAGATTAACACATGTGTGGCTGCCGATGTAACCGGCACCTCCTGTAACTAATATTTTCATATAGAATCTCCTTTCGATATGGTTTGTTTTTATCAAGTTAAATGGCAGGCATTTGGCACATTTTACAATGCATGTGCGCCATCACTAATTTCAGCAATGTAAAATTCCGGAATTTTATCATAATTCTTTTTGTAAACTTCGGAAAGTGCAGCCTTGAAATCCTCTGTTTTATCCGAAGCAACAAGACTTACGGTGCATCCGCCAAAGCCACCTCCCGTGATTCGGCTGCCCGCTACAAACGGCAGTTTCCAGGCTGTCTCTACCAGAGTGTCCACTTCCGGACAGGAAACTTCGTAATCATCGCGCAGAGAGCGGTGCGAAGCATTCATCAATTCTCCAAATGCGAGGATATCATTTTCCTTTAATGCGCTTACTGCGGCAATCGTCCGCTGGTTTTCCGATACGGCGTGGTGAACACGTTTTTGGATCACTTCGTCGTCAATGAGATATTTATTTGCCTCAAATTGCAGATCAGTAAGATCTCCGAGGGCAGAAATATTAAGTGCTCGCTGCAACATCAAAAGACCTTTTTCACATTCGCGGCGTCGGTCATTGTAAGCCGAGGAAACCAGACTGTGTTTTACCATACTGTTTGTAATGATCAGTTTGTAATTTCCAAGATTTACCGGTACCCATTCAAAATCCAGCGAATTGGTGTCTAGAAAGATGGCATGATTTTTTTTTCCCATTGCGGAAGCAAATTGATCCATGATACCGCAGTTCATGCCATTGTATTTATTCTCGGCGGCTTGTCCCAAGAGAGCAATCTGCGGAAGGACAAGGGAATCGAAATGAAAGCAGTTTTTCAAAATAATTCCTGTCAGCACTTCCAGCGAAGCCGAAGAAGAAAGGCCGGAACCATTTGGAATATTTCCATAAATATACAGATCCATTCCTTTGTCGATCGAATAGCCGTGCTTTGTAAATGCCCAGATCACACCCATCGGGTAGCTGATCCATCGGGAATCTTCCAGCGGTTTTAGGTCGTCCAGCGATGACTCGATCACACCGGTTTCCGGAAAATTTTCGGAGTAAAACCGCAGTTTTCGGTCTTTCCGCAGGCAAACGAGCCCGTACGTTCCTACATCCAGCGCACAGGGGAAAACATGTCCGCCGTTGTACTCGGTGTGCTCACCGATCAGATTGACCCGCCCCGGGGCGAAAAAAGCCTCCGGCAAGCAGTCTGCGCCAAATATATCAGTAAATTTTTGTATCATTTCATCCAGATTCATAAGCTGCCCTCTCTTGTGTGTCTAATAATGCTGTCATAAGTGTATCATGTTTTGAGGGATTTGGCAAATTATATGCGGGGCAGGGGGTGCGAGGGTGGTGGATTAAGCTACCTTTTTGAAGGCGTAAATGAGGTAAAGACAATGTGGTTGGGGAGTTTGGTGACAAGGAACCAAGGAAGCGTGCTGATGCACGCGCAGGTCATCAAACTTCGTTTGGTGACAAAGAACAAGGAAGCGTGCTGATGCACGCGCAGGTCATCAAACCTCGTTTGGTGACAAAGTATAACATAAAAGTCATAAATGAATTTTGGAAAAGGGGTTGCTAAATTTGAAAGAATATGCTTAGGATCTTTTGCGTTTTGGGATTGTAAAAAACTAAAGAAGGCAACTATTGAAAGGGGTGTAAAAAATATAAGTGATGGTATGTTTTGTGCAACTGCTTTAAAAAAAATCACCATTCCTGGAAGTGTAACGAAAATCGGGGAGGATGCCTTTTCCTATTGCCAGAATCTAAAAAAAGCGACCCTTCATGAAGGAGTAAAAAAGATCAGTAAAGATGCGTTTAGCAACACAGCACTGAAAGAAA
>ENA-OURQ01000481-OURQ01000481.1-human-gut-metagenome-genome-assembly--contig:-NODE-481-length-39676-cov-2.826531_pt1 | contig 39676 bp, 34 predicted proteins | sample MGYA00242105_ERZ508999 | MGnify/ENA primary metagenome ERZ508999 (study PRJEB26280, sample SAMEA2338771) | human gut metagenome | biome: human gut; feature: human-associated habitat; material: faeces...
TCGAAGGCATCGCCAGCAGATTTACAGTCTGTCCCCTTTGGCCACTCGGGAATCCGTCCAAACGTGAGCATATCGCTCACATTTTGTTATTTTATCATATCTTTATGTCGTTGGCAATTGTTTTTTTATAAATTTAAAAACTTTTACTTCTGACATAAGTCCTGCACTCTCCAGTATTCCAGTGTTTCCCGTAAGGTCTGCTCCAACGGAATCTGTGGTTTCCAGCCGGTACAGTCATGTACCTTTGAAATATCCGGTTCAATAATCGGCACATCGACCGGACGCAATCTTTGTGCATCTACCCGGACTTCAATTTTCTTATCCGAGAGTGAAATAATCCGGTCTAAAATTTCCTGAATTGCCAGTGCATGTCCTGTTCCGATATTATAGGTTTCACCGGCTTTTCCCTTCTGCACCAGTAGGGCGTATGCTCTTACAACATCACGCACATCGGTAAAATCACGCTTTGCCGAAAGATTTCCGACATACATCACTGGGTCTTTGATTCCTTTTTCAATCTCTGCCACCTGTTTACAGAAATCCGCAACTACAAAAAGCGGTGTCTGGTTCGGACCGATATGATTAAATGCACGGACCATCATGACATCCATATGGTATGCCGCCGCATAAATGCTGCCAAGCATATTCTGGCAGGACTTTGTTGCCGCATAGATATTTCCCGGACGAAGCACCGTATCTTCAATAATCGGACATTCTTCCTGCCGGATATGTCCGTATTCTTCTCCTGAACCAATCAACAGTACACGCGGCTTATAATCCAGTTCGCGGACAGCATCCAGCATATTGACTGCACCCTTGATATTGACATCAATGGTTAGCGCCGGATTTTTCCACGATACCGATACCGAAGACTGTGCAGCCAGATGAAAAATATAATCCGGGCGCACTGTTTCCAACACATCGGTAATCTCACTTTTATTCAGAATATCACAATCATAGACGACTGCATTTGAAAGGGCAAGCTGTTCTTTTGCGGTCTTTGTTACGGCGACCTCATATCCTAAATCATCATGAAGATGATTTACCAGATACGGGCCTACGAATCCGCCGCCCCCGATAATCAATGCTTTCATAGTTTTCTCCCATTTGGCATGTATTTTAGTTGGCTGACTTGATTTCTTTTTCTACGATTGCAAGGTCATTCTTTACCATGCGTTCTACCAGTTCGTTAAAACTGATTTCTCTTTCCCAGCCAAGTTCTTTTTCTGCCTTTGCAGGATTACCAATTAAAAGTTCTACTTCTGCCGGTCTGAAGAAATCCGGATTTACCTTTAATACAACCTTTCCTGTTGCCTTATCCTTTGCGATTTCATTCACGCCTTCGCCTTCAAATTCCACCTCAATGCCGGCTGCCTTGAATGCAGCTTCTGCAAATTCACGGACCGTTCTTGTTTCATTGGTTGCAATTACGTAATCTTCTGCATGATCCTGCTGTAATAACAGCCACATTGCGCGCACGTAATCCTTTGAGTGACCCCAGTCACGTTTTGCATCCAGATTTCCCAGTTCTACGTGATCCTGTACGCCCAGCTTAATGCGTGCAACCGCATGTGTAATCTTTCTTGTTACGAATTCCAGACCACGTCTTTCACTTTCATGGTTGAAAAGAATACCTGAGCAGGCATACATATCGTAGCTTTCTCTGTAATTCTTTGTAATCCAGTGTCCGTAAAGCTTTGCAACGCCGTATGGGCTTCTCGGATAAAACGGTGTTGTTTCGTCCTGTGGAATTGCCTGTACCTTACCGAACATTTCTGATGTTGAAGCCTGATAAAATCTTGCTTCCGGTTTTACAATGCGGATTGCTTCAAGCATATTGGTAACACCGATGGCATCAATGTCTGCTGTCGTACATGGTGTATCCCATGAAGTTGCAACGAAAGACTGTGCAGCCAGATTGTAGACTTCATCTGCCTGCGAAATCTTCATGGCTGTGATTAAAGATACAATATCCTGCATATCTGCATAGATAAAGTGAATCTTATCCTTGATATGGTCTACATTACCATAGTCTACTACGCTCTTTCTTCTCATCAGACCATATACTTTATAACCTTTTTCCAGTAAAAGTTCTGCAAGGTAAGACCCGTCCTGTCCTGTGATTCCTGTAATTAATGCGCTTTTCATCATTCTTCTCCTATACAATTATTATTATTGGATAATTATTTATTTTTATAAATATTCATTTCTGCCGGACTCTCTTAATTTTGCGAGTACCTGCTTGATTTCTCCGGCATTTTCCTTCGTTGTAATCAGCGTGGCATCCTTTGTATCCACCACCACAACATCCCGGAGTCCTACGGTTGCAATGAGCTTGTCAGCTCCTTCAATGACACAGTTTTTCGTATTGACTGTAACAACATTGCCATTGACGACATTGCCGTTCTCGTCATTCTGCTTGATTCTTCCGACTGCCATGAACCGACATCATCCCAGCCGAAGTTTCCTGCCAGTGTGTAAATGTTTTCTGCCTTTTCCATAATACCGTAATCGACGGACTGGGATTCCAGGTTCGGGAATTCCTTTTCCAGTACAGTATCTTCCTGCGGTGTTCCCACGGCTTCTTTAATCTTTAACAGACCGTCATGGGTGGATGGCATATACTTTTTGAAGCAGTCTAAAATCGTAGACACTCTCCAGACAAACATGCCTGAATTCCAAAGATAGCTGCCATCTGCCAGATAAGACTTAGCGGTTTCTAAATCCGGCTTCTCTACAAATCGCTGTACCGGATAGCTCTCCCCATTCTTTGCAGCGCTGTCATACTTGATATAACCGTAGCCTGTTTCCGGATAGTTCGGTGTGATACCAACGGTTACAAGATTTTCACCTTCCTCTGCAAGCGCACACGCATTTGTAAAAGTTTCCGCAAAAATATCGTTGTGCTTAATCAGATGGTCGGACGGTAATACAATCATCACGGCATCGTCATATTTTTTTGCCACATGAACGGCACCCAGTCCGATACACGGTGCTGTATTTCTTCCAACCGGTTCACAGAGGATGTTTTCCTCCGGCAATCCTGGAAGCTGCTGCTTTACAAGCTCCTTATAATTCTTATTCGTTGCTATATAAACATCTTCAAGCTCTACGAGTGGGCGGATACGCTCAACTGTCAGCTGAATCATGGTCTTTCCGTCGTCTGTCAGGGATAAAAACTGCTTTGGAAGTGTTACACGGCTTCTCGGCCAGAAACGTTCACCCTTGCCACCTGCCATAATGAGTGCTGTTTTCTTCATACTAATCTCCATTCCGCAGGCATTTTAATGCCGGAGGAATCGCGAGCCAAATCTTATTTGGCTCTGCGATAAAAAGCGACTTTGTGACGCCTGCGGCACAAAGTGCTGTGTGACAAAGCTTTGATTTAAGGTTTTGTCACACTGATCTCCATTTCTGCCGCTCCTGCGGCATTCTCAATTTGGTGTCAATTATACCGTTTTCTGTTTTTCCTGTCAACAAGCGTGTATTTCTTATTTATATACAAACCATTCCTGCACTTTGTACGTATATCATTATGTACATTTGTTTACGAAGTTACACATAAAAAGCAGCAGCCATGATACAATTTCATGTGTATCATGGCTGTCTCTCCTCCGCTTATGGATTATTGTATCAGAAGTTCGCGTAAATAAATGCTGAACCATCACCTGTATAGGCAAAAATAAAAATAATGACAATAAACGCATACCAGACTGCCCAGCGGACAATGAGCGGCTTTGCCGCAATTGCCTCCCGGACTGCCACACCGCGTTCTTTAAGCAGACTGACAATAAAAATGATGATACAGCCTGCCAGCACAATCAGGAAATCTCTCCTACCCATGCCAAGTTCTAAAAATGCCGTACCGGTAAACTGGCTCATGCTCATTTTTGTAAAGGTTTCTTTCATCATGACCAGTGCCGCACTAAATGACACCGCCATATCAAAATACCAGCCGATATTGACAAGGATAAAGGTTCTTATAATCTGAACCACCGTCCATGCCTTCGATTCTTTGTGAATCTTTGTCTTTTCAAAGCCCTTTGCATACAGTGGCTCTAACAGACTGCTTACGGCAATAATAATACCATTATACATACCGTATGCGATATATTTCCATGCTGCGCCATGCCATATACCGACAACGAAGAAAATCAAAAGGTCGGCAAGACAGATTGGCATTGCCTTTCCCACGGTATTGCCCAGATGCTTTTTACTCCACTTACCGAAGCGGTTCATCTGCTTTGAAAGAGAAAATGGATAGAAAATGTAATCCTTCATCCATGTCCCCAGTGTAATGTGCCATCTTCTCCAGAATTCTCCGATGGATTTTGAAAAGAACGGCTGACGGAAGTTTTCGTCCATGCGGATTCCAAAAATCTCTGCCGTACCGATTACAATATCAATACCGCCGGAAAAATCGCAGTATTCATAAATGGAGAATGTGAGCAGTGCCACAATCACATACATGCCCGAATATGTATTCAAGTCGGCAAATACGGCTTTTGAAAAGACGTATGCGCGGTCTGCTAAAATCAGCTTTTTTGCCAGTCCCCATGCAATCCGCTGTGCGCCGTACTCAATATTTTTCAGATTAAAATCGTGCGGCTCAAACAGCTGCGGTGCAAGGCGGTCATAACGTCCAATCGGTCCCTGTAAAAGCTGCGGCAGATATGCCGTAAACAGCGCCAGCCGGAAAATATTGGTTTCCGGTTCATATTTTTTCTGATAAACATCTATCACGTAACTCATTGTCTGGAATGTATAAAAAGAAATTCCAAGCGGCATCACAATTGAAAGCTTTCCAAGCGGAAATGCCTGATGAAATACCGAAAACAATGAAGTCAGATTCAGTATTGTAAAATTGACATACTTTAAAAAGACAAGAATTCCGAAATTGGAAACCAGCCCGAATATCAGCCATCTGCGCCGCATAAGCTTTTCTTTCTGTGCAGCCATCAGCCTTGTAATACAGTAGCTTGTAATAATCGTAAACAAAATATAACCCATATAGCGGATTCCGTAAGTGGCATAAAAGCCGAAGCTGACAAAAAGCAGCAGCTCCCACTGGTATTTTTTCGGAATCAGATAATACAGGCACGCCGTCAGCGCCATCGCCATAAAAAATCCTGCTGAAATAAACGACATTTTTTCTTCTCCGTTTTTATTAAATTCCTTTTGCTAAAAAACATTCCCCGCTTTGCTGATTTTAGCACATTTACAGACATTGTACAACGGATTAATGGGAAAAAGCCGCTTGACTATTTAAATTTTCACGTTTAATATGGTAGAGTATCACATACAGCAAAAATGCGGCATAAAATGCCTGCGGAATGGAGATTACATGAAAAAATTATTCGAGCAGATTGTAAAGTTCGGAATTGTCGGTGCAATCGCTTTTGTCATTGACTATGCCGTGCTTTTTGTGCTGGTTCAGTTCTTACATATGGATTCAATCATTGCGGCAACGATTTCCTTTACGGTATCCGTTATTTTTAACTATCTTGCCAGCATGAAATATGTATTTGTAGGCAGAGCCGACCAGTCCAAACAGACCCAGTTTATTATTTTTATCGTATTAAGCGTTATCGGTCTTGGTATCAACGATGGTATCATGTGGATTTTAAACGGTATCTTATCTCCGTTTATCCCGACCTACTATTACCTGGTTTCAAAAATCGTGGCAACGGCGATTGTTATGGTATGGAACTTTGTTTCAAGAAAGATTTTCCTTGAAGAAAAGAATCAGGGAAATGAAAATGCGGCATAAAGGCGCAAAAGCAAATCCGGGACGGGATAAAATTCTCTGTCTTTGTATTGCCGCCCGCATGGATATTAACGAAATCCGCCGCGCATTGGAAATTTCCAATTGTGCAATCCTTTACGCCAGAAACACGCCCCAATATCCGCTCACCCACACTCTCACAGCCATGAACATGACACCACCGAAGTTAAGTAACACGTTGAGGTGGGGTCATGTTCATGGCTACTGTCAAGTAACACGTTGAGGTAGGGGCATGTTCAAGGCTGCCGTTAAGTAACACGGTGAAATGGTGTTATGTCCAAGGAAGCTTTTATTCTGCCATCATCTTCTCTGTAGACCATATCTCTACTTCATAATGATTTGCCTTATTGTAACGCTTTCTTAAATTCTTTAACTGCTTTAAGTATTCCATCGTTACTTTACCTGATAACTTGGATTCACCTTCGGTTCTCTGCTGGAACTTGTACGGAATCTCTACAACCTTCTTGTATGTACCCATTGCAAGAACTTCCACCATAATCTTCCATCCAATCGGCTGTAAGTCGGCATTTTCAATAACCTCGCGGCGGAACATGAACAGACCGCTTGTCGGGTCTGAAATCTTTCGCAGGCACGGTAACATAAACTGACCGATTTTACGGGCTGTACCGGATACAAACTTTCTGTACCAGTTGAGTCCGCCGTCATCGCCGCCCGGAATCAGACGGCTCGGAATACAGAAGTCTGCACCGCTTTCCATTGCCTTATACATATATTTTAAAACGATTGGCGGATGCTGTAAATCCGCATCCATGCATGCCATATATTCGCCCTTTGCAAGGGAAAATCCTTTTAATACGGCAGTTGCCAGTCCTGTTTCACCGGTTCTGTGTTCCATGCGTACAGCCGGAAAATCCTTTGCAACTTCCATAATAACCTGTGGTGTATCATCTTTACTGTCGTCTACAAAAACGATTTCATAAGGAATTCCTTTTAATGCATCATCAATCTGTGTTACAAGATTTCTGATATTCTTTCCTTCATTAAATGTTGGTACCACTACTGATAACATAATTTTCTCCTTCAAATCTATCCTGATGTGTTTTTATTTTTCGATGTTTCGACTTGTGTATTATAATACCTTTATTACAATCTGACAAGTTTTTCACATAAATTTCTTATTTTATTGTCCGCCCCAGTATCCGAGTTCGACACCTTTTTCATAAATTCCCTTTGCCTTGGCATAGTAGCCATACGCATTAAAATGTGTCCAGTCTGCCCTGAGCTGTTGTGAAATCTCACCTCTTGTAAAGCCGTCAAGATCTTCATCGGTTGCTTCCAGTCCGCAGTCACTTAATCCATTCTGAATCATATAGAGCCGCATGTTGATAAAATGATCCCCGTATGCTTTGGATAATGCCTGCTCCCACGGTGTTTCGCCCATGCCGATATAAATTTTATTCATATCCACGGACAGTTCCGGGTCATCGGTATCACCGACAATAATATAATATTTACAGCCTGTACCTTCCAAAATGGAATCATACTGCGCAATTAATTCATCATAGTCATTATACCAGCCTGCGTTACTGCCGATTTCCAGCACAAGAATGTCATCTTTACGCTCCACCGCCGCCAGTGTATAAACCGGTGTGCCTTCTTTAATATTCACATCTGTGCCGTATAAAATCTGGCTTTCACCGTCATAAGAATTGGTTACATAATATTTTTCGCCGTTAATCACACAGATATTGGTCTGGTCTGACTGAAAATTATAACCGCTGTAATCTTCCATATAAACATTATCCCCGTCATATAAAGACTGCAGCTTAAATTCAGCAATGCCTGTCCCGTCAATGACAATATCACGGTCAACCACCATGGTAAGACCGCCTGCACGGGTCGCAATTTCTTTTGACGTTTCTCCGTTGACACCAAGGTTGTATGTTTTCAGCCCCGTAAACTGCGAAAGCATATCCGGTGCCGTGGCATAGCTGATATTTGTTGTAATGCCGTCCAGCGTAATAAACCCCGGTGTAGTCGCGCAGCCGTACATCATACTGTCACCCCAGCAGGAAATACTTCTCTTTACACCATCATACGGTACAGTTTCCGCTGTGATGGTTCTTTTTCTGGTTTCATGTGGTTTCTGATTTTCCGTCTGCATTGACGAACCGCCTGCAATTTCATTATCATTTTCCACAATGTCCCATATATTTTTGGATATCTTTTGTAATCGTGCCGGTGTTGTCTGTACTGTACCGCCATGTACCAGAACCTCTGAAGCAATCAGCAGTACCACAAAAACCGTTACGGAAAAACAGACAACAATTTTCTTTCTTACTTTCACAAATATCCCTCTTTTCTATTTACATTAACCAACAGTCTGAATTATACCACATAAACAGCAGCCATATCTGTGCAAATGCAAAAAATATCAGAATTGCCGTGCGTATTTTCGGACGTACGCTCTTTAAAATCTCATAAACGCCCATATATACGACAAAGCTGCCCACTGTAAAGCGGCAGGTGCTCATGACATGGGAGGTCAGCGGCACAAGCAGGGAAATGATTCCGAACACCGCCATGGAATAATATTTCCGGTAAAGCATATATCCATACACTGCAAAAATACCGATACAAAACCATCCCATATAGGTATATCGCGGTTCAATCTGTCCGGTGCACGCTTTCCATAAAACGCCCACAACCGGAAAATACGTATCTTCACGCCATGCAATCTGCACGTTTTTATAAGCCCACACATCGCCACAGAAAAAGCGCAGGAAGGTCATATAGCAGAATGCACCGAACGGACACAGCATAACCGCAAAAATGTGTTCCGGCAGTTTCAACATCTGCACGATGAAGCTTTTGATTTTTGCCCATGTGATAAGTTTTCCACCGTCCGCCGTCAAATCCAGATACATTTCCACAATCAGCGCAAATACAAGCAGGCAGCCTACAATTCTTGTCGCACTGGCAAATGCAGCGGCAAACCCTGCCCACAAGTACTTTTTTTTAGCTGCCGCATAGAAAAACAGCGCAATAAACAGCACAAACATCGCTTCTGTATACACAGAACCAAAGTAAAAAGAATAGGGACCTGCAAACATCAGAAGCGGAATCAAAAGATAGTCTTCACTCCTGCCACCACGCACCAGACTCATATATTTAACTGCTGTAAATGCAGCGATAAAAATACATACCGTTGATACCGTCATGCCGACCCAGTACGTGTCCATTACACCGAAGGTCAGCATTTTCACAAACCGGCAGACCATCACATACATCGGGAAAAATGCCCAGTTTGCCTGTGGGTCCGTATCCAGCGGAAATGTATATCCGTTATCAATCATAAACTGGTACCGCTTGGCATCCCACTGGTTCATTAAAAATGCAATGGAACGGTCCGTTCCCATATACACGTTATAAATCACCATCAGCACCAGCATAAACAGGCGGGACATCAGCAGTATAAAAAACAGTTTTAAAATCAGCCGGAAATTTTCGTTTTCTCTATATATTTTAGCCAGTCTTTCCATATTTACCTCATTTCTAAGCGGTTTTGCCGCAAAGCTGTGATAAGAATTTCGCGCAGGCGGTTTCCCATCTGCCATCAGGGATATTTGTTCTTGCCCAAAATCAAAAATGGGACGCCTATCACGATTGGATGCCGCCCCATTTTATTATAAAATCTGCATAATTTTTAATATAATCTGGTACAGAAACGCCGGAACTGCAGCAATCACCGGTATTAAAAACATTGCAACGACTACTGCATTGAGCAGCTGAAGCCATATAAATACCGCACAATACTGAATCCATGCCGGAACATTGATTTTCTTAAAGTGGTCAATGACAAGGCATACAACCAGTATTAAAAGTGTAGCAAGCGTAATCAGCAGTCCTTCTTTTCTGCCCTGTGGTTCAAATTCCATGGTAATTGTATTTTCACCGGAGTGAATCTTTACCCCTGTAAAAAGTCCTGCGATTTCTTTTGCCTGCACCTGCTGCCCGTTGACGCTGACTTTCCAGTTTTTGCTGTAAACCACCGGTATCAACGCATAATTTTTCGTTGCCGAACCGTCAAGCTTAACAGTCAGTGAATCATTGGTATAAGATACATCGCATTTTGTATTTTCATACGCTCTGCACAACTTCTCCATCTTATCCATATCCAGCTGTGCAAAGCTGACTTCGCTGACTTTTAAATACCAAGGGTCATCGTATTCAATACGGATATCGATACTCTCATTGTCAAAACAGCCCAGATACAGCAGATTGTTGTTATAATCCGTAAAGTACGCTGTATTTTCCACATCACCCAGTGTCGGCACCGGCACTTCTTTGTCATTGACATAGACATGCATGGAGCTGATCAGCCATGATGCATTGGCATCACTGTTGCGGTTATTGATATCCACAATCTTTAAATACACTGCCGCATTGCCGCTTGTCTGTGTATTATATTCCAGTACTGTATCACTCTTTTTTACAGAATACGACATACCCTTTACCAGCGGTTCCTTATCTCCCGAAAGTGCCGTATAGAACTTATTATGTAAGTCAACCCAGTCCACGCCCAAGTCTTCTGATGCAAAAGATGACGCTACGGTCATTGCAAACGGAAGCCGGTAATTGGCAGAATATAATTTATATCCTTCCTGCAGTGCTTCTTTACTGTCTATGTCGTAATCTGCATAACTTTTTTCCAGTGTATACAGCGCCGGGTCCAAGTCATTCTGATTGACGGCCTCCGTTACATGAAACAGTGCATTCGTAAAGACGGTTCCGCCGGAATCTAACAGCCACAGAAAATATTTTGAATATCCCCAGTTTTTTGCAAAAGTCTGTGTGTCACTCTCTAATGCCGCCGTAAAGCTTGACAGTGCGCCACGGCGCAGTATCAGCGGATAATTGGCATTCAGGCTGATGTCCGGATTGACAATACGGTCTGTTGCCGATTCTTCAATATCAAGTGCTTCATAGGCTTCATTGGCATACTGCACATAATCACCGACCTGGTACGCTTCATAGGTATAAAACTTCGGCGGACCAATCAGTGCAAATGCCCCTAAGAAAACTTCCACCGCAATCACGGCAAGCACGGATTTGACGTTAAATTCGTCCTTTTCTTCTTTGAGCTTTCTTAAATAAACGATAAACATCGTGATAAAGACTGCCACAAAAAAGATTGTCGCAAGAATCTCGTTATTCTGCGGAATCAGCAGATAACCGGCTGCATATACCAGGCACATTACCGCCGCAATCACAATCTGACGTTTGATATACTTCTTCTCAAGCGGCATATCCGCAAACATTTTCTGTGCATAATACGCGCCCATGCAAAGCAGTGTAAATGCAATCAGGAAACCGTTTCTTAATGTATAGCCGTTGTAAGAGCCGAAGTGCCACATTAAATTGATGCCTTCCACAAACATCGGAAGCAGGGCAATTCCAAGCAGGCACGCCATGACACGGCACATTTTTTTATCTTCTTTATATTTCTTTAACCCGATAAGAATCACGGCAAGCACAAAGCTTAATCCGTACAGCATCATATAACGCTGGAATGCCGCCATAGAGCCGTCTGTGACAATCGCACCCTTAATCCAGCCAAGGTACTGCGATACAATACTGCCGCCCGCATTTCCTCTCTGTGAACCGGATAACTGCATAAATACCGGAATTAATACAAAGCAGGACAGTCCCATGCCCGCCACCGTACCGATTCCTAAATTCCATGCGTGCTTTTTCCATTCTTTGCGCTCACACAGCAGTAAAATATAGACACCGCTGACTAAAAATACGTAAATGAGCGCCATTGCGCTTAAATAGTAATTAATGATAAAGCTTAATGCCACCATAAAGATGTAAAACAGCTTCTTTCCCGTTGTCAGCAGTCTGTCCAGCGCCAGCATCAGCAGCGGGAACAGTGCAACAATGTCCATCCACGGTGTAAAGCAGGAGCCGTATAAAATGACGTATCCACACAGCGAATACATCACGGCAAACGCTGTCTTTACCGGATAGAGCAGCTTCGGGAATTTGTGATTGAGCAATGCATACATTGCAACGGACATAAATACCATTTTTACTGCCGTCAGTATGGAAATGCTCTCTAAAATGAGGTTTCTCGGGACTAAATATAACAGCAGATTAAAAGGACTTAACATTGAAAAGGCTGAAATACTCATGGATACATTCGTTCCGAGTCCCGTATACCAGTCAAACCACAGCGATGCCTTTCCGTGCATGAAATCCCACAGATGTGCATACAGCGGCGCGACCTGCTGCATATTGTCAAAATAATCAATCCGGTTTCCGCCAAACGGCCAGATTCCTTTTAAAATCAGCGTAATTAATACAACTGCCAGGGTAATCGCCCCCGGGATACTATATGGCTTTAATTTCTTTGCCAAAACGTTCACTTTCTCTTTCATATAACTCCTTTATTTTAAAGAATGGCACTGCTCCACAGACAGAATGTCACATTATCTGCCACAAAATGAATCGTGTCACATTCCTTTTCCTCAAGTTTTCCGATTTCAAATGTAAATGTTCCTGTACCCTGTATTTCTCCAATTTTTCTGTCGTTGCAGTAAACTTCGACCCTGCCGTTTCCCGCAAACTCCGTGACCTCACACTGATAGGAGGCATTCTCTGCCGTGCGGTTTAACACGTAGTAAAGATATGCATCCTTTCCGCTGTTTGTACTGCCCTCGTACTGGTCTTCCTTCCAGCCTTTTCCCTTGCGGCGGCATACATTGATACTGCGCTCATTTCCGTCTTTATCTTTGAGTGTCGTACAATATTCTGTCGTTCCCGGTTCATAGGACAGTTTTCCGTAGCCCGGCCAGTCAGAAAGCTCATGGGTCAGATAATACATTCTGTATTCCAGTCCTACGTCCGGATTTTTACCCCACCACAATACCAACAGGTAAAAACAGGCAAGTATTACCGCCCCAGCATAAAATGCTGCTTTTACGCTCTTTTTTTTCATCATTTTTAACACCTGTGTGCTTTTGCTTTTATAGTTTTCATTTTAAACATGCGTAACGATACAGGTTCCTGTTCCCTTTATTACAACCGAACGCTTGCCAGCGCTGATAAAGAAGCTTTCGCCTGCCTTGTACGGCATCGTCTTATTGCCGTCATCCGTTTCAATGGTTCCCTCACCGGAAATAAATAAAACAGACAGGAAAGATGTTTCATCCATGCCGATTTTGACTTCTGAATAAATGTCATATTTCAGGCATTCAAAATACTTGCACTGTACCAGACGTTCCAGTGTATAGGCATCGTTTTTCTCCAGAATCACTTCGCAGTTTTCATCCTTGACATATGCCTTGGTATCGACAACGTCCAGTGCCTTTGCAACGTGCAGTTCACGCGGATTGCCGAACTTATCCCTTCTGTCGTAATCGTACATGCGGTATGTACTGTTGGAATTCTGCTGGATTTCACAGATTAAAATGCCCGCACCAATCGCATGGATTGTTCCTGCTTTTACCATAACGACATCGCCCGGCTTTACATCTATGCGGTTTAACACCTCTGTAATCGTATTGTTCGCAATACGTTCTTCAATCTCCTCTTTGGATACGTCCTTTGAAAGTCCGCAGTAAAGGTATGCACCCGGCTCACAGTCAATAACATACCACATCTCGTTCTTTCCGTATTCGCCTTCATTTTCCAGTGCATATTCATCATCAGGATGAATCTGGATTGATAATGCCTGCTTTGCATCAATAAATTTAATCAGTACCGGAAAACGATCCTGTGCCTGACACTTCCAGCCAAGCGCCTCTTTTCCGATAATGGACAGATAGTCATTAAAGAGCATGCCCTTATATCTGCCGTCTGCAATCCGGCTCTGTCCGTCCGGGTGTGCGGAAAGCTCCCAGCTTTCGCCGATAACGTCATAATCACACTTTTTACCGAATACCGTGCGAAGCTTTGTGCCGCCCCACAGATTATCCTTAAACGCCGGATCTAACTTGACAACCGGCTCGTTAGCAGCTTTGACATAATTGTCCTCTGCCGTTCCGTCACTTTCCTGACTGTATATCTTTACCATATCGCTTTCGGATAAGATTTCACCGATACCGACTTCGATAATGACTACATTTTTATCGGTTTTATTGGCAACCTTATGCTTCATGCCAATCGGGACAAAAACACTTTCATACTTATGGTAATCTTTTGTTTCCGTTCCTAATGTAATCGTTGCCGTTCCTTCTACAACAGACCAATGCTCACTGCGCATTTCATGCTGATGCAGATTCATGCTCATGCCCGGAAATACCGTTACCTTTTTGACCTTGTAACCGTCTGAGGCATTAAGCAGTTCATGGATTCCCCATTCTCTGTAAGAAATCCGGTTATAATCAAAGTAATTTTCATACTTTTCTTTATTCTCGGAAATGATATTTTTAATGTCATCAACGCGTTCCTTGGAAGATACGTAAACGGCATCTTCGGTATTTACAACAACAACATCCTGAATATCATTTGTCACCACAAGCTGTCTGTCTGCACTGTTAATAACCATCACATCTTCACAGTGGTTTTTTAAGACATTTTCGCTGTGGGATACACTTGAATTTTCATCTAAGTCGCAGACATTCCCGACATCTTTCCAGCGGAATGCCGTTTCCACGACCTTCATATCCTTTAACTTTTCAAAAATCAGGCGCTCAATACTGCCTTGTGGAATGTCTTTCATGACCTTCTGCGAAAAACGCACGGTACGGCGGATTGCTGCAACCTTCCGCTTTGCCATCCGGCAGGTATCATAGAGTTCCGGACAAATTGCCCTCGCCGCATTGATTAAATCCCCTGCACGGTATAAAAACATACCGCTGTTCCATAAAAATCCATCGTCATAGCCAAAGCTCTCATCATCGTCCAGACGGATTTTTTCAATAAATTTAAGGACATTTTCCTCATCTCTTAACAGATATCCGAAATTGGAATTTTTCTTTGCCGGCTTTACACCAAGTGCAACAATACTGCCCTGTTTTGCAAGCTCCTTTGCCCGAATAATTGCATCCTTATATTCCTGCCCCTCAATCAGGTTGTCAGCCGTCACAACAAACACCAGTTCGGACTGGTTGCAGAACTGGCTGCCAAGCATAATTGCCGCAGCGGTTCCCTTTGGACTGCCTTCAAGTACAACACGATACTTGAGGCTCTGGAATGCTTTCATCTGACCGTTTACAATATTGCGGTAGCTTTCCTTTGTCACAATAATAAATTCATCGCAAAACGGCATATTTCTGACAACCGTTTCCTGCAATAAAGATCGTCCCTCTTTAATATTCATAAACTGCTTCGGATAATTTTTTCTTGAGAGCGGCCAAAGGCTGTCACCACTGCCTCCGGCAAGTATTACACACTTCATACAATCTCCAATCTGCTCAAAGCGTTATTCCTGTTCCGGCTTCTCCGGTTTGAAATTGAGTCGTTCTTCTTCCACTACCAGCGGTCTGTTCATCAGACGCTTGTTCATGCTTAAAATATATTCCCCAAGCAGTCCGATAAAGAACAGCTGGAGTGAACTGGTCAGGCTGACTAAAATAATCAGTGGAACCATACCTGCCTGGAATCTGTTCCAGTATATTAATTTCAGAATAAAATAAATAATTGCCACAATGACACTGAGTCCAGCGCAGGCAGCGCCTAAAAAGGTTGCAATACGCAGCCCGATTTTCGTATAAGACGTAAAGCTTAGCATTGCCGCATCATACAACGTATAAAAATTGTTATGGGTCTTGCCGGCGCGTCTTTGTGCCTGTGTATATTCAATCTCCGTGCGCTTAAAGCCCAGCTCGCCGACAATGCCACGGATAAACGGAATCGGGTCCTTTAAATCGCGCAGAACCTGTACAAAGCTTTTATCATACAGTCCAAAGCCCGTAAAATGCTCAATCTGGTCTACAGAAGACATTTTCTTAATCATCTTGTAGTAGCAGGAACGCAGGAAATACATCACCGGATTTTCCTTACTGCTGGTCTTTACCGCACAGACAATTTTATATCCTTTTTCCCACTCTGCAACAAGCCGCGGAATAACATCAATCGGGTCCTGGAAATCCGCACAGACCGGAATCGTACAGTCACCCTCGGTCTGTAAAATGCCGTAATACGGTGAATTAAACTGACCGAAATTCTTTGCATTAAAAATCGCTTTGATTTTTTTGTTATTCTCACAGAGTGCTCTTAACTTCACCCTTGTTGTATCTCTTGAATCGTTATCAATAAACAAAATTTCATAATCATACTGCGGGAGGTCTTTTTCAAACATCGCAATCAATGCCTCGCTTAACGGAACCACATTTTCTTCCTCGTTATAGCATGGCACCATAATACTAATCTTTTTCATCGCTTCTATTCCTTTATACGTAATTCTTCCTGCACCAGTCTACGGTTTTTTCAATTCCCTCCGCAAACGTTACACGCGGTGCAAAGCCTGTGTCTTTTTCCAGATCGGAAATATCTGCGCACAGATACATCACCTGCTTTGCCTGATAAGGAATTTCTCCAAATCCAATCTCTGCCCCCGGTGCTGCCGCATCACGGATTGCTTCAATGTATTCCCGAAGCGGTCTTGCCGTTCCACCGCCGATACAGTAAGTCTTACCGGACACGCCTTTCTCTCCGAGAAGATACATGGCATATCCTGCATCCGCGCTGTAAAGGTAATCCCACATCTGTTCTCCTGCGGTACACTGCGGCCGCCCGCCTTTCAGGAGGCTGACAATCGTACTCATAACCATTGTCTTTGCCCCATCAAACGGTCCGTAAATGCTGAGGATCCTTGTCCAGATATGGCGGATTCCCTTCTGTTCACAAAGGATTTTTGTCATCTGACCTGTACAGAGCTTTGCAATCCCGTAACCGTTTTCGGGAAATGCCGGTGTAGACGCATTTAAGCTGCCTTCCACCCGTCCGTATTCTGCCTGTGAGCCGGCGCCGACAAATGTCGTACAGCCCAGTGCAGCGGCAGCTTCTACGGCATCTAACGCATAACGGACATTTTCAAGCTGTCCGTAAGCATTGTTACGGCTGTTGCCAAACGTCCCGTCCCAGCCAAAGTGGTAAAATACGTCTGCGTGTTCTATCTTTTCATGCAATGTTTTTAATTCTTTTAAATCACACGGCACAATGTGTACCAGCGGTGACTTTGGAATATTGTCTGTTCTTCTGGAATCCGGTCTTACAACTGCTTCCACTTCAATTCCGTGGCTTATCAGTTCTGCAATCAGTGCTGTTCCGATTGCACCGGTCGGTCCCGTAATAACTGCTCGTTTCAATTTCTTCTCCCTTATGAAATCGGCTTTATAATCATATTACTGTAAAATTCATCCCTGTCAAGGAACGGTGCTAAGTCTTCCAGCGGCGGCGATACGAGTGTACCGTCTTCTAACCGCTTTGTCGCTGACTTCGGTTCAAATTTCTGTTCGATAGACACCATAATCTCACAGATTGCCGGTCCTTTAACTGCCAGCACCTTTGAAATGGTTTCATCAAGCTGTGCATTGGTTTCACATCTAAAGAACGGATAACCGTAAGCCGGCGCTAATTTGCCCATATCCGGGAAGCTTAAATCGCCGCTTTCCGGTCCGATACCGACAAAATGCTTCTCAAACAGATTCGTCTGTGTCTGACGGATTGAATGATACCCCTGATTATTGATTACAAATATCTTTACCGGCATCTGATGATGGATAATCGTCTGTAATTCCTGAATATTCATCTGGATACTGCCGTCCCCTGTGACTAAAATCACATCTTTAATATCGTCATGCTTTAACGCTTCTCTGTTTAATGCAAGATTGCCGTGTTCTGCAACTACCGCACCGATTGCTGCCGGAAGGTCATATCCCATGGAAGCAATCGCAGAGTTGATAATAAAGCGCTGTCCTTTTTTAATGACATAAGCGTGGCTTCCGACTACACATGCTGAGCCGTTGCCGACAACCGTCACCTGTCCTTCTGACAGACGGCTGCTTAATTCTTTAATAAATGCATACACATTGGTATGCTTCGTGTCTTCATAATGTTTTTTCTGTACAACCGGATACTTTGCCTTCCATTCCTGACATCTTTCTACCCAGCTGCTCTCTTTAAATAACGGTGTATTTCCGGCTGCCTGTTCTGCCTCAAGGCGTGAAACCATTTTTGCAAGCAGTTCCTTTGCATCGCCCCATACCGGTAAATCCACATGCAGGGTCGGCTTCTTTAACTCAGCTTCATCCACATCATTGACAATGACATAGGCTTCTCTTGCCCATGTCTTCCAGTTATAGCCCACCTGACGGATACTTAAACGGTTGCCGCACGCAAAGACTAAGTCCGCGTTCTGTACGGCAAAGTTACCGGCACGGTCGCCCATAATGCCGCCGCGTCCCACATATAGCGGGTGTTCGTCTTCAATGGCATCAATGCTGTCCCAGCCTGTCGCTACCGGAATGCCAAGCAGTTCCACAACTTTGCGGAAATCTTCATATCCGCCGGAAATGCGGATACCGTTTCCCGCATAAAATACCGGACGCTTTGCACTGCGGATTTTATCGAGAATAAGGTCAACCGTTTCATCGGGAATTGCCGGTGCCTGCTCCGCTTCATATTCTGCCGGGTCAAACCCTTCCAGTTCTTCCGTTTCGATATAGCTTCCCTGAAAATTCACCGGAATATCAATCCAGCACGGCCCCGGTCTGCCTGTCGTTGCAATATAATATGCCTTTTCAAGACAGTAACGGATACGCTTCGGATCTGTCACCATTTCGGCATATTTTGTCATCGCTGCCGCTGACTTTGTAATATCAAATTCCTGGTCGCCCATGGCGCGGAGCGCAAGTCCCGTACTTCTGGCTGTCGTGTCAAAACGCACCTGACCGGAAATAACAAGCATCGGAATCGAATCCAGAAAGCCTCCGACAACACCGGTCATTGCATTTGTACCGCCCGGTCCCGTTGTAACACAAAGTGCTGCAATCTTATTATGAATTCTTGCATAGCTTTCTGCCGCAATTGCACATGCCTGTTCATGATGATTGTATACACAGGTCAGTCCTTCCTGATGTCCCAGACTGTCATTTAAGTGCATTGCACCACCGCCTGTAACGGTAAAGGCATGGGTAATGCCGTGATCTACAAGAAACTGTGAAACATATGACGATAATTTTACTTTCATACTTACTCCTTTTGGCGGTATGCCCAGAATTTATTCATTACAAAATTCACCGGTATCGTGACAAACATATTCAGCACCGGTCCCAGATATCCTGAAAGCTCCCTGTCCGTCAGCACAATGCCGATTCCCGTAAGCCCATTGGCAATTCCTGTACAGAATCTTGAAATGTCAATGACGTCCACCCACAGCCACAGCAAAAGGTTGTTGAGCAGCAGCCCGGTAAATGCGTATGCTGCATACGTCTTTAAAAGAACCTTCCACCAGACTCTCTTTTGTACATTTTTATCTTCTTTAAATACAAATACATTCTGCCAGATGTAAGCGTGCAGAACGCTTAACAGCCAGCTTAACACATTTGCAAGAAAATAATTATCTGTCAGTGCAAACGCTACGGCGTAAATAACATAGGATACAATCGTATTGGATATGCCGACCAGCCCAAAACGGATGATCTGGTTTATCAGTGCCTTGTTTTTTTCACTCATTGTTTACTGGTTTACAGCCTCCGTAATGGTCTTTGCCATATAGTCAATCATTTCGTCTGTCATGCCCGGATATACACCTACCCAGAACGTATCGTTCATAATACGGTCTGTGTTGTCTAATCCGCCGACTACACGGAAACCTTCTCCTGTTGCACGCATTTCGTCAAAGCATGGGTGCTTAATTAAGTTGCCCGCAAACAGATTTCTTGTCTGTACACCGTGGTTTTCAATGTATTCAACAACTTTCTTTCTGTCAATGCCTTCTTTTACCGTAATTAAGAAACCAAACCAGCTTGGACGTGAACCTTCACACGGTACCGGTAAAATCACCTTATCCTGAATACCTTCGAGTGCCGCTCTTAAACGGTCAAAGTTATGTCTTCTTCTTTCTACGAAAGAAGGGAATTTTTCAAGCTGTGCACAGCCGACTGCTGCCTGCATATCGGTTGCCTTTAAGTTATATCCGAAATGAGAATATACATACTTGTGGTCATATCCTAACGGAAGTTCACCGTACTGCTTGTCAAAACGGTGTCCGCACAGGTTGTCCCTGCCGGATGGGCAGACACAGTCACGTCCCCAGTCACGGAAAGAACGGATACACTTATTTAACAGTGGGTTGTTTGTATAAACAGCGCCGCCTTCGCCCATTGTCATGTGGTGTGGCGGATAAAAGCTGGATGTTCCGATGTCACCGACTGTACCTGTGAACTTTTCTTCGCCCTTGTAGTTGTACTTAGAACCCAGTGCATCACAGTTATCTTCAACAAGCCATAAGTTGTGCTTATCGCAGAAATCCTTTACGGCAGTTAAATCAAACGGATTACCGAGTGTATGTGCAATCATGACAGCCTTTGTCTTTTCGCTGTATGCTTCTTCTAACTTTGTAACATCAATATTGTACTGAGGAATCGTTACATCTACAAATACCGGTACTGCACCGTACTGGATTGCCGGTGTTACGGTTGTCGGGAAACCTGCTGCAACCGTGATAACCTCGTCCCCTCTTTTAATTCTTCTGTCACCTAACAGCGGAGAAGTCAGTGCCATAAATGCGTTTAAGTTGGCAGATGAACCGGAGTTTACAACCGATACATACTTTACATTTAAGTATTCACCGAATTTCTTTTCAAATTCATCTGTGTAGTGACCTGCTGTCAGCCAGAATTCCAGTGCGGAATTCACAAGATTCTTCATTTCTGCACTGTCATAAACACGGCTTGCGTAGGAAATTCTGTCACCTTCGTGATATTCTTTTTTTGCATGATATTTTTTACAGTATTCATCTACAAAGGATAAAATCTCTTCTCTTGCTTCTAATTCATTCTTATTTTCAAACATTCTATAATTCCTTTCTGTTGTTCATCGGATTTGTCTTTATTTATCAAAAAATTCCGCAATCTGTGCGTCCATACATGCAGGAATATCTCCGCCTGCCGCATAGACCTTAGACCACGCCACGCTCTTTTCAATTGCTGTATCAAAATTCCATACCGGCTTCCAGCCAAAGGTTGTCTTTAACTTTGAGCAGTCCAGCTTTAAGAAGTTAGCCTCATGAGGACCGCCGTCATACTTGTTGACCCACTTTAAACCTTCGCCCCATTTTGCACAGAATGTATCCACAAGATTGCCTGTAGTAATGCAGTCACTCTCATCCGGTCCTACATTATAAAATCCCGCATAAGACTTGTCTTCGTACTGCTTCATCGCAATTAAAAGGTATGCTGCCAGTGGTTCTAAGACATGCTGGTACGGTCTTGTGGAATGTGGATTTCTTACAATAATATCTTCTTTCTTTAATGCCGCACGGACACAATCCGGTACGATTCTGTCATTGGCAAAATCGCCGCCGCCGATAACATTTCCGGCTCTTGCGGTCGATACGGCTACCGGCATATCATTAAAGAAGGAGTTGATATAGCTGTGTGTAACCAGCTCTGAGCAGGACTTACTGTTAGAATACGGGTCATATCCGTCCAGCGGTTCATTTTCACGATAACCCCATGCCCATTCCTTATTTTCGTAAACCTTGTCCGTTGTGACATTTAAAAAAGACTTTACACACGGATTGATACGTACACATTCACAGATATTGACCGTTCCCATAACATTGGTTTCATAGGTATATACCGGGTCTTTATAGGAATCGCGCACAATCGGCTGTGCCGCAAGGTGCAGTACGATTTCCGGCTGGGTCTTTTCAAAGACTTCTTTTAAATGTGCTAAATCACGGATATCTCCAATGACAGATTCCATTTTATCTTCGACATCTGCCATTGAAAAAAGATTCGGCTCGGTCGGCGGTGTCAGAGAATAGCCTGTCACCTGTGCACCTGCGCCTACAAGGATTCTGCAAAGCCAGCTTCCTTTAAATCCTGTGTGTCCTGTAATCAGGACTTTTTTGCCTTTATAAAAACTCAAATCCATTGTCGTTCTCCTTATTCCCATGACTTCCAAGGTGCTTTGCCGGACTGCCAGAGTTCTTCTAATTTTTCCATTTCTCTCTTAGTATCCATGCACTGCCAGAAACCATTGTAGTTGTATGCCTTTAATTCTCCGAGTTCGGCACATTTTTCAAGCGGTGCCTTTTCAAATACTGTGGAATCGCCTTCAATAAAATCAAAAATCTTCGGTTCTAATACCATATATCCCGCATTAATACGGCTTCCGTCAGAATCCTGCTTTTCGCGGAATGCACGGATGGTATTGTTCTCATCAATATCAAGTACGCCGAAACGCTGTCCGACACTGACAGATGTCATCGTTGCAATCTTGCCGTGGGACTGATGGAACTTCACCAGTTCATTGATATTCACATCACAGACACCGTCGCCGTAAGTGAGCATAAAAGTTTCATCTCCGACATACGGCTGGATTCTCTTTACACGTCCACCTGTCATGGTATTTAAACCGGTATCAACGAGTGTAACTTTCCACGGTTCTGAAAAGTTATTGTGAACTGTCATCTTACCGCCCTGTGTAAAGTCAAATGTCACATCTGAATTATGAAGCGCATAATCTGCAAACCACTCCTTAATCACATACTGCTTATAACCGCAGCAGATGATAAAGTCATTATACCCATAATGAGAATATTCTTTCATAATGTGCCATAAAATCGGCTTTCCTCCGATTTCAATCATCGGCTTTGGTTTCAGATGGCTCTCCTCACTAATTCTTGTCCCAAATCCACCTGCAAGTAATACTACTTTCATCACAACCTCCGTATATTTAAAAAAATTTAACTGATTTTACTGTATCGATGTCCACATATTTCCCCAAGTTAAAATCATATATTGGTAAATATAGCACAGTTTTGCCATTTATGCAATAATGAACAAAAATGGGAAGCCTCCTGACTGCGGCTTCCCATTTTTATATTCCATTTACTGGATTTTTTTTATTGTTGCTTTTGTATTATTCTGTGTTGTGCCCTCCGTTGCTTCCGGTGTTGTTTTTTCTTCTGCCGGACGCTGTGTTTCCGGTTCTTTTGTCTTTTCCTCTGTGGCTGGTTCTGTATCTTCCTGTGTATTGTTATCTCCGGAATCATCCGTTTTTTCCGAACTTTCAGTGCTGTCCTGTTTTTGTGTCCGCTGTGTTGTTGTGCTGCTCTTTGTTGATGCCTGCGTCTTTTTTGTCGTCTGTTCTGCCGTTTGATGTGCTGTCGTCCGTTCCGTCTGTTCCTGTGTTTCTGACTGTGCTGTCTGTGTCTGTGAGGACGGCTGCGCCTGTGTGCTTACAGTTGTTGTTTCTATCTGTTTTGCCGTGGTTGACATACTGTGATTCACCGATACCGGCTGTTTCTTTTTTCCGCCTGCTAACAGTACCACAACAACGATAACTGCTATTACACACGGAATGACAGCAATGAGTATTTTTTTTACATTGCTGCGGTCGTTCCAGAAACTGCTGACATCTGACGGTTCTTCCTCAAATTCATCTCCGTCATCTTCGTCCCCGTCACTTTCCAGCGAAAATCCTTCAATGTCTTCCGTTTCATCATCTTCCATCGAAAGTTCTTCTGATTCCTGTGCTGTCTGTCCTGCCGGGTTTTCATCGGATTTCTGCGCTGCCGGTCCTGTCTGGCTGATATCTGCTGTTTCCTGCTGCTGGCCGGCCGGCTGTGTTATTTCTATCTGTAATTCCTGCGTATCCTGCAAATCCTGTTCTTTGGGCTGTTCCGGTTCAAAAAAAGACTGCACTTCTTCCGGCAGTTCCACCTGTTCCTCCGGCTGGCCATCCTGCAATTTCGCAAAGGCCGCCATCGCCGCCGCAATGAGTTCATCCTGTTCCTGTTCTTCTGTCCGGGCGCTTTTTTGTAAACTTTCTTCATTCTTTACCGTTTCCTGCTCCGGCCGCGCTTCTCTTTTTTTTGCTGCTGTCGTTTCCCTTGGATAATTCTTTTCCAGAACGTCCAGCGCAAACCGCTCCATCCATTCCTGAATCTGGTTCATATCCGCCATTTCAATCTTCTGATACATCCGCACCAGAATCTGCTTCACTGCCTTTTTATACAAGGTTTCATTTTTCGGAAACACTTTTTTTACAACCGGCTGTACCACTTCGGATGCCAGTGTACAAAACTCCTCAAATCCGCCGCCTTTTCCTTCTATTTCATTATTTATCAGCTGAATCAGCTGTTCGTCCAATTTCCCCATCTCTAATCTCCATTTTTTCTATTTTATGATGCCGGGGCATCCCTCCGCTATAATACCTGCGGATTGTTACGTGCCGCGCACTCACAAACCCCTGATATCATATTAATTTTAAAAATCGTGCATAACGTGCCGCTATCTGCCTGTAATCATACTGCTGTGCCGACTTTTTTGCCTCTATCTGCATTTTATTATAGATTTCCTCATCTTTCAAGAGCCTGTCTATCTGTTCTGCCATGCCGCTGACATCCTTTTCTTCAACAAGGAAGCCGTTGACACCGTCTTTTACAATATCCGTAATGCCCCCGGAGCGGCTTGCCACAATCGGAAGCCCCGAAGCAAACGCCTCCAGTATCACCAGCCCGAAGCCTTCTTTATCTCCGTCTTTTGCCGTAATGCTTGGCATTACAAATAAATCTGCCGAAGCATAAATTTTTTTTAATTCCTCATGTGTTTTTGCCCCCAGAAAAACAATTTTTTTTCCGGTTTCCCGCATGACTTTGTCAGCCTGTCTTTGCAGTTCTTCCCTTAACGGTCCGTCACCGGCAATCACAAGCATTGCATCCTCTACATTTCTCAATGCTTCAATGGCATAGCACACTCCCTTTTTTTCTGCCAGTCGTCCGACAAATAAAAGTACCTTTTGATTTCCCTGTCCAAAATAATTTTCTTCACGATACTGCCGTCCGAAAAGTGAAGTATCGCACCCCATGGAAATTACCGCCTGATTTCCATTCTTATAAATGCCGTCCAATACGTCCATCAAAGGCCGGGATACCGCAGTGACACCCCATGCATTTTTTAAGCACCTTTTTTTTAATTTTTTTAACAATCCACGATTCAGTGAAGTCACATCTGCACCATGTCCAGTCACAATATACGGTTTTTTTAAGAACGACTGGACAATTCCCTGTGGAATCAGCCAGTTTGCCTGAACAATGTCATAGGACTTTCTCATTTTAAAAAGATGCACCCATAATGACACAAAAAGCCAGGGAACCAGAAGGCCCCTGACTTTCTTTTCTCTGATTCTGGGTACGATTGCTCCTGGATAACATAATGTTTCTAATGAATGAACCGGAAAATAGTGGTACCGTATCACGGACACACCCTCCAGCACCTCTGTATCTGCTGCTTTAGGCGCTGCCGGTACCAATACCGTCACCTCTGCGTATTCTTTCATATATTTTGCCAAATCCAGTATAAACCTCGGTTCGGTGTCATTTTCATAGCGTGGAAAGGTCGAACCTGTTATAAGCAGTCTTTTTTTCATTCTGATAACCCTGACTCATTTTTTACTAAATCGGAAGATTTTTCATCTTCACATTCCTGTCTGCTGTAATCCATTTTCCTTACATGATACTGTACATCCTGTAAAATCTTACGGTTTGCGGAAATCACATCGCCGAGCAGCCCGACCACAATTGTCTGAAAACCAACAATCAGAAGGGTACTGGCTAAAATCAGTGACTGCAGATGTCCACCGCCTTCACCGGAACAAAAAAATACAAAATACCGTACAAAAAAGCCAACGCCTACCAGCGCAAGAATACTTCCCAGCATAAAAAAGAAGTATAGCGGGCGGTACATCAGATAGGTTCTCACAATTGTCAGCATGGATTTTTTAATATATCCCCACATGCTGTGAAACAGCCGGGATTCACGCAATTCGGGGTTGGTCCGGATTGGCACTGACATCACCGCCATTTTTTCACGGCCTGACTGTACAATTGTTTCCAGTGTATAGGTATAATCGTTAATTACATTAATTCTCATCGCAGCTTCTCTGGAATACGCACGGAATCCGCTTGGCGCATCCGGAATTGTCGTCTTACTTGCCTTGCGCACAACCCAGCTGCCAAAATGCTGAAGCTTTTTCTTTAACGGTGTAAAATGCTCCGTATCATCAATCGGACGCTCTCCGATTACAATATGCGCTTTTTTGTCAAGAATCGGTCTGACCAGTGTTTCAATATCCGCACCGCAGTACTGGTTGTCCGCATCGGTATTGACAATAATATCTGCCCCGTTCTTTAAGCAGGCATCCAGCCCCGCCATAAATCCTTTGGCAAGACCTTTGTTCCTTCGAAAGCGTACAACATAGTGCACCCCCCATTTCTTTGCAACTTCCGCTGTATTGTCATGGCTTCCGTCATCAATAATCAAATACTCTATTTCATCAATTCCATCGATGTGACTCGGCAAATCATTTAATGTAACCTCTAAGGTTTCTGCCTCATTAAAACAAGGTATCTGTATAATCAGTTTCATAATCTATCCTCAATTCAATATATAGCACCCTGTATCAGATGCAATCAATTAATGATACACTAATTTCCCTGTTGTTTCAATACATTTAATGAAAAATGACAAAATAGGCAGCTATAACAACAACCGAAGCTGCTATATCAATTGCTGTTCTTGCTCCTTTTCCCAGATTCGGCAAAAGGTAGTCGACCAGTCCTTTTTCGTCCTGTTCATCACCCGGATGCGTTTTCTCATGCTTTTTACGCATCTGCACATTTTCCTGTGACCGTTTTTCTTTGACTGTCGTGCTCTTTCCTATTTTAAGCATACATTCCCTTAACTGTGCAATTTCATTTTTCACAATGCTTTCATCAATTTTTAAGGTCCTGCTGATTTCATCGACAGTGCATTTTTCATACATATATAAAGCAGCCATTATCATCTTTTCTGCCTTTAAATTCTGAAATGCTTCCGGTTTGCTTTTATAGGCATGTACGCTCTCGAACGCATCTGCGTAAGTGTCTGCTGTTTTTTCAAATTCCGAATCATCTGCAATGACAGTGTATTCATATTCTTTCATATTTTCAGCTGCTGTATATAATGTCCCGTTCTTTTTACCCAGTGCCTGATAAATCCGCACAATTGCATAGACCTGAACATTTTTATGTACATCCAGAATTTTTCTGTCCGAAAGATTTGCAACATACTTTTCCAAAATGGTCCGCACTACTTTCTGTGTCTTTTCTTTATCCTTGTAAATTGTATAAACTAACGTATAGACCTCATCAAAAAGCAGTTCCTCAATCTCTTTTTCTTCTCCCTGCATTCCCATCTGCGCCCGCTCAATCATATGCTGCAAATGCAGTTCCATCTGTTCACTATGCATATTTCTTTACCTCTGTTTCTCTTTTAAAAATTTCTTTCCATCGCGGATTCCCCGCTTATAGATGGATACTTCTTCTTTCCAGTCCTCATGATGCAGATGAACCAGTGCAAATATTCTGTTACGCATACCACTGCCCGTCCACAAAAGCAGCCGTAAAACCACATAGTCCCACAAATTCCCATGAGTACGCACCATATGCATGCGGTTTCTGATTCCATAGTAATCTTTCCATGTATAATGCCTTGGCCAGTCCATCGGTTTAAACACCGTTTTGTGATTTAATACTGCTGCCGGAATTACCATAATCGGGGAGATTTCACGGATTCTTACACAGTATTCTGTATCATCATACCATATAAAATACTCTTTTTGCGGATATCCAATCCGCGCAATCACCTCATCGCGAATCATCAGACCGCAAAAGGAGGCCGTATCGCAGTAAAAAGACTCCTTTTGATATTCCTCCGGTGCGATTTTCTCCATTCTGAAGCCCGGTCTTTTCATCCGCTGACGGTGATCCCGGACAATACAGCCCTCTGTCTTTACAGCCCCTGCAAATGCAAGTATCTCTGGATTTTTCCGGGCTTTGTCCAACAGCTGTTCTGCAAAGTCTTTAGAAAGCATTGCATCATCATCTATTATAATATGCGCTTCATCTCCCAGTTCATGCGCTTTTTTGAGTCCTTCATAAAAGCCGCCGGCCCCTCCTGCATTATGATCCAGCCGGTAATGTACAAGCTGCGGTATTGAAAGACTGTTTAAATACCTGTCGGTATCATCTGTGCATGCGTTGTCGATTACGACAATATGCGTTGCAGCAATTGTCTGCTGCAACGCACATGTAATACACTCTTTTAATAAATCGCAACGGTTATATGTAACGATTACAATTGAATACTTCATAGCATCTCCACGCCTGCTATGCAAGCTTTTTTCTTAATTTCTGAATCTGAAGTTCTTCCTCTTCTATCTTATTCTTTTCATACTGCACACGTTCTTCGTTTCCGGCCTGTTGTGCCTCTTCGAGCTTACATCTGTGATGATACTGACGCATCAGTAAATCATCAATCTCATCCCCAATCTGCTCTCTTTTCTTCCGTGTCATAAACAACGCCATGTTATTCCTCCTGAATATTTTCTATCTTTTCAACGTCCATGTAAATGTTGCGATATGCCCTGACCACTGAACTGAAAGACTCAGTTCACGATATGAAATCTCCAGTCTGCCTGAATCTGTAAATGTACCCAGCCATTCACTGTCAATTTCCTGATCCGTACTTTCTACCATTGCCGTAATTGTAACATTCCCTGATGTTTCTGATGCCTTTTCACTGATATAAGCATAATAATCATCTATCTCTGCATCTGTAAAATAATTTTCCTGCATTCCAAGATAATAATACTTTGTTCCATCTGCCGTAATATCACTTGTATAGGTATGATCCTGCTTCATTTTTTCATCTGTGATGTTAAAATACCCATACAGCACCTGTCCCGGCGTATCCGGTACCGGATCATCCCATGTTACATCTACCATATACCACTCATCATCAAGCATTACCGCATTCCATGCATGTCCGATACCACCTGCTGTTCCGGTAATCGTTTCACATGGAATTCCTAAAATATCCATGCACAGCTTAAACGCACCGGCATATCCGTCACATACCGCTGTCTTATAGACAAATATGCCTTCTGCCGTATGTGATACCTCCGGTACGGTTCCGTTCTGATAACTTTCATAATCATATGCTGAATTTAACACCATGTAATCGTGTACTGCTTTTTCCTGTTCAAACAGGGTATTATACTCAAATGCAGCATCCAGACAAGCGGACAAGCCTTCAAAAAACGCTTCCTGTTCATCTGTTTTAATAACGGATGTATCGCCTGTTCTGTACGCGTATTCATAATTGTAATACGGATCATTCGGATCAAGGTTACAACGTACCTTTGAAATCTCTGTAACATAGCCCTTCTGAATGATGTAAATCTGTGAACCGTCCGTGATGCTTCCCGTATAATTAAAATTAATCCGTCCGTCTTCATACAGCCATAAACCGTACTCATTTTCACCTAAACCGTAATACTCTAAATCCAGTAATCCATCTGTAAAATACCACCAGCCGTATTTATTGCATGCCATGCCTGTATACGTCAAATCAAGCATCCCATTGTCAAAATACCACCAGCCGTATTCATTGCGTGCCATTCCCGTATATGACAAATCAAGATGGCCCTTATTAAAATACCACCAGCCGTAATCGTTTAACGCCATTCCGGTATATGATAAATCCAGTACCCCATTGTTAAAGTACCACCAGCCATATTCGTTTAATGCCATTCCGGTGTAGTTAAAATCCACTGTACCATTAGATACATACCACCAGCCGTAGTCATTTAACGCCATCCCGGCATAATCCCAGTCAATTGTACCGTCCGATACGTACCACCAGCCATATTCGTTTAACGCAAGTCCCTGATACGCTGTATCGACTTCGTCATCCTGATAATAGTACCACTGGTTATCCTCTGCCAGACGCAGTGCATAATCATCTGCTGCCTGCACCGGCTGGGTCTGTCCGATAAAACATGCACCAATCAGAACTGCCGCACCGGCAATGATGCTTTTCAGCATTTTAGTCATAAAAAATATGCCCCCTTTTGTAATCTGTCCTCTGTTTCTCTTTTAACATAACACAGATATACAAATTGGTCAAAGTTTTTTTAACGCTTCTTCCAGCGTATGCCAGCCAAGAACGGCACATTTTACACGCGCAGGCATATGGGCAATATCTTTTAACGCCGAAGCTTCTTCAAGCTGTTCGATTTCTTCGTCATCTGCTTCGCCCTGAATCATGCGTAAAAACAGCTTTCCGAGGCGCAGTGCCTCTTCTTTAGACTTTCCGATAATCATGCCGAGCATAATGTCTGCCGATGCCTGTGAAATGGCACAGCCGTCCCCGACAAATGCGCCGTCTTTAATGATACCGTTTTCTACTTTTAATTTCAGCCAGATATCATCGCCGCAGTTCGGATTGACCCCTTCCAGTACAATATTGGCATCCGGCAGGTCATGTTTAAATTCCGGGCGCATATTGTGTTCCGTCAGAATTTCATTATAAAAGCTTCTATTCTCCATATCCCATTCTCCTTCTGATTTGCGCCGTGCTTTCTACAAATGCATCCACTTCCTCCGGCGTATTATAAAACATAAAGCTTGCGCGCGTTGCGTTGTGTACCCCCAGATACTCTAAAAGCGGCTGTGCGCAGTGATGTCCCGCACGCACATCAATTCCGTCTGATGAAAGGATTTCGCTGACATCATGCGGGTGTACGCCTTCTATTGTAAATGCAACTATTCCCGTATGATTTTCAGGAGCTTCATCGCCTAAAATATGCAGATGCGGCACTTTCTTTAAACCCTCCATGGCGCGTTTTGTAAGTGCTTCTTCCTTTGCCATAATCGTGTCAAAGCCGATTTTTTCAACATAGCGGATTGCCGCCGCAAGTCCGGCAGCCCCTGCCGCATTGACCGTACCCGCTTCAAATTTGTGCGGCAGTTTAGCATACGTTGCGCCTTCTCTTGTCACGGAAGAAATCATTTCTCCGCCCGTTAAAAATGGCGGCATTTTCTCTAACAGTTCTTCTTTTCCGTATAATACACCGATTCCCATCGGTCCCATGAGTTTGTGACCCGAAAATGCGAGAAAATCGACATCGAGTGCCGTTACGTCCACCGGCATATGCGGTGCGCTCTGTGCGGCATCGACAACCACAACCGCGCCTTTTTCATGCGCCAGCTTTACGATTTTTTCAACCGGATTGACACAGCCTAAGACATTGGATACCTGTGCAACTGCCACAAGCTTTGTCTTTTCCGTAATCGCAGCTTCAAGCACCTCGTCAGGAAGCGTTCCTTCCTGTGTACATTCCAGAAATTTTAATACTGCGCCGGTCTGTCTTGCCACCATCTGCCACGGAAGCAGGTTGCTGTGGTGTTCCATAATACTAACCACAATTTCATCACCCTCACGCAGGTTTGAAAGGCCGTAGCTGTATGCCACCAGATTTAAGCTTTCTGTCGTATTTCTTGTAAAAATAATCTCTTTGGAAGATTTCGCATGAATAAATTTCTGCACGGTCTTTCTTGCTTCTTCGTACTGCTCGGTCGCCGCAAGGCTCAACGGATAGAATCCGCGCAGGGGATTGGCATTTGCCGTTTCATAAAAATGCTTTTCCGCTTCCAGTACGCAGTCCGGTCGCTGTGCCGTTGCCGCATTATCAATATAAACCGTTTTATTTTCCCGTAACAGGGGAAAATCCTGTCTGTAATCATAAGCTGTCATCTGTCAATACCTCACTTAACTGCTCTTCCGCAAATTCCTTTGTTTCTTCATCGTCAATCTTATGGGTTAAAAGTTCAAGCTTTGCCCGTGTCATAATATCTTCGGCATGTTTTTTATCAATGCCCCTTGCCGCAAAATATAACAGCGTTTCTTCATCAAGTTCGCCGATTGCCGCACCGTGATTGCCTTCTACATCTTCTTCCGCACAAAGAATCAGCGGAATGGTCTGATTGATGACATCATCGCCCAGAAGCAGTACCTGTTCGCTTTCCGTTCCCTTTGCACCCGAAGCGCCGCGTTTAAAATCAATCGAACCGCGGAATACTTTGTGTGCGGCATCTTTTAACGTTCCGTCTGCCGTCACATTGCTGGTTGTCTTCTTGCCGATGTGATTTACAATATAATTCATATCCAAAAGCTGGGTATTCTGCACAAGATAGCCTGTCTGCGCCTGAAAATCCGCACGCTTGCCCTTTAAATCTGTACGCACGCCGTTGTATACATGACCCTTGCCGATAAATAACTGCAACAGCTCGACCTGCGCATTTTCATCGCAGACACAGCCTGTATCGGATAAAAGGGTCTGCTCCTCGCCGAGGGCTATGACCTGCACCAGACGGATTTTACTGTTTTTTGCTGCAATCATGCGTGTACGGAATGCCAGATTCTTTTCTTCCGGACTCTTTTTTGTAAAACGCTCCACAACCGTAATCCGGCTGTTTTCCTCTGCATAAATGTCTAACATACCGGCAGATGCCGTATCTGTGCCGCTGATTTCATATACCACAGGATTTTCCGGTTCTCTGCCTGCTGCCGCCGTTATTCTTTCCGGCGCCACTGCCTTAAACACGCAGTCTGCCTGACGTCCCGCTCCGGTTTCCACCGCTTCGAAAGCTTTAATGTCCGCCAATGCTTCTGCTGTTTCTTTACCGCCCGATAATGCTTCGTTTTCTGTGCTTTCTTTTTTTACAATTGTACAGTCCTGTGCTTCATCGGTCCATGCAAAATTCGTTTCATTTAATTTCAGCCAGTGCCATGTCTTAGACGGTAACTGATTTATTTTTATATTCACTGTTTCTTTCATATTAATCTCCATTCCGCATTTCTAGCCAATACTGCCTTTCATTTCCAACCGAATCAGATTGTTCATTTCAACCGCATATTCCAGTGGCAGCTCCTTTGATACATTGTCTGCAAATCCACTGACAATGCAGGCTCTCGCATCTTCCTCGCTCATGCCGCGGGACATCAGATAAAATACGGCTTCATCACTGATACTGCCAATCTGTGCTTCATGTCCGACATTGGCATCCTTTGTGCGGATATCCATCGCCGGAATCGTATCCGAGCGGGATATGGCATCTAACATCAGGGACTGGCAGGATACGGAAGACTTTGCGTTCTTCGCATTCTTTGCCACTACAACGGAAGATCGGAATGTCGAAATACCGCCGTCCTTTGAAATCGACTTTGTATTAATATAAGAGCTGGTATCCGGCGCACTGTGTACAACCTTGGCTCCGGTATCCAGATTTTGTCCTTTTCCTGCAAATGTAATGCCTGTAAATTCCATTTTTGCGCCCTTGCCCTTTAAAATGCTCATCGGATACAGGTAAGAAACGTGCGAACCAAATGAACCTGAAACCCATTCAATCGTGCCGCCTTCTTCAACGAGTGCGCGCTTTGTATTTAAGTTGTACATATTCTTTGACCAGTTTTCAATCGTAGAATACCGCAGTCTTGCATTTTTGCCGACAAACAGTTCCACACAGCCTGCATGCAGATTTGCCACGTTATATTTCGGTGCGGAACAGCCCTCGATAAAATGCAGGTCTGCGCCCTCATCCACAATAATCAGCGTATGCTCAAACTGTCCTGCTCCCGGCGCATTTAACCGGAAATACGACTGTAACGGAATTTCTACCGATACCCCCTTTGGCACATACACAAATGAACCGCCGGACCATACTGCACCGTGCAGTGCCGCAAATTTGTGGTCGTTCGGCTTTACCAGCTTCATAAAATGCTTCTGTACCATGTCGGCATATTCGCCTTTTAAGGCACTCTCCATATCCGTGTATACAACTCCCTGTGCCGCAACCTCCTCGCGCACATTGTGGTATACCAGTTCAGAGTCGTACTGCGCCCCGACACCAGCAAGGGATTTCCGCTCTGCCTGCGGGATACCGAGCCGCTCAAATGTATTTTTAATGTCTTCCGGCACGTCTGACCACTTTGCCTTCATATTCGTATTCGGACGGACATAGGTCACGATATTTGCCATATCCAGTCCTTCAATCGACGGTCCCCAGTCCGGTACGGGCATTTCATTGTAAATCTGTAATGCCTGTAAACGGAAGTTCTGCATCCATACCGGGTCATTTTTTTCTTTTGATAATTTTTCTACAATCTCCGGTGTCAGACCCGCCTGCAATTTATACGCATCTTTTTCATCATCTTTGAAATCATAAACGCTTCTGTCGATGTCTTCCACATAGCTTTTTTCTTTCATCGCCTGTTACTCCCTTTCCGCTGTTTGCTGTATGCTTGATTCTCTGCTTTCCTACCTGTGTTCCTCTGCCTCGTAGCCTGCAAAACCGCTTTCATTAATCTCATCAACAAGCCCTGCACCGCCTGTCTTAATGATTTTTCCTTCCACCATAACATGTGTATAATCTACCGGAAGGGATTCCAGAATTTTTGTGCTGTGTGTGATAACCAGCAGACTGCCTTCGCTGTTTTTCTGATATTCACGGATACCGGCTGATACAGTGCGCACGGCATCAACATCCAGGCCGGAGTCGGTTTCATCAAGAATTGCCAGCTTTGGCTTTAACATTAAGAGCTGTAAAATCTCAGCTTTCTTTTTTTCACCGCCGGAAAATCCGACATTCAAATCACGCTCTGCATACGACTTATCCATATCAAGCAGTTCCATTGCCGCTTCCAGCTGCTTTTTAAACTCCCACAAACGGATTCGTTTGCCGGTCTTTTGCTCTACCGCATTTCTGATAAAGGAGCTGAGTGTCACACCCGGCACTTCCAGCGGATTCTGAAAAGATAAAAAGATGCCTGCCTTTGCACGCTCATTGACCGGTTCTGCGGTGATATTTTTTCCGTCAAACCGGATTTCCCCCTGCTTTACCGTGTAGCGTGGATTGCCAAGCAATGTATAGCCCAGTGTAGATTTACCGGTTCCGTTCGGTCCCATAAGTACGTGGGTTTCTCCCGGACGAATCGTAAGGTTGACCCCGTGTAAAATTTCCTTTTCCTCTACATCTACAACTAAATCTTTTACATTCAGTAATTCTTTTTCTGACATGATTGTTCCTCCTGATTTTTATATCACCCTAATTGCAAGCTGTTTTATGTGTATTTTTGTTGTGACACAAACCTGCCTGTTTGTATCCGGCAGGGTAATATTGTATCAACTTTTTTCATTTGATCTCTGATTTTGTATCATCTGCTGTCTGGCATTCTCTGCGACTTCTTTCAGTGTCATGCTGTCAAAATATTTATCCACAAGCTCCGCCAGCCCTTTCCAGATTGGCAGTGTACAGCAGTCACCTGCCCTGTCGCAGGGCACTGCATCGTCCTTTAAGCAGGATACCGGTGCAAGTGTTCCTTCCGTCAGTCTCAATATTTCACTAATCCGGTAATCTTCCGGTTTTCTTGCCAGCCGGTAACCTCCGCCGTGTCCGCTGATACCTTCTATTAAATGTTCTTTGGACAACATTCTTGCAATGCTCTCCAGATACTTCTGCGAAATCTGCTCTTTTTCCGATATTTCTTTTAGCGGTACATATTCATCTGAGTTATGCTCCGCAAGAAATACCATAACCCGCAGGGCATACCTGCCCTTTGAAGAAATCATCATACGCCTGTTCTCCAATCCTTTGTTTTATCAAGATAATATTCCTATCTACCTACTATGTCAATAGGTGAATGTATTAAAAAAATATAACGCAGGAAAAGAGGACACGTGCTATGGCTCTTTTGCTGCGTTATATGACAAATATTCCTATCAATTCCGGTTATACTAAAATATTCAATATCAGAAAACTAATTTGTAAATCTTCTAATCGTTATAATCGACATCATATGCATATTGGAAATTTTAACCACTTCGCCCTCCTGTGGTGAATGAATAACCTGTCCATTTCCTACATAAATTGCAACATGTCCACTATAGCACACCAGATCGCCCAGCATAATATCATCTTCATCTACAGCTTCTCCCTGTCTTCTCTGTGCTGATGATGTCCTGTCTAAATCTATTCCAAAATTACTGTATACGTACTGTGTAAATCCCGAACAGTCAAATCCGGTATCCGGTGATGTACCTCCCCACGTATAAGGTGTACCTAAAAATTTTTCTGCATATTTTACAATCTGCTCACCAAGTCCCAGCATTGCTCCGGTTTCATCATCATAATAGTAGTACCTTCCATCACGTTCAACTTCTCCGGTAACCATTGCTCCGGTTTCTGTATCAAAATAATATTCGTCCCCATCAATTGTCTGTTCTCCGTACTGCATAATTCCGGTTACTGTGTCGTAATAGTAATATGCACCGTCACGGTAATATTTTCCATGCGCCATCTTTCCGGTTGCTGTATCAAAATAATACCAGTATCCATCAATATACTGCTCTCCATACTGCATTTTTCCTGTGATCGGATCATAGTATACCCACTTGCCATTCGGATCATCTGACTGTGGAAGATTAACAAAACCCTTTGCCATAGCACCTGTCGTTAAATCAAAATAATACCATGCACCGTTTTTGTAGCTTTCTCCTTTTACCATTCTGCCGTCGCTGTCGTAACGTGTCCACTTTCCTGTTCCGTCTGCATTTAATACAATAAAGACATCCTTATCCCTTGCCATTGTTCCATCTGCTTCAAACCAATACCATGCATCTGTCTGTGGATCATAAACTTCTTTTGACCGTGCCAGTACACCGTTATCATACCAATATGCCTGTCCGTTTTCATAATACCAGCCATTATAATTATCCTTCTGAAGTTCGGCGGCATAGGTCTGCTGATTTGGCCACAGCAATATGCAGCCTGCCAGTGCAAGCATACAAGCTGCCAGTTTAAATACACTGAATTTTGTGTTTTTCATCTTTATTTCCTCCCTAATTGTGATTTTATTTATTGCATATGCGATAATTTATTGCAATCATAGGTCTGTTTTTCCTAAATTTCAAGACAACTTTCCCCAATGACAATTTTTTATACCTCAATACCCTGTTTCTTTTTGACATCTTTATAATAAGACCTTAAAATACTTATATATTAAGTTATTCAGAAACGGGGATTTGTATGAATATATTACTTTTAGAAGACAATTGTACAGAATTACAAATTTTATATAATATTCTTAAAAAACACTGGCCGCAATTTCATTATACCTGTTGTCAAAATTATAATGATGCTCAAAAATCCATTTTATCAGTTCAGTATGATATTTTTATTCTTGACATACAGCTCTCATCCGCTTCCGATGCCTTTAACGGCATCACTTTTGCCCGGTATATCCGAAGTCTCCCTTCTTATCGGACAACCCCTGTGCTTTTTAGCACCGGCACCTCTGATACTATCCAAAAATGTGTTAATGAAGTCCACTGCTACCATTACCTTAAAAAGCCCTATAATGAAACTGTACTGGTTCATGCCATGAAAGAGCTGCTCGCCACATTATCCAATACGACTGATAACAACTATCTGACCATTAAATTATTAAATGATGTTACGACTCACGTGTGTTTATCAAATATTTTACTCATAAAAGCAAACGGGCATTATCTGACTTTCACTTGTCCCGACGGCGGCTTTACAAGTAATACCTATTCTTTATCTTCCATTGCTAAAATACTTCCATCGTATTTCACCCGCTGCCACAGAAAATATATTATTAATACAAATTTTATTACATCCTATGACAAGACCAACCTTTATCTGCATATTCATAATCATATTATTCCTGTTGGGAGAACGTTTAAAAAGGAGTTAGAAAATCATCTGCTTTATTAGCAGGTGATTTCCCAACTCCTTTGATTTCCATTATTCTACACCATCCGCTTCCCAAACATTAACAGATACTCCTGTGCCTTCTGCAATGAAATACTCAGCTTCTTTTGTAACCGTTCCAGTATATCCTGCTCTGAAAGTCCGAACTCGTAACCTGTTTCAATGATTTCCTCGGCTCGGCCTTCACTTCGCCCTTCTGCGATTCCCGCTTCCTTTATTCCCTGACTTAGATTGCACATCACATCCACCTCCTGCTCTATGTCTTGCTCTATCGGTATATCATATTCTTCTTTTATGATATTCAGTCTTTCCCCGGCTGTCAATCCCTCAGCAAACAGTGCTCCCAGCAGGCGGTGCAGTTCATACTGCTCTCCCTGCTTTGGCAGTTTTCTTGCCAGTCCTATCATGACAATGTTAAACAAATCCAGCTTTCCACGCCAGTCATGGTATCCAACCAGATCATCTTTTACCAGATGAATGTGGCTTAAGCTGTTTTCTTCCATGTTCATGCACACCCAGATAGAATACACTCTTTTGATGTCATCATACTCTGTGTTTTCAAAATCCCGTTCCTTCTGTGACGAAATCAGGCGGCTTACGTAAAATACTGCCCTGTTTAATATTCCATATCTCTGCGGTTCATCTTTCTGTGCTTCCACATTAATAATAATCTGCGAAAGTCCGTCTTTCATCCGCACATAAAATACAATGTCAAACCGCACCAACCCCTCTGCATGTTCCTGATTCTCTGTATTTAATCCCGTGATTCGCTGACCGGATTTCGCTTTCACTTTCCTGCCAAGATTTTGTTTTGCTTCTCCTGCTGCTTTCAGCTCCACCGCTGCCTTCATCACTTCCTGATTCGTCAGCCCCGGCTCTAACGGTATCCTGCTGATATACGGCTCTCCTTCTATTAAAGTTTCCACATATCTTGGATTCATTCCCTTAAATTCATCTACCGTTCTTACCAGTATCTGTGCCAGTATGCTTTTCTGTCCCAGCAGTCTTTTAGCACTTTCATCATACTGCGTTCCCTGATCTGCCGCCGTTACGGCATTATGTACCTCCGTATGCATTGCCCCCTCCTTTGCAAATGTATTAAGTTTTATATACTGGTATATATTCACCATATCATAGTTTATATATTTGTGCAATAATAATTCTATTATTTTTATGATTTTTATCATAAAAAAATAACGCAGCAAATATCTTTTTGATATCTCCTGCGTTATCTAAATTTCACTTTATTTCTACTGACCTAAAAAGAATGCAAAATTTCCGGATGTTTCGTCATACGTTTTTACATAAAGTCTATATGCTGAAAAATCTGATGAATATTCATAACAAAGTGTATTGCCGGTTGCCACATTTGTAAATAAATAATTTTGTGTCGTACCGATTCTTGAAATATACCACTTATTATATTCATTTTCCGCATCATAATCCTGCATAACAACCGTTTCTTTATCTGATGCAACTGCAATACAGTATCCCTGATCTCCATATTCAATCATATATTGATCTTCTCCGGTATAATGAATCGCAAAAATCTGACTTGCTCCATCAACATCGCGAACAAGATTCACCCATGTTCCTACAATCCCGGAATTCCCATACACATCCATCCTGTAGGTCTTCATTTCATCCGGACGAATGACATAACAGCCATCCCGTACAAGAACACCATCTGTATGCAAATCTACCATACCTAATATAACCAAAAAAATCACAACCGCCGTTGCCGCACAGCCTGCAATCTTTATCCAATACTTTTTCATCAGTTCCGCCCCCTTCCGGTTCTTCTTTCCGTCTTCATGCTGCTAAAAAGCATAAACCAAAGCGGACAAAATGCGATATCTATCAGATGATGCTCTGAAATACCAAACAACAGCATAATAAGCAATGCCACAATCATTACATCTTTCCTACAATCAACCGCTTTATTAAAGCACAGATAAAAAATATAAGTAATCACGGATAAAAATACCCATCCGTACTTAATCGCAATACGAATAAATGAATTATCCAAAAAGAAATTATACCCCAGCACTGCCTGGTTTTCCTCAACA
>ENA-OURQ01000483-OURQ01000483.1-human-gut-metagenome-genome-assembly--contig:-NODE-483-length-39650-cov-4.007627_pt1 | contig 39650 bp, 63 predicted proteins | sample MGYA00242105_ERZ508999 | MGnify/ENA primary metagenome ERZ508999 (study PRJEB26280, sample SAMEA2338771) | human gut metagenome | biome: human gut; feature: human-associated habitat; material: faeces...
TATGTGTTCTCCTTCTTATTATATTATTTTATGGTATAAAAATAAGACCGGTTACACGGTCTCGCCCTGGGTTCGTTCATATAATTTTCACGCCACCTTTCTTTTCAATGCTTCAATTTCTTCATGCTGCATTTGAATTGCCTTAATCAGATACGGTATCACAGCTCTTTCATTCCAGTCTTCAATCAGTCCATTCTGGTATCTGGCAGCTAATGGAAGATACTGTTCCACATCCTCTGCGTAAAGCCCTGGAATGGGAACGGCGCTGTCTTTTTCCAGATAGCCAGGCTTATAAACAAAGAACACGGTTGGAAGCTTATACAGATTTTGTATATCATTATCTGTCATGTCCCGGATATGGTTCTTGTATCTTCTGGATGAACTGGATAAATAAGAAACCGTAGCCCCATCACTGTCAAATACCAGGTGTCCCCCGGACGATACATGACCTAATCCGAATATCTTGAATCTCTCCGTGCCATCATCAAAACCACTGCTATCTGTATTTACATTTGTGTAAAGATGTAAACCGTTTTTTACTGTGAGCGCTCCTCCGGTTGAACTGATTTTACATGTTCCGAATTTTAAATATCCATCCGAGTGTATAGTCATCGCATCTATCCCGGCAAAACGTGACTGAATTTTATCGGATGATATTGTCCACCCTCCCAGCGTACCTTTGGTGCTTTTTATACTTCCATCGGTTAAAATGCAAAAATAGCTATTAGCAGTTACCACACCGTTTAAATTGATCTTACTCGCGTTAATGGAAATACTTTCTGCAGACTGGTTGATCTGGGAGATCAGACTAGCCTTGTCTGCCTTTTTGCTCCAGGATGTGGAACTGGTTACGGTGCTGACGATTGCGGAATCTGTGATCTTCAGTGCGGCCTGGGACTTCCAGGTCTCTAGATTTGATATCTTTGTACTGGCGTCGCTCAGCCCCTCCTTAGTTGCATAAGTCTTTGAAACAGATGCTGTGATGGAATCCGCATTCTGCTTAATGGCTGATTCCATAGCGGTTACAGTCGGATACGATTTCAGAAGTTCTTCTGTATTTGCATTCGCAGCTTTTACTGCTGCACTTTGCGCAGCATCCGCATATCCCTTTGCTGATTTATCCGCTGATCGTAAGGCACTGTCCGCATAGTTTTTAGCCTTCTGGTCTGCGCCGGATAGACCAGCTGAGAGATTTGCTCCTGTCGCATAGGTCTTGGAAACGCTAAGTGTTATACTGTCGGCCATTTGCTTGATTGCAGAGTTCATAGCTACTGTGGTGGAGTAATTCTTCAGCTTATTATCGGTATCAGTCTTTGCATTGGATTCCGCTGCATTTGCCTTGGACGTTGCGTCTTGCTGTGCCTGGCTTATTGCGGTACTTTGTGCAGTGTCTGCATATTTCTTTGCATTGGTGTCAGCTTCTGCCAGTGAAGATTTAACGTTTTGCGTTGTCGCATAAGTCTGTGAGACAGTACTGGACAGCCCATCCACACTTGCTTTAATGGCTGCATTCATTGCAGTAGTCGTGGAATAGTCATTGTTTATCTTAGTGCTAAGACTGGTCAGGTTTACTGAAAGTCCATCCAAGCCTGCTTTGTAATCTGCTACTTTTGCATCCAGGGAGCTATACTGACCGGTTACGGTATCATATTTACTGCTGATATCGGAAAACTGCAGCTGAAGGCTGTTTATATCCAGTATGGCTGATGCAAGTTTACTGTACATGGTTGCCTTGCTGTTCTGCAGCTCAATCAATTCTGACTCGCTGATCAGAGCAGAAATCTTTCCTCTGACTACTTGGACAGCTGTTTCGTTAGACTGGAAATGCTTCAGTAAATAATCCTGCGAGTATATATTGACTGGTTGTTCGAATATCATCGGGTTTTTCCTCCTTTCCGGATAAAAATCCATAATAAAAGGCACCTTGGGAGGTGCCCTTTAGCATGAATTCTTGTTTTACTAAACAATATGGCAATAAAGCTCAAAAAGCTACATACGCTTTAAATGATAATATCAACGATATATTGGTATCTGGCAACTATTGCGAAATTATTCCAGCATGGGGAAATATTGGAGGTTTATACCCTTCTTGGGCTTGGGGTATAGTTCTAACGTCTAAAAATATTGCAAATTTTATTGGAGTCGCTACAGTAAGCAAAAAGCTTGCCGTTGCACAATACAGTAATGGTGCTTGGACAAAAATTATGTAAATGATTATTTCTCTATCCAATTGCCCCATACATCACTTTCTTTTGACCTAAGAAATATTTTTTTATTAACAAGCGTCAAAAATTCTTACATCGCATATTTGGAACCATCAATATACATGGTTCTTAAAATACCATGTTCCCCTGGTGCTGGGCTATTTTGACAATTTCATTTAATTAGGATTGCTCTGGCATTTACTACGTTTGTATTATTCGTATCGATAGTACATGTGAAAGTTTTGGAATTGCTATCCCATTTAGCCTCGTTAGTTTTTGCATTGCTTGAGACAAATGACAGTATTTTCGAACTGTATTTAGAGCCATAAACAATCAATGCAATAGCGTACACAAAGGCAGAAATTTGATAAGTTAAGCAGATAAGACCATAGTCTGTATCACTGATTGAAAGTTTTGCATTTAATGTTTTATTTTCAATAGTGATTGCGACTGGTATCTCCATGAACAACTTGCCATATTATATGCAAGTTCTTCTTTCCACTAAAAAACACCATCTTTTTCCAACAGGCCGCACTTCTCCGAGCCACCTTTTCAGCTGGCTTTTTCGGCACTTATTTTCGCTTTTTTCTATGCGATTAGACGCATAAATGACGCTTTTACTGATTCCTGTTTAACACTTACATACAGCATTGTGGTGTCCGACTTTGCGTGCCCCGCATAAGCTTGTAGTTCTTGTAGTGGCACACCCCTAGCACCTGCATCCGTAAGTAATGTTCTTCTAAATTTATGCGGATGCGCATGTACTCCTGCTTCCGCTCCAAGTTTCCGGAGCATGTCTTGTATTGCCTGCCTTCCCAGGCGATTATACGGCTTCCTTCCTCTCACAAACAATGCTGGATTGTTATCGTCTCTACTCTCCAGATATTTCTTAAGATGATAAACACAACCTTCTGTAAGATACACTTTACGCTCCTTCTTACCCTTTTGACCGTAAATGATTATTTCTCTGTTTACAAAATCTACATCATCACGATTAAGAGCTACTACTTCACCAATACGACCAGCAGTACTGTATAAGAGCTCCATGATTGCTACATCTCTTTCTGTTTTCGCCACATCTTTGAGGTGCTCCCTCTCTTCAGCTGTATACGGCTTCTTGATTTTCTGCGGCACTTTTACACGTTTTAATCTTCTAGCTGGATTCCTGTTTATGTAGCCTTCATCCGTAGCCCAACTGAAGAATCCGCTGATATTGTGCCGCAAAGTTTCAAGGTAAGCCAACGAAATTTTCCTCTGTTCCTGGTATACAGCCAAATAGTACCTAAGATCATTGGTAGTTATTTCGTGAATTTTCTTATTAATTCCCTGAAATAGTAGTGTAATGCACCGATTGTACGCCAGTAGTGTAGATTCTGCGCAGTTTTCCAAACGTTTACTAGCTATGTACAGCTTTAGAATTCGCTCCCAGTGTCGTTCCGAAGTAACCAGCTGTGTGCACTCCTCTCTCACTTCCATGCCATGAAGATTGATTGCAAGAACGTTTTCCAGTTTCTGAAGCTGTTCGTCAGTAAGGCTATCCTGCATTGCTACAATTACATTTTGAATCAATTTTTCGATCATAAATGAATACCTCCCTTCCTAATTCCATTATATTTTCCGGTACCAGGAAGGTCTACCCTACAAAGTGCTGACTATATAATATGGCAAAACGTCAAAATTTGCAGCTGCCGATTGCGATAATGCTTGGGAACAATTTACCCAAAATACATCAGGAAAAAATGGAGTACTTTTGGGATATGGTACAATAAAAGGACAAACTGTAACAATTATAGCAAACAAATACGATAGAGGATCTTCAAATTATGTTGGGCATATGTTAACACAGGATCACATATATGTTAACAATCATTATAATTCAGAGAATCACGAAAAAATATTGGTTTAAGCTGTAAACGATGAAATAATTATCGCATTTGAAAAAAATCATGATATTATTTTGAAAAATGTATCACTACAATTGTCGTTTGCAAAACGAATCATTTCGATTTGTGAACGGATAAGCTTTTGCTACATAATCTTTAAACGACTTTGCGTTCTGGATGCCTTACTATTTAAGAAAGTTGTATTTTTTTCCAATTATTCCAAGTAATATCTTTGACTTTCATCCATATTTTTTCGCTATAAGAAAAAAGCACAACAATTCCGTATGCGCTGCCAGCTTTGCTTTGATACGCAAGTAGAAATCCACCTTGTCCATCCGGAGATCCTTTCTCGATACTTACTGTACTTTGTATCGTGAATAATCTAATTTCTCCATTGTGGCATTTTTCAAGCACATCTTCAGCAAGATCAGAGGCAGAATCTATATTTTCTGAATTGCTTTCCTTCTTGCCAGTATAAATAGTTAATGGCTGCCGGTAGTGTTTGGGTTCCGCTGTCTAAACCGAAGGTTTGTGAGGTCAATCCATTCAAAATCTGCTTCGTCAAATCCTCCAATGTAATAATCCCACCCTCATTCGTGGTGGGATCGATGAACATCAATTCTTTCCCAGCGGGAATCTGTGTTACTTTTGTGAGGTCGTTTGCGTTCTGGCCGTCTTGTGGTAATGTCATAACTTAATCTCCTTTCTTCATACCGCATCTACATTCAGATTGACAGCTTTCCCTCCGATCACAAGGAGTTTGCCGCCTACTATGAGTGCTGCAGTCTTGTATGTGGTAAATCGTCCGATCACCACACCACCAAACATGTAATCTTCATTCTTTACTTTGATACTGTAGCCGTAACCCAGGAAGCTCTCACCGCTTTCAGTCTTTTTACGCCAGGAAAACCATGCTGCCGGATAATTCTTTGTGACCTCGCTTCCATTCTGGTACACAACTGCAGTCACGGTTGTTGTGCCGTCTTCGTTGTCATGATAGCGGACATTGTACAGAAGCGAATTTCCCACCAGACCGTGTAGGTCCGTAGTCATCTCGGACAGATTCATCTTCAAACCGTCCACGCTTGTCTCAATGTTGGCTACTTTCTGGTTTGTCGTGACAATGGCAGCTTTTGCCTGGTCTGCAGTGTTCTGGGCGGCTTTGATATCATCAGCCAGCCCTTCCGCATCTGCCAGGAGCATGACGGTCTGGGTATCCAGGTTCTGGGCTCCGGACGCATCATATAGGGTACAGCGGATCATGTTCACGTCAGCTCCGGAGGGAGCATATATCTTCATGATCTCAGCAGATGAAGAACCATACTTCAAAACATAGGTCTTTCCATTGTCTTTTGATTCCTCGATCTGAAAAATTCCGGAATAGCTGCTGATGATCCCATTGTCATTCTTAAATGCTGAAAAAGTCACACTTTCCGGAATCAGAGTCTTTCCGTCCTTTTGTTTCCGGATCACCTGGCTGCTGACACGAAGGTCATAACTGAGACCAATCTTTCCGTCCTTTGCCTTGCTGATGGAAAATCTCTTGGTGATCCAGGAGCCCATTGACTTTACAACAAGCGTTTTACCGCCTACAACAAGCCCTTTTCCACCGACCAGAAGAACTTTCCCTTCCAGTCCGTAAAGCCCCGAAATATCCACGTAGCCGTTGTCAGAAGTCATTGCTGTGACCTGGTAGGTTCTGGTTTTCGGGTTCCAGGTACCGCTTACTCCTTCAGAAGCTTTCACCGTAATCTGGTCAATGTGATCGGAAACATCCGTATCGCCCAGATACACGGAAAAAGTGGTATGACAGCTGCTGTAATCCCCACCGGAACCATCCGTATAGGTATGGACCACATGCGCATCATTGTCCAGGGAAGCCCCGATTGCATCCAGGGTAGAAATCCCGGACAAAGTGTCCAGGGCTTTCTTCGCCGCGTCAGAAGCTGCATTTGCTGTGTTGCTGGCGGCATTTGCGGTACTTACAGCGTTGGATGCAGTCGTAGAAGCACTGACAATGTTGGTATTCATCTGGCTGTATAACTGGTTCAGGCTCTGGTTCTGATCGTCAAACCAGATCCGGCTGCTCTTGATGCTCTGGGAGCTGCCGTTGATAGCCGACACCACCGAAGGGATATCCAGCTTAGTGCCGGCAATGGATGCGTTATCCGCTACCATCTTATTGACGATCAGACCATCTGCAATAGCTCCTTCTTTCACACCTGTGGCATCCAGCAGAATCCCTTTTCCAGTCTTATCGAACAGGGAAAAGGTAAAATCACCGTTTGCATCCCTGCCAGCCTGCATCCGGACAGTTCCGTCTGTGTCCCTCCACTGCTGGGTTGCCCCCTGGATCTTAATCCCGCCATCGTCAGATGTGATCATAAATTTATTGGTGGAAATGGTGCCACTTAAAAGATCCCCAACTGAGACCGTCTGCATAACTGCAGTTCTGATCAGTGCCGAGTCAATCACTGCATTCTGGGAAGTAAGGTGGATGTTCTGCAGATCCCCAACACCGGCACCACCTGCAAGCAGGGTTTTGATATTGGCATAACTGGAATCCAGGATATTGATTTTTGCATTAGCGGCAGTAAAATTTGTAGCAGTCAGATCTCTGAAGCTTCCAAACTCTGCATCCAGGTTCTGTACCGTCGCATTGACCGCATTCAGATTCTGGATTGTTGCAAATTTCAAATTGGCAGTATCCGCATCCAGCTTATTGATCATTGCGTGGTCGATCATCACCAGCTGTGCATAATACCGCTCCATTTCCTTTGTAGTGGGGCCTTTCCAGTTTGCATTTGTTTCATCTTCTGATAAACCCACAGCCTCCACAGAATCCGTAAAACCGCCATCATACTCCCTTTCCAGTTTCATCAGCGGAACCTTATAGGAGCCCCCTTTTCTGTCTTCCACGGTGAGGACGTCCCACGGATCCAGCCGTGGGTCTCCCATCATCCGGAGGGAGCCAGGCATATAGGAAAAACCTTTCAGGGAATCCATCACTTTGTCCAGGGTATCCTGTGTCATAAACGGATTGGAAAAGATCACTGCCCTTGGTCCGTCTCCGGATGAAACAGAAACCTCTTTCCCCTCTTCGTCCTGGCCAGTGTAGCAGGTAAGCTTTTCCACCTGGAACAGGTAATCGTTATGTTCAAAAGAATCCCAGTATCTGCCGGTGCCGACCGTATAACCGCTGTCCACGTAGCTATGCAGTTCAATCTGTCCATTTCTGTTACATACCGCAAAACAGCCATGAAGCTGTGCTGCGTAAGAAAGGACCTCCCTGCAGCTGTAACCTTTCGGAACCTCCATTGAAATGCCGGAAAGACCATCTGTTACAACCATCACCCCTGTGATTTCCTGGATCCTTTTCAGAACCGCCGCCGTATCCGTACTGTCTCCATCCATAGAGAATGCACGCTCTGTTTTCATCATCCGGTCATAGGCTGTAAACTCAATCTGTTCTTCATTTCTGGATGGTTTTCCAGGCGTGAAATATCCCATGGGGATGTATTCCACCAGACCGTTCACTTCCATTCCGATCTGGACCAGGAGCTCATGCCCCTCAATGGCTTTTCCCGGATCCGGAATTATGATGGTAACGTACTGGCTCACTGTGGAGCCAAGGGAAAAATCATCCTCCCCTTCTGCTCCGCCAGTAAACTTAATGCTTTTCGCATTTGTTATGGATACATCATCATAGGTGATGAGTGCTTTAAAAGTTCGGGAATCCTGTAGTACCAGGTTTCCAAAAGCTTCTGAAGACTGATACACAGGACCACCTCCTACTCAGTCATGATCTCAAGTGTTTCCAGGTCAGCCACTGTCAGGGCATCATAACGTGGATCGTCACATTTCTCAAGCTCTTCCTCAGAAACAGTATGGATACCAACCTCTGTCTCAATCGCCAGGAGCTCATCCAGGTCTTTTGCAAAGCCCTCTTTGTCCTCGATGGAATACTGCCCATTCTCAACCAGGAACTTTCCATCCTCACCTTTTGCTGCGTATTTCTCAAGCAGTTCCTGACGCTCTGCATCATAGGCATTGGCTGCATCACTGACTGCTGCCAGGTTCTTTTTGATCGCATAGCCAAGCTTTACAGGCAGCCGCTTCTCTCTTAAGGAAGCACAGCCATTGACAAAATTTAATATATCTTTATTTTTCAGTTTCATCTGCGGTACCTCCTGTTACACGCTCGTCCTCAGCTGCATAGACAATCTGGTTAAATGCTTCAATATCTTTTCTGCATTCTGCCCTGTTTGCCTCGTACAAGTCACGGTCCTGGACAGTAATGCTAGTACTCGCGTTCCCGGCTTCCGGGATCTGCGCAGACATGTACACAACAGGTCTGCCATTGATCATGCTGTTGAAATTCATAGATACTGATTTTGTTCCTTTTAACATTTTGTTTTCCTCCTATTTTTGAATCAGGTCCACAGCCACACCTTGGTACGTCTTCACACCTTTATGGTAGGTATATACAGGGTAGGCTGGAGCGCCTGCATAAAATCTTTTTGTTACTTTGGTATTTGTCCCGGGATCCAGGAAAGTCACATTAAAAAAAGCAGGGGAAACGGCTTTATCAATCACCACTGCCTGCTCTCTTGTCAGCGGCGGCCAGCTGCATTTCAAAGTATATTTAATCGCAATCAGGTCTCCCACCATTTCGCCATTGGCTGCACGTCCGGTATTTTTTGACCATATTTTTTCTTTGGTCACGGTAAGACCATTCAGCTTAAGACCTGGCATTGGCACTCCATCAATTTCAATATCTGAAGATGTTTTTGTAGTAGTTGTTCCACTACTTACAAAGTCACTCAACCGACCACCTCCTAACTAAATACCGGTTTCCCAGTAGATTTCTGGTACTGCTGTCCCTTTTTTCGGACAATCTTAAACAACTTGTCTGCATCACCTTCCAGGTAAATATGGATCTCTTCCTCTCTGGCTTTGGACTGCGATCTGCTCTCCAGCGCATTGACCACAGCATCATATACACCGGCACGAATGCCTTCGATAATCTGGTTATTGTTGGCAACGGCATTTTTGCTTCCCATTCGGCCGACCAACTCAGGACCACTCTCGCGTGCCATGAACATTTCGCCGTTCTCTGGGAAACCGCCTTTGGCATACCAACTCAATCCAAAGCTTGGTGTAGAGAAACTCACAGGACCTACGTTGTGTTTATTCCAGGATACGGAAACATGCGGTAGCGGAATATGTACGGAACCAAATCCACTGGCAAAGTTCTGGATTGCATTTTTTCCGGTATTGAACAAATCTGGGATTGCATTGCTGATCTTATTTGGAAGATCCTGGAACCAGTCCCCTATGCTGTCCCATTTTTCACTCAATCCATCTTTTAAACCAGATAAAACATTCCCGCCAGTCTCAACCAGCCAGTCCTTGGCATCTGACAGCTTGTCCTTCACCCTTCCTGGAATTTTTCCAATCCAGGTTAAGACAGAACCGATATTATCCTTCAGACCTTTCAGGAGTCCTGAAATAATAAAGCCACCCTGTTCAGCCATGACTGTCGATGGACTGTGGATTCCGAATGCATTTTTGAAACCATCGATAAATGGATCAAAGATATGCTGCTTGATCCAGGTACCGATTCCCTTCACACCATCAACAATACCTTTAAAAATACCTTCAACTACATTTCCACCGCACTCTTCAATCTTCTTCTGGAAATACTGCTTTGCCTCCTGCACTTTTTCGCTGATTACGCCTCCCAAGAAAGCCGCAAGACCTCCAAAAGCCGCACCGATCAGTTCGAAAGTACGGTCTGCGATTCCATTCCAGTCAATTGCCGCAAGACCTTCCCAGACTTTTTCTCCCAGCTGGTACCAGTCAATCCCTTCAAGAGCAGTTATTCCAAAATCCAGCAGACCTTTCAAGCCATCGGAGAATGTATCTCCAATGCCAGCAAAGTCAACCGTCTGGATCGCGCTGTTTACAAATTCAGACAACGCATTACCGGTTCCAATCCAGTCAAAATTCTCTATTGCAGTGTGAATAAAACCTATAACTGTATTAATCCCGTTTCCAAGCGAATGCCCTACCAGTCCCCAGTCTGTTGTCTGGATAAATCCGTTCAGTCCATCCGTAATACCTTTTGCAATATTAAAGACCGTCTCATTGATCAGATTCCAGTCAAGACCGCCAAGAGCCCCATTGATACCGTTTCCTACGGCATTTCCCAGGCTTCCCCAGTTGAAATTCTCAGCAAAGGTATTAGCAGTTCCGAATACCGTGTTGATTCCCTGGGATAGCGTATTCCCAACTAAATTCCAGTCCGTAGCCTCTATGAAACCATTCAGGAATGTAGCTGTGCTCTTTGCAATCCGGTTGCAGGTATTCTGAATAGAATCCCATGGAATGTTCTGCAAGGCTGAATTCAGCTTGTGTCCAACAATTCTGCCAATTCCGGTAAAATCAGCATTTCTCCAGGCTTCCTTGATCTGCGCTGCAAGTGCTTTCATTTCGTTTGAAACATTCAGTGTCTCAAACATGTCCTTTCCAGTAAGACCACCAGTACCGGCACTGTCAGAAGAACTGGAACCGGACGTATCATCCAGTTTATTGATCTGGTCGAACCCAAGAAGTGTGCGCTGCAGCTTTTTATTTGCATCATTTGCCTTGTTGGCACTCTTTGTGTTCTTGTCAAGACTTGCAGCATAATTCTGGTTCAGCTGTTTGGCTTTGATAAAGGTACCGGCGCCGGTCAAAGCACTGGTAAGCTGTCCAATTGCATTTACCACAGAAATGATTTTCTGAATTACTGCATTCAGGATTGGTGCCACAATATTCAGTACCGGTGCAAATGCTGCTGCAAAAGTATTTTTCAGCTGAGTCAAAGAAGACATCAGCATGGAAAGGCTGTTATTGGTATCCCCGCTGTATTGAGACAGATTTTTGAATCCATCCACCAGTGCACTCCGTAGCTTGTTCACCAAGGCAAACAGACTTCGGATTCCCAAGGAATACTTCAGCAGATTTTTCAGTCCGCCGCCAAAGGAACTGCCATTGTCTTTTACTCCACCGGTGAACCGGTTTAGAATAGGAATTCCGCTTGTGAATTTCTGAATCAGTGCACCGAATAAACCAGATGTACGTCTGATCACACCGCCTACTTTTGAAAATGCAGAGGTGACTCCGCCAAGGATTCTTACCAGTCCACCCCAGCCTTTCGAAACCGCTGATGCACCGAGACCTGCTACTTTACCAATGCCTTTTAGCATTTCTTTTGGAAATGAATATCCTCTTTTATATCCGCTTCCTTTTTGAAGTTCGACTATTTCAGACTCTTTTGCATCTACTGCTTTACTATATCTCTTTACTGCTGCCTCTGCATTTTCAATGTCATATGCTAAAGATTTCCAAGATTTGCTTTCTGTCTTTACGCCCAAGGCTTCCATCTTTTCGCGTTTACTATAATATTTATCAAGCACTTCATTAGCTTCTTCAAGACTACGCTTTAACTCATATAAGCTCTCAGTTGCATCTTTAAATTCCTGAGTTGGTACTTTTATTCCAGATTTCACCTGAAAGTCTTTTACCATTCCCTTTAAAGAAACAGAGGACATTGTTTTTCTGATTTTCTGCAGCATCCCCTGGATCTGCGATGTACTTTTCGCAGTGTCCTGTTTGGCACTGTCCAGTGCTTTTTTCAATGGGCTCTTATCCGCTGTCACGGTAACCTTTAAGGTTGCAAGATTCTTATCGTCTGCCATTCATTTCACCTCCTCAGGGCATAAAAACTGGCAGTCGGGTTATAAGCCTAACTGCCTTCGTCTGTTTACTTCTGCAATATATGCTTTTCTTCGTTCCCTATAGTCTTCCATCTGCTGTTTCAGCTGGTTCTCTTCCCAGGACTTTTTCTCAATCTCAAAAAAGCTTGGATAGTAATCCCAGGGATGGGGCATTGCCTCTTTATCACCAGCAACAGGTGCCAGGATATTAAGTGCAATCACTTCTGCTATAATGAAATCGTCCTGAATTTTCAGCTTACGTTCCTGCTCTTTCCGTCTGCCGTAGCTTTCCAGCATGTCTATGATCTCATTTACAGAAGAATTCCAAAACAGGTCAATGGAAATACCTGCATCAAGGGCATATGGGTACAATTCGCTCAGAAACTCTGAGGTTGTCTTTACTGGTTCTCCAGCTCCTCCATGATGCTCTGAGCCTGTTTCTCCGGGAAAAAACCCGAAACCACCAGGGTAGGGATTACCACCTTTTTGAACAGATCAACCTGGTTTCCACCTTCCTCGGTCCAGGAATCGTAAATCTTCTGGATATCCGGGTAATCAATCCCATGCTCCCAGGGCTCCATAGCTGCCTGAATAATAGTCAGCATGACCGACAGGGAGGGCATGTCTTCCACCAGGTTCATAATATTCTGGCGATACTTGTTCTCCAGCTTGCCAATTGTAGAAGCTTTCAGTTTCAGTCTGTAATCCCTGCCTTTTACTGTCCAGTACCAGAAGGGCTTGCGCTTCTTTTTCTCTTCATCCAGGTTTACAACCTTTTCCTCTTTCATCTCGTCCTTTTCGGACACATCATTTAATCCGCCTAAACTCTCCATGTGCTACCTCCTTATGCCGGATCCACGTATACAATATCAGACTGCACGATCATAGTCAGTTCGAACTCGATCACACCGTTGACGCCTCCACCAGTACGTTTTACGGAGACCTGTGCGTCATACTGGATTTTGGTGCCATCTATATCTGACTCTTCAAAACTTAATACTTCTTTGTCCTCTGCCGCCTGACGCATAACACGATACGGGCTGTCTGCCTTAGTGTTATCGTACTTGTACTTATACACCATATCTGGTAAGTCACCAATTCCAAGCTCATACATCTTATGAGGGTCTGTAAGAGTTGTATTTTCTACTTTTTCCGGCTCTGAGCCGAGCTCCGGAATCTCTTTCAATCCCGGAAGGTCTTTATACGCGGAGCTTGCTTCAGATTTCTTTTTATATCCTAACTTTGCACCATTTGCTAACATGCTTCGTTCTCCTTTCTTAATTCAGCCAGTATACCTGGTCTGAATCCATATCAATAATTCCTTCGTACCTCATCTGCTTATGCTTCATGCCGGATGGATCCGGAACATCTGCACAGCCGATACGCTTTAACCCAAGAGCGGACACAGCCTTATCTACAGCAACCGCAGTTGGTGAGGTATTTTTAAGATCCCAGATATCAATGCGGTACCGTACCTTGGATTTATCTTCTCTCATTCCTTCCGCACTTCCACTACCTTCAAAGACGCTGTTGTCTTCTTCGGTAAACTGAATGGTTGGTTCATTCCCTGCCCACTCTTTCGGGTATGTATCAGACACATGCTCTGAAACAGTGAACAGTGCCGCGAATACTTCATCTTTTACATTTTTCATTTAATGCTCTCCTTTATAGCAGCTGAAAAATCAGCTTTCATTCCTTCCAGGATCTGATCCTGACTGTCTTTTAACGCCGGATACATGAACGGATAGGCGGGCTGTCCAGTGCACAGATAAAAGCGTCCATCTGGAGTATCCAGGTAAAACCAGTGGTATTTCTCAGCCACACGCCTATCCACCTGGCTTTCATGGATCCACCAGGGATTCTGCGTATAGGCTGGCGTAATCTCTGGTGAAATGCCTGCATGGTTCTCCTGGCCTTTCGGTCCGGTACCAAATTCCAGATAGGTCGCATAAGGTTTATTTGTCCAACAGACACCAGTTACCGTATCGCCGTTATCTTCCACTTCTGCATAAATGCTCTGCCTGAGTTCCCCTGTATCCACATGTACATTCATAACGGCTGCGCTTCGTACAGTTTGGATAGCATTCCCGATTGCTTTATTCAGATCTACATCTGCCAGCTGATCCAGCTTTATTTCCAGTTCATCCAGACCTTCCGCGCTCATGTCCGTTCCACCTCCAGCGTCAGAAAACGGTATGATTTAATTGCAACAATCCTGTAATCCGGCTCAGTATTCTCACCGACGAACAGGCAGATTCCATCCAGTTCCATCAAATCAATACCATTATCCAGAATGTAATGCAACCGTCCATTTTCATCCGGCTTGATGGCATATCCTCCATCAATTTTCACATTACGGATGTACCCAAGTCGCTGTCCATACTGCTGCGCCTGGACTTTCCCGGAAGCAGGCCAGGATTCCCCAGAAAAAGAACTGGCAGCACTGTACTCTTCGTAAGTGCTGCCCTCTCTGTCCTTTTTTACCATCCGTTTTCTGTGATAATAAGTCTCAAGTCTGCTTTGCCTTAGTCTCATAGGTTCTGCCTCCCACTCTGGCTAGCCGGAAACGGTTCAGTACATCATAAATCTGCCTGGGAGCATTGTCGAAAGAATAGGACTCACCGCCTTCACTTCTGCCTGTCTCGCCCTCTGTTCCCAGACGGTTCAAGGCAATCACAGCAAGATCGCGCACAGCTTTCTCAAGTCCGGTAACAAGCCTAGTCCGGTTGGTATACCCCAGAACAAACGCTTCCGCCTCGTCAATCAATACTCCAATCAGTTTCTCATCATTGTTGCCGGTAAGGATTTTCAAACGCTCTATGGCTTTTGCTTTCTCTTCATCCGTCAATCCAATCACCCTTTCAGGACGCCAAGCAGTTCTTCTTTGCTCAGACTGGAATAGCCGGAAAGACCTTTTTCCTTGGCAACAGCCCGAAGCTCTGCCAGGCCCATGCTGTCAAGGTCTCCAGGAACTTTTGCCTCTGAGGATTCCTTTTTGGAATCCCCGGAAGTCTCTACCAGCTTATAGCCATCTTTAAGCAGCTGCTCGCACTTGGAAGCATCCACTTCACGTTCTACATTTTCTCTGATCACCCTCATGCTTTTGCCTCCTTGATATTCACATAAACGGAATCCAGTTTGTTCTCCAGGAGCCAGATATCATGGAATCTACGGTAATCCAGCTGCCATGCGTTTAATCTCTGGTTTACTAACGGATCAAAGATTCTCATGACATCCTGTTTTGTGATCGCAATTGGTGTGGTTACCGGGCAGATAAAGAAGTTGACATTCTTTGCGGTGGCTCCCTTTTCATAACCGCCCTGTTTCTGCCCCTCTGTCTTTCCATCATTGATCTTGATAGAAGTATACATACGGTTAGAGGATGTTGGAATAATCGGCACACGGTCCACAGAAGGAACCTGTGTGTCAATGCCGCCTTTGGAAAAGGTTGTCGCAGTAATTTTTCCAGCAAGTTCCAGTTCCAGCTCCATGATAAAATCAGTAGTTGCCTGGCATACAAGAGGTCCGGTATAGTTATCCCGTACCGCCTTGATACCTTCTTTAAAAGCTCTGAGCGCAGAAGTTCCAGTGGCTCCCGGAGTGTAACCGTAATCCACCATTCCTGCCTTTTCAGCTGTGATTGCTTCTGTAGCCACTTTAGAGATACGGTAAGCGTCAATCTCTGGAACTACGTGCATTCTCTGGAACTCACCCATAACAGCAGACGCTGTTGGAATGAAGTTTGCCTCGTTGATATCCATTGGATCAAGATTGAACAGACGTCCACGATCCTGAGTCATTGTTTTTGTTTGATAATTCAGAGTAACAGAGCCCTGTATATATCCGTTATCCCTGTCATAATCTCCCATTCCCTGAAGGGACATTTTCGGGATCTTTACTTCATTTCCACCGTTATAGATCACACGTCCTGCGTTGGCGTCCATCCATCCGGTTGTTGCTTCCTGTACTGCGACCTTATCCAGCATAGTCATAAATAAGGTTGCAGCTGCTAATGTGTTAATTGCCATAATTTATTCACTCTCCTTTAATTATTGCCCATCATGATGTTATACACCTGCTCTTCCAGGGCTTTCTGTGCGTCACCGCCTGGTGCCTTCTTCGGAGGCTTGCCGCCTTTTAGCTTTTCCTCCACTGCAGTCTCTACAGCTCTCTGGAACACTTCCTTGACTTTCTCCATGGATTTCTTGCAGGTATCAGCGTCCGAATAATCCAGTACCTCTGCAAGTTCCTGGGGAAGCCCATCACTGGCAAGGGTGTTCTTGGCTTCTGCCATCAGCTCCTTACGTGTGATTGCTGCCTCCCTGTCAGTAAGTTCCTTTTCTTTTTTCTGTTGCATGTACTGCGCTTTTTCTTCCTTTGTCATCTTGGCGAGCTTCTCGGCTTCGGAAAGCTTATCATCCGCCAGTGCCTGCCACTTCTCCTGGGCTTTTGTCACTGCCGTATTGACCGCCTTCTGGACACGTCTGTCAAACTCCGCCTGGTTGCCGCCGGTCTTCAGGAAGTCATCAAAAGATGGAGGGGTATCTCCACCAGCTCCACCTTCACCGCCTGCGCCCTCGCCAGATCCACCGCCATTGCCGCCATCAGCCCCAGCGCCGTCTCCTCCTTCTGCAAAAAGCTGCAGGTTCATTGGTACTTTACAAAATGCTTTTACAATTCTATTTCTCATGTCTATCCTTTCCGCCCAGCCTATTCCCTTTCAGGGCCCGGGCCATTCGTTTCAGATTTTCTAGTTTACCCTCGTTTCGGAGCATAAAAATAAGGCGCGTCACCCTGCGTCCCAGAGGGAGATAATTGGATCACCTATTCCTTTCTCTGTGCGGTCTTAGCTGGTTCCTTCACGATTTCAGCCATCCCTTCCTTCACCAGATGATCTGCTCTGGCCTCGTCCACATCCAGGACGGTACCAGGTTCGATTACCTTATGCAGACGGATGTCGCTGTAACGCTTGATTGCTTTTATTTTCATGGTTCTCACCTCCTCTTGCGCCGGCACAAATTTAATCATTATGTGTGACTTTAAATCCCCACTGTGGAAGAAAATTAATCTCATAATGGTACTTGTCCACATCCGATCCAGAAATGTCTTCAACTACATACATGGTATAGTCATTCAAATAAACATAGTCTTTCTGGTACTTCCCTTCTGCGGTCTCAATAATTACTTCCAGTTCATTTGAAGAGTTATTCTTCAGTGCAAATGTTCCAGTCAATTCCAACAGGATTGTATCTGTTCTGGCATTCAAAACAGTAAGTTTTCTGGTTACATTGAAGTTATCTGCCTCCTGTGAAATATTCGCACTCACCTGATCAGCTTCTGTGCAACCCGTAGCTACAAAACATACCAGGATTACCAGTGCCATTAATACTGCAATTCTTTTGGTTGCTCTTCTTTTCATTTTCTTCCTCCTACATTTTGAAGCATCTGTTTTCAAACTTCTTATAGGCATCCATATACAGTTCGTTCTTATCGCCGTTATATGTCAGCTCATAGTACATGCCATCTGGTACCGTAGTGCTAAGCAGTGCCTTGTTGTTCTGCAAGGTCTTACAACTCCATACCACATACACATCATGTACAGTCACCTGCTGCCGGTCTGTAACATCCATGTGACTATTGGTATACTCTGCAACTTTTGCTTTACATAATCTCAGAAATTCTTCATTCTCCATGTTGTTATTCCTCCACAATTACCCAATCATCTGCCAGCATATCCGCCTGTGATGCAAGCCATCCCATCTGAACGCCTGATGTTCCCACAAATGCGATTGCTTTATTTCCAATCGCTTCATGCTCACAGTTTATAATCCTACCAGCTGCTGTCTTATATGAAATATCAGTAGCAAGCTGAATGTACTGATTTTTTCCATTCCATCCTTTTCTTGCTACTTTCATGCCTCTTTTCAGGTACTTAATGGCTTCACCGAAAGAGAATGCTGCTTCTCCTCCAAGAATCGGACAATTCTGACCATCTGCAACAATCCATTCGTCAGAAAGAATATTCTGAATTGTATACTCGACATTCTGTGTTTCTCTTATGTCCATACAGCCACCATCTTTTGTGTACATAAGGATTGTCTGAGATTCTTCATCCCACCACCAATATCCTCCCCATGATGGAAGTTTTACTCCCCTTCCACCTTTCATAGTCTTTAATGCTTCTGCAAATATCATTTTCTTGACCTCTCTTTCTTAAAAATAAGTACAAAAATAACACGTTTTTCAACGTGCTATCATTGTTTTTGTAACGGTATTAACAATTGTTAGTTAGAAATTACCTTTTCTATATCATCCATAGTTGCGTTAATAGTATCCCAGTCAGCAGGCGAATCCCCTACATCCACAAGGAAATGTGTATCATCTAATATCTCAACAACTGCTGCCTTCCGTCCATCTTTCAGAAGGACTGTATCAAATTCTTTTATATGCATTTACTTCGCCTCCTTAATGTACGTACTGGTCAGCTTTGTTGTGCCATCAGCCTTTTTGATCCATGCAACAATTACATTTGCTGGTGTGTCCTTAAGGCCATACAAAACCATTTTCTGTTCATATCTATCACCAAATCCTTCATTTCCTTTGAACGTGGCCGGATACTGCGTTGTGCCTTCTTTCAACGCTTTCTGAAGTTTCTGCCAATTATCTATTCCATAACCCAAGCGATCTGTAAAGGCTCTGCCCTTAGGATAACCTTTCTCACTGTTCTCATCAAACAGATATTTTGTAAACTTAGGCTCTGGCAAAATTGCGTTTTCTGCATTCGGCAGTTTCAACTCTGGATGCTGCAGAAGCTCATTCCTTCTCTGGTAATCCAGCTTCATGAATCTCCATTTCTCAGGTTCATTATACTTGATTTCCTGGAATCCTGCAAAACTTTTTGGAATTTCTTTTCCCAGGGCTTTCTGATAGCGTTCATACTGTTCCCGGTCTGATGCACTGTTCTTAGTAGCCTTCTCCTGCGCCTCAGCTTTGGCATTCCCTTTCACGTATTTCTCATACCACTGGTCATAGGTCATATTCGCTGGCACCTTCTCTATACGGCCTGTAGCCGGGTTATATGCGCTTCTTTTCATCCGGGCGAGAGTTTTTTCATCAATAATACTAATGGTTGTAGAACGGCACCAGGGATGCATGGGCGGATAGTTCTTTCCCGCTTGCCTCTCTGACAGTAAAAAGACTTTTCCATCCAGACTCCGACAGATCTCACTGGTACGTAAGTCCAGGGTTGCGAGATACCGGTATTTCTCTACGCTGCACTCCTCATAAGCCCTGGCGGTAAGCTCACCAGCTACAAAGCAGCTCTCTGTCCTCACCAACCGTCTTGCCTGGATAGCCCCCGCCCCAAACTTGTATTCAATAATCTGTGCTGTTTCCCGATCAGTACGGCCTGTGAGAAGACTGACCAGCATTTCTTCTTTCAATGTCTGCGCCAGATTTTCTGTGTTCTTCCAGATACGCTTTGAGTAATGCTTTCCAGACCAGTTCATCCGTAGCACCTGATCAACCTGTTTCTGGCTGATATGGGAAAAGCTGAAGCCAAGACCGGTACGCTTCTGGACATTGTAAATAGACTGGTAATAAGCCCTTTCTCCCAAATCACGGAGGAAACTGGTGTCAAACTGCTGCTCCTGGTGATAGACATTTTCCATCAGCCCATCTACCTGCTGCATAACATCCTGTAGTCTTTCAAGCCTTGCGCGGTATGCCGGAGATTCCAGTTCCTGGACAAGCTCCTGCTTGTTCTTTTCTGAATAATCTTTATTCTTCAGTGTCTGCAACAGTTCATCTAAAGAAGTCTTATCCTGTAAGGTATCTAACAACCGGCGCGCTTCTGTCTCTGACAATTTGTGTTTTGTCATATACTTTTCAAATATATCTTTCGCAGCGTAAGTCAGATTCATAGAAGCACTTCTGTACACTTTTGCGATCAGATTAGCTGTGGCTTCCGCATCATCCAGATTCTTGTATAAGTCCCACACGGCGCGTCTTTCCCAGTAGTTGCTCATTCAGCATCATCCTTTTCAGATTTACCTGGTTCCTTGTGATCCGGATTACCATCTTGTGGTGGTGTGTTCTCCTGCATGCCAAAGACCTCCTGCTGCCGTTTCAGGTTCTCTTCTGTCTCTTCGTCCAGAGCTTTCAGTTCCTCGTCCACATCATCCACGAACGGTACCTGGGACAGTAGTGTTTTTCTGCTTACTTTTCCCCACAGGTTTGCCACAATCTGGGAGATCTCCAACAGATTCTTCGGCAGTGCCCTGGTAAAAGTCATTGTAATTCCGGCCGGATCCACACTCTTACCATGGAGCGCCAGATAATTGCAAAAAATCCGAATGCGCTTTCTTAAACCTTTTCTGTAATATCTGGTCTTTATCTTGGTGATGTTCTCCATTCCCAGGAGCTTAAACTCCATAGCCACACCAGACACATTTCCACCAAAGGATTCATCCGACATACAGGGAATATGGGAAAACTTGTGGATATCCTGTTCAATAGCCTTCTTCAGAATCTCAACACCAGATTCATCAAACGTCCTGGTCAAGTACTCTGCCTTCGCTGTGTCCGGCATTTCCAGTACCTTGTACTTTTTCAGCCTTTCTTTTGCCTTTTTGATGTTCTGATCTTCCTCTTCTGTACCAGGCTCATCCTCATCTGAGAGCAGCGTACCATAAATGGCAAGGATGGCATCAATAAACTGCTCCTTGTCTGTGATACGGTCGCTCATCAGCGCGTTGTAAGCGTCGATCAGAGGAATCTGAAGCTCAAAGTCACCGATTGCCAGCTTATTGTTTAGATACTCAATAATCGGGATTTCTCCCAGATAATGGGGAACTGGCAGTTCTGTTGTCAGCTGTGGTACTTCATTGTTCTGGATGTCCAGCTCATACTTGTAATTCGGCGTCAGCACGGTTGCTATGTAATGCTCCGGTCCCGTCCCCGAATCATCTTTCCGGACATAATAATAGACAGCAAAGAGCTCGTTTTCCTCTATGCTGTCATCTTTTACCATGAACGTATTTTCCGGGGACAGGTTTTTGGTCAGTAGATTATTCTCATTTTCCTTCACATACACATATTCATAAGCCAAGCCATAGATGGAAAGATCCAGACCATTATCACCGTCAGTCTCATCTGCCCCTGCTGTCTCCAGCGAATCTGTCAAATCCTTTATATCAGCATCTGACTTATAAGTAACCGGATTTCCGATAAAATAACTGCTGGCTGTGTCTGAAATGTCCTTTGCATGGTTGCATACCAGCCTGTTTTCCCGCTTGGCATCTTCCAGGATCTTATGTTTGCCTTGGTAATAAGCCATGTTCTTTTTCAGATTTCCAACCAGGCTGATGTGCTTACTGATCAGCTGACGGATGATCCTTTTATCCGGTACCCTCTCATCAAATTTTTCTCTTGGAATTGTAAATATATACATTGTTCTCACCTACTTATTTCTCGAAGTCTTGCCACCTTGCTGCCAAGCACTGTGCTCACAAAGTACCGTACAGCGTCACAGCTGTGATCGTGCTGCTTAACTGGCTTGTCCTCCCCACGTTCCAGGGCTTTTTCATCCCAGATGTAGGAAGCAAATTCTTTTATAGTTTCTGTACAGGAGCTGGCAAATTTCAGTAGCTCCAAATTCAGCAGCATTCCTACCAGCCGGATTCCATCCAGCACATCATTGTTGGCTTTCAGAACCTTGTACCCGCGTTTTCGTAGCTCTGCAATGAAGGAAGCTGCAGATGGATCCACGATGATTGCTTTTATCTTCGTACCATCCAACCATTTTTTTAAATCATCTGCATATTCAGAATCTGTTTTCTGTCTGCCTTTATCACGTCCTGAATAGTAATATTCCCGGATACAGTACCAGACTCCATCCCTGCCTTTGTTCCAGAGCAGGAAGACGGTTGCATTCTGAGTACCATAGTCACAGGAAACATATCGGTTGCCGTTGATCAGAAGCTGAAAGAAATCCTTGATATCGCGGACATGCCTGGCTTCATCAAACATATCATAAATAACGCCCTCGGCTGCTGCCCATAATCCCAGGATGTAGCGCTTGAAGAATACGCCGACGTACATGCTGCGGTATCTGGCTTTTACCTCTTCATCCAGGGACAGGTTGTCATCCATGGTGAAATGCAGATACAGAAGCTCTTTTAGTCCGGGATCTTTACCTTCTGCTTTTGCTTTCTGGCGGATCTGCTCTACCCGCTCTTTTCCCAGGTAGCCGGTGGACTTATCGATCCAGTTGACTTTGAACCAGTGATATGGTCCATCTGGGTTACAGTTAAACCAGAATTTGGAACCTTTCACAGAACAACGTCCTGTTGCCTGGTTGACAAAGGATTCCGGCATCAGCGCGACCTCATCGAAGAAAACGCCAGCCAGAGTAATACCCTGGATCAGATCCTGGGAACGTTCGTCTTTGCCACCAAAAATGTAGAAATAGTTTTCAATACCATTCTTCCGCACTACTACCAGATTGTCTGCGCGGTGATCTGTGATGGAGTAACCTCTTGACCGAAGCATGAGCTTCAGCCAGAACAAAACATTTCGCCGGAAGGAGCCGATTGTCTTTCCGCACATGGCAAAGTTCTGACCTGCAAAACTGCTCATTGCCCACATAACAAAAGACAGCGACATGCTGACGGTCTTTCCTGATCGGATAGCTCCGTCTGCTATGATTCCATCTTTGTCATGGACTGGGGATTCTTTGCACCACCAGGTCAGTACCTGTTTCTGCTTCTTTGAGAATGGAGAGAAGTGAAATGTCTGGCCGTTCTGTCTGGTTGTCCGGTTCTGCTTCATCTGCTGCAGGCGCTTCTTAAGGCTGCTTAGTTTCTCATACATCCTCATCACCCCAGACATTTTCGGCAGAAGCATTCATGGCTTCCAGGAAACCGTCATCCGTATTGTCCTCGTTCTGTCCATCCTGTTTCAGAAGCTCCAGCTCGAACTTCATAGTTTCAAGCTCCAGATGAGCATCATCATAGCCAAACTTATGCAGGGCTTCAATTGCCCTCTGGCGTCTGGCCTGTACTCTGGTCAACGCATCCTCAATGGACTGGATCTGGCCAAGAATTCCTTCGTATTCCCTCAGGAGTGTTGGCTTGCCTTTCTCCATTCCAGATTTGTACTTTGTAACAGACATTCCGGGAGGTGCTTTTTCAAGCTCATCCTCTCCTTGGTCATCTTCCGGATACGAAGTCTGCTCCAGGAGTTTCAGGGCTTCAATCCGTTTTAACATCCGCCGTTCCCGGACAGTCAGAAGCTGGATCTCCTGCAGAAGCAGCTGCTCTTTATCTGGCTGTACTGCCTGGATCAACTTCTGTTCATCTGGTTCTAAGCAATCAAAAAAGAGAGTCTCAAACTCTCCTGTCTTAACTGCATTCTTATTTTCCGGCGGACCGGTTGCATTTTGATTGCCTGGCTGACCACCCTTTTTCCTTTTTGCAACGTTGCGTTTTTCTTTTGCAACGTTGCAATCCCATTTATATCTATTTTTCCAACTTCGAACAGTACCTTCCGGCAGATTCAGTTGACTTGCAATCTCAACTAATTTCATGCCTTTCAGACACATGGCCCTTGCCTGTTCATTTCTTGGATCCGGCGCTCTGGCCATGTCTCATCACCTCTGTTTCGTTGGTTTTGGGTACAACAAAAGCAGCTCCGGAGAGCTGCCTGTGTGTGTTCATATGTATATACTAATTAATTTTATTTTCCAGTCTCAAATAATCCTCTTTCCCTATTAAAAATGCCAATAATTCCTTATGGTTATAAAAACTATCATTAACTGACTGAGGAATATTCTCAACCATAAACACTTTTGCTTTATTACAAAAAGTACCCAAAGCATTCACGCAAGAATTTATTGTTTTCTCGTTCATTTCATCTGTTGATACAATATCTTCGTAATAGGAATATAGTTGAAGATCAGCTTTTATATTACTGTGAATTACATTACAGCACTTCCCATATTCTCCTTCAAGATAATCTATGAATTCCTTTCCTGCATCTTCATACTGGTCACGTAATTCCTTAAACATATTACGTACGCCTGTATCGTTGGCATTATCATATCCCAATAAAACGCGTGTAAAATTCTCAATGAGAGATCTATATGTCGTATAATACAAACGTTGAGATTTCAGCTAGAAACATTGCTTTCATTCCGCATGCGTGAATTAGGCTTAACGCATCTGAAATTAAGCATTCAGAGTAATGAGAACATATTGTATCTTTCTGCATAAAAATTCGTTTAAAAAGAATTATTCCCTTAGCAATAGACCTAAGCTGACTTTCTGATACATTTCCTACATCTTCTTGCACAAGCTCTAAGAAAGAAGTAATATCCTCTTTACATAATTCAATATCTCTGTAACGTTTAAGCATATCATAAACCTTTCAACCATTTTTCCAATTTATCGTTTTCATTTTCCTTTTTAACTTTTTTTGTTACCTTTTCTGTTTCTTTAGATTCTTCTCCTTCTTCTAAAGTTTCCAAATATTCCAATATCTTTTTCTTATATTTCTTTAATTGAATTTCATCGTCTACATTTACTAAAACTCGGTTTACCCTTGCAGACATTAATGTGCGAGATCTTATAACATATTCAGGAAATGTTAAACCTAGAGTCTTCTGTATAAACTCTCCAACTTCCGAATTCCTTTTTATTATGTCCCTAGAAATAATGAGCATTCCCATAATTCCCATCACTTCTACTGTATCCACCTCATTTTTCTTTAAATACGATTTAAATTTTTTACCGTCCAACCTCATACTTCATCTATCCTCTCCAGAAATTCTTTGCATATAGCACTTATATCTTCTCTTGATTTCTTGTATTTTGATGCTATATTTCCTTGAAGACCAACTAATAAATCGTTTACATTTGAAGTCATATTTTCAAATAATCCGATTTCTTGTACAATTTCTGTTTTCTCAAAAGTATTCTTCAATTGTAACGTTTTATGAGTTAAGTCTTTTACCATTGTATATACTATTCCTAACGGCCTTATTCCTATACCTTCATTATCATCAAGTCTATCAATAACTTGTTTTAATAATTTTATTCCCAAAATAGAATAGCGATCAATACGAATAGGTACTAAATAGAAATCCGACGCTATTAGTGCCGCATCTGTATATACAGAAATGGTCGGAGGACAATCAATAAATATAAAATCATATTTATTTTTCAGATTATTACTTTGAATGAATTTCTTTACTTTTTTAGCCTTAGAACCATCTTTATCAGTTTCAACTAGAATAAGATCAATGGTTCCGGGCAATAAATCCATGTTATTATTAAGATGAACTAATATATCATCTGGTTTGGGTAAATCTAAGCGCTTAGCAATGGTTTGTTGCGTTTCAAACAAACGCATTACTGTCTTTTGATTTGTTCCTTCAGAATAATTGCTTATATACTCATCTTCCAGATTAAACTCATTAACAAGGCTTTGAGTTGTATTAAACTGAGGGTCCAAATCTATAAATAAAACTTTTTTGTTACAATAATTTGCAAGATATTCTCCAATACCAATACATAAGGTTGTTTTTCCAACTCCACCTTTCATATTAATAAAGGATACAACTTTTCCACCCATATTAATTTTTCCTCCCGCATACATTTTCTTTCATCATACTACAAAACGCCCCGTATTTCTACAGGACGTTTGCAAAAAAAATGTATGTAGTTGGGATAGTTTCTCTCGAAGCCAATCGGAACACCAGGACTCGAACCTGCGGCTCGGCTTAACGGCTCATGCTCCCTCCCGATCGGGGAGGTGTTCCGGTAGCTGTGCTCCTGATACGTTGCCGTCCAGAATGTCACAGCAAAGCAGGTTTTTCCCTTGATTATCGTACAAGTGAGTCCTTTCCTGCAAAAACACATAAACGCCGCTTACCTGCTAAGCAGTAACAGTACCTTTGGCCATCGGTATGGTACTAACCGAATCAACCGCCAGGCTGTGACACCTGGCAGTCGTTCATACCTTATGGGTGGGGGTATTTCATCATCGGAAGTCTTTCCTTCTGAGCTCAGTGTACATACTACCATAGCCGAAGCGGACATGACCGGACATTTTGAAAATTTTATAATATTTTTTCAAGATATCGGTCATGACGCTTTCTGCAGCTGTCTTCTGTATATTTCCGTTTTGGAAACCGGCTGTTCATATTTGCTGCTACCGCCACCCATGTCATGTCATCCAGGTAATAAAAACGAAACATCATTCTCAGATCGCTTTGTGGGATTTCCCGGATAAAATCATCTGCTACATTCAGTGCGTCCTGCAGTTCGTCTTCCAGTATGTGAAGCTTTGCTACCCGCTTTTTAATCATGCCCTTCACCTGGTCAACTTCCGGAAAAGGGTAGCCGGTTATCTTGATTGGACCGATGGTGCCATCCTTTCTGGTTCCTTTTACGGTATCAGATACCACACCCTCGTTCTCAATCTTGACCAACCTGCGCCTGTCCCGGTCTATGCGGTTATGTAGGTCTTTGATTTCTTCCTTCAGCTCCACATACTGCTCCAGCACCGTCTTGTCCATCTCTGTCACCTCCCACAAGCTGTTCATATCTATGTACCTGTGCCAGGATTGCCGGTTCTGATCTGGCATCCTCCAAGAGCTTCCTTGCCTTATCCGGGTTCATGCTTAATTCCCTGGCAACCTGCAGCACTCTTTTTTCATCAATCATCCGGCACCTCCACTTCTGGCCACAGCATCGGTACGTTCAAATTGCGAAAATATCCTCTGCATACCTGCCGTATCGCACAGTTAAATACGCAGTCGTGAATGTCATTGTTTTTACAGTAAATTCTAATCGTGTTCACCGCCTCAGTGGCTTTCCGGTCCGTTGCCTTTCCCTGCTTGGTCTCTGTCATCTTTTTCACCTCTATCCTTGTTTACGGCACTTAATGCCCAGGCGATCACGCCAAAGGCTCCGATTAGCACGCCAACACCCATTGCAACGATTACGTCTATCATCTATTTTTTCCTCCTCGGACACCACTTAGGACTTGTCTTAATTGTTATCTCTGTCGAATACCTCTCTGTTTTGCAAATCAATGTATCAGCTGGACAACTGACATGCGCCCTTACTTCTGGGTGTTTACAATACCAGCGATTAGGTCTTCCATTCATATCTTGAAACTCAGTATTTTCACATTTCCTACATTTTGGTATCATTTCCTCGCCTCCCAGTTCCTGCACTCCCTGCAGCGGATCTTACTGCTGCATAAGGTGCCTTTTATCATTGACAGCCTCGGACAGGTCGGGTGGACGTATACAATCAGCTCCCCTACTCTGCCGGTACTGTGTTTACAGGTTTTGTATTTTGGCATATCCATCTTAAGCATCTCTCCTTCCTACGCAAATCTTAATTGTCCTGTGGTTTCTTCCTTCATGCGGTCATTTCTGCAGATAGGATTTCGGGTGGCTACACAAAGTTCTGGTAGATTGCTTTTTACCAAGGCCGCCGGTATCGGAGGACATACTGCATTCCCGCACCTTCTGACTTGTTCACTTCTCGGATATGTCTTACCCGTGTAATCGTGGTCTATAATGTAATCTTCCGGAAATCCTTGACAGCCGTAAAGTTCACTTGGTTCTAACATTCTCAGGCCAATGTCCGCAATTTGGTATTCAGTTCCGTCTATTTCCACAAGCCCAAATCTATCCTGCGCCGTAACTGTGTCAAGCGGTTCCTTTATGTCTTGTCCTGTGCCTGAGCCGTAATATTTAATCAAAAAAGCTCTCACTTCTCCAAAATGTCCAGCTGATGTTGTTATAGTGTGCAGTGGTTCACGAACATCTTGTCCTGTACCGGATTTATAGAATTTGCTCAGAAACGAGGTTACCAGTCCGTATCTGTTTGAGCTGTCAACCGTCATTACCGGATCTGCAATGGTCTGCCCTCGGACTTCGTCCTTTAACGTTTCAGAATGGTACTGTATAAGTAGAGGGCTTATAAGGCAATGCTCATTTTTACTTACAATAGTAGTCAGCGGATTCCGTACATCTTTGCTTCTGTCTGCTGCAAAACCTGTCTGTCCAATTTGAACCATATACGGCTCCACAATTCCATATCCATGCTTCCCTGTTATGGTCGGCATTGGCTCTCTGATGTCATTAGGCCTTCTCTCTCCACCATGATTACACTGAATGATAAACGGCTCTGGATTCTCAAGCACAAACTTTTTCAGTCCTCTCGCAATCCTCGCCATTGTCTTAGGTGCCAGTGGGCGCACTGCCCGAATACCATACTTCTCTTTGATTTCCTCAGTAGTATCAAAAATTGAAGGACACGGTCTGCTAAAGTCTATCTGGGTATATGCACCGACATAAGGTTTTAGGCTGCCATTCTTCACCTGTTCACTGTCTGCTGATCCGTGTGTAGGCTTTGGCCATACAATCGGCTTGCCATCACACCGTGCGATCAGGAAGAATCTCTTTCGCATAGTCGGCGCACCATAATCTGCTGCTATCAGCTCTCGAAATTGAACCTTGTAGCCAAGATTTATAAGCTGCTGCACAAATTTCTCAAATGTCTTTCCCTGCTTGGACTTGATCGGATGTTTTCTCCTGTTAAGTGGTCCCCAGGTTTTAAATTCTTCTACGTTCTCTAACATTATTACCCTGGGTCTTACAAGCCCCGCCCAGCGGCATGCTACCCAGGCAAGCCCGCGGATGAATTTGTCCTTTGGTTTTCCACCTTTGGCTTTACTGAAATGCTTGCAATCTGGTGAGAACCATGCAAGTCCTACCGGATGTCCATTGCAGGCTTCTACGGGATCCACTTGCCATACATCCTCGCAGTAATGTTTCGTGTTAGGATGGTTGGTTTTATGCATCCGAATAGCTTCAGGATCATGATTGATTGCTATGTCAACACTATATCCCGTTGCCAGCTCAATACCTGTAGATGCACCGCCGCCACCGGCAAAATTGTCCACAATTAATTCTCCATGAATCATTTTCTTTTCAAGAAGCCCGGTATACCCTTGCCCCGGCCGGAGGCTGGCTCCTTTCGTTTACTTTATGTTGCCTGCCCGCATCGGAATCCGCAAATTCTTTCACATCCAATGCAGCATTGCTCCCTGCATGGTTCGATATCGTCACCTTCCATTATCGACTGTAGAATCAGACTTTTCGCTGTAAACATTCGCTCACATCCTGTATCAGTCATAAATTCACAGGCATAATCATTAACCTTCTTTCCTTCCTCTCTGGCAATACACGCTTCACAGCCAATAGAATCTTTCAAAGTACAGATCACATATCCATCCTGGAATAACTGTATAGGAGCTGCTATGCAATCTTCTATGGAACTGCCTGTATACTCGACATAATGCTCACATTTACGCTCTGGATAAAAAGCACCGCCCCTGCACCAATGCCCCTGCTCACCTGGTTTATTCCAGTTACTCCAGCCAGTACGCGGCGGTTTATCCGGGAATATTTTATTGTACGGGTTTTCTTTTGCTCTAAAATCGTCCCAGCATTTTCCATACACACATCTGTGGGACCACCAAAGCAGACAGGTCTTGCAATAACAATCCTTACAGTACATTTGTGGGCTTGGATTTTCTGATATTTTCAAGAAGTCCGATAACTCCATCTGGCCTTCACAACTATAATTTTTAAGCATTTCTTCTAAGTCTTCTTTCAGCCCAGAAACTTGTTGATAAAATACTGCTGTCCCTTTCCGGTAACTTTTGTTGTTCTGGTGACTCTTACGCTTCCATCCGGATTAGTAATGGTGGTTTCTTTTACCTCAAACAAGCCCATGTCTGCTGCCTTCTGGGTTGGCATGTTTCGACTGGATCCGGATTTTATCAGATAACCGTTTTCTCTCATCCACTCAAACAGGCGTTTCTGTCCTGTCTGGACACCATTCTGGCAAATGAGTTTTGCAAGGTCTCCGATCAGAATTGATGTATTGCTGGCTGATACGGCATCTGCAAAAATGGTTTTCGGCTTGTCCGCTTCAATCTTTAACCTCTGCTCTTCAATTACCTTGTCTCTTTCCTCGATTTTCTTCTGTGCCACCAAGACTGCCTTGGCCATCAGTTCATCATCAGAAAGATGTTCTTGACCTGCAATGTAACCACCGTTCTTACGGATAGATGGAAGAACTTCCGATGTCACCCATTTCTTAAATCTCTTTGCTGATGCAAGCTTGCTGGACAATATAAGACTATAAAGACCAGATTCTTTGATAAGCCAACCACCACGCTGTCCTAAACTCGACGCTGATTTGTCGTTGAGTTTGTCATCCTCATCAACATGCATTGCAATAGCTTTGTTAGGATCTGCGTACCCAAGAATCACCGCCACATCTTTACCAACAAACCACGGTTCATTCTCAATAATTACAGTTCGGATTTCTCCAAACTCTGCATTCTTAAAAATCTGTAAATCATTCATTAACTCTGTTCTGTCCCTCCTGGCTTTTCTTTAACAGCTGTTTTTCATATTCCTCAAAGTCATATTCCCTCTGTGGAAAGTTATTGAACCGGTTCTTACTGCCCTTTGCTTCTGTCTTCCTGGTTCTTGCTTTTTTCAGAGGGTAGAAGCTCTTCCATCCGTTCATAGCGGATTTCTTTACAATGGCAGTCAGCTCCTCTGGCTTGTCAGACATGGACAGGAGTTCTTCCCTCAGAAGCTGTACCTGTTCCTTTGTTAGACTGTCTCCATTGTTCTGTCTTACCTTCAGGAATAACAGGAAGGCATCATTCAGAGAAGAATCTTCAAAGTATGTACCCGGCGGAGCCGTATATATATACTCTCCTTTCTTTTCCTTTCCTTTTGTGTCATTTTTCTCGGAATTATCATCATTTTTCCTGGAATTATCGGGATTATTCTCGGAATTATTTAAAGAAGGGTTCACTTTAATAAAGGTCTCCGTTTCTTCCTCCGGAAGGAGCCAGAAACCCTCTACTGTGATCGGATTTTTCAGTGCCCTGGCTTTTACCATTGCCTGATATCTCCGCTGTATTCCGGCAGAGGTCAAGACCTTGTCCGACTGAAAAAGTGTGTTATCAAACAGTGACCGTTCCAATAAGAAGTTCAAGACCTGCTTCACCTTGTTGCTGTCCATGCTCAGATCATCTGAGACAATGAACTCAAAATCCTCATCAATCTTTAAATAATATCCGGCTTTGTATATCTCACATAGGATATACAAATATAAGGTAACCCCGTCAGCTCCATAACGCGCTTTCAGGATCTTTACCTTCTTGTCTGAGAAGAAATCCACATCCAGGCGAAAAAAGCGATTTCCTTCCTGTTTCCGCCTTGCCATATATGATTAAGCCTCCAGTTCTTCCAGACAGATCTCCAGTCTTGGTCTTTCGCTGTACTGCTTTCTTACCTGCAGCTCCACGACCTGAGTGTCGTCCCTGTATGCCACTTCGTTAAGGGCATCCAGAACAGCTTTTACAATGTTGTCAATATCCGGCTTCTTAGTTGGGAGCAGCTCCCCATTTAACATGGCTGACTTTTTCACCTTGGAACTGCTTTTAGGTATTTCATAAAAAGCCTGGATCCTCGCTTTGATATATGCTCCATCTGGAAAGCGCTGCTCACCAGCAGCCTCCATATAACGGGTAGCAATAAAATTCTCATACAGGACCGTTTTATCCGGTGTTGTGCTGCTCATAGCCTTTTTCTTGGCATTATAGTAAGTACGCGCCCTGGCTTTTCCCTGAGGCTTGCCAGGCACTGTGAAACAAATTGCTGTCATAAATATAAGTCATCCTTTCCGCTTCCCCAGCCTGTTTAAGACCAGGGAAGCGTTCTATCACGCGATAATAGTTAAACGCTTGTAAAGATCTTCCTCGCTCTCAAGGTTGCGCACAAAATAATCACGGATTTCTTTCATTGCAACATTCTTCCAGAGACCACCTTCGGCTTCTACGATCTTGAATACCGGAGCACCACCAGCGTCCTTGATACGGAAAACAAACTCACTTTCCGGCTGCTTCACTTCCAGGAAGGTCCTGTATGGGATAAGGGTAACCGGATTCGGAACCAGAACATCTGCTTTTGATGCAATCCCCTGCTTAATGGTTGTCTTCTGGGTAACGCCGTCATCACCATAATTGGCTGTTGTTTTTGCCTCAACATTTCCAGATACTTTCAGGATAGCTTCCAGATCAGTGTTCTCTTCAAAGTTTGCCTGCATTTCAATGAGAAAACGCTCCTGATCGTACCACTCATCATAGCGGAAGCGTGGAGTCTCAGCCCTGCACACAAACAGGCGCTCTCTTTTTCTCTCTGCATTCAGACCGGAATACAGTTCTACTTTTGTCGGACTTATCACATGAATGATCATGGACTCTCTGAGTTCCTTGGTACAGTTCAAGATATAATCGATCATGCTGCTCAAGTTGGATGCCTCAATTGGCTCCGCCATAGGTTCATCATCATATCTGCTCAGGTTCTTATCACAATAGGTCTTACCCGCAATCGTGACAACCTTCGGTTCCATTGCTTCTGCCTTTAAATCTGTAATATACTTGATTGCTTCTTTGATCATCTTTCTTCCTCCTTATGCCTGTCTAGCTCTTAAATCAATTACATTGTCTGAATGTTCCGCCTGTTCAATGATCTCCCCAGTGGAAGGATCAACCTGGCGCGGTGTTTTTTCCCTCTCATCAAAGGAATCCGTTACCTCCTCAATGGTCATCTGGCCTGGGATCTGGCTGCCAATTTCAACAGCCTCCACCTCATTTGTACGGATGTTTTTGCCCATGCTGAGGGCTGTCACAGCTCCAAGAGCCGGTGCCAGGGTGGATTTTGCCTGTACTCCCGTAGTAACAAAATTCCTTGCCTCATTCGGCTTAAATTCGATCACAACAGTGATCCTCCGCTTGGCAGTTGCGTCTGTGTTCGGATCCTGGATGTTCTCCGTCACCTTCTTCAGCTCCCTGTTGATCTGTTCCGTAAACGCACCATTTGCGAATTTTTCCATGTCAATATGCTGCATTTCTTACTCCTTTCCTACCTGGCAGCATGAACAGGTACTGCCAGATATCAACGTATTGTGATATATAATGACGCATTTCCATGATAGGAAGCACCACTTGCTGTTTATTCTGCTGTGCCCTGGTTGTTTACGGCTTCTGCAGTTTCTGTACCATCTGGAGCCTCCTGGGATACTTCTTGATAATCAGCATCAATAGGCTCCTGCTCGTTGACCACCTCTGACATATCTACGCTGAGCTCTGACTTTACGCTTTCATCATTGGAAAGCTGCATTACAAAGTCAGATTTCAAAGGCGCATACTTTAAACATTTCTTAATGACTGTTTTCTTTGCCATCTCCTCATAGTTCGTCTTCCATGGACTGAATCCACTGGAAAAACTCTGGCTGAACCTTCTGGCGTGGTTATCAATGTCCTCTTTACTCATGACTTCAAAGCCATATCCGCCGTTCTTCGCTTTCCAAAGTGCATACACCAGAAGCATTTCCCCTCTGTCCTTAATAGCCGGTTTATGTACCAGTTTGGGCTCCAGTCCCAATTCATACTCAAACACATCATTCTCATAAACACACTGGGCCTGTACAGTCTGGATATTGTCGTTACGGTAAACCATGTCGATCAGACCTTTATATCCGATCTGGAACTGACATTCCAGCTTTCCATGATTCTTGTATGGAATCAGATATGCTTGTCCCAACGGTGTGTTTGGTTCCAGACCGAGCTGCGCCGCATTCATAAGCGCACCAAGGAAAGACATCTGGCTGCACTCCTGTAGCTTCGGAGTGGTATTTAAGGCAGATAATGCCATCCTGGTAAAACGTTCCGGAGTGATTACCTTGGGAAGGGCTTTCTCAATCTCAGGCTTCATAGCCTTGATCATATCCGCAATACTCATGGATTTGGTAAGCTTTACCTCGCCTTTAGTTCCTGTTTTCTCTGCTAATGCATCCTTTACTCCCATTCTCTCTGCCTCCTGTTATGCAATCTCTTTTACAGTAAATCTTCTGCCGGATGACTCTTTGGCATATTCCTTATAGATATCCGGATGATCTGCTTTCAGCTTTTTCGAATCTACCCGGCTTGATACAATGGATTTCCATGTAATTGAATATTTATCGGAATCAGCCTTCTCCGCATCTTCCATAAAAAGCTTAACTTCCTGCTCAATCTGCTTCTTTTCCTGGTCCAGCTTGTCCTGAAGCTCCAGGATCTCTGATCTTCGTTTCAGCTTTTCGTCAAACCCGATCAGTGGAATGACTTTCTCCGGATCTGACTTTCCATAATATTCTGATAAGATCTTTTCAGCAGCCTCACTGCCATCTGGAGCAGGCATTTTTCTGGCAAGCACGTTGTTATTCCAAAAATCCGTCTCCACTGTGATCAACATCTGGATAATGCTCTCATCACGCTCGATCTTACGCCAGACAAACTCCCTTCCAAGGATCACACAGGCAATATACCAGGCATCAGCTCCGGTCACAGCCATATAGTGGTGGCACTGGATTTCATAGTATTCCGGAATATGTCCATCTTTCCATTTATCTGCAGAATAGGCGGAAGCTGTTTTACACTCCAGTCCTGCGTTCTCTCCTACAATCAGCCGGTCTACGTTGGCCAGCATGAAAGGATTTTCTTCCATGTAAAAAATAGAATTTGCACGGCGCACTTTCTTTCCGGTCTCTTCCATAAACCTGCGTGCTACATACTCCTCCAGGTCGCGTCCCTGTCTCATGGACTCATTATCCGCTTTTTCGGTAACTTCTTCCTGGGTTTTATCCTGGTAAACGGAAATCGCGGTTGCATATGGATTTAAGCCACAGATACTGCCCGCATCTGATCCACCGATTCCTTTTTTACGGTATTCCAGCCAGGTTGCATGGTCCATTCCTGAAGTAGATACTAATCTGTTTAATTTCATCCTTATCTTCCTTTCTTTAATTCACGTAATTCTTCTATAGATCCAAGGTCTTCATACTCACCCAAACGGTCTGCCACTGTTCCAAACAGTACCGTCTGCTCCTGCTGCCACTCCAACCGAAGAGAAGAAGCCCTGCAGCCAGGGATCCGGTATCCTACTCCATTTGGATTAGCAATTGTAAGTCTGTTTCTCATGCCTTATTCATCTCGCTTTCTTTCTGCACCACATCTTCTACCATTGAATGCATAAAATCCCGTGTGGTTACACTTTCTGACTCTTTAATGCTCTTATCAAGCATATGATACAGTGCATGTAATACAGTCTGAAATTCATCAACCAGCACGTATGTGCTTCCCTCTACTGTTGCCTTCGTTGTATTTCCCTTTTTCTCAACTTTAATCATTGACTTTTCCTTTCTACCCTTCTACAATAAAAGGGTGATAAACTGTTTTTGTCCATTGGACGCCGGATCCTGATGAGCTGCTACTCTCAGGATCCATTTTCTTTTAACAACCGTGTAAGGTGTTCCACAGCCGCTTCGTAGTTTTTAACGGATTCTACCATCAATGCTTTGTCACGATAGATATCATAAGTAGTCATTTTGCTTTCTTGCGGTTCCTCCACCCAAACCCGGCATGGATATCCAGCTAATCCTATTTCGAAACTTACATGGATTCCGCTTGCTATAGCTTTCTTCGAAAGCGCATACAACTCATCTATCATTTTTTCTAAACTCATGGTCTCCTCCTTTCCAGATTGGTTCTTCTTTTAGGCTACATTAGTACTCACTAATTTTTCAGCACAATCCATATCCAAAACAAAATAAGAAATATATATGGTGCGAATGTAAGTAACTTATCCCACATGTCTCCTCCCTTCCGGCTCTGTGCCCTGTATCAGCATCCACGCAAGCATTGATAATGCCAGTGCTCCTGCAACCTGCAGTCCGTCCCACTGCCAGAACGGCAGGTATGTAGCAAGGGTGCCTATGATGACAGATATGATTATGTTACGCTTCATTCCCAGTCTCTCCTTCCACAACAGCCCGGTTGCTCCAACCGATCATTTGTACCAGCTTTTCCGGATGAAATGCCGGAGCATACTTTCTGGCATTGCGGTCCAGGAGCTGGCGCCGATAAGTAAGATAATCAATGAACACCAGAACGTTGATCAGGACAATGTTTCCGTCCCGAATAATGGCATAATCGTTATAACGCCCTGTTTTGATTTCATCTTCAATTTCAAACAATCTTGTCCGCACAGTTCCGGCACTGATCTGGAATTCCTTTGCGAGTTGCTCTTTTTTCATGTATGGATACCCCCGTATGGATTCTGTGTAAACCATCTTTTATTTACCTCCTTTTATGGATCATGGTTGTACGGAGTTACTTCACCTTTTTCATAACCCCTGTCCGGTTTGTGTACGACCGGTTCTGAGCTTGTTTCTCCTGTTTTCTTACATCTCCAAGTAGCCGCTCCAGATCACTGATCACCTTCCGGTTCTCTTTCATCCAGCTACAGATTGGAGCTGTTGCTTCTTTCATGTCTTTTGCTTTTCTCCGCTTCCGTCGTATATCCCGCAAGGTAAATCCCTGGCAGATATAGTCATACTGGCTGTTTTCGTTGAGCTCGATATTATGTAAAATATCCTGTGTCTGACGATCCATATCATTTTCTGTGAGAATTGCCAGTCGGTTAGTTTCTTCACAAGTACGAAGAAAGCTTAAAAAAGCATTTAATTCAATGCTACAGTTAACTATTTCAATCACCTCTTTCTGTCGAAATGTCTCGAACTGTGTTGCGTAAAATAGATAACGTATCCTTATTACTCTTAATTGTCATTTCACACATCTCTTTAACATAGCCATCTACCTTTTTGAAATAGTAAGTGGCTAATATTTTAGTAGTGATCACTGACGCTAAAATACTTGCTCCAATAATTTCCATCTTGCTTCATCTCCTTTCCTGTTACTTCTCCAAATGCCATTGACTTTTCCCTTAGATTCTCTTATCCTTTAAATATCAAATGCATAAAGGAAGTTAAATCTTATGGATAATGATTTCACCGTTACATCTGCGTATATAACAGCTATTGCCGCTATTATTGCTCCAGCAATTACTGCTCTCATCCACTCCGTTAAGGAGTATAAAATTTACAAAATGAGCCATACTATAGACGAACGTTTAAAGCTTTGTGAGCTTTTCTCCGATTCTTATTCTCACTGTCAATATGGTAAGGAGAGAATCGGATTTGCTTTAACTTTTTACAAGCAAGCTTTAAAGCTTGCCGCGATTTGTAAGCGCAGATCATCTCGCCGTGCTCTTTTCAGACTTGCTAATACGGTGCTTCAGAATGGTGCTTCAAAATCAACCGATAAGCTGTATGAGCGCTGCATTCGCCTGCTTTCAAAAGAGTTTTAAAAATACTGGCATGTAGCCGAAAAACGCTACTATTTCTCCAATTATTAAAATCACTTGCCACAATATTATGTTGTCAGATACTATACAGAGAATGACTGATAATATTAATAATCCAGTGCCAATAAAACAGCATGCTAAGCACAATGTTTCCATATTTTTCTCCTTCCTGTGTTTGCTTTCGTCTCATTTATGCGACATATTGACTAAAAAAAATATCATTCACTTCTTCTTTCGAAAGTTTTAATTCTTTCGATATCATATCTGCCTCCTTGATTGTTATCGTTTGACCATTGGCATTAATTTTCCTATACAATGTAGCCTTATCAATGCCAATCAGCTCAGCAAGCTCAGAAATATTTAAGCCGCACTCTACAATTTTACCTTTTAATTTGTTTGTATTAACCACTTTCTTCTCCTTTCTTTATTCTCATATCTGCGACTATGTTAACAATACCATCATTTATTGCTTTTGTCAATTCTATTTTCTCATATATGAGAATTTATTTTTATTTCTTCTTTTATTTGTTGCAAATTTGCGAAATATGTGTTATTGTATCTGCATAGGAGGTATCTGTTTATGAATACTGGAGATCGAATTAAGCAAAGAAGATTAGAGCTTGGATTGTCAGCTGATGATTTAGGTGCAAAAATCGGAAAATCACGTGCCACCATATATAGATATGAAAATGGGGATATTGAAAATATGCCAACGCCAGTATTGGAACCCTTAGCAAAAGCCTTAGACACAACTCCCGCAGATCTAATGGGCTGGGAAGGTCAGTCCATTAAATCCAATATTGAGGATAGAAATATTCCTTGGACTGTATCAGATAAACCAGATAATGATCAAAAAGAACTAAATGAAATATATGTTCAGCTCTCATCCAATAATAGAGAAAGAGTCCTCACTTATTCCAAGAGCCTTCTTTCCACCCAGCAATTGGATGATGAGCTTGCCACTGCTACTCAGTATCAACAGCCAACTACACTTGCAGCTCACCACGAAGGTACCGAATATACGGAAGACGAACTAAAAGAAATTGACCAGTTTAAGAAGATGGTAGAAAACAAAAGGAAATAATCGGCAGATCTGCCAGAATGTACCTTGACAATATAATATATTTACCCAGGGGACTGGGGGACGTGCTCTTTGCCTAATCCGGACACCTTACGGAGGAGGTGAAGTTTATGAGCGATTATGAGACATTTATGATTATGTTGACTTTTGCTAATTTAATCGTAGCCATACTTACATATGCACATAAAAAATAGCCGTCCTAATCTTTGGCGAGATCAACGGCTATTTTTTAGCTAACTATTTTCGCTGGGTTGGGTGAAGTGCAGTCACCTTCCAGCTCCCTTGTTAAATATATTATATGTCACTCCGAAATATTTGTCAATTTTCTTTTTGTGGAAGCAACTGTACAGATTTTTGTACACGTATTGAGATATACTAAAGCGGGAGGTGTTTACATGAGCACATATGAGGAATTACAAGACCAGACCTGCGCGGACGGTATAGACGTAATGGACTATGAATTTAATAGTCCAAACATAAAAGCCTTATATTGTAACAGCACTGTAGCAATCAATAAGTCCATTTGAAGGAATGGTTATACCATTCCGTTTTCATGATCTCCGACATTACTCTGCTTCGATCATGCACGCGATTGGTATTCTGGATCAGTACATTATGGCAAGAGGTGGATGGAAAACAGATACCGTTCTAAAGGCTGTATACAGAAATGTGATCAACGATGAGCAAAAGAAATTTACAGATAAAATTAATTCGCATTTCACAACTATGCAACACGAAATGCAACACGAAAAAGAAAAAACGCCGTAAATACGGCGTTTTCACTATGGACCTGGCGGGAATTGAACCCGCGTCCGAAAGTCTATCCCTTGCGGCATCTCCCATCACAGTCGCTGTATTAACATTCCCTCCACAGCACGCCCACCGACAGGCTTACTGCTTCAGTAGCTTCATGATACATCTACCGGGGCAAAGCTTACCCGGCAAGGTTTCTCACAAGGTCGACGCCAGACTCCTGAAGTGTGAGTGCAACAGGACTGACGGGCAGCACTTAGGCTGCCATTACTAACTGATCGTCAGCGTTTATATTTAGAATTTCCCGTTATTACGCAGTTCGGGAGACTGCGGATGGCTTCCACAACTTCAAAACCCCCGTCGAAACCAGTACAAGCCCTAATCGTATATAATAGGTATTGCTGGTGCGCAGACGAAGTTTGTGTAATTGTGCTTTCGCTAAGATATTATTATATGCATTTTTTGCAAAGCTGTCAAGATGGTGTTTTACTATTTAATGTGTTGGTCGTTATTCCGGACGCGATTTCACAATGTATATTCACCGCCGCGCGTCGCAACGTTCCGGCAAGCTAATGACTAACTACGACTAAGACGCTCAGGAAAGCCTTCGCG
>ENA-OURQ01000497-OURQ01000497.1-human-gut-metagenome-genome-assembly--contig:-NODE-497-length-38982-cov-14.733655_pt1 | contig 38982 bp, 30 predicted proteins | sample MGYA00242105_ERZ508999 | MGnify/ENA primary metagenome ERZ508999 (study PRJEB26280, sample SAMEA2338771) | human gut metagenome | biome: human gut; feature: human-associated habitat; material: faeces...
CAGGACTAAATTCTACCGCCCTGTAGGGCAGTGGAATTTAAAATTTCATTTTAGGATTATAAAAATCTTAGATTTTTGTCTTGACAACTGAACCACTATACATCTACATCATCATCGTAATAATTGTTTACACCTATAACAGCCAACTCATCCTTTCTTTGTTCCTGTTCCTTTTCCATCAATTCAAAAATATCACCGATTTTAACTTCAATATGTGTTATTGATTTTAAAACGAGCCTCCTTAGTATGATTTGCTTGTAGCCAAAAAACAAAGAAAGTTCCAACTATAAAAATGAAATATATTATACTCCAACCAACTGAACCTATACAGGAATTATTTGCTGTAAAAAAAAGGATATTAATGTAATCACAGAGCTAAAAACAGCAATTATAGACAAATACATCTTCCATAAACATAAATTGTAAAATTTAACCTTTGAAAAATGGATATCATATATATCAATTATTTTTTTCAACATACTGTAATTCATTATCTCTCTTTATATAATTTACCAAAATTGATCAGTAAATTATTCTCATGAATTGTCACTTGCATCAAAAGCAGCCTTTACTGATTGATAATCCCAATATAATTTTCCATCTTCACCACGATAACACATAGTTGCATGAACTCCTACATCTTTTACAGCATCTGGGCATTTTGATTTTTCGATTTTTGCTGATTTATAAAGGACTATTACTTTAATTCCCGCTTCAACTGCTTTGTCACATTCATATTTTATAAAGCTTCGTTTATCAACGGAGTAGCTTCGTGCACAGGCATATGTGTGGCTATTGTAGCTCCCACATAATGTACAGCTTCCAGCTGTTACTTTATCTGTACTATTTCCAACGATTAGTACAAACCTTTTCGAAATATCCATTCTACTTTTCAATGAACTCTTTATTGAGCAATTCAAACTGCTGTCATTAGATTGCGTCAAATCATGTGCATCTGTAAAAGATAAGCTCCAATAATTGCTATTGTTCCACTGATGTAACTTATTAACCGCATCCTCATCATGATCCCAATCTCCTGCTATATATGTTCTTGTTCTGTATGTAGCCATTATTTCTGCCTCCAATTATTATAAATCTGTAATTGAAATACTCTCTTTTCCACTGTTTCTAACAACAATATGTATATCACTCTTAATCAGATTACGATTCAATTTAATCAACTTAACAATATATTCCAATAGATCTTTTTCATTTTTATCTGTTCGAGATAACCCAGCCCCAATAATCGGCATGATAACCGGATTTTCTTGAGACCGTTCATAACAATACTCTATTAATTTCATCATTGCCAATACAAAATCCTCGTCTGATGTCTCTGCTTTAAGATTATAATTAAATCTGCTTAGTCCTAAAAAGAAATACGTCACATCATCATCTTTAATTTCTGCCACAGTTCCTACAGGATATCTTTTTAAATTTCCATCTCTTTTATCATTCGATGTAATTATCTCGAATTCACATTTTTGTCTTTCTAGATCATTTTGTAAAGCATTATTTAATGAAACATCTGAATATCTTCCATTAGAATATAGTTTTTTAAATGCAATTCCATGTAATGTTCTTGAACCAATTAAATCATCATTTACTACCGTATCAAAACATCTGTTAACTGGTATTACAATATTTCTGTGTGTATCTGTTTCCTTAATTTCATCAGCTGAAAAAACATCTCCATATTGAACATAAACATGTTTGTCATTACCAACATCCAAAACTTCAATCCATTTTTTTCTATAAAACCATATTGAAATATTAATAACAAAAAACATCCAAACTAAAATTAGCACACCTATCCCAACCAGAATTTTTATCCAAAGAGAAGTTTCATCCGTGAAAATTTCATCAAAAGAGGCAAAGACACATATAAAACCAACAAAAGAATATATAGCCGCCGTCCATTTACAAGCAAGCTTAAAAATATATTTTCTATTTAGCCAAACTTTCTTAATATTCATCCTCTCACCTTCTCAATCATTTCTTTTCTCACATTCATTTCCACTTCTGTAAAGTATACATTTTCACAATTATTATAGCATTTGTCCATGCGTCTTTCAACGTAGTTTAAACCTTTTATCCATTAACATTCTCCGCTTCCACAGACATTTGTGGCACTGCCTTCTCACTCCATTTTGCTATCTCTACCTGCTCCTGATGTTGCTTTGCGATCATAGAAACACGTTGTTTTGACCTTTTCCGTGGCTTATTATTCACAGTCCCATCAATCAATATTATAATTCTGTTCTGTGCCGTATTCTACACTTCTAAGGTACTCTTCGTTCTCTTAATACTTTTGATAGGTCAGCTTCTCTGATGGCTGGTTTTGTACTGATTCTATTGAACTACAGATACAATATTAAACCTAGCCAAATCTTCTTTTTCTCATAAATGACAAAAAATGAAGCACTGAAACTTGCTTGTACAACAAAACCCTGAGCGAAAATTGGCTACCACGTCATGCCCGCTCAGGGTTTTATCAGTATTACTGATAAAATTGTCATATCATTCGGATCTAAAATCCTTAATGCATGTAACTGTCATAAATATGCTTTACTAAATCCTCATCAGTTGATTCTCTCTGTACTATTTTTTGATAAAACTTAAGATCCGCAAGAACACTCATTCTTCTGTTCGGCTATCATTAAAACCATTTAGCACAACTGTCCCAGTTCTTCCATTGTTTTTTCTGTTAATCCAATCGCTTCTTCAAGTGCAATCCGCTGCAATTCTCCCCCACAAACATTATGAAACCTTTCACCGATACAATCATAATTAAACATGCGAAGATCTGATGTAAACCAGATTTCCTGTCGAGGGTAATCACTAATAGTTCCTGCCAAGCATGCCGCAACTTCCTTCATATGCTCATCATCTTCACAAACGAAAGATATAATTGGTCTTGTTGAAAAAACAATCTGATCTCGTCTCTCATTATACAACTGATCTTCATGGTCAAATATATCAATCAGTCTCAACAGTTTTTCCTTCATCTCATCCTGACTGACTTCAACCTCAAAGTTTTCACACCTTCGTACTGGTTCTGCAACGATAACCGCTGAATCAAACGTTACACTCGCATATATTTTTGCTCCATTCCATTTCTGTCCCATCTGATTAATTATTGTGTTAATGGAATAATCCAGTATTTCGTCGTTGGAGTAATGCGTTAACCAATATACCAGCCACTGTGTTGCGGAAAGATGTTTTTTTACTGTATTACCATCGGCGAGCACGCCAAAGGAATTACGTCTTTCCGGATGTCTTCCCATTTCTCTAAGCAGGTTATAGCCTGTAGCTCCAAGTGTATGAATCCGATAAACCGCCTGCTTCCCTTCCTCAAGAACCTCTCCGTTATCATCCACAGCCACAAATCGGCTCATTTCAATCAGGTCAAATTTATATAAACGATTCATTACATCTGTAACCTTGTCAGCCGTAATTTTCTCCCTGTTTCCAAGAGATATGTTACCGGAGAGAACCAAATCCAGTAGTGTTGTTTTTGAAACATATTTTAATCTGCTTATCCAATCCAATATTTCAATTTCAAAAGTTCCGATTCCTCCCTGCGGGCTATTTAACGCAGTTATCAACCTCTGAACCAGATATTTTCTGTCAAAATTAGCCGGAACTAATTTTAAGATAGAATGGGGCACAAATGAAAATGCACTGTGTTCTGCATTACGAACTCTTCCCATTTGATTCCGGGCATCAAGAAACTGTTTCTTTTTTTTCGACTTGGTAACCTTCTCCGCAGAGTGCTCCTCCGTATCATAGGGCATGTTTTCCCCTGTTTTTCCCTCTTCCTGCTCTGCACAATACACATGCTCCGAAGAATCTTCCAATTTCTCAGCTATAGAAGAATTTTCTTTAAACCGCTGATACTCCTCCTTCAACATTTTACAGAGAACATTCCATGGATAACATGGATTTGACCATCTGCCGTGAAGACTATTTGGAGTACTGACAATCACCTGACCGCCTTCTACTTCTCTAATATAAAAGTTTTTCCACTCATATGTACTTCCTGGCAAAACGAAATCAACCAGCACACTGATTGAAACCCCTGTACAGTATTCAACTTCTATCCTAAGTGAATTTTTCTTCTCCGAAATAAAAGACTCATCACTAAACGCAGTTTTACTCAGTTTCTCTAGCTCGACTTTGTCTAAACCATACTTTTCCACAGCCTCAAGTGTTTCATCATCAATCTTAATGCTGCAGTTTTCATTTCTGTTTTCAAGAGTTGCATTGCCAATGGTCTGAATATCATCCTGAATAAGGATATTGTACCAGTATACTTCATTGAAATGATGAAACTTCGCCGTAAAACCTTCCTTTCCTGCATAACTGCTGGATTGTACATACTGTTCCTCTTTACGGTATTGATTAGATATCGCTTTCCGAACCTCCTTCCATGTTATCTCACCAAATCTCCATTTCATACCATACTGTTTGGGCATATAAACATGAACAGTTTTCCCCGCCTTTTTTACAGAGAAACCTTCCACTCTCCTTCTGCTTCCCGGCAAAATAACACTTGCCTGACAGGTGTTATTTTTGTAATCAAAATTATACAAATTCACAAAAACACCTTCTTTTGAGTATTGCTGATGCTCTGCCTGCTTAATCGCGTGTAACGGATTTTCTTCTGTCTCAAATAATTTAATATATATTTCACGAATCTGCGGGTTCTCGAGATACACCGATGATATCATTTCCCGGACATCAGGCCATGCGATTTCACTATATTTCCAGTCAGTCCCCATTCCTTTCGGCATATGCACAATAACGCCTTTACCCGTTGTCCCCGGAACAACACGGAAACCATTGATTACCAAGTTCAACTCCGGAATCTGAAGATCTGCTTTACACCTTCCGTTTTCTTGAATATCATATATGTTAACAAGATGCTCCATTTACAATCCCTCCGTTTTTTTTCAATATCAGCTGCCCGTCTGCTTCCGACAATTCGCCTTTAATATCTTTAAATGAGCAGTCAAATATCCATATTCCCGAATAGTTGACATATTCATAAGCCGGTGTGTTTTTGCATTCATCATATGCAACAACCGTTTGCCCGATTGAATATATCTGACGATCTTTTGATGCCACTTTCATCTCAAAACACCATCCTACCGGAATTACATTTCTGGAATCAAATGACAATCGATATCCACTTGGAAACTGTTTCGTCGGTCCGAACATCATCTGCATTTCTCTTGTTTTTCTGTCTCTTACCCATTCGAATCTGGCCGGAATTTCGATTTTTCTCATTTCCATGACATTTAACCGAGCATCCAGTCTTTTAATCACTTCATCCTCGGAAACAAGATAATATACAACTTTTTCCGTATCACAACTATTACTTTCTTCATAACAGCCACGTGTAAAAAACACAACATCCGAAACAGATTTCTCTTGAAGCATATTGACAAGATTTCCTTTTTTGTCTATAACACTTACCGTCTTTCCGGTAGCCAGAACAAATCCACCGTTTCTCAAATACCTGACATCCTTAATATCAGCTCCAAATTTAAAGCTTCGCAGCAAAGGAAGTTCTTTCGCCTTGCAGCATTCCCTCAATTCATATTCAAGGAGATTTCTTCCGATTGCAACCACAAAACGATTCTGTCCCATATCTGCGGTAATAGCATTTATGCTCGATTTTTTGTCTGTGTCTTTTTCATCGATTTCTTCACCCAATCGTCTCATGTTGTCGTAAATATAGTTGACAACCTGGGAGTTATTTTCCATTTGTTCGATGTTTAAAACACAAATATTCCTTCCATACGATGAATAAACTATCTTTCCAGCATCAGAATATTCATGTGCGCATCCGGACACAACCGGAAACTGCAGATTATCAGATGCTTCTTTTCCTGAAAAAAGATTATACCAGATGAATGGTTCTAAATCATACGCATACCAAACCTGACCATTGGGATCAAATTTGACGTAGCGATAATATTTTGTTCCTGCTTCGTTGAATCGACTGAATGTTTCTTTGTGATTATCACAATCTATCAATACAATCTGGTTTTCAAATGCAATACACAACTGATTTCCCTGTTCACTGTATGCAATGTCTCTGGAAATATCATGGTAATTCTTAACGGAAAACATCTCGTCAGTTTGATAATTCCATCGAAATAATATTCCTCCTTCATCTACACTGTATATCCATCCATCTTCCCCTTCTGCGACTACGCATACATTTTCTGCATGTCCTTCATTCAGGAAAAATGTTTTATCCATGAGAGCACCATCAAACAAAGATGAATAAACTGCCCCCATATAGTATTCTGAAAAATGACAGCCGTTCATTTTACATTTACGTAAATCTAATCTGGAAAAATCACATTGTGCCAGAATATCATTTCTGCTCAATCTCATAATCTGCATAAGATTCGCAATCAGATACCCAACACCTGCATCCCTCTCGTCAGTTTTGTCACGTAACGAACATAATACCTTTTCTGACAAACTATATGAAGATGGTTCCGTTCCTCTCTTTCCCGGGAAAACATAGCTATCTTCTGTAATATACGGGCAAGCATTCTCTTCTTTTAAAATTCCGCAACAATACTCGATAGCTTCTTTGCTTACTGCCGACTTACAAATATCCATCTCCGAATACCCATAAACAACGTACTTTTGAAACTTTTCCAGCATACGTATTTCATTTGCAAGATATACGCCCGCAAAATAATCTCTGAATTCCTGATGAAGAAATTCTACTGTATGCTCGTCATCTTCATTATCATTTATGTACAAAAATCTGTAGTTTTTAATTGCAAAGTCACATATTTTTCTAATATCATTACTGCTGATATAAAAATCATCTACACCATATTCAAACCAAAGATCCTCCAGAATCTCTTTGGAATACCATTTGAAATGTATTTCACCATCATCTAGATAATCAATAATTATTCTTTGAACCATTTTTTCTGTCAGAAGCCCGTCGGCCATAAGCATTTTGTATCCCACTGCCGGAAGTGCATAGTCGACTAATGTATGATACAGAATAAAATTACTTTCTTCATTGGAGACAGACACCATCTGAAACAGTTGTGTCTGCATAAAATTTCCAATGATCTTAGCTGCTGTATCCGGTTGAGCATCGAGCCTGATTTTAAATCGCTTTCCCTGTTTTTTATAGTTTTCAGCATATTTTTCCGCATCCGCATACAAGCCAAGCATAAGAGGATTATTTATTAATTCCAAAACTTTACTGTTATCCGGAATTGCAACTTTTAATTTAGAAAGAAAATCCCGGATATTTTTCTCCCCCAAAGGCAGCACTTTTAACTTTTTGATATAAACATTAATATCAAAATCTGTTCTCGATGAAACAATAATTCTTGTACCGGTCCACTCCCTTGACGTTCCAGAATTTGAAATGAACTCTCTGAGCCGATCCAATGCCTGTTTCTTTAACTCATTTGCTCCATCCAGAAACAGGAATACATTATTCTTAACTTCGGCATTAAGCATATTTTTTAGACTGCTAAAAAGGGGCTCATCTTCTCCAAGAATCTTCTTGCGGATGTATTCTTTTATAGGATCTTCAATTCCGTCAAACCAAACTTTATTTAAAGGAACGTATATCGCACAAATACCTTCACTTAATAATTTATTACAGGTTCGAATCATAGAAACGGTTTTCCCGGTTCCACCTTCTCCCAGCAAGAGAACCGGATTCCTATCCTCGTTTTTAGCCAGAAAGTTATATAGGGAAACTTCTGTGCTCTCCGCTCCCCCGTAAATCTCATTGCTGTCTTCATCCCAAATATCGGTAAAAAGTTCCCTATGAATCTCATGAAGAATATAATTTCCGCTATGCTCGTAAGTATTTCGGCAATGTTCCTTGAATACTTCCAAAATCTCTTCACCTGCGAAAATATATCCCGGATTTTCCCCTTTTTTTAACTTACGAAGAAGTACAGATTTAGCCACACATGAATAACACTCTTCAAAATCATCACGCATACCACTTCCATACCCGAAAATATGGCTACCATATGGAAACCGGTTTGGATTATCATTCTTCTTCACATCATCTATGGCAACGGGTACTATCCCTTTATTCTCATCATCGGCAAGTTTACATTCCTTTTCACAATACGGTTTTGTAATATACGACTTAGAGAGGCATTGAAGAAAAACTGCACATTCTCTGATCCCGTTCTTGATATCGTCAGAAAAATACCTTCCACGGATATTCTCATAGTCAACCCATACGCAATAACCATCTTCGAGCAGCCGGTTCACCAGTTTCTCGACAGTATCCTTATCGTCGTGAGAATAGGATACAAAAATATAAGGCTTATATATTCCTGAACTAAAATGACGTAAATCCTGTACCGTCTTCATATTCATTCCCTCTTTCGTTCTATTGGTAGTGTCAAGTTTTACTACCTTGTTTATTGTTTAAACCTTGTTTTTATGGGAGTTTGCAATAAAAAGAGCAATGACCTCCCTTTTTTGGGTATAATGTCAATCGCCAAACCAACTTTATACAAAGGAGACATTGCTCATGGACATTATACTTTATTTGCTTTGTTACATTCAATATCAACAGCAAATAATTCGTTATCTTTTGAGGCTTCTGGCATAATGGTGGAAGCCAAACACCATAAATTAACAACACCATATTGAAAAAACCACTTGTGTCCTTTAATGTATTAACTGCGAAGAAAAACACAAAAGGAGTATTCACAAGTGGCTTCAGTTAATACATTATGCAAAAGTGTCCTTAATGTCAAGAACACAGTTATAAAAAATTGTAATCTTTACTCTGATAAGAATGGAGTTAAACATATTCGTATCCAAGCAAGACCTAATAAATGGCACGAGAACGACTGCCCATTCTGCCATAAATCATGCCCTGTTTATGATAAACATTCCAGCAGACCAACTATCTGGAGAAGTCTGGACTGGGGCGGTATTCTGGTCGAAATTGAATACCAGACTCATCGGATCAACTGCCCTGAACACGGGGTATATGTTGCCGAAGTTCCATGGGCATATCCAGGTAGCAGATTTACCAAGGATTTCGACCTTACCGTTGCATGGTTTGCATCCTATCTTCCAAGAAGTACCACATCATACTTCATGAGAGTGGACTGGGAAACTGTAGGCCGCTGTGTCAATCGCGCTCTTCACGATTTAGAACCAGAGCGTTCAAGAAGACTTGATGGTCTGGTTAATATCGGCATTGATGAAACCAGTTATAAAAAGGGTCACAAGTACATCACAGTAATCGTTAATCACGATACTAACACGGTTGTATGGGCATCAGAAGGCCATGGCAAATCTGTCCTTGAAAAGTTTTATAAACAGCTGACTCCAGAGCAACTATCCAGTATCAGGGTTGTCACCGGCGATGGTGCCAAATGGATCACAGAGTGTGTAAATGAATATACTCCTGACTGTGCCCGTTGTGTTGATTCCTTTCACGTAGTCGAGTGGGCTATGACAGCTCTCGATGAAGTCAGAAAAGATATCTGGCATGATGCCTACAGCGAATATAAGCAGGTCAAAAAAGATAATCCACGTGGCAAGGGGCGTCCTAAAAAGGATGATCCTGAACTTGCTATTGTGAAAGCAGCTAAAGCTAAAGCAGATGAGATAAAAGGCTCTGCATATGCACTTGGAAAGGCTCCCGAACATCTGACCGAAAAGCAGCAGCTCCGTGTTAGTTTGATCGCTTCACAAAACCCTCGGTTGTATCTGGCCTACCTACTTAAAGAGCAGCTCCGATTATTACTAAAGCTTACAAACGTAGATGAAGCCGAGGATGAACTCAAACGCTGGCTGTGGAAAGCCAGCCACAGCAGGATACCTGCATTTAAAGAATTATATCAGAAGATCAGGCGTCACAAGACGCATATCTTAAACACAATCCATTATGGTATGAGTAATGCCAGGATTGAAGCAACTAATAAACAAGATTAAGCTCATTATCCGTAAAGCTTATGGCTTCAGAAACATACAAAATATGCTTGATATGGTGTACCTTGTATGCTCTGATATACGCATTCCACTTCCTAACCGAAAACTGAATGTCGCTTAATCTAGATAAACACTGGGGTTGTGGCGGTTTTTAACCCACCATTACCCCTGAAGAGCCATTAATTCTTGCTTATACTTTGTATCACTACATACTTCGATTGCTTTTTCAAGCATCTTTTTACTATTTTCTTCCTCTCCATTCCTATAATAACATTTGCTTAGCAAATGATAATAGCTTGACATTCTGCTAACATTTTTTTTATCCTTTTTCAGCAGCTCTATTGCCTTGTTCGCAGTCTCTATTGCTTTCCTATAACCAAGCAAGTTTTCTGCTTCTGCCTGTCGATATAAAATCCAATGGTCTCTTTTTTCATCTGCTATAAGGTTAATAACATTTAACGCTTTCTCGCTGTCGCCCTTTATAATATATGCCTTAGCAATTGCTCTCGCAGCATACAAGCTAATATTTTTCTCAGCTAAATATGCCTCTCCAAAATCAACACTTTTATCTATTAACATATCAAATAACGTTTGATTATTTTCTTTTTCAACATAAGATGCAATATTAGATAAGGCTTCACAAGCATTTAACCATTGCCTATCATCTATCATCTTTGGTGAAACCATAATCATATCTGGAATATTTTCTGCCAGTTCAAGACAAATATCTCTATAGTGATAGACAAACATTGATGTAAATGCAACAAATCCCTCAAAGAATTGACCAATATCTTCCATTGCAGCACTGGCAACAATTTGACTAATTTTCTCAACATGTTCTTTTTGGTTAATTACTTCTTCCGTAATTGTCCGATATGATCTCATTCTAGCAATAGTAGCTAATGAAACTCTTAATGGTACTTTTGTAGCATCTTCCAGTATATTTTCTAATAACTTACGCATACATTTTTCCGCTTCATCCATTATTTTCTTAGACACATTCATTGTTCCCAATGTCACTATTTGCCCATATGTTGCATGCCAATTAGGTTTAATACTCAAAAGTGTCTGAAAACACTGAAATGATTCTTCATATTTCTTTCTTCTTCTATATGCCTTTCCAAGGTGGTGTAATAATTCCGCACGAATATCAGTATCTTCAAATAACGATAAGGAGCTTTTATATTGTAAAATCAGCTCATCAAAATATTTTTCTACTTTTTCTTTCTTCTTTATATTATATCCTTTTAACTCCTTTGCCTCTATCAAACACATTACCGTTGCTAAATTCATATCTTTAGTAAATATTTTTTCATAAATTGCATCTATATATTTATCTTTTTCATCTCCTTCAATTTGAAGTAGCGCATAGGTAAGCCAATCCATTGAATCATGTTTTATCTTGTAGTGTGCAATTTTATCTCTTAACAAATATATCTGTCTAAGAATACTTGGTGTCATTTCACCTTTTTTCTGATCTATATATTTCAGTAGCATTTCTACAACTTGATCTGATTCATCTTTTTCCCTCATTGAAACGCAAATTAAATCATGAATTTTTACTATACCTGGAACATTCGTTGTTCTCAATATAGACAATTTTTGCAATGCATTACAATTTAATATTCCACAGTAATATCTTACGAAATCAATATCAAATGTTGAACAGCCAGTATTCGCTAAACTTCCTAACTGCTTATAATTATTTGCTGATAATTTTGAAAGAATAATTTTAAATAATGATACTCCATCTGAAGCCGTTAATTCTTCAGGCTTTTCTAAAATTTCTGTATATAAATCTTCTTTATTTACACCCTCATATGAAACAATTTTTCTGATTGTAGATAAAATGATAGGAAAACCCTTACACTTATTCACAACTTGCTTTGTTATCCCATCATCATTTTCTTCTCCTAAAATACTTATTGCCACTTCTTCTGACAATTCTGGCATCGGCATACAAAAATCTACAGGTGACTTTATTTGCGAAGTTATTATAACTCTACCTTCTTTTTTAAATCCTTCTTGTAATTCTGAAAACATATTAACATCTACTTCTCGTTCTAAACTGTCTATTACTAAAATAGTTTTTGATTTATTAAATAACCCCACAACATTGATTGGCATACCGCCCCTAGTTCGTTGAATAGAATTTAATGAAGTATCTGCGGCCCAATCATCACCAGTTATCCATATGTAATTTTGAAATTCTTTTGCTTTACAATGAACATAATCAATTATCAATTGTGTTTTTCCCGAACCACTTACCCCAAATAATAAACAGATATTTTTTCCTTTTTTAAAATGTTTATCTATTTTCTCTAATATTTTTTTGTCTTCACAAAAATTATCACACAAAGCTGGAATCTTTCCATAATACTCATAATTTTCCAATTCCTGTGCAAAATTAGGGAAATACTCTTTATAAAAATTGAAATTTTTAATATTATCTGCTGACTGCTTATATATTTCTTGTGCTAACAATCGTGCATCTAGAATTATGATCTTATCTTTATTATCTTGAAAATCTTTTGTTTTATTGAACTCTTTTCTAAATGAAGGAATTTCTTCTTGGCTAGTAATTAAATAAATTTTTTGTAAATTATCTCCACTGTGATTTATTGCGTGTTCAATATCTTTATGTATTTTTTTATAATAACGTATCCCATCCGTTTCAGAATAGTCAGTAAAATAATCTTTTTCAACGCTATATTCTCCAACAATGGATGCATTCTGTGAGAAAGAATCAACCGTATATGCACTTGGTCTACCTTCTTTGTTTATACCATGATGTACCATATCCTGATTTTCTATAATACATAATATATAATTTCCCACATATTCTAAATCCGAAGCGCTTAGGTTTTTTATCTCATCAATCAAATTTTTTTCAATTTTTTGCTTTATTCTATGAAACACCAAAAACTCCTTCCTCATTTATTGACTATACAAATTTATTTATACAATACTCGTAACTATTCAGAACCCCCTCGGGTTCAATGACCAATTGTTGTGCAAAACAGAGAATTGAAAAAATTTTTTCTACTCCGATTTGCTGTTACTTTATGAATAAAAATGCTGTTTTTTTATTTGGATAGCTGTCTTGTGGATAAAGCACTATCCGTATTTCATTCGCTTCATTTTCGTCTTTTGAGACGATTTTGAATATATTTATTAGCATTTGCACCTTCAAATTTAATACTTATCCACCGTCATTTCGCTGATGAATAATCCGGGGTGAAATCCATCACCTGTCCGCCGCACCGTAATATTCAGTTTTCTATACTTTAATTTTCACAATACTCTCTTTCACATTGTTTATCAAGTAATTTTTATGCAAATGACAATTCGCGTTCTAATTAATTAAATATAAGATCTAAAATAAATGTTGGGGGTATAAAAATAGCTCCAAATCCAGTAAAGAGGTGTAATTTCAAAGAATCACACCCCAACGCTTGACATAGAACCAAAAAAATTTATATTTTTTAATGAAGTCAGACCATTTTTATTGCAATGCCATTTAGCTTCTCTAGCTTAACAGCACTTTTTTAAAATTATTATAACACTGACAACACACAGCTTTTCGTATTTTGTTCTATTTTGGGGCTGGCACTTATTTAACATTTATGTAACATATTTTATGTTTTTTTGCATTTTTCTATTGACATGCAATAAAAAATGTGCGGTCACCTTGTTGTCCATTGGGACAACAAGGTGACCCCTTAGTTTATAAAGGGAATTGATTCCACCACGAATCATTCTATCCCAAAACCCTGCAAAACTAAGGAGGCACATTTTTATTATGAACCATTATCCGTCAAATGTAAAAGAAAAATTGAATTCTATCATCTTATCCATGGCTGAACATCACTGGCTCTTTTCCAAAAATCCTGGCCACGATTTTACACGCCAGCATCTTGGGAAACTATCTTTTTATGATACCATGCGTCTGATCATAAGCATGGGGAAAGGCAGCACGAATGATGAGATCATGGATTACTTTGACCTGGACCCTGACCTTATCCCTTCACAGTCTGCTTTCTGCCAGCGCCGCAGACAGATTTCCCTCTCTGCTTTTGAATACCTTTTTTCGGAATTCTCTTCTTCTTTTCCATCCACTACGGACAAATTCAAAGACCATTGTATTCTCGCCTGCGATGGGTGCCACGTTGTCTATGCTACCAATTCTGATATTATCGAGGACTATAATAAGCCCCGGCTTATCGACTATAAAGGTTACAACCACATGCACTTAAATGGTTTTGTTGATGTTATCAGCAAAGCCTTCCTTGATGTCGTCATACAGCCCGGACAACAGCCGGATGAGCGTGAAGCGCTCCACTCCATGCTGGATCATTTCACACCCGATGACCCGCAAAAATATATTATAACTGCAGACCGCGGTTACGAATCCTATGATCTCCTGTTCCACTGTGAGCTCAAAAACCTGGGTTACGTTTTCCGTGTAAAATCGCCATCTTCCCCGAAAAGTATTCTTTCTTATTATGCATCTGAGCTTCCAGATGATCTTGAAGAATTCGATGTTACGATAAAGCGCTTTTTTACGGATAAAGCCACAAATATTATGAAAAGCCAGTCAGATGTTTACCGCTACATCAATCCCAGTAAAAATACCCCTCATTTTTATGAGCTTCTCAGGAAAAAACCACAGTCATCTTTATTTCCTGCAGTTTCGCGTTGTTAAGATCAAAACCGCTGGAATTTCTAAAACAGGAAATCTATTCCCGCCTGATTCTGTACAATTTCGGCATTTTTATCGCAAACGAAGCGGCAGAAGAAAACCGGAAAAAGAAACGGGATGGCAGCAATAAGTATCTCTATGAACTTGACTTTTCTTCAGCATTAAAAACAGCCAGAAAGTTCTTCATGCGCAGGGATTCCGGCAGGCACATCGATATTATCCGGCTGATGATGAAATATGTCCACGCAGTGAAAGACAGGTTCCGGCAGTTTCAACGGCCTCTCCGTGGAATCAGCGCAATTCATTTTGGATATCGGTAAGTTCTGCAACTGAATATCCTTCTTTTTGGCAGATGGACAGCATCTGTCTTTTTGGCATACCTGTTTTTGGCTTTTTGAGTTCAAAATATCGGATATTTGACAACAACTGAGCTATCGAACAAAACTTCGAACAACTGGCTTAATGGCATTGCCTCTTGTTTCATAGTACCAAAGACATCTTCATTAAGTAATGTCATGACATTTGTTATTATTGTTTTAACTTCATCTTCTGTAAATCTACTCATATTTTTTTCCCATCCCTTTATATTAACCATTAATCTTGTTATCAACAAATATCATACCAATAAAAATCTGTATCTTCATTACAAATCTTCTTCACAAATAATTTCAAATAACAATTAATCATAAAAAGAAATGTCTCACAGAAAACAACAAATATAATTGTATGTAAGATTCCATCCCACTTACACCAAGACATAATCAATGATGCAATTATTGACTCTACAGAAATAATAACTATTTCAATAAAATCACTTAAAAGTTCAAACGAAAACCAGCACTTATATGCAATCCAAGCTACTAATATTGTTAATAACGCAAATCCAATATTATAAGGGAAAGGTTGAAAAGATAATGTAGTAATCATTGTTCCATTTACAATTAATAATAGACTTTCTGTTGTTCCATCATCACATTTTTCTGCAACAACCACAAATAAATAAACTAAAGTTAATATTAATGTAGAAATACCAATGTTGCTATCTTGTTGATTCGAATATAATAAACTCCACATTATAGTTAACCCCATTACATAAACAATAGTTGTCAGCACTTTTCTTCTTCGTAATTCCGGAATTACTATTTTAGTCTTATATAAATCACATCTAAAAAAGAACCCAAGAATAATACCTCCACCTAACAACCAATACTTCGAAAGAAAATCTATAAACAAATTAACAATTTCTGCAATCATTTGATCTATAATCTGCATAATGTCACCTCTATAGATATTATAAACCATCTTATCTATTTTAACTATATTAATTCTGATATTCATATGCATTCATATGCATCCTCAAACCTTACAGCACCATTAATTCTTTTCACTTCATCCATACACTTTACCTGTAGCTTCTTTAGTTCCTCTTCATTCACTCCATGACTATATGCAATCACATGAGACAATTTGGATATTTCCGCAGCCAGCCTATACATCGCACGAGCCATTCGGTTCTCGCTGTCTTTCACTGTGGAATGCATCACTGAGGAAATAGTGGAAAGCATATAGTTTTCGATTTTCATGTCAGATAACCGATATAAAACTTCAATGCATGATTCATAAATTCATTTCTTGATTTCACATCTGCCTGCTCTAACAAGCCATCCATCTGTTCCAGTAAGTCTTCCTCAATATAAAATCCCTTCCTTACTTTTCCCTTGTCCTCCATCATTGCTACCTCCCACAAAAATAAAAGCAGCAAATCTTTTCGGATTTACATAATACTCTCGCTCATATTCTTTATCAAGTGGTTTTCACGCAAATGACAATTCGCGTTTTAATTTCTCAAAAGCATAACATGGCAAAAAATATATAACAAACAAGCCGGCGCACCAGCGCCGGCTCCCCTTACCATCTCACTATTCCATTCTACTCCACTGCAAGCCCCTCTTCCCGGATCACCTGCACCATCTCATCCACATACTTCGCACACAACTCATCACTCTGTGCCTCAACCATCACACGAATCACCGGCTCCGTACCGCTCTCACGCAGAAGAATTCTTCCATCCTCACCCAAAGCGGTGCTGATCCGATCCTTTTCCACCTGCACACGCGCATTGCCAGTAACCGCAGCCTTGTCCTCAACCCTCACATTCTTCAAAAGCTGCGGGTACATCTGCATCCCCTTGCACAGCGTGCCAAGGCTCTGCTTCTTCTCCAGGATCACCTCCATCAGCATCAATGCCGTAAGGATTCCATCTCCGGTCGTCGCATGCTTACTGAAAATGATATGTCCGGACTGCTCTCCGCCGAGCACATATCCGTTGGCAACCATCGCCTCATTGACATACTTATCGCCAACCGTGGTCACACATACCTCAATGCCCTCGCGCTTCATCGCTTTGAACAATCCCATGTTGGACATGATCGTGGCAACCACCGTATTATTCTGCAGGCGGCCACATTCCTTCAGATACTTCCCGCAGACATACAGGATATAATCCCCGTGTACTTCCATGCCGTTCTCATCCACGGCAATACACCGATCCGCATCTCCGTCAAACGCAAATCCGCAATCCAGATTCTTCTCCCGGACAAGTCTCTGCAGATTTTCGATATGTGTTGATCCACATCCCATATTGATGTTGGTACCGTCCGGCTCATTGCCAACCACATATGTTTTGGCACCAAGCGCATCAAACACACTCTTTGCAATATTAAACGTACTTCCGTTGGAACAATCCAGCCCCACGCGCATCCCATCGTAAGATCTGGTAGCCAGAGAAATCAGATAGCCGATGTAACGGTTCCGTCCGATCGCATAATCCCGCGCCACACCAACCTTGTCACGCAATGCAAAAGGTAATTCTCCCATCTCACCATCTATGTATTTCTCCAGAGCAGCTTCCACCTCTGCCGAAATCTTGTGTCCGTTTCCATCCATGACCTTGATTCCATTGTCATAATATGGATTGTGACTGGCAGAAACCATAATGCCACAGTCGAAATTTTCTGTACGGACTACATATGCCACACTTGGCGTGGTGGTAACATGCAGCAAGAATGCATCAGCCCCGGATGCCGTAATACCAGCAACCAGCGCATACTCAAACATGTAGCTGCTGCGACGTGTGTCCTTTCCGATAATGATCCGTCCCCTGTGATTCTGGTTGTAATACCAGCCCAGGTAACGTCCAATTTTATATGCATGATCCGCGGTCAGTACTTTGTTTGCCTCCCCGCGAAAACCGTCTGTTCCAAAATATTTTCCCATTGTTCTTTATTCCACTCCTACACATCCAATGACATCAACATTCCAGTCTTTTAACATGCGAAGTTCCTTTTCAATCTCCTGATAGATCGATGTATCCGTAATCTCCACTAACACGACATGGCCAGCTTCCGAAGCTTCACGCATCGCTGCAGAATCATAACAGATATTCTCCCCATATACCACCTGAATACCACTTGCTTTCAGATGTCCGGTCAGCTTTGTGATCCATTCTTTCTTCATTCGCTCAATCTCTGAACCTGTCAGGAAAAGCTTTGTAATTCCTTCATTCTTACAATACAGTTCAATATTTGAAGAAGCCATCTGCAAGGATGCCTCCGGAGAAAGCATCTTCTGATTCCGATACTTGATGCGCAGTAAAAATCCAGTAATTCCCTTGGTGCGCTGCTCCCTGGTGATAATACCAAACTGACGCATCTTATAGTATCGCACCAATTCCTCTGCTGCCTGCAGCTTGTTTGATAATACAGCAATACAAACCAAATACAATGCGGCAAGAAATACTCCCATCACAAAACCAAGTACCACATATTTCTTGCTCAAAGCCGGAGCAACAACCTGCACCGCTGCAGACTCTTCCTTGTCATCCGACTCCAAATTTTCCTCTCGCTCCAGTTCACTCAACTGATCCTCTGACATAGCAGACTTAAGAGTAGTAATCTGATCCCTGTAGGATTTGATCAGATTCGAAACATCCCCCTGAGAAGTTGCAAGATCCGAATCGGTACATATCTGATAATTTTCTGATACTAATACGAGCTTATGTCCGCCTATACGTTTACTGAATTCCGGTTGCTTCTTTTCCAGTTCATTCTGTATCTGCTTTGCCACACTTTCCAGACCCTTTTTATCTGTATACTTAATAATCACAGAAAATGTATTATCCGAGTTACTGTTTGCTGACACAAGTTCTTCCAGATACTTATCTTCCGACTTTGTAGAAACATCTTTCCATATCGTTTTCTGATCCATGCCGTTATTGGCATAATCCACATAGGCATTCGCAATCGCAGATGTATAATCTTTCTTGCTGTCCTTCGTGTAATTCATCACAAAATCAGAATCTATGTAATACTGTAATTCCATTCTGTGCTCCTGATAGGGATCAATGTTCATCAGAATCGAATTCTGCATATAATTGCTGTTTTTTTCAATTAAAAGATTTAAACTCTTTACATCATCGATCTGCTGCTGCTCGTCATCCGTAAGAACAACTGTCGGTTCCTGCTTCTCATCCTTTGGCTGCTGTGCCGCATGATATGCCCGCACGTCCTTTGCATACTTCACTCCCGGAAGTAAAATTGCAAACAACACCGCACATACAATCCATAACTTCCATCCCATCATCACTTTCCAGAATAACTGGCGAAGTGAAATCTCCCTTACCTGATTTTCCATTTGTAATTTCTCCAATTCTTATTTTTGTGTACTTAATTGAGTGTACTTCTTTTTCATCTCAAATGCAAGCTTTTACCGTCTTGTAATATACAGCCCTAAAATGAAATCGAGTAGGAGGCGGTGACTAACCGCCGTCCTCTCACGGCACCGTACGTACCGTTCGGTATACGGCGCTTTCAATAGTTGACGTGCACAGACTGATAGGCTGTGGCTAAATCATAAAAGCCGCTGTTTATCAGTCTTTCTTTTGTCATTGCCATGTTTACTGCAACTGTATGTGTTGCAAACCAATGTCCCCGTCGGGTATTACCCGCTTGCATTGCCAAGTCTTCGGGTACTCCCATCTTGTTAAGATTACGTACCTTCGTCCTTGGTTTCTTCCACTGTTTCCATATACACATACGTATTCTGTGATAGAGCCATCCATTGATGTCATCTATGTTGTTCTTCATACTTGCAATTCCGTAGTACCCTCATGCATAACCTCATATGAGATTTCTGTCCGTCAAACCAGAGATTTGCCCATGAGTTAGTATGTTCCTCACATCCAGCTCCCTTCAGATTCCACCTCACGATGGACACCCTTGCTTTCGGCTATATCCTTCCCACTACCGGGCGGATTCGGGACTTTAACCCGTTGGAAACGTGCGCCGCTAGGCGCACATTTTAAATTCCACTGCCCAACGGAGCGGTGGAATTCAGTCCTGCACAGTAGATATTTACTCTTTCACACATCAGTGTTATTGTAATATTTCCTTCTGACAGCAGTAGAAGGAGAATTATCATGAGTAAATATATCCCTGGAAACCAGAAACATCTGACACTTAATGACCGTATCTACATCGAAAACGAGTTATCCAAAGGTGCGACTTTTAAAGACATTGCGGCATTCCTTTGTAAAGATCCCACAACCATATCAAAAGAGGTTAAATCACGGCGCCTTTCTGACTGGTACCACAATCAATGTTGTTTTGGAATAAAAAGCAAAAGCAAAAAAATTGCAGTGCTTGCTTCATAAATCACACACACAAACACTCATCACAATCACCATCACCATCACCATCGAATCATGTGTTTTGAATACTTTATATCTACCGATTTATCAAATCCATTTCCCAAAAGAAATTTTTTCAAGGTTTCACAATATGAGTTCTTATCAATAGGTAAATTTCTTGTAATTGGTGAAACAATAACACTTTTCAAAGATTCTTTTAACATGCAATCCTTTTCAAAAACAATATACGGGTATAAAAAACGATTATTATCTATGCTTTTAACTCCATACTCTTCACTTTTTCTTTTATTTCCATCAATATTATACTCAAAATATACTATACGATGCTCATCTTCATACTGGTATGTATCACTTTTTATTAATGCAGATAAAACCAGCATATAGAGAGACAAATCATGTTTCCAATAAAAAAAATTATTAAGCTTCGATATATTATCAAAAACCCTCTCAAACACAACGTCAGGTTCAGTGTTAATGTTTATTTGATTTTGCTTAATTAAATACTCCAAAGTAGTAATGTAACCTTTTACATATATATAAATAAAATTTCCTAAATTGGATATTGAATACAATTGATCCGCATGATAAAAAGAATTATCTTTAATAAATTTTCTATGCTCCATAAATATATTTTGAGAATCTTTACTCATCAAAATAAACTTTGAAAAATCTGGTACTGAAATTTTTTCTATGTCCAATTCTGGATTCGCATATATCACATTTGCATTTGTCAAGTACTCTTTTTCTGAAATAAACGTTCCCCTTAGTGAATCTACTAATTCTCCAATTGAAAATTTTAACTCCATCCCTCCATGTCCATAATAATTCCACATATTCATCTCATCTTCCTTTTGAGTTAGTGACATAACATAAAGACCTATATTCTTTTGAATATATTCAATATATTTAATTAAATTACAGTCTTTTTCTTTATACAGTTCCGTAACCTCTACTTTGTTTGTACTTAATTGACCAATCACTTTATTGATTTCACTCTCATTTGCATCTAAATACTTTTCCACTAACTTTACAAACAAATGGCAATCATATGGATCATTAAGAAATTCTGATTTTGTCATACGTATCGAATTGTTCTTTACTATTCCCTCAAATCCATCAACACTTGTGTAATGGTATAAATTTATCATTTTCAATTCCTCTCTATTCTTTTTAATGCATATTCAACAAAAAACCTTGATTTTACTAACATTGCTGAACAGTTGATAGGTTACATATATCTCCAAAATAGAGTTTTCTGGATATGAAGCGATTTCATGGAGTCCATTCTGATGATTTTAGGTACAAGAAATAAAACGTCTTTGCTTCTTATGAAGACCTTCTTGTTTTCCAAATTTATCTACAGTAGCTAACCTCTCATGTCTATCAGGAACTTCCTCCTCTGATGGCTCCTGAATTCCTTCGTTCTGCTTATCCATAGTTTGGTGCTACTCATGTTCCTTCAGCAGGGCGTTGCCCTATAAAAAATGTCAACGCAGCTACTGGCTCTACTTTTCTTACATATTTTGCATTCCTGTTTCACAGCACCATTGATGGCGGACGCTTTCCTGTTAATATTTCTTGCTTAGACGGCCATTACGTTGCTTTTTCGATGGATATCTGACACATTTTAAATCTGTCATAGTCCATCCCTTTTATTATCACCGCATAGAACACGCGGATCAGCTTACAACTAACAGTAATCAGCGCCTATCTTCGTTCCATTAGTATTTCTCCTCTTCCTTCATAAACTTAAACACAATATCATTTTTCTTTTGTCATCGAGACTCTTATAGTTTTAATGGTATTTTATACGTATAATCTCCGGAATTTTTTTCCTTCTTCAAAAGATATACCTTTAGATCAAACTCCTTATCCTTGATAAGCAACTTTTGTTCAGCAAACTTAAGAAGCCGTTTTTCCTCTCCTTTATATCTCATAAGGTTTCTTTTCATTACGATTTCAGCTAATACCTGACCTTTTTCACTATCTTCATATAATAATTTTTCTATATATTTGGCTGCATCTCTAAACTTTTCGCATTCAAAATTTCGCGTAAAAATTGCCATTTCACATCTTTCATTAAAACCTTCATTTTTATGATACATAAGAAAGTTTTCTTTATGTAAGAGCCCATCCTCAATTTGTTCTGAAAAATCTCTTACTTCTTTTATAACAGTTATTAAAGCTGCACCTTTTGAAAGGTCGTCGCTAAATGAAGAAATATTGGATTTCACATCAGCAACCAATGTATATATGTTCTTTTGCTTTTCATCAATAATACAGGCAATAATATCCGTAGTTTTGATTCCTTTTTTAATCACAGGTGCTCTATATTCTGTGGCATATATTCCAAATTGCTCATCCTCTAGTTGATAATCCAGAAAAACTCTTTCGCATTTGTCTTCATGTGACTCCACAAATTGAATCCGCATAGATTCCGGCACCTTATATAAAACATTTTTAGAAATGTTTTTAGAATTAATATCCTTAATTTGAAGATTAGGCATCTTTTGTCAACTCCTCCAATTTAACCGCCTCATTATATATTGTCAAAGCCGATTGCGTAAATAAATCAAATTGATATCCGTACTTAGAATTAAAAATTTTTTCATGTACTTCACATTGTCCACTTTCGGTCTGAACAAACTCATACACATACAAATCTTCTATTTTTATCAAATCAGTCTTATCAACTTCAAACTGATTTAATATATTTTCATCGTCGTTATTATGAACATAGTTAGATAAGATTGCCAGATTATTCAACTTATTCACAAAAGTATCACTATGTGTACTTATGATAAATTTACATCCACGATTATATAACCGATTTAACAAGCGAACTAGCTCCCGCTGTTTCTCAGGATGTAAACTGGCTTCCACTTCATCAATAATGAATCTTTCATAATTATTTTTTGAAGTCATTACCAAAAATAACGGTGCGACCTCATTAACCATTGAAGATGTCAAATACATTGGCACATTTTCCATACCAAGTCGATTTGAATATTGAAATCCATTTTGACCATCAGTCGTGATATGTCCGTCTATAATTTTCTCATTATAAAACTGAATCTCTTTCTGGAAATGTTCCATATGTTTTTCATCCAGACTATATGTCTGTAAAAAACGTAAGAAATTATACATTGGTTTGGTCAGATTCAATAATCTACTTTCCTGTTCTTGCATAGTTCCACCACTTTTCTGAAAAGATAGCAAAGAATCTGTTTTATGCGCAAAAAACTCGCGATACAACAGCATAAGACCATTCCGGGATGCTGGCATGAAAAAACTATCTAACTTTAACAGCATAGCAACCAGCCTTTTTGCCACCTCTGGCTCAATATTATCTGTTCCCATTGTAAGTGCCCATGTAAGTCCAGAATCATCTTTTCTGTTCTTTTTATACAACAAACCAAACGGTGTTCTTCCATTCATATTATCTAAAATATCCAAAGCATTTTCATCCTGCATATTTTGCGTCTGCTTAAATAATTGTTCAATTGATTCAGCTCCCTTTCCATCATAAATAGTATATTCTTCATCAGGTTCTAATTTAATTTCTATATTCAATTCACCTATTGGAATATTTTTTTCAAATGTATCAGAAACAATATTTTGTAACTCCGACTCGATGTTCCGATTAATCACTTTAACAAACTCTGAAAAAGAAGTAGCATTTATTTCAAATACTTTACTACTCTCACTTTCCTTATAAAGCAACGTATTCATTGCAGAATTATCTATCAACTTATTCCAATAGCCATTTATTCCCTCAATTAATTGCATCAAAAAAGTTTTTCCACAATTATTTGGACCAACAAAAACAGAATATTTGTTTACACAAACCTTTGCCACTTTTATTTTTGCAAAATTTTTCACTTCTAACCAAATTTGCATTCTATTATTCTCCTACTCTCAAATAATAATAATTAATCCATATACTATCCTACAATTAATTATAATCAATTCCCTCTATTGGCAATCTCGAACTTGCCTTAATATATTTTGCCACTCTTTTCCAATTTAAATCAAGTTCACTACAACCATTTTGCAATATTTCAAACTTATTCTGAAATATTTCTTTTAATTCTCCAGAATCTCTATGTTTTATAGCACACATCGTACTTTCTGCTTTTTGAATAACTATACTTTTTTCAAAATCATATTCATACCTAATATTTTTTATTTCCTTCATTTTTTTAAAATGTTGTTTCAAAGCACTGATCATACATATTTCACGAATAATTGGATGAGGATGATCTAATTTTGCATTTTGATCAATTCTTTCAGTTTCTTCAATTCTCATCAAAAAACACAATCCATGAATTGCATACATTAACAAATCTAGAACTGCCTTTTCAGATTCCATAAGATTTAATATTTTATCCTGGCACTCAATCAAATAAACAACTTCCTCTAACACACGATTTACAGCATATGCATCAGCATCATACTCCAGTGTTCTTAAATCAAGCAAACACTGTTCTCTGCGTTTTTCCGAAATACCTGAGTTTAATTCTTGCTGAAGCGTTAAATAATATTCTGTATGTCCATTATATAAATGTCCTATTTCATGCGCAACAATTATCTCAATTGCGAACTTAGCCAGATACTCTGCAATATTATTCTTTCTTAATGAAGTACTCATAGATATAGTTTCAGAAAACTTTTCCTCCATAAAGTGTTCCGTCAAATTCATATGAATTTCTTCAACAATTTCCTCACCATTTTCAAACACACAACTTTGATTAACCCATTGATAGAAAAATGCATATATCCTGCATATTGTTCCCTCATTCAATTGGAGCTGCTCCTTATAGAATTCCTCCCTGGAACCTGCATTAATTGAAAAATCCCAAGCATAATTCCATTCAAAAACTTTGTTTACTTTTTTATTATATATATTACCTTCTGAATTATTAAAATTTAATATCTTCTCTGCATATTTTTTGTAATAGTCAAATACCTTGTTCATATTCGATAAGTCCTGAAAATCAAAAAATTGAAATTCATTTTTTGTATCAAGATTATCTATGTAATCACTTAATCCCATTTTAAATAGCCTCCATCATCTGATTTCACTATAACAATATTTACGGATTGTTCATTCCTAATTTCTGTAAATCAAAATGTTTATCTGCCTCATTTTTGAATCTATAGAAATCCTCCATAACATCTTCGTTTCTTCCGAAAATATGCATGTTAGTAGGATCCGTTGCCAACGTATATACAATATGGTTTGTAAAAGACTTACCCTTATGCACTAACTTCGGATTATTTTCAATAGCATCTTTCATCTTATCTACATAATTATCAAGAATATGTTCCATATATAAATAGTATTTTTTCTGAATTTCTGCCACAGTATAGGAATAGTTTCTAATCATATCATAATGGATAAAAACAGGCTTTTTATCCACAAGAACTTCTTTCTCAAACAAATCAATAATATCCGCCAGTTTTCCGTCACCCTCATTTTTAGCTTCGGTCCGAAGCACCAATAAATCATAATAAGCTTCCCCAAACCCATCCAATGCTATAGGAAAATGTCCATTGACACTGTATTCATTCATGACAACCATCCATTGATATCCAAGATTATCATCGGAGACCGTATTACTAAATTCATCCTGTACTCCATATTTAAGAACAACCGCATCGATCCCCTGAACAAGTTTACAACCTGCAGATACAGCATTGTCTGTAAGGCGATTAACTGTCACTTTATCATGGAATTTCTTCACAAAGCCTCGCTCCCGCAAGGCATTCTCCCCGTCTTCTACACAAATTGCATACAGTGAATCCAAATAATTTAAGAAAAGCTGATGATTATGCTGTATTCCATATGTAAGGTCCACATATTCGTCAAAAAACTTTTCTAATTCACCGTCAAGTTCTGGAACATCATTCAAATTAAACTCATTCTGATACTCCTCGAAAGAAATGTACGATATCAGTTCACGATTTTTATCTGCTTCACAAGACACTTCAAAGTCAACGCATATCGGAACTCCCCCAGCCTCTCTATTCATCCATCCACTTTGTCTCTTATCCCAAACATACTCACCTGGGATAATATACTGCCGTACTGGTTGAAAAGAATATCCAAATAACGTAAGCCTAAGCAATCTGTCCGTGCATTCGATATCAATTTTTTCTTTTAGATAATACTTTTTTCTGAACAACTGTCCCCTCATCTTCATAGGAGGAAGCGTCCGGCAATATTTACCATCTATAGAATCACTCAAAACCTCTATGGCAAGATAATCCTCGTCAGTTCCCTTAATTGGCAGATAGAATTTTATTCCATAATAGTCTTCAATTTTGGAAATCTTTTGCATCTGCTGTATCCAATAATCGGTTAATTTAAGATTTTCACGCCATTCATCTGTATCAAGTTGCGTTTTGTAATTAAGATTATATGTTTCATGTCCCACCATCTTCACAAATACCTTATTTGAGCCCATGTATTCCTTAATTTTGTTAAAATGAAACAGGCGCATGTCTACGTCACTATACTTTGAAAGATCATATCTGTAAGAAATATATACAATCATGTCTCCTGCTTTAATTACATGAATCTCCATACTGTCGCTCTTCATTAAAAAATTATCGAAGGAATCATAATGAGACTGAAAGACATCTACCTCCATAAATGGTGCAAAACAACCATCAATGTACAAAAATCCTTTATAGGACTCCTCTTGTCCTCTCCCCCAAAGAAGTGATAGGCCATTTTCTTGCATCCAAGGGACTGAGGTAATCGCATAAGAGTCATCATTTTCCTCGTCATAATTTTCCAAACTAGGTGATGCACTTATTCCGCCAAGATTCTTCTTTGCCATCTTAAAATCCGCTTCTGGCATTGCGGGTATGGATTCTGTTTCAGGCACATACGTTTCAAAAGCATATGGTGCCCCTGCTATTGAAGTAAAATCATCACTCTTGGCTCCGCATTCCAATGCTATCTTCATGGCATTGTCATCTTGTAATTTGAAATGGTATCTGCTTCTGTCAGTCTGATGACTTATATTTTTGCTGAGTCTCCAGCCCAAATCTGTATGCCATTCCAGTCCTTGCATAAGACCATTCCCTGTTTCGAGGTCTAAATTTCCTACCAATACACAACTATTCGTGTCTCCAGGCTCATAAAGCAGATTTCCCCCCTGAAACTCATAAAAAAAATCTCTCTGCCTGCGAAGCATTTCATCATGTTCATGACCTGCAAGCCATAGTTGGATATTAAAATCTGTAAGGAGTCTCAGTATCTCCTTCTGTTCATTTCTGTTAAGGAAATCAAAAGAATAATGTGACAACAGAACTGTCGGTTTAGATTTATCAATGTTCATAAGGGCATCCAAAAGATGATATGTTCCGATTGCAAGCTCATTCTGATGCTCAACTGAGTATAACAGTGTACTGTTCACATGCAAAACATTAATCTTGTCCGCTACAATATTAAAATGTGGATGCAAATTGTCCTTATACTTTGCTATTCTATCTGGAATGTCTGCGTAGAAGCTTTCTATGATTTCATTAAAATCTTCCTGCCCTGATGCGATTGCAATCAAGTCCTCATCCTGAAAGATTCCCTCCTTGGAATTATAATAGGAGTCGAAGTTACCCCATATCGAGGTAAGATGATTTTTTCTATCAAAATTTTCTCGATCAATGTCATGATTTCCTGGAATGATAAAGACATTTTCTATACGAACATGTGCTGCATTCATAACATCAGACAAAAATGTACAAGTCTCAGGATCAAAAACACCATTTGGAGCATAACGCAAATCACCGGTCACAAACAGATAGTCATATAACACCTTAGCAGATTTCAGGTAACTAATAAGCTGCATTCGCATACGCCTTGTTTCAGTTCCTGTTTTATTTAAATGTATATCTGAAATATGAAGCCATTTTATTCTCATATCCGTTCACCTAAATCGTATGCCATTTTTTAATTATGGGATTTCATATGTAGTGTACAAATTAATTCCGTCAATTGTCTCAAAATCCTTATCATCACTTATATAATTTACAATTCGCATTTTCTTAAAATATTCGATTATTGCATAATCAAATATATCACATCTATTGTTACATATTTCGGATTGGAAACTTAAAATAATAGCAGGATCTATTTCTACAATTTCTATTTGATTATCATATGCATCTTTTATCTCCATAATCATCGTGTCAAGTTCTTCTTTATAACTTCTTCTCTGGTCAGTTTGTTTCCTATAATCTTTAAACTTCAAATTCTTCTGACTATGAATTGCTTTATATAACTCATATTCATTTTTCTCCACAACGCCACACAACTCTGAAATATTCAATGTAGTTGTAACAATTTTATTACCATTTTGCAACAATCTACTAATAAAATTCGGATATGCTATAACCTGATACGGATGTTTATTTAAATTCGGATCACTCGCTTTTGAATAATGTGTCCATATTAATGCATTTGTATCTATTGCAAATACCTCATCGCTTTTTATTTTACTTATATCTATATTTTTAATATCTATAATTTTTGCCATATCTACACCTATGTTTCATCAGTGCTGTTAATAATATTCATAATCTGCGCCTGCATTTCTTCTGATCCCTTCAGATCATTCTTTACAGAATTATTATATGAATGTATATAAGTACTCTCACCCAAATCATTCAAATTTCTTAGTTCAAATACTCTATCATATTTTTCCTTCCCAAGTAGATTAATAAAATATCCTGTGCTAAAATTAAAAAATAATGTAGTAAATTTTGTGATTCCATCAAAATCTAAAACAATCTTATCCCCCTTATCAATATAATTGCTAATCTCTCCTTTTAATATCTCAGCTTGTTCGTTTGAAAATGCACTTTGTAAAAACTTATTTACTTTGATGCTAATCATGCTTTTTCTCCTTTTCAACTATATATATATTATTTTCATCAGCTACTATATTTATAATAATTAGTGTGCCTATTATTGGAGTGCTTAGTTTTTTGTAAGTTTCCCTATGGCTTTCATCTATACAATAGCATAAATCATCTGTATACATAGACATACTTCCATTATTCAAATTGATAAAACTTTTAAGTCTTGTAAGTCCAAGTCCTCTATTAACCCCCTTCTCTTTACTTGTGGAAAAGCCATCAATAAATGCTATCTTTACACATTTTTCTGAATCCAAATCTTTTATATTTAAAGTTTGACGTATATTCGCAGGGATCCCAGTTCCCATATCGTAAACTGAAAAATGAAATTCTTTTTTATCTGGCAACCATATTCCCGAAGTATACACCCCTATCTCACTTTTCGAATGAAATAAACCATTTTGATATATTTCATATATATACGAAGATAAAATATCTTGTGCTTCTTTTTGCATTTTAATAGGAGCAAGGGTCATAATTTTTTCAGTATACTCATCCATCATGGATTCATCTTTAATTCTATTAAACGGGATAATATCGTCGCCTTTATATTGGTTAATTTTCGTATAGTATTCATACATTCCAATCTGTTTCATAAACTTAAGAATTGGGTTTTGCCTGTTTGGGAATCTAAAGTTTACCTTTTTATGATGCAATCTAGCATATTCTGGAAAGGTTCCAATTATAACAGAAACGGCTGCATCAATATAGTTGCATTCTGTAAAAAACAAAATAATTTTTGTACAATCCGAATTTAAAAAGACATTATGAATTCTTAATAATTCTGAAATGTCTCCTATATTGTTATCAATGTCTTTATCTATCATTACCGACATAACACCATCTTCAATATCAAATTTAAACATAGTATTCTCCATTTAGTGCTTATCGTATGCATATATCAATATAATATCATTTTATTCCAATTTGTACCAGCACTTTATACCTGCTCATTTCAAAATTTTCCTCATCAAAAGTAAACGCTCAATATTTCGACGCTAGACTTTAATTAACACTTGCATTTTTGTAAATCCTCAAGCACAAGTACCTTATCATGATATCATATTTTTGAGAAAATATCTCTTGTATCGTATAACTCGAATCGCGCGATTCGCTCGACCGCAAAACTTACATACAATAACATCTCCATCGAATTCGATTCCGACATTTCAGAAGCATTTCTGGCAACCATCATTAAGGCGGTCTGCCATGCTTAAAGATGCTGATCCGAAATTCCGATGAACTCCGTTCCATGACTCTGGAACCGTTCCGCTGGCTGATGCAGGAATTTGCGACCGATCCGGTCATTCATGATATCACCCCCAGCCATTCGTCCTTTCACCATTGACCGTAAGAACTTCGTTTTGATCGAGACCTCAAACGGAGCCCGTGCCAGTGCAATGATCTATAGTATTGTTGAGACTGCGAAAGCCAACTACCTGAATGTTTATCAATACTTCGAACTACTTCTCACCGAGATTCCAAAGCACATGTCAGCTTAGCCCTGCAGTAATGCAGGGTTTTGCTTTGTTGTGGTACTCGCAATTGAGGACTTACAGTTCTACAGTTATTTTCGGAGCACCATAGTTCTTCCTGGAATCATCATAAATATCCTATATTTTTGCTTTTACAGCTTCACGACGTTTTTCTGTATCAGAAGGTACGTGGTGGAGCCATTGGTGTAATAACAAAACAACTTTTCTTATTTTTTTCTCCCGTTTTCTTACATCTCCCTCTCCAAACTCAACGTAACTGTCTTGATCTCACTTCTACATACCTCATCCTTTTCATAATTCAAATCGAGGAAATAATGCAATTGATACCGACACTCGCATTCTCCAATAATTCCTCGTATCACAATTTCAATTGTAGTCTCAATAGAAAGACTCGCCTCTTTTTCATATACCCATTCCTTTGCCTTGGGATAAGTCACATATAATATAATCTTCCCATTTATCGGAATAAATTGAAAAAAGCCATCTCCCAGAATATATGCATCATTCTTTATAGCATACAAATCATCTTCTGATGCCGTAAATAAACGAATCTCCGTCATATCAATACTGCAATTAACGATTTCTCCCCGGCCAACATTCTCTAATTCGATTTGTTGACTGCAAAATTCCATATCGTTATCATCAAACAACGGATGTCCAAACAAATATGTGATTTCACTACACAAAGTCGTTTTCTCTGCGTATGAAACAATACGTTCTGTTAAAACAGGCATGTATTGAAATGTCAGATCCTCTCTTCTTTGTCTGTTATTGGCAACAATCGTAATATATACTCCTGCCAATGTGATACCACCACCGATAATACTTCCTACATATGTAATTATTGTACTCGCAAATGCCGTATTGTCAAAATATGCTCCAGTGCCCCATACAATCATCGGAAAAGCGCAAAGACCTACAACAAAAAGTGCTACTCCTATCCTAACTATATTCTTTTTTGAATCCACAATCACCTTCTGATTTTCATCTCCTGATGTATTCTGTTCTTCACCATATACACATTGCTCTGCCAAGTAATATTTGTAATCATTACATACTCTGTCATATAAATAATCAACAGCTATTTTTTCTGCCACATTAGGTATATAAGCTCCCAAGTATTGAATTACAAAAAAGCCAATAAAAAATAATGTAATCAATTGAGTATCTACATCATGCACACCTGGATACATGTACGTAATCAAAGAAAATAGTATCGTGAGCAAAAATGCTACCGTTTTATTAATTATCTTTGACAACAAATCCCCCCAAGATCTACTATAATCTCTTTTAAACAATTCAATACATTTTTCCTTACAATACAAATTTTTCGGATGCCATTTATCATTAAACGTCTTATCTATTGCCTGTAAGCTTTTTTCTAACAATTTCTTTTTATAATCTTTGCATACATTTTTTGACCCACAAATTGCCAAAATAATACCCGCTATTATATAAGCTGCAAATTCCGCATACACCAAATATATGTTTGCCACCCTAATTACAATGTACAAGAAATTTAAAAGCAATCCAACCATAGAAAAAAATAATGCCCCTGCCAATAATGCAGTATATAGTCTTGATTTCTTTATCGGCGCGCTCTCATTATAATATTCATAATATTTTTCTCTAAACTTTTTTCTAAAATCTCTCTTTTGTATTTTCAAAATACCTTCTTTCTACTCAAACCACTTCCCCAAACGTATCCGGTCTCCCCTTATCAAACACCTCATTACAAGTCATCACCGTGACCAGATTCTCCGTCTCGCTCAAGTTAATAATATTATGCGTCCATCCCGGAATCATATAGACCGCCTCGATTTTCTCTCCGCTTACCTCAAACTCCACCATTTCACCGGTATTAATATTTCGTTCCTGGATCAAGCCATGCCCTGACACAACAATAAAAAGCTCCCACTTACTGTTGTGCCAATGCTGCCCCTTGGTAATCCCCGGCTTACTGATATTGATGGAAACCTGTCCACAATCCTGCGTATGCACAAGTTCCGTAAAGGAACCACGGTCATCCACGTTCATTTTCAAAGGATATGCGAACTTTTCCTTCGGAAGATAAGTAAGATAGAGGCTAAACAGTTTCTTTGCAAAAGAACCGTCCGGCATCTTCGGCATAAGAAGCGTCTTGGGCTGCTGCTTAAACTGTTCGAGCAGATCAACAATTTCTCCCAAAGTAACCTTGTGCGTGACCGGAACGCAGCAATACTGTCCCTCATCACATAAAACCGTTTCGACTCCGTCAAAAGTACAGTGCTGCTCCTTTCCCTCCAGCAGATCAAACATTCCCTCTACCAGATCATCAATATACAGAAGCTCCAGCTCGGTTGAACGATCATTTACCACATACGGTTCATCATTTGCAACCGCCCAGCAGAACGTCGAGACCGCAGAATTATACTTTGGTCTGCTATGCCCCATAAGATTCGGAAAACGATAGACCGCTATCTTCGCGCCTGTTTCCTTCCCATAGTCGAGAAGCAACTGTTCTCCGGCAAGCTTACTTCTTCCATATTCCGAATCACCGAATCGCCCCGAAAGCGTAGCCTGAATCGAAGACGAAAGCATGATCGCCGCCTTGTTCTTATATTTCTTTAAATAAGCAAGCAACTCCGATGTAAAACCGAAGTTGCCCCTCATAAATTCATCAGGATCTACCGGTCGATTCACGCCCGCTAAATGAAAAACAAAATCAGCACACTCACAGTAATGCTCTAATTCTGCTTTCGTAGAATCCATATCATATTCATAAATTTCATCAATAAGGATGTTTGGTCTGGTCTGATTCTTGCAATCCCTGATATTCTTCAGATTATTGACCAAAGCAGTTCCCACCATTCCTTTTGCGCCCGTAACCAAAATATTCATCAAAAGCCTCCACCTTGCCTGTCATAAACCGAATCATCTACGATTCCTTACGCCATACCATCTTGTCTACCACACCCGTGTAACTCTGGATAATCTTCACAACTTTATCCGATACATTCTCATCCGTATAATCCGGAACCGGAATACCGAGGTCGCGATTCTTGTTCATCTCCACAGCCACATCGACAGCCTGCAGCAATCCCTTCTCATCAATACCCGATAAGATGAAATCACCCTTGTCCAAAGCCTCCGGTCTCTCCGTTGACGTGCGGATGCAGACCGCCGGGAACGGATGACCCACCGAAGTGAAGAACGATGATTCCTCCGGCAGCGTACCAGAATCCGAAACAACACAGAACGCGTTCATCTGCAGACAATTGTAATCGTGAAAACCTAACGGTTCATGTTGAATCACACGCGGATCCAGCTGAAATCCAGACGCTTCGATTCTCTTGCGTGAGCGCGGATGGCAGGAATACAGAATTGGCATATCATACTTCTCCGCCATCTGATTGATTGCCTGAAAAAGCGATGTAAAATTCTTCTCCGTGTCAATATTTTCTTCCCTGTGTGCAGACAACAGAATGTACTTTCCTTTTTCTAAGCCTAGCTTTGCATGAATATCCGATGCTTCAATCTCTTTCAAATTATTATGCAGAACCTCAGCCATCGGTGAGCCTGTCACATAGGTTCGCTCCTTCGGCAAACCTGTATCCGCAAGATACCGTCTTGCATGTTCCGAATACGCCATATTGACATCCGAAATAATATCAACAATCCGTCGATTGGTCTCCTCTGGAAGGCACTCATCCTTACAGCGGTTTCCAGCTTCCATATGGAAAATCGGAATATGTAACCTTTTCGCTCCGATCACAGAAAGGCAGGAATTCGTATCACCAAGAACAAGAACCGCATCCGGCTGCAACGCAGCCATCACCTTATAAGACTCCGAAATAATATTTCCCATCGTCTCCCCAAGGTCTTGCCCTACTGCATTCAGATAAATCTCCGGATCCGCAAGCTTCAGATCCTTAAAGAAAACTCCATTAAGGTTATAATCATAATTCTGTCCGGTGTGCACCAGCAACACATCAAAATATTTCCGCGTCTTGTTGATGACTGCTGCAAGACGGATGATCTCCGGGCGCGTGCCAACAATGATCATCAGCTTTAATTTTCCGTTGTCTTTCCACTTCACATCACTATAATCACTCATATTTCATGTACTCTCTCTCTTGAATATCTGCTAACACTTTCATAAATTATATATTTATTCATCTTCACATCTAGGTTCTTATTCTAAATTATACATCTATCAACTTCACATCAATAGCGCGCTCCTGCCCTGCATTTCGCGCAATTTTGTAACTCACCTTTTTCCCAATATAAGATCTGTCTATATTTGAATTATCAAATTCATGGAAAAAAATATTTTCCGGTTCTCGCTCGATAAATCCATATAATGTATTGTGCTTATCCAAATCAACATTCAAAACATATCCCGTATAAGTTGCATTCACATCTTCTTCAGATACAGTTCCTCGAATTTCTTTTAATAAGAAACTACGGAATTCAGCATTATCTTTAATGCCATATTTATACTGATCGCCTTTAAGCGCAATCCAATTCTTCGTTACCTCATTAAATTTCTCACAAGCATCCAATGCACATTTTTCTATTTTCCCATTTTCCAGAGTCTGTAACAAATGCTCACAATATAACACAACATCTTCCGATGATAAATCAGGAGAGGCTCCCCCTTGCATTTCTTTAATCAGCAACATAATATGCATCTTATAACCGTTCAGTGATTTTGGAAGCTTACGTTCTTTAAACAAACCATCCACCATCAAATACAAAAAACCAGCCAAATAGTATGGTAAATATTTATGTGTGTCAAGAAATAATAACTCACCATATTTTTTCAGCAATGTATATTCGTGTCTATGGCTATCCTCCACATGATTCAAAAATAAAGCAACCATGCTCTGTATCAAACTTCGAAAACTAATCTTTTGTCGTGGTTTAATCTGAATATTGTCAGCGTATTGCCTAGAACGTCTTTCATAATAAATTTTCTCATATCCTGGCACTTGATTAATCTCAAAGTAATCTTCTAACCCCTTATGAAAACTTTTTATTGTTTCAAATGCCTCTTCATATACAATATTCTGTCTATTGGCACCTCGAACAATCCCTTGCGTCACATCATCCTCATTGGCTCCAACAACTTTAGCAATTACCTGAACTTCATTAAGATTAATTTGTTTTCGATATGCTTGATAAATCATGCTACAAGTCTGACATCCATTTACAATTTGTGGGTCTACCAAAACAGCTTTTCCATAATTAATACTTGCCTTTTTACATACAATAGTAATTCCATTATTATATAATATAAAACGACTAGGGAACTCTTTAATTGTAGAAAAAATTTCCTGATTAACAGAAGAAAACCCCTGCGAATCCCTTACATTGTCATCAAATATATTTCTTCGCAACACTCCATCTGATGTAGTTATCAGCTTTATTAACTCTAAAGCGGTAACACTTGTAATAAACATATTTGCAATTTTCTCTTTTCCAGTAGATACTGGTAGGTAAGAAGTACAATCTAATTCTACTTCATAACTATTTTCATTAGATTTAACAATGTCAAATAGTGCATTTCTATCTATCTTAGTATAATGAACATCCGAAAAACATTTACTTACATCGCTACTGAGTGGTTGAATTTTCTTTTGTTCATCATTAAAAATAACAAAATTTAACACCGGATTATCCCGCCATTTAAGCATAATTTTTTGAGACATAGCATATGACAATATTTCAATCCATTTTTCATCAGTTGTCATTGATTCAATATTTTGGAAAAGAGTTTCGACTTGCTGAACGCCCCCTCCATTTGCATCAAATGTAAGAAAATATAATTCCAATATTCCTTTCTTTTCACGCTGTAAAATATCATCTATATCCTTCTTTTCGCATAGTATCTGATCATTCAGCAAAAAAAGAACCCCTTGTATCTTCGAATACTTCGAAGAATTAACACAAATCATTTCTAACAGATCTGAATCCGTATCCAACCTTCCCGGTTGAAACTGTGAAAAAAACTGATAATTCACATATCGTATCCAACAGGACTCTGATGATTGTCCTTTCAGTTCAAAATCATCTTTAAATTGTTCAAATTTCACTTCCAATAAATTATTCATTCTATCTTGTCCTCCTAGACAATCAATTCAGTCTGATAAACTAATTCCGTTACATGTCGAAGCAGTTTAACATGTATATCATATGTATTCTCCCCATTCTGTTGTAAAAATTTTCCATTCAATATCATTTCACTTGCTCTATAAATTGCTTTATACTTTGAAATATTCGTTTTTCTCTTGCGCATAGCAATTGGTAATTCTGACTGCTTCTCATCAATTTCATGACATAGTCCCTCATATTTTTCTTGTAACCGCTTCATCCTATTCCTATCATATTCTCTTGCAATAACTCCAAGATTCGATTCAATTTTATAATCAGATAATCTATTCAAAACACTTGTCTGAATATAATCTAATCCAGCATTCCACTTATCGCATATATCTACTGTTGTAGTTTCTCCCGCCAACTTGCCTTTCATATCATACAAAATCCAACGAATACACTTTTTATCATGATTAATCACAAAAGCAGTTATATCCAAGCTTTTTGCCCCATCCTTTTTCATTCCCTCTGGAATATATTCTTTAGAGAAATATCCTTCCTCATCATCCTGCATATAATATTTTAGCAAAACAATATCAATACTGCCATCCGCTTGATTTTCTTTTACAGGAACTATATTATCCCCAACAAATTTATATAATTTTCTTTTTTCACACTCTACATGCTTTTTTAATCTGCTTGCCTTTATCTCCATCTAATTCCCCGTTATTTTATCAGCCTCATCATATAACTTATCCAAATTTTTGCTAAAAAGTTGAAAATCATATCCCATTAATGGACAACTTATAAATTTTAATTTTTTCACAATCGAATTTCCCATTTCATTACTATGAAACTCATAAACACTTATCGTCGCATTACGATTTAATAAATCCGCCTCTGCCAATCCAAGTTCCTCTAAAATCATATAATTCGCTTTTTTCCTAATTAAAGCAGTTAACATCAGTAAATTGTTTAATCTGCTTGCCATTGTATCGCTATGCGAACTGATAATCACATGCATCCCTTCATTTACCATACGAATCAGCCATCTTGCCATCTCTCGCTGCATCAAAGGATGCAAACTAGTTTCGACCTCATCGCAAAATAACCAATTAATCTTTTGTGTCGAAGTAAGAGCCATAACAAATGGAGTCAGTTCATGAATCATAGAAGATGCTATATAAAGTGGAATTTCTTTTCCATTCTGATTTTCAATATAAAACATCTCATTTTCTCTTTGAAAAACCTTTCCTTGCAACATATGCGATTCTCCAAACTCCAATAAGTTACTTCGTGAAACATCCAACTGAATATCTGGAGCATATAGCTGCAAAAAACGTAGAAAATCCTTCATCGGAAGAACCATGTCTCGCTTTGTTTCTTCTGCAAAATAGTATCGATATAATAACTGCAATCCGGAACGAGATGCCGGTAAAAAAAGCTGATTTTTTTCTATTCCAACGTCATCAGTTAAAATAATTCTCCAAATTAATGTTAAAATTTGCTGTATCGCGTCTTCTAGTGTATTTTTTCCACATGTGTTCACTTCAAAAAAGCGTTTATTTATACCATTTTCATATTCTCGTATATCAACACTTATCCCCTGATCTGACTGACTCTCATCTGAAAATTCTGGCATACTACCAACATAATATGTGTTTTCAGCATCATCCAAAGAAATTTGCAAACTTCCAATCGGAATATTTGTTCCAAATATTTCTCTTACTATATTTTCCTTATTACTTTGTAAATACTCATTGACATTATATATGATAACATCAAACCAATTTTGCGCGCAACGAACTAGCCACTGACCATGTAAATCCGAAGTTTCACTTCCCTCTGTTGAAATTGGCAAGTCTACTAATTTTTTTTGTAATCCATAAATCAATTGCATCAGCATTGTTTTTCCACTGTTATTATTTCCTACCAATACAACCATATTACTTAACTCTATGTCTGCAAACTGCACCTTGCCAAAATTTTCTACAATCAAATGAAAAACCATACTTTAACACCTCTCAATAATAACTATATATAGGCGTTTGCGAAACGCCACAGACCGCATAAATACGGCATTTTTTGTTACCAAA